>Ga0209911_100099_pt1 | contig 72292 bp, 66 predicted proteins | sample FECB21metaG_FD_188301 | JGI IMG/M metagenome (GOLD analysis project Ga0209911, IMG submission 188301) | Cyanobacterial communities from the Joint Genome Institute, California, USA - FECB-21 (SPAdes) (version 2) | ecosystem: Environmental > Aquatic > Thermal springs > Hot (42-90C) > Microbial mats...
GTCCCCTTGTCCCCTTGTCCCCTTGTCCCCCCATCCCCTTGTCCCCTTGTCCCCCCATCCCCTTGTCCCCTTGTCCCCTTGTCCCCTTGTCCCCTTGTCCCCTTGTCCCCCTATTCCCCCATCCCCGACGCAACTTTAACTTTATCCCCATCCTTCAAATACCCCGCACCGTCAACAACAACATTTACTCCGGGTTGTAAACCGCTTTTAATTTCGATTTTCCCTCCTCTAAGAATTTCTCCGGTTTCTACCGTTTGACTGCTCACAATATTGTCATCACCTAAAACAAATACAATTGCGCTTGCGTCGTTTTGGGGAAGTACTGCTTTTTGTGGTACTGCTATACCCGTGTTGCTATCGGTGACAATTGCTGCACGAGCAAACATTCCTGGTTTTAATAAATTTTTTGTTGGTAAATCAATTTTGACGATTGCTTCGCGACGTTGCTGATTTACGATTGGTTCTATTGCTCTAACTTGTCCTTGTAATTTCACGCGATGATCTGCATCCGTTGTAATTTGGGCTGATGCACCGACTTGTATTTGTGATAGTTGAACAGTGGGAACTTCTGCTTGTAATTCCAAGTTTCCGTTACGAATAATTGAAAATAATTTTTGACTTCCACCTACTACTGTTCCGACTTGGCTTTGGGGTGGTACACCAGTTATATCTCCGACTCTGGCAAGCTGTTGTGCAACTGTTCCGGAAACGGGAGCGCGGACTACAGTTTGTCCTAATTGAGTTTTCAATTGTTGTATTCTGGCTGTAGCGCTCTTGACTCCTGCTTTAGCGCTGTTAACTCTGGCTGTAGCGCTACCAATGCTGGCTTGAGCGCTAGTAACTCCCGCTTGAGCGCTAGTAACTCCCGCTTGAGCGCTGCGAATGTTTGCTTCGGCAATGCGTACCGCTTCTCTTGCTGTTGCGAGGTTAGTTTCGGCTGTTTCAAATAATTGCTTACTAATTGCTCCTTGATTGGAAAGTTGCTGATTGCGCTGGTAATTTCTTTCGGCTTCTCTCAATCTGGCTTGTGCTTGAGCTAAATCCGCTTGTCTCTGTTGAACTGTTGCCTGATTTGATATTACATTTGCTCTAGTTGATTCTAAAGCTGCTTGTTGAGAAGCTAAATCCGCCTGTCTGGAAGCAACCTCAGCTTCTTGGGATTCCATTTCTGCTTTTGCTTGACGAATTTGATCTTGTATGAGCGAATCATCTAAAATAGCCATTACTTGACCTTGTTCAACAGTATCTCCCTCTTTGACGGAAATTTGTTTAATTTGTAAACCGTTAGCTTGAGGTAAAACAGGAGTCAACTCATTAGCTGCAACAGTACCAGTAACATTGAGATTACGAGCAACCGTTGTTGATTCTACCGTCGCGATCGTTACAGTCATTGCGGAAGCAACTGGTTGAGTTGATTGATTTGCTTCCGTTGGCTGATTTTCAGGACGATTACTCAACAACCGCATTCCTCCCAAAGCTATCCCAACACCCAAAGCCATACCCAACAGCATAATTGTCCACCAAGAACGCTGTTTATCAGTTTCGGGATACTCTTTAAAAGTCGCTTCTTCCATTGCTGGTTCTTGTTGCGGTGGAATCTCCGAAAAGTTTTGGTCCCCTGCTGTCATTGCTCCATCTCCTACCCATCGGCGATAATACGGCTTTGCTTAAGAAAAGTTGAAAATTATTACTATATATTAACTATCACTCATTTTGCTGTGTAATGGCTGTAATCTCAGGCTGAATTTACCCATGACAAAAGTCATGTATTCCCAGTTTCCAAGGATTCCTTAGAGATTTATACTTATTGGTGAAAGGGAGTAGGGAGAAGGCAGTAGATTTATGGGCGTTGCCCAGATAAGTGTGTACTCAAAGGTTCAAATTAGCAATAACCTATTCCCCTTGACTTGATTATTGATCAGTCATGCATCACACCTTTTGGAGTGTTCAGATCACCGCCACCAGTTACCTGGATGTGGAAAAATAATAAATAAGTTGATATCGTTTCTAAATATTAAAAAACATTTCTCAATTTATTCGGTGCATATATTCAGTTGAATTTGGGTAAGCTTTACAATATCTGTACAAGAATTTTGCAAAAATTTGTGTAAAAATAATAATTTAATTAATATTGTGTCAGAGTCCGGTTAAAGTCAATACTTGGATAAGTGAGTGATAAATATATAATTAAATAATTAATCACATAATTAATCAAAGCTTAACTACATATTAATCATCATGAATCATTGACTTTTGTCATAAACTTTAATCAAAATAAAATATTAGATTATTAAATAATTAAATGAACAACAGGGTAAAAATATGTTTAGCGCCACTGAAGTGTTAATAGATGCTTTTGTAAATCGAGTTAGAGAAGGATATCGTCGCAGCTATGGAAGTTTAAAAACTGATTATCAAGATATCATCGCTTGGGTAGGAAGCATGGCTTTAGAAAATATTGCCAACAGCGATGCGTTATATCATAACGTCGAACATTCAATCTTAGTTACATTAGTAGGACAAGAAGTTTTACGCGGTAAACATATACGAGAAGGTGGTGTTACTAGCGAAGATTGGTTGCATTGTATTATCTCGTTGTTGTGCCATGATATTGGTTATGTCAAAGGAGTTTGTCGTCAAGACAAAGAAGAAGCAAGTTTGTATGCTACAGGTAAAGATGACACAATGATTTCTTTGCCCCCAGGAGCTTCAGATGCTAGTTTGACAGCATATCATGTTGACAGAGCAAAACTATTTATTGATGAACGTTTCGGTGGTCATAAGTTAATTGATTCTGAAGTGATAAAATGCAATATTGAATTAACTCGTTTCCCGGTACCAGCAGCAGAAGACCATCAAGAAACTGATACATATGCAGGTTTAGTTAGGGCTGCCGATTTAATTGGACAATTAAGCGACCCCCGTTACTTAAAGAAAATTACTTCTTTATTTTACGAGTTTGAAGAAACTGGAATGAATAAAATTCTTGGTTATGAAAACCCTGCGGATTTACGTAATAACTATCCCAAGTTTTATTGGAATGGTGTTTATCCTTATATCAAAGATGGACTGCGTTATTTATCTTTAACTCAGCAGGGAAAACAGATAATTGCTAACTTGTACTCGAACGTATTTGTTGTAGAACATGAACGACCACAAGAAGAACAAATACATTTAGAAAATTTAGAAATTAGAGAAGTCGCAATCAAAGAATTATCCGAGCGAAGATCAGAAGTAGTGAAAGCAAGGTCGAGAGTTAGTTGATTAATCGGGTAATGATTGCTTCCTACTACTCCAACACGTTAATTATCACGGATACTTGAACAACTATTATCTGATTGATTTTTTAGGTCTATTCATAAGACTTGGGTTACTCAGGCTGATGATAGAGAGTAAGCTTCCATTACAAATATTTAATTCCCGTAATTAGATTTTTCTACAAATATCCCGTTAGGATAATTAACAGTGAACAGTGAACAGTTATCTATTGATATGCTCTCTATCTAAACGAACACCATACACCAGGTAACTGATAACTGATAACTGATAACTGATAACTGATAACTGATAACTGTTTTAATTTCATGTCTCTGACTCTCAATTCCGAATATCAAAGCTTTGGTGGAAAACTCGGCTTTTACTCCCATCCATCAACCACCTGTAACGGTGAAATGCGCTTTGCAATTTATCAACCACCCCAAGCTGCATCCCAAAGCTTACCAGTTCTTTATTTTCTTTCTGGTTTAACCTGTACTGAAGAAAACTTTATGGTCAAAGCGGCAGCACAAAGATATGCAGCCGCATATGGTTTAATCTTAGTAACGCCAGATACAAGTCCCCGTAACACCGGAATTCAAGGTGAAGATGACGACTACGACTTTGGTACGGGTGCAGGTTTTTATGTTGATGCTACCGAAACACCTTGGTCATCTCGCTACAAAATGTATAGCTATGTAGTCAAAGAATTACCTGAATTAATCGCTGCAAACTTTCCAGTTCAAAAAGACAATCAAAGTATATTTGGTCATTCAATGGGGGGACATGGTGCTTTAGTTTGTGCTATACGAAACCCTCAAAAGTATAAATCGGTTTCAGCTTTTGCACCCATAACCGCACCAATACAATGTAGTTGGGGAGAAAAATGTTTTAGCGGTTATTTGGGTGAAAATAAACAAAGTTGGAGCGAATATGATGCAACTGAATTAATTAAACAATTTGGTTTTCACAGTGAAGTTTTAATCGATCAAGGTACTGAAGATAAATTTCTGCATCAGCAGCAACTGCTTCCAGATGTATTTGAAAAAGCTTGTTTGCAAGTAAATCAACCTTTAAATCTACGTTATCAACAAGGTTATGACCACAGTTATTATTTCATTTCTACATTTATAGAAGATCATATCCGTCATCATGCAAAAGCTTTACAGTTGACAGTTGACAGTTGACAGTTGACAGCAAAATGAAGTATTTATTTATCCTATTCCCTATTCCCTATTCCCTATTCCCTATTCCCTATTCCCTATTCCCTATTCCCTATTCCCTATTCCCTATTCCCTATATTATGATTTGGCAAGCTGATTTTTATCGTCGTCCACAACAAGATACATCGGGACAGGTATTTTGGGATTTATTGATTATTGATCCAACTCTTAACTTTAAATATGAAGCGAGTTGTCTTCAGTCACAAGCTAATTCTAATTGGGTAGCTTCGCAATTTCGGCAAGCAGCAGATCAATTACCAGATATTATTCAGGTATTTCGTCCCCAATCTTTGAGTTTAATTGAACAAGCGGGGAATACTTTGGGTATTCAAGTTGAAGCAACTCGTCGTACTGCTGCTTTGAAAAAATGGTTGCAAGAAAAGCAGCAATTCACAGCTTTGGATCAGCCACCTCCCGCACCTTTATCAGAAAATTTGTGGGGAGATAAATGGAGTTTCGCTACTTTACAAGCTAGTAATATCACTGAGTTTTTCTCAGAACGTCCAATTCCTATTTTAGAAACACCCGACTTTTTATTGCCGATAAATCTCGGTTTAGCTTCTACTGTTCCGGTTCCGGGTGTGGTAATTTACGGTGGACGCAAATCCATGGGTTTGGCAAGGTGGTTGCAGTCTAATCGTCCTGTAGCTTTAAATTACATTGCTGGTAGTCCGGATGGGTTGGTTTTGGAAGCAGGTTTAGTAGATAGATATATTGTCGCGACTTTTGAAGATGAGGACGTTACAGCAGCAGCAAAACTTTATCAACAACGTAAGCAGCAAAGTAGGGGATTGCATTTCTTGTTAGTACAGCCAGATGATTCGGGAATGACTTATACTGGTTTTTGGTTGTTGCAAGAAGTTGCATAACTATGCCGTTCAATAAATGTCAACTAATTAGAGGTAGATTTATCGCGATCGCCACATCTCTACTTTTGATGAATTTTATTGGGTACTATTAAAGTAAGCTATTAAAAAGATTACCACATCATTCGGTCATGAACGGTTGTACAGGGATGGTGTTTTAAACCCTGGAGTGAAGAAATCTTATCTTGTAACTGTTCCCTGTTTCCTGTTCCCCGTTCCCCTTTGAAGGATAAATGAACTTAAGAAATTTAAAGGAGCAATTTGATTTACCTTTTCAATTTTGGATTGTTACTCTAGTTGCTTTTATCAATTCGGTTAGCTTCACAATAATTATTCCGTTACTGTATCCTTATGCGAAACAGTTTGGACTGAGTGATTTTGAAGCGAGTTTACTAACTACAGCTTATGCTTTACCTCAATTTATCGCTACACCTATTTTAGGAAGACTTTCAGATCGTGTGGGAAGAAAACCTTTGTTGGTAGTAAGTTTACTGGGAACAGTTTTAGCTAGCGCGATCGCAGCAGTAACTCCTGTAGCTTGGATATTATATATTGCACGGGTGGTTGATGGTTTGACTGGTGGAAATACTTCTATTGCCATGGCTGTAGTCAGCGATATTACCAGTGTAGAGCAACGTGCTAAGGCTTTTGGTGTTTTTGGGGCTGTGTTCCGTTTGGGTTTTGTAGCTGGACCTGCATTAAGCTATGTAGCACAGCAGTTACCGACATTTGCGGGTGTTTCTTCTTTGGGGATGAGTTTCCTTGTCGGTGCGGTGATTGCGTTATTTGCGACGGTTTTAACATTTTTTTTCTTACCGGAAACTTTACAGGCTTCACAGAAGCAAAAGTTTCATTTGAGTTGGAGGGATTTTGGGTTTATCAAAATTTTGAAGTCCGCAGTTCATCCCAAACTGGGTAAACTTTTCATTCTAACTTTTTTAAGCGGTTCAACTTTTACAATTTTTACTTTTGCATTTCAGCCGTTTATGTTAGAAGTCCTCAATCAAGATGCAAAAACATTAGCAATTGTATTTGCGATTGTGGGGATAGTTGGATTTATTTCGCAAGTATTTGCACTCGACCCACTCCGAAAAAAATTCAATTTAATTGATATTCTATTTTTATCATTATTTGCTCGCGGAATCACTTTTTTATTAATTCCTACTTTTCCTTATCTCACAGCATTTTTGATTATTATTACGATTTTCGGCTTTGTTAATTCCTTCCCGATGCCATTGATAGATTCGATTTTATCCTTGAATAGTACTCAAAGGGAACAAGGGGAAGTTTTAGGAATTAATGCATCTTATCTGAGTATTTCTAATGCGATTGGACCACCAATTTCAGGTTTATTAGTCAGTTTTGGTTACAAATTTCCTTTCTGGATTACAGGTGTGCTGACAATTTTTACTGCCTATTTTGCTTTCACACTCAAATCTAATTTTAAATCTGAAAGGAAAAGGTAAACTGATGTGATTTTGACAAATATAACCATAAAGGGAGTAGACAGGCGGAGCGCGATCGCAAGGTCATATCAAATTTTATGCATAACCGAAACCTGTGTAGAGACGTTACAGTGTAACGTCTCAAAATCTAAATTCATAACCGGAGAAAGCAACAGCTTATTTTCTGACCTGTTTCAACATCGCAATTAATGTATGATGAGCATCTTCGGCATTTTCTAAAGTATGGTCGAACGCAATACGGACAGGTACATCTTCTCCGTCTACCTGTGCCTGTAGATTCATCCCTTCAGCATCAATAGAAAGCATCTGCGCTGCTGTCACATCTTCTAAATTTCCATAAGCTTTAGCATAAAGTGCAACCGCTTCTGCATGATCTTCGTTCATGTGTTTGCAAATGCGATCGCTAATTTGAGCAGAAAATTCCTCTGACATTCTTGAAGCTCCCAAAATAAACTTTATCTTACCAAATTTTAGATTTTATAGGAAAACTTGATCTAAAACCTCGATTATTCGTGGGGTTAGTACTCCACCACATTAATTATGAATGGTTATTTTTCCCCAAAATTGTCTAGAGACGTTATGTATAACGTCTCTACAGCACGTCGGTAAACGAACAAACCCCTCATAACTGATTTGGTGGAATACTAGTACTCCACCACATTAATTTTGAGGGGTATTAATTCAGTCCTCTTGAGAGGACTTTTGCTGTTAGACCGGGAATTGCATTCCCGGTCGGGTTGCGATCCCAACCCATCATAATTTATGTGGCGGACTACTAGTACTCCACCACATTAATTTTGATGGATCGAGGTGGTGCGACCATCTTGGTCGCTAGCTACTACCAGGGAGCGAGACGCTCCCACTACAAACGCATTACCCCTCATAATTAATGTGGTGGACTACTAGTACTCCACCACATTAATTTTGATGGGTATTACTTTAGTCCTATCAGATTTGTAATGCTCCTATCTTTATTTAGAAAATTAATTTAACTAAACTTATGACTGGGAAATTTTTTACATTTTCTTTCTGATTAATAGTAATTTCCACGGAATCAGAGATATAAAACAAATTTATTTAAGTTCATACCCATGAGTGCAACTAGCCACCGTCGTATAGTTATTGGGGATGTACATGGTCACTATCAAGGCTTGATGCAATTGTTAGATACTATTGCCCCAACGACAGAAGATCAAGTTTATTTTCTCGGTGATTTGATAGATCGAGGTCCCCAGAGTTCCCAAGTAGTAGATTTTGTCAAAGACAATTCCTACCCCTGTATACTGGGAAATCACGAGCATATGCTGATCAAAATTCTCACAGACAAAAATACCTCCACCACCAGCGTACAAGGATGGCTTTACGGTGGGGGACAAGCAACCCTCGCAAGTTATGAAAATGGCAAAATATCTGAAGAACATCTTGAATGGTTCCAGAATTTACCTTTATATTTAGATTTAGGAGATATTTTTTTAGTTCACGCAGGAATTGACCCTTCAAAAACAATAGAACAACAAAGTGCGGAACAATTCTGCTGGATTCGAGATAAATTTCACACTATTGAAAAGCCTTATTTTTTAGATAAAGTGGTTGTTGTCGGTCACACCATCACCTTTACCTTTCCTGGAATCGCACCGGGTAAAATTGCCAGAGGTGCGGGTTGGCTTGATTTAGATACAGGTGCTTATCATCCCCGTAGCGGTTGGTTGAGTGCATTCGATGTTACAAATCGTTTGGTGTATCAAGTCAACATATTTAAAAAGAGCCACCGCACCCTATCTTTAGAAGAAGCATCGGCAAAAGTGGATTTTTCTTCACTTAAACTCGATCGCGATCGCAATCATAAATTATGGGTTTAAAAAGGTTAGAGGTCAACTGTCCACTGTCAGCTGTCAACTATTACAATAATGGTCGAATATTTTGCCGATGTGCAGTTGCATTTAAGCCATCATTTCCTTTATTTGACTCAGCATTAACCCAACTTTGGAGATATTGTACTCGATTAGTCGGTGAAGGATGGGTACTTAAAAAGCTAGGAACCGAACCTCTGCTTTTACTTTTTAACTTCGTCATGAAGGAAACCATTGCTTGAGGAGCATAACCAGCATCTGTGAGCAATCTTAGTCCAATTTGGTCTGCTTCTTTTTCAGCTCCACGACTGTTAGGACGACGATAACCTAGTTCTACACCAAGCTGAACTAATTTACTGTTTTCCACACCCGCTGCTGTAGCTAAACCTCTTGCGATCGCAGTTTTCCTCATCTGCTCTATTACGTGTTGACCTTCAATATGACCCATTTCATGAGCAATTACGCTTGCTAATTCTGCTTCATTGTCGGCAGCTTTAATTAGACCAGTATTGATATAAACATATCCCCCAGTAGTGGCAAAAGCGTTTATACTATCATCTCTGACTACTTGAAAGGTATAAGGAATATTCTTACGAGTATCCTGTGCTTCTAAGCGCTTACCAATTCTTGTAATGTAATTATTGATTTGAGAATTGTTGTAAAGTCTGACATCGCTTCTGAGCAATTGCTGATTTATTTGTCTACCAAGCTGAACTTCTTGTCGTTCTGATATATTAGAAAGTTGAATTATTTGGGCACCTTGTAAGATTATGTCCCATATCGAAACACCACGCGCAATTGCAGGTGTAAATAAACACAAACTTATAGCTGTAATTACTGATATTAAGGGATAAAAGAATCGTTTTTGTAAAAAACGAAAATTCAAATAAAAATTTTTGTTTTCCATCATTAAATTTAAGGAGATTTGTCGAAGAACACAAATTATAGGACGAATAATAGCGTTATAAGTTGCACCAAAAGCTTGTGATCAAGTAATAGCACAATCGGTTATCTAGTCTGCTTGACTTAAGTATGGCTTTGCTGTTAGACATGGCAACAAATCGTATCTGTAAATCTCTAAATCTCTAAATAGGAAAAATCAATTATGGCTATATTAGATTCCAAAGGTCGGTTATTTGGTAAGTTCAATATTTTAGATATCGGTGCTTTACTCGTAATTTTACTAGTAATAGGAGGTATATTCTTATTTCCCGGTACCACTGGTTCAGTAGCTCAAGTTGGTACCACGACAAAACCTGTGGAAGTTGATTTGATTGTCATGGGATTAAAAGTACGCGATATTGAGAGACTATCCAGCAACGGATTCAAAGAAGGAGGTGAAACAAATGTAATCATCCGCAATCAACCTTACGGTAAAATTCCCATTAAATCCATTGAAGTATTGCCCAGACAAATCCTCGTTACACAACCCGATGGTAGCGTTAAATTAATTCCGGAATTTAGGGAAAATATTTTTAGTACAGATATGATTTTAACTTTAGCAGGTAAAGCAACAATTACTGACGGCGGACCTGTTTTAGGTAATAGTAAAGTCAAAATTGGGATGCCATTTGAATTGGAAGGATTTAATTACAATTTCAATGCTAGTGTAATTGATATTAGAATTGAAGACCAAAAATAAATAAATTGAAGTTGTAGAAGTTAAGGATAGTCAATAAGATGTGTTGAGTGGTTAAGCTAAGCTAAAAAGCGTTTAATTTGTAGATTCAAATTTTTGGAAAATTTTGTAGTGCGGCCGGAAAGCCCACTAAAAAAATATCAATTAAATGTGCGATAGCTTAACACCCTTTTTATTGAAAAGTATATATGATTAGCCCACAAAAGTGGGCTTTGTTTGTTTAGCCCCAGACTTATAGTCTGAGGGCTATTATTTGGGATTTTACTCATCTAAAATACATTGTTTTTCACCACACAATGCAATCTAATTTATATTCGATTAAACTAATTGTTTTTATTAGTACAGAGTTTAATTATAATAGCAAAATTTAACTAGGCTGTAACCAAAAGTTGTTGATGTTTAATATTTTAATATGTTAACTTATAAGTGTGAACAAGTCATTAAAAGGTCGCATTTACGACAAAATAATAAGGGTGCCAATAAAGAAACTTATTAAGAAATGAATTGAGAAGTTTGATGGTATATCTTACTAGTTATTAATCCTTGCATCCTTAAATAGCACAGAATAATCATAGAGTTTGGCTACCTAAAAGTCAACACAATTATTGTTCCTCACATTCTTCAAATTAATTGCAAAACTAGCTCCAATCTGTATTCTCAGGTCAAGGTTATAAAAACCTCGAAGTTGTGAGAAATATTGTATCTATGACCGCTGCGAGATAATCGAATGCGAGCAAATCGACGCTTACACTTATCTACGAGATTTTCTCAATGCTACCATTTGAATTTGTAGTAATTGGTAAACCAGTTTCTCATCAAGCAAAAGAACGGAAGCGCGTTAATGATTGGAAGAAACTAGTTCGTGAAACTGCTGAATCTTTTTGGAACCAAAAAACTCCATTAGGAGATTATGTCCAAGTTATTATTACGCATTATTATGATGCAGATCCTTGTGACGAATCAGCAGTTCCAGACAGCGACAATATAGTCAAGCCAATTAGGGACGCTTTAAATGGTTTGATTTATGTTGATGACTATCAGATTACTGATTTCATCAGCCGTCGTCGCAACCTCAATGGTTCTTTTAGAATCAAAGGCATTTCTCCAGCTTTAGCGGAAGGATTTTCCAAAGGTGAAGAATTTCTACATATTAAAGTAGAATCTGCACCAGACCCTGGAGATTTATCTTAATAGAGATAATAAGAGGGGCATCTACTTTATATTTTATGTTAAATAAGTGTGAGAAAATACTAGGAAAATGCGCTGATTATTGTCCATAAAAGGCGCATTTTTAATGCATTTATGTAAATAAAATATTATTATGAAACTTCGATGAACTGTGGGAACATTTTTATCAAAACCGCAACAAATTGCAATCAAGTTAACAGTACTATTCCCATAGGTTTGCTCTATAATAAGTAGAGTGTTCCATAATTCACCTTCAGCAACTCTGAATAATAAGATATGAGCTATCAGAACAATCAAAATCCATTAGAATACCGGCGACTTTTAAAGCTTGCTAAAGAATATCGCGAGCAAGGTTATTCAGTTACCATTAATCCATCTCCGGAAAAGCTACCTAAAGTATTGGCTGATTGTTCGCTTGATTTGATAGCTGTAAATGATCAAAAGGTTGTTGCTGCTAAAGTAAGAACCCGACAAAATCTCAGTTGCAACGGTTCCGAAGATTTACGCAAAATTAGTAGATCCGTACAGCAGCTTCCTGGTTGGGAGTTTGAATTAGTAGTTACAAATTCTCGTAGTAAAGCTAGCTAGATTATTTTCTAATTTTTTAATTGTTTGTCATCAATTTGATTGGTCTGTTTCTCGAAATTGCCGCTTGAATAATAGTTGTATTTGTGCTTCTACTTCTTACTTAATAATTAATATTTTTTGGGTTACTATAGGGAGTCTTCCCATGTCTATAATTTTATAAGTCATCAGTCTCAGAATATGGCTGATGACTTATTACTATGTATCTAGCAAAGGTATAAACTTTTTAATTAAACCAATTGTAACCCCAGGTAATTCCAACTGGGGTGTCAGTCCAACCGAGTCTAATTGTTGAAAAATTTTAATTGCTTGGGGATTCATTTGCGCGAGACGATGACCAATTTCTGGTCCGGTAAATTGCGATTTTTGTCCCCAAATAATCGCTGTCGGAATTGTTAATTGTTGAATGTATTGCGATAAATCAAAACACAAATCTCCACGTACAAAAGACAAAGCCGCATATTCTGCATTTGGCTGCTTTGCAGACTCTAAATAAGCTTCTACAATTTCTTGATAAACTCGATCAGAGCTACCAAATTGTCGTTGCTCTAAAAAGCTACGAATACCACCGCTCGTAGCAACCCCCGCACCATAAATGAATTTATCTAAAATTGGTGTACTAACCAATTGCGCGAAAAAACTCCGCGAATAATTTTCACCAAAATCAGAAAGTCCTGCTGCAGTAGTTAAAATTAAACATTTGAATAATTCCGGATGAGCGATCGCCACTCGAATTGTAAATGCTGCTGTTAAAGAAGAAGCAATTACCTTAACCGCACCATCACAGGTTTGCTGTAAAAACTCCCTAATCGTAGTTAAGTAATCCTCTATTTGGTAATTTCGTTCTGGATGTTCCGACTCACCCCAACCGATCAAATCTGGGGCAATAATCCGATATTCTGCTGCAAAGGCTGGATATACTTTTGACCATTCATAAGCAGAAGATCCACCACCAAATCCGTGTAGGAATACTAAAGTTTCTTTGTCTGTACTCTTGTCAGCTTTATCCTGCCAAGGAAGCGCTGTATTGCTATAGTAAATCATCCTGCCTAATGATGTATTTACTGAGTAACGCTCAAATCCCAATGGCTGAAACATAAGTATTTTTGTTAATTGTGTCGCGTTATACATCGCGTGGGTTGCAGTTCTTAACCCTCAGTTTAATTATCAACTAAATCTTCACATAATAACTTCTTACTTTAGAGAGATTAAGCAGATGTAAATTTACTGTGTTGCTTGTAAAGATTTAGTGTTTATTTTTTCACCACATGAAATTTTTAAGCTTGTAAATATAATGCTTTTGGCAATTCTACTGGTATTGAATATAACTATTATTTAAGAATACCATTGGAAATTTTATGATAGCCTATCAGAAACATCACTGATAGAAATGAACGTCAACGAAGCTTAGAACATTCCTTACTGATAGTGTAATTGTTCTCAACACTGCTTGTTGATTGAGTCGCTTGCAAGCTATTAAATCCAATGCAGTCGGAAAGACGCAATTATTCTCTGTATAATTAGTAATTTTGATTTTATCTGAGCAATGGTAAAACAGGCTTATATTCGACCGGGTGTACCAACGCTTGAGGAGCCTTTGTTTAAGTTTAACAACCTTAATGATTATTCTCAAAGTTATACACCAACTTATTCAAATTTCAAATGTCCACAAAATGATCCAGTACATACCTCCCTAGCTGATTGCGTTATCTTGCAGCTAGACAATTTAAAATGTTTTGAAGTGGTGGAACGTCAATATGAAAGTAGAGGGGTAATTTTTCATAATTGTATTGCCATCGAACCTTCAAATCCGGCATTCCCGCCCCATTCTGGTGTAGTAGTATTAATGGGTTCCCCTAAAAGCGGATTATTAGAAGCAACTTTTGTGCGTCCTGTCAACTTCGTTAGCGCCTTTGTTACCAGTTCCCAACGATTGGTATTATCTGCTTACGATCGCGATCGCCAACTGTTAAATCAAGCAGTACTACCCTCCGGTAATCTTGCTAACTCCGACTCAGGGATAGCCCCGAACGTTTTATTATCCGTATCGGCTGAGAATATTCATTCTGTTAGCTTCCGGGCTTTTGATGGTCAATTTACCATTGACGATTTAGGTTTTCGTTATTAACCTTGCCAATAGCAAACTTTATTTTTATAATTGCGACTTTGGACAAGTAGCTTTTACTGATAGATTTTCTATGAAATTTGGTAAATACTATTATAGATTCTAGTTTTTGATAGAAAACTATACCCAACAGTAAATCTTCAACAGTAGTAGGTAAATAAGGTGACACAATCGGCTTCGTCTTCTTGGCAGGGACTATTGATCAAAAATATCCCATTCAGGAAGCTTCCGCAGTTAAAGACACAAGCCACAAGACAAATATTGCAACACAGAAACCCAGCCCAGTTTCTTTGGTTCCTGACAATTCTCGTTGCCATGGTTTTGTGGAACCCCAAGTTGTTATTTTCATGCGGTGCAGGTGCTTTTGTAATGTTATTAGTATATTCGATGCCTCAGTGGGATTGGTCACACTTTTGGTGTCGAATAAGTAATTTTCTGCAAACAACTCGCGGACGTTTAGTATTATCAGTAATCAGTGGCTTATTTGCTTGCTTAGGTACTTATATAGCAGCGACAATTTGTGTAAATTCTAACAACGTTTGGATTGCTGCGAGTGCGATCGCCCAAGGTTTAGCAATTGTATTAATTTTAATTTTATTAACATCACTGTCCATAAGTTTATATGGAAACCAAGAACAACAGGAATTAGAAAAATTGTTGGATTATTTGATAGATACAGACCCCCTCAAACGTTTGATTGGCTTGCGTAAGTTAACAAAATTAGCAACTCGTCAACAGCTTGAATCAGAGACCAAGCAACATATTATTGAATGCTTACAACTTTTACTAACAAAGGAATCAGAAACAGCAATTCGAGATACAGCTTTTAATAGTTTACAAGCATTACAACCAGCACCAAAAGCTGTATCAAAAAACATAAAAACTTTAGTACCCTTGTCTATAAAAGCCAAAAATCGTGTTTTATATTAAATGGTTAATTGGTAATTGGTAATGGGTAAGCTAAAAAGCCTTTAATTTGTATGTTCAAATTTTATTAAAGTCTTGCAATGCGGGCCCGATAGCCCGCTAGAATAATACAAATTAAATCCGCGACAACTTAATAAGTAATGGGCAATAGCTAATAAGGAACTGTCAACTGTTCATATACTTTTCCACCACATACTTTGATTACTCGGCGATCGCAACGTCTTACCAAATGTTCGTCGTGGGTAGTAACAATTACTGTAGCCCCAAAAGAATTTAACTTACTTAATATTTGCATTATTTGCCAAGAATTATCTGGGTCAAGATTTCCGGTTGGTTCATCTGCTAAAAGCAAAGGTGGAGTTGCGACAATTGCTCGTGCCATACTAACCCGTTGTTGCTCTCCTCCAGAAAGATGATCGGGAAAACAATTAGCTTTACTGAGTAAACCGACTAACTTTAAAGTCGGTTCCAAACGTCTTTGAATTTCCTTGCGCGTGTAGCCTTGAGCTTGTAAAACAACAGAAATATTTTCCCTTACCGTTCGTTGAGGAATTAACTTGTAATCCTGGAAAACAATACCAATGCGTCGTCGTAACAAAGATAAATTATCACCACGTAACTTTGCCACATTGCGATCGTCAACAATCACCTCTCCCTCAGTTGCTAATTCCGCACCATACAGCAGTTTGAGCAGAGTCGATTTACCAGAACCACTAGGTCCGGTAATAAATACAAATTCCCCTTTCTTGATGTTTAAGTTGGTATTTACTAGAGCATCTACTCCGTTAGCATAGCTTTTCCTTACAGAGCGCAGTTGCACCATAAAATTACTGCTATTGTCTTTGCCTTTGTTTTCTTGAGGAAAATCGGTAGATTTATCAATTGTGCTGTTATTGGTGATAACCGACATCGCTGTTTATTGGGATTAAATAAAAAATTGAATACAAAACAAGTATTCCCAGAACAAGTCTGGGAATATCAAAATCTTTATTTAAAGGTTAAAGGTTAGAGGTCAAAGGTTAGAGGTTAGAGGTTAGAGGTCAAAGTTCTAAGGTCTAAGATTGTCAACTGTCAACTATCAACTGTCAACTGTCAAGAAAAACTCAAGCACCTTTGGTTTTTACACCGTAAATCAAAGCTTTCCAGGCAAATTGAGGTAAAGCTAACATCCGTCGCCATCGCCAAGGTTCTTGATAAAGACGATATAGCCATTCTAAATTATTATCACCCAACCAAGCCGGAGCGCGAGTTTTGGCTCCTGACCAAATATCAAAACTACCACCTACTCCAATCCAAATAGCTTGGGGACACAAATGACGGTTTTGTTCGATCCATAGTTCTTGACGGGGTACTCCCAAACCCACATAAATAACTTGGGGTTGTAGTTGGGAGAGAGTAGAGTGCAATTGTTGTTCTTCTTCTGGGGAATGATAGCCAGAATGAGTTCCCACTATATTTAAATGGGAAATTTGTTCTTGCCAGAATTGGGCAGCAGCAGCAGCGGTTCCCGGTTTTCCTCCGTAGAAAAATACTGTTGAATCAGGAGAATTTTGTCCAATTTCCCGCAATAGTGCTTCTGCTAATTCAATTCCTGGAACTCTACTTATATCTTGCTTTAAAATTAATCGTAAATATAAAACTATCCCAGCACCGTCGGGAATTACTAAATCAGCGGCTTTGATTATCGTCGCCAGAGTTTCATTTCGCTCTGCTTGCATGGTCATTTCTGCATTCAAGGTGACTACATGAGTTCCCATTCTTTGTTGCAAGCGTTCTAACAAGTAGCCTGGGTAGTTTGTCGTTAAATGAATCGGTAGTCCCAAAACCGACATTTTTTTAGGCGGTTTAATCATGCTGTAATCTAGATTCACCTCACACCAAGTTTCATCGAAGCTAGTTTATCAAATTTGTTCCTTGATTGTTTGTGTTGCATTTATGGGTATAGCTTGTTTAATTGCTGTAATCACAAAAAAATCACAAAAAATTAGTAAATTGATTAAGATAATTAATTATTTTAATTGTAATTTGTAGTTTAGCTTACTAAATATTTATTCCCAGGAAATTCCCTACAAATACTTATTTTTTTGAAATCAATATATATTTTAAAACTTTTAATTCTAGGTAGTATCTTGAAATACACAATCGAACAAGCCATTGCAAATAAACTAACAGCATCTTTCCAAACGCCCGTATAATTTTAATACAGGAGAAGAAAATATTAATCAAAATATACTTGATTCCAACTGGCAGCCGATACCTTTTCAAACAGAAATACCATTGATAGGGTAAGATTAACTACTTATGGGGATTAATTAACGAACTCTAATTAATATAGTCGTATATTTCAACTCTAAACGTATTAGATTCTTTTTATCAGGCGTACTTGAATCAAATTGTATATTTATAGGGTTTCCGATATGGGTAGTGAATACCTTATTGATAATATATCAAGCATCCCTCGTGAGTTTTATGCCATTAAGAGTACAGATGTGAAGGAAACTGTATCTTAATAGACTTTTTATTAAACTCAATTTTACAGTTAATAGTTTAACGGGCAGAAAGTTACCATGACTAAAATTCGCGTTGCTTTAATTGAAGATCACGATCTTACCCGTTTGGGTATTCGCACAGCATTACAGCGAAATGTTGATTTTGAAGTAGTAGGAGAAGCTAATAATGCTACCGACGGACTCAAAATATTAAAAGCGCTACAACCAGATGTGGCAATTGTAGATATTGGTTTACCTGATATTGATGGAATTGAATTAACTAGAGAAGCCAAGTCCACAGTACCGAGATTGCTAACTAAAATCCTGATTTTGACTTTACGAGATAGTAAAGAAGCCGTGCTTGCTGCTTTCGCTGCTGGTGCAGATTCCTACTGCATGAAAGATAAGTATGATAACTTACTCGAAGCTGTGCGCCATACTCACAATGGTAACTCTTGGATTGACCCGGCGATCGCCCGCATTGTTTTACAGCAAGCACAAGAAAATCCACCAGGTTCACTGTTGTCGGATGCTAATAAATTTGCGGAAAAATTGGGCTTTAACAATGCTAGAGAGGAAGATAGCATTGATCCTTATACTCTTACTGAAAGAGAATTAGAAGTATTGCAGTTAATTGTAGAAGGTTGTAGTAACGCGATTATCGCCGAAAGACTCTACATTACGGTGGGAACTGTTAAAACTCACGTCCGCAATATTTTGAACAAGTTATGCGCTGACGATCGCACTCAAGCAGCAGTCCGCGCTTTGCGTTCCGGATTGGTAGGATAAAGTTAAAGTCAAGGTTTATCTGAGTATTTTTCAAGGATATTAGAGATAAATTTACTACCCGCACAGTTAATTCTATGTTAAGAATGTGGGGGGATGTTAATAACTACCTTTTGGTTCCAGGCTAAATTGGAAGGCAAGATAAAATTTATACATTCTTGCCTATGAAACATATATGAAAATAAAAGTCAATTATGACTGAAATCGAGGCAGGTAAACTCAAGTTAATGGTGGTAGATGACGAGCTAGATAATCTAGATTTACTCTACCGCACTTTTAGGCGAGAATTTAAAGTATACAAAGCAAATGATGCTCGTACTGCTCTAGAGATTCTAGAAAAAGAAGGGGAAATGGCTGTAATTATCTCTGATCAAAGAATGCCAGAGATGAACGGTACAGAATTTTTCGGTCTTACGGTAGAGCGTTTTCCCGATACCATTCGGATTCTGCTTACAGGCTTTACTGATGTTGAAGATTTAGTTGATGCGATTAACTCTGGTCAAGTATTTCGGTACATTACTAAGCCTTGGAAACCAGATCAACTGCGTTCGCTGGTGGATCAAGCTACCCAAATTTATCGGTTAGTCAAAAAAAGAACTTTCAGCTTGCGCCGTTCTCTGAAGCGAGAATCCTTAGTGAATGCAGTCACAACAGCGATTCGGGAATCTCTAGATTACCCTACTATGCTGCAAAAAATTGTGGCAACAATTGGGCAAACTTTTGAAGCGACTTGTTGCTTACTTAAACCAATTGAAGGAGAACAACTAACACCAGAGGAGTTTTTCTACAAAGATAATAACGCTGTTGCTGAAAATTACTACTTTAACCCCACTAGCTTAATAGAGAAAGTTCTTGTTAGTCGTAATTACGAATTGGCAGAATTTACTACCGATGATGGTGAAATTTACCAACAATTAGCTGTACCGCTGATTTATCAACAAGACTTACAAGCAGTACTGGCTCTCGATCAACAGCGATGCGATACTCAAAAAGCCACTTTGGGAACTTATCGCAATTGGCAACATGAAGATATAGAACTAATTTCCGGTGTTGCCGAACAAGCTGCATTAGCTCTTTCTCAAGCAAAACTGTATCAGAACCTCCAACAAAAGCAAAAACAAATTCATGCCGAGTTGGAAGTTGCGCGGCAAATTCAACACAATTTGTTACGCCAAAGTTTACCTGAAATGGAAGGAGTAAAGGTACAAGCTTGTTGCTATCCAGCACGGGAAGTTGGAGGAGACTTTTTTGAAGTTTTTGTTCATCCCAAAGGTGATTTATGGTTGGCTGTAGGTGACGTTTCTGGTAAAGGTGTTCCGGCTGCGCTGTTTATGGCTAGTGCAATATCAGTATTGCGTCGGGAATTATCTCAAGAAACCCCTCCAATGCCAAATATAGTCATGAAAAATTTAAATCAGGCTTTAGGTAATGACCTTGTAAGCAACAATTACTTTATTACTTTGGTATTAGCTCGATATACGAGTGCTACCAAGCAATTAGTTTACGCTAACGCCGGTCATATTTACCCAATAGTTTGTTCCCAAAAAGATTCTTTAAAAGACAAACCAAATTTTCTCAAAGTACGTGGAATTCCTTTGGGTATATTACCTAATTGGGAAGCAGATTTTGGTGAATTAATTCTTGCTCAGTCAGATACTTTGCTACTCGCAAGTGATGGAATTACTGAAGCTCAAGTTTCAATCAAAAGTAATTTGAGTCAAGAATCATCAACACGTTCCATGCTTAACCAAGAAGGACTTTGGCAATTATTGCTCGAACAAGAAAAACCACTTAGTTTGAACAAATTGCTCAATCGTATCCATGTTGATACTGAAGTCCAAGAAGATGACCAAACTATACTTTCCCTGGAGATTTTATAAATTATGAAAAGCGAGCTTCACGTACCAAGTGACCTGAAGTTTTTAAATATTGTGGAAGGCTGGCTGCTTGGATGCCTACAAGCGGAATTAGGAGAATCGGTTGATTGGACTCGACAATCAAATCGTTTACGCTTAGTCTTAGTCGAAGCTTATTCTAATGTAGTCCGTCACGCCCACAAAGAAAAACCATCTGCCCCAGTTTTGATTCGTTTGGAACTAAAAAAAAGAGATTTAGCCTTAGAAGTTTGGGACAAAGGTGAGGGTTATGATATGTCTCATTATTCTCCTCCCAGTCCTATAGAAAAACAAGAAGGTGGTTATGGCTGGTTGATTATGAACCGTTTAATGGACAAAGTAGAGTATGAATTACAAGTTAATGGCGGTAATTGTCTCAAGTTAGAGGCTAGCTTGCCAGAAACTGTCGAACAAGTTCAAGAAAAAGTTCAAAATTAATTAATTCATTTATTTAAATTAAATTAATTTAACTATTTATTTAACTATAATTGTTCGCTTTCACTCCGTCAGATTTCAGAAACTATTTTAGCAAAAAAATCTGTCTCACAATTCAGAAGTCTCAAAGTACAGAAGTCGCGTTTCGTAAAAGTTACCCGACTTCTGATTTTCTACCAATCTAATTTAATACTTTACCTGGCGGTTGAAACCGCGTCTACACAGTCAAAACCTACCTCCGTAGGTTTAAACATCCTTGGTGCGGGTGTTACTCCTATCCCGCTGGAAAATTACCTATTTCTCTTTACTTCTTTCCTCTGTGTACTCTGCGCCTCTGCGGTTTTTTTTAATCGGTAATCTTCTGCCGGGAAGGGAGTAGTCCACGCACCATCTGGACTTTGTTCGTGTAGTAGCGGTTTAAACCACCGAATACTTTTAAAACATCCGATCAAAGTTATTCACAATACTTAATCAAGATAATAACTTTTACTAAGTTTATTTGATCAATCGCTAGCACTTATTAAATAATGGGAAAGTGATTTTATTCTTGATTAATTGCCTTAATCCGAATAAATTAAAGTTTCGGACATCAATTAATCAACTTCAGATACTGGGCAGCGCGATAGCAATTTATTCATAGTTGATAAATTAATTTATAAATTTAGTTGATAAATTAATTTATAGATATATTAATAAATTTAGTTTTCGCCATGTACCAAGTACCTTAAAGTCAAAATTATTTGGATACCTTAGTACTGTAGTTATTAACGATGCCTATGCAAGCCTCGTTTTGTCTGTCACCGCGCTACCGCTTAGATGATGAATTACCTTGGTTAGAGGGAATAGACCCTAGCCGTCATTATTGGATTAAGATAAATAGCGATAATAATTTAACAGTGGCAATCCCTGGATTACTGACTTCTTCTATCGATGAAATGAAGCAGGCAATCAAAAAGTTTCGCTCACTTCAACCCGGAGAACAAATAACTTTGGCAAGGGCTGCCAGTAGTTGTAAAATCTACTGTATTAGCGTCAATTGTTATGCAATCGAAGCGGAAATAAATAATGCTTTAGTTTGGCATCTATTTGACCAAGAGACCTTAGATAGTCTATTAATGAGTGCTCATCCAGACTGGCAATGTGCGGCTGCTGATATTGAATTAGGACGAAGATTATTATTACGCTCTTTGCGGCAAGCTACAGCAAACAAAAGTTAGTTATGTAGTTATTAATGGTTTTTGGCTGTTAATTTCTCAAAAAACTGTTTAATATCCTTAATATAGGCTAATTTTCCAGTATTATCGCCGTAAGGACAGTAATTCTTGGGGAGAAGCCAAAAGTTTGATTTTGACATCCGAAATTTGTAGATTTTCGTTTAAAGCAAACATCCAAGATACATTGACACCAAACCAAGGAGTTTCTACCTTGCCTGCAATTTGAATTTGAGTTTTGTTGTCTTCTAAAGTTTCGCTAGTACCTTCACGAGGATCAGCTTTAATATCAATTGCTTCCTTGTGTAAATAACTCAAAATTGCATCTCTCCCGGTAATCCCAGATTCAAAAGGGGGATGCATTACACCGTCTTCTGCAAACAACGAAGCGGTTTTTTCGTAATTACCTGCATTTAAACTTTCAAAATATTGCTGTATAGTTACTTCACTGACTTCTGTAATTTTGGTAGATTTCCATTGAATTGCAGTCATAAAATTAGCTGTATTAGTCACGAATAAAAATTATTTATTGAAATAAAACATAAAAGTTAGCTACTCAAGCACCTGCTTAAGAGTGTGTTTATAAATAAAAAAGAAAATTCTTGTGCTTATTTACTTCTGATTTATAAAATCCCTGCCTACTCCCTATATAAAATATAAACAAAATTATTGTAAGGTGGATAATCAATTCCACCCCACAATCTACGGTTAGATTAGACTAAATATCGAGATAATTATCCTCACAAAATTGAAAAATAGAGCCTTCTTCAAAAGCGTCTTAATCAGCTAAAGGATCAACACCCATATCAGTGACAATTTTACGAAGAACAGTAATTTGTTGACCAAAATCCAATTCTTTGAGAGCTTGTAAAACTTGGGAGCCATCACGAGACAATTGATAATTAGATGGCATTGCCACAACAAAACCTTTAACCATCAACTCAGATAATTCATACCAGAAAGCTAACTTTGTATTAGCGCTGAGAATACCGTAAGAACGAGTAACTTGGGTATTATTCTTTGCAGCTAAATCACGCATTACCTGTAACTGTTCGTTGGGAGACATTTTGATGATTTGATTAAGCAAACCCTCAGCCAACTGTAAACGTGCTGCACCTGTAGCAGCAGGAGTAATAGAACGTCCCATTTCAGTATATGCAAACCAAAGCACCGCTAACTGGTCATCCACAGAAAGGCTTTTGAAAACATTTACAGTAGAATTTACTGCATCAACTGACTGAGTATCGTAGTTGAAAGCGTTAGAAAAACCATTCCGTATTGAATCTGTAGAGAAAGTCATGATAGCACCAACTTTTGTAAACTTCGTAGCGAAATCTTTATTTTAGGAAGGCTTTATTTGTATGTTGCTTTACCTTCCACTTATTATTCTGCATTAAAAATTTACAAATTGCAAATAAAATTTACAAATATGTTGATTCAGAAATATAATACAGGGGATCACAATGGTGGTATAAATTAGGGGTGCGGTTTGCGGGCAAATATTAAAATAAGATAAATGAATCAATTGTCCTCCCTTAGCAGCAGACAAATTAAGGAAAAAGCGCTAGAGCTAGGGTTTCATAAAGTTGGAATAGCTACTGCAACCGTTACGGATACGACTGTACAGAGATTACAAGCATGGTTAGCGCTGTCATACCATGCCGATATGGAATGGATGGGAAATCCGAATCGTCAAGATATAAAATTAGTGATGCCAGAAGTGCGATCGCTAATTTGTGTCGCTTTAAATTATTACACTCCCCATCAGAGACCACAAGGAAACGAACATGGAAAAATTTCTCGTTATGGGTGGGGAAGAGATTATCACAAAGTGATGCAAAAAAAATTGAAAACACTCTCAATTTGGTTGCAGTCATTAGGTGAAGGAATCGAAACCAAGTACTATGTAGATACAGGACCAATCCAAGATAAAGTTTGGGCAGAAAAAGCTGGTATTGGTTGGATTGCCAAAAACGGGAATGTAATTACCAGAGAATATGGTTCTTGGGTATTTTTAGGAGAAATTTTGACAAATCTGGAATTGACACCAGATACTCCCCATACCCAACATTGTGGGAGTTGTACTCGATGTATTGAAAGTTGCCCTACCGATGCAATTACACAGCCATTTGTAGTAGATGCCAATCGGTGTATTGCTTATCATACAATTGAAAACCGGGATGAACAATTACCCGAACATATTGCCGAGAATATGCAAGGTTGGGTTGCAGGTTGTGATATTTGTCAAGATGTATGTCCTTGGAATCAACGTTTTGCCACTACAACCGACATAGAAGAATTTCAACCTTACCCTGGGAATATTGCTCCCAAGCTGATAGAATTAGCCACAATCACTAATGAAAAGTGGGATAAGCAATTTACGGCTTCAGCGTTACGGCGAATTAAGCCACAAATGTTACAACGAAATGCCCGTGCTAATCTTGAAGCATCCCGTCAACCCAGAGAATGACCCAGAAAGTAATTATTTTTGATTTTGATGGTACAATCGCCGATACAGTAGATGCCTTAGTAACTATTGCCAATGGTTTAGCTGTAGAGTTTAGTTACGCACAAATTACTTCAGAAGAACTTATAATACTTAGGAATTTAACTTCTAGAGAAATTTTTAAGTATTCTGGGATTCCTTTATTCAAGATACCTTTTTTACTCAAAAAGGTTAAGAGACAGTTAAAAAACAAAATTCCCGAACTCAAACCAATTCCAGGAATACAATCCGCTTTGGTAGAACTCAAAGACAACGGAAATAGGTTAGGTATCATAACTTCTAATTCTAAAGACAACGTTAAAGAATTTCTCAAAATAAATAATATGGATAGTTTATTCGAGTTTATCCATACCGGAGTCACAATTTTTGGTAAAACCACGATAATTAATAATGTTTTGAGGCAAAAACAGCTAAAAACTCAAGAAGTTATATATGTGGGAGATGAAACTAGAGATATAGAAGCTTCAAGAAAAGCCAATATTCGAGTAATTAGCGTAACTTGGGGTTTTAATTCAGAAGAAGCATTAGCAAAACAGAATCCAGATTTTTTGATTCATCATCCTCAAGAGTTGGTGGAAGTTATTTTGACAGTGGACAGTTGACAGTTGACAGTTGACAGTTGACAGTTGACAGTTGACAGTGGACAGTTGACAGTTGACAGTTGACAGTTGACAGCTGAGATCGAAAAAGTTAGAGTTTTGGGTTGAGTTTTTGTTTGGTTGTTTTGATGATGCTCGTTAGTAATTTTAGGATTTCTTTTAGGTCACTTAATATTGACTCGGTTTCCTTTGGGGTGAGATAACTTGTTTCACGGAGTAACAATATCCAGTATTCGCTTTCGTTGGCTTCTTTGAGGGCGATCGCCAATTTATGAATAAAATCGGGTTTACTTTCTGCTTCTTCTGCTTCTCTGACTAATGCACCAATAGCTGTTCCAGATCGAAGTATTTGTTTTGACAATACATATTCTTTTTTATTTGAACATAAATATTTATTCAGGTTAATGATTCTGACTGCAAAGCCAAAGGACTTATCTTTTAGTGGAGAAGACATTTTCGGGTAGTTAATATCTGATAAATATTTGTATATTAAATAACTACCCACTGTCCACTAACTGTCAACTGTCCACTGTCAACTAACAACACTCAAATCATCAGGAGTTAAATTTGAGTGTATGACTTCGCCATCACGAAACCAAACAATCCGTCTTGTTTGACTTGCAACTTCAGGCTCGTGAGTGACCATAATTACGGTGATTCCCGTACTATTAAGTTCAGTAAAAATATCTAATACCTCTTGAGTTGTGCGAGAATCAAGAGCGCCGGTTGGTTCATCAGCTAAAAGTACAACCGGACGATTAACTATAGCACGGGCGATCGCCACACGTTGCTGTTGTCCTCCCGATAGTTGATTGGGTTTGTTATTCAAGCGATTTTCTAAACCAACTTGTTTTAACGCTTCAATTCCCCTATCTCGTCTTTCAGAATTAGCTACATTCGCGTAAAGCATCGGCAGCATAACGTTTTCTAGGGCGGTGAGTTGCTGTAATAAATGGAATTGTTGAAAGACAAAACCTAGTTTTTTATTCCGAATATGTGCCAATTGGTTATCATCCATTTGTGCTACATCTACGTTATCTAAATAATAATTTCCAGATGTGGGACGGTCTAAACAACCTATAATATTCATTGCTGTAGATTTACCAGAACCACTCGGTCCCATAATTGAACAGTATTCTCCTTCTTCTATAGTTAAATTGACATCCCACAGTGCTTTGACTTCCGTTTCTCCAGTACCATAAATTTTAAAAATATTTTCTAAGCGAATTATATTAACCATTTCAATTTTAGATTTTAAATTTTAGATTTTGGATTGAGAAAGAAAACTTAGAAGTTGAGAAGACGGGAGTTATCAATTAAAACGACGGGAATTTTCACCTTTAACCTTTAACCTATAACCTGATTTAAGCGCTTCTCAAAGCAACAATTGGATCAAGTTTGGCTGCACGACGTGCGGGAACTACACCGAAAAATAGACCGATCGCCCCGGAAACTCCAACAGCCGAAAGTACAGCCACTGTTGAGATTCCGGCTTCTAAGGGGGTAACAGCTGCTACTAAAAAAATGCCACTAACACCAACCGCAGTACCAATTAAACCACCAGCCGCTGAAACAATTACCGCTTCAATCATGAACTGTAATAAAATATCTTGTTGGGTTGCACCAATTGCTTTTCGTAGTCCGATTTCTTGGGTGCGTTCGGTGACCGAAACGAGCATAATATTCATGATACCAATGCCACCCACAAACAAAGAAATACCTGCAATTGCACTTAACATAATTGTTAATGCACCAGTGATTTGTCCGACTGTTTGTTGGGCATCTTTTTGAGAGCGCACGGTAAAATCATCTTCACCAGTGATTTTGTGTCGTAAACGCAATAAATTTTTCATTTGAAACTCGGCTGCGTCTACACTATCGTTATTAATTGCAGAGACTACAAGGTAATCTAGAGCAATACCATAGGGAGAATTTTTTCCTACAAGTCGGTTGGCTGAAGTTGTGATTGGTATTAATGCAGCTTCATCGTAATTAGCACCACCCAATCCCGAACCTTTACCTTCTAAAGTGCCAATAATTTGAAAGCTAGTATTTTTAATTCGCAATTGCTTTCCTAAAGGATTAAGGCTACCAAAAAGTTTTTCTGTTAAATCAGCACCCAGCACAACTACTTGATTGCTGCGTTTCATATCTATTTCATTGAAAAAACGTCCCTTGGCAATTTCAAAATCCCGTACAAATGGGAAACCGGGAGTAGTACCAATGATATTTACATCCGTGTTTCTGCTACCATAAGTCACCACATACCTGCGATTTAACTCCGGCGCAACTTCTGCGATTGTAGGAACTTGAGTTGCAATAGCTTCAGCATCTTCCAACACCAAGGTTTTAGGAATATCAAAGGTAATTCGTTGAGTTTCTTGATTTCCTGGAATTACAAATAATACATTAGGTCCCAGAGATTCCAACTGTTTATTAACAAATTTTTGTCCCCCTTCACCAATCCCAATCATGGCAATTACCGAAGCATTCCCAATCACAATACCTAACATAGTAAGGGCGCTACGTAATTTATTTGATAGCAGGGTTGTACCCGCCATTTTTACGCTTTCTAAGAAATTCATTTATTTAAAAACAGGGAATAGGGAATAGGGAATAGGGAATAGGGAATAGGGAATAGGGAATAGGGAATAGGGAATAGGGAATAGGGAATAGGGAATAGGGAATAGGGAATAGGGAATAGGGAATAGGGAATTAGTAATTAAAATCCGTGTAATCAGTGTAATCCTTTTTAATCCGTGATTAGAGTGGGGAATTGGCGATTGAAGTTAAGAGTTGAAAGCATTAACGTAGCGCGTCCGTCAAAACATTAATTATTTTCCCATCCCCTTGTCCCCTTGTCCCCTTGTCAACTACCTTCCTCCAATTTTTTCTGGATTTTGTAGTCATTGGGAGGGCTGGTAAAAATGCGATCGCCTTTTTCTATTCCTTCCAATACTTGGGTTTCATTTCCTACTTGGGAGCCGATTGTAACTTTACGAAATTGTACTTTGTTGTTTTGATCGGGAGCTAAAACGCCTGTTTCACCTTTTTCTGTGACGATAGTAACCGTTGGCACCCACAAAGCGTTGACTTCATCGCCTAAAAATGTCAAGTTTACGTTTAAACCGGAAAGTAGTTTGTCTTTCCCTGTGTTAATTGCAACTCGTACTTGAAATAAAGTTACACCTTGTTCGTTGACTGCTTCCGGAGCAATCAAACGCACTTCTCCTTTGAAAACTTGGTCGGGATAAGCATCAGCAACAATGTCTACTTGTTGCCCCACTTTGATTTTACCGATGTCGGCTTCGGGGACATTTGCTAATACTTCTAATCCTCGCGCTAAGGCAACTACGGAACTTGATGTCGCTGATGCGCTGGTAGAAGCGGATGTCGTTGGCGTAACAAATGCACCAATATTAGCAAATTTTTGCGTAATAATACCTGAGAAGGGGGCGCGGATAATAGTGTTATCTAAATTTACTTGTTCTGTTTGTAACTGTGCTTGAGCTGCGCTGACACCTGCTACGGCTTGAGCAATTTCTTCGGGACGGGAGCCACTTTCTAATAATTGTAATTGAGCATTTGCTTCTGCTACTGCTGCTTGGAGTCGGGTGATTTCTTCGGGACGACTACCGCTTTGCAGTAAAGCTAATCTTTTTTGTGCTTCGAGTAAGTTTGCTTGAGCGGTTTTATCTTCGCTGACAAATTGGTCTAAGTCGTCTTTTTTGACTGCTCCTTGATTGTACAAACTCCGGTAACGTCTGACTCGTTCGTTAGTTAAATCGACTCTGGCAATGGCTGCATCTACCTGTGCTTGTGAGGCAGCGATTTCTTGGGGACGATTTCCCGAACGGGCTGCGGCTAATTGTGCCTGCGCTTGTGCTAAACGGGCTTTAGCTTGACTAATTTCTTGAGAACGAGAACCGGCTCTTTGCTGGTCTAATTTTGCTTGAGCTTGTGCTAAATTAGCGCGAGCTTGTAGAATTCTTGCCTGAATATCTGCACTATCCATTTTGGCGAGAATTTGCCCGATTTTTACGCTATCGCCTTGTTCTACATACAATTCGGTCACTGTGCCGGGATTTTTGGGGCTAATGTTCACGTTTTGAACTGGCACAATTTTCCCGCTAGCATTCAGAAGTAGAGTGATATTTTTTTGTTCGACTAAGGTCGTAAGTTGTGTGATGTCTTGTTTGTTTTTTGTGCGATCAATAAAAATATAAGTAGTAGTTGCGCCCACAACTACAATCCCCGTTGCGAACAGAGCAACAAGCCAGCGAGGTAATCCTTTTACTTTGCCGATTACGGGAATTTCTATCGGTGTAGCCATAACAGCAGCGACAATAATTGTGTCATAGATTGGGTAAGGTAGAGTAGAACGGGCAATAGGGAACCGATAGCAGAAAGCATCTTCGCGTTAAGATGTTTTGTTTAAAGGGTGTATACCAATATCCAACAATCTACCTTCGCGCAAGGGGTTTTATACCAAATTAAAAAGTTAAAAATCAGTTCTCTTGTATTTGTTTAACTTTTTTTATAGTAGCCTTTTGAGCTTGGATATGACTTTACCTTTTGGGGTGACTTTAGTCATGATTGATTAGTTTTATTGTATAAGTAAGCAAAATGCGGGATGTGGAACAAATGACCCCTATAGAAAGACAAATCAGTGAAAGACTTAGCTGTCATCAACAGCCCAGATGGTTTAAGCTATCTGAAAGATTCCTTCATTTGTGCCAAAAAGGCGGTAGTGTGCCTAAACGAGTTGGATTAATTTCTTTTCTATTTTTCTGTAGCTTTTTGAGCGTATCTCCTCAAAGAGTCAATGCTCAAGCATTATTACCTCATACCGTGCAACTTGATGCCGCAAAGTTAGAACAACAAGGTTTGGTTTTAGCGCAGGAAGCCGCACAGCTTGCACAATTTCAGCAGTTCGACTTGGCAATGCCCCGCGCACGGCTGGCAACTCAACTTGCTCCCAAGAATGACAAAGTATGGTTTCTTTTGGGGGGATTATATTTACAATCCAAAGAGCTTGATAAAGCCATTACTTCTTTACAAAAGGCACAAAGTCTTAACCCTAAAAATGGTGAGACTTATTTTGCTTTAGGTTCTGCTTATTTTCAACAAGAAAAATATCAATCAGCAGTTGCTCAATATCAAGCAGGCTTAAAAATCAAACCAAATGACCCAGAAGGGTTGTTTGATTTAGGTAATGCTTACTATATGCTAGGTCAATTACCCCAAGCGATTGTAGAGTACAAAAAATCTATTGCTAACAAGCAAGATTTTTGGCCTGCAACTAACAATATTGGATTAATTTTTTATGAGCAAGGCGATATCAACGGTGCCATAAATCAATGGCAGCAAGCCATTACTAAAGCCAACAGTGCTAAACAACCAGCCGCCGAACCTCAATTAGCGTTAGCTGTTGCCTTATATACTAGAGGGGACAAAAGCGATCGTCAAAGGGGTTTAGCAATGGGAGAAGCTGCACTCAAACTCGATGAACGCTATGGGAATTTGGATTTTCTCAAAGAAAATCTGTGGGGCAATCGTTTATTATCAGATACGAAAAAATTCCTAGAATTACCTACCATTCAAGCTGCATTGAACGGACAACCCCTATCCCAACCTGCCGGACAATAGTTTTTTACTTGGATAATATTAATTGCGAGCAAAGGATTATTTTTATCTTTAACGGGCTGGCTTGCGATTAATCTTTCTCCAGACTATTGCTTAAAAGTACATATAATAGTACACCTATATTATCAATGGAAGCAGTAGCCCAGCTTAATTGATGGGCGACTGTTCCCTTGTGGGGTTGTTTTTAAGAAACGTTATTGTCTTTGGGTAGTAGGGCGATGATTTGGTCAACAAACTGTTGGTGATCTACCACAGGTTTGGAAATATAACCATCAGCGCCACTTTGCCGCAAAAAGCTTTCGCGATCGCCTTCCATCGCATGGGCTGTGACTAAAATAATCGGTAATGTTGCTGTTAGGGGATCAGACTTGAGCATTTGTGTAATTTTGATCCCATCAACAGATTTACCTTCGTAAACGCTTCTAGAGAGAGAAACATCCATTAAGATAATGTCTGCTTCTTTGGCTTGAGCAATTTTGATTACTTCGTCTACATTCTCAGTGTGTTTAACATCTAAACCTCCGCGTTTGGTTAAAATCTTGGAAAACACACGAGCATTAACAAGATCGTCTTCGACAATCAAAACAGTTTTCATGAGGACCGATCGCACTCTTAATATGTGAAGGGGATAGACGATTGAAGATAGCACGATTTACGCCGTGTCTACCTTCAAAAAATCAAATTGTATCCTTGTCAACAAGGATAATACTACCGAAGCAGCAAGAGATAAATATCAAGATTTTATGACCAAGAGCATTTCATCCGTTATAAGTAAGATTACTGCTCTGCGACGTTACGGCAATATTTGTATAGTTCAAGTTCAGGGAAAAAACTCATGGCAAAACAGTTAAACCTTCTCTCTACGGGACAGGTAATCACCACAGCCTTGCATACGGAAATGCAAAGGTCTTATCTCGAGTATGCCATGAGTGTAATTGTGGGGCGGGCGCTACCTGATGTACGCGATGGCTTAAAGCCGGTGCATCGCCGGATTTTATACGCTATGCACGAACTCGGTTTAACTCCCGATCGCCCTTACCGAAAATGCGCTCGTGTAGTTGGAGATGTGTTGGGTAAATATCACCCCCACGGAGACCAATCGGTTTATGATGCTTTAGTACGTTTAGTACAGTCGTTTTCTTGCCGCTATCCTTTGTTGGGGGGACACGGTAACTTTGGTAGTGTAGATAATGATCCACCGGCAGCAATGCGCTACACGGAAACACGTCTCGCACCGATTAGCCATGAAGGAATGCTCGCTGAAATCGGCGAAGAAACGGTAGAATTTATCGGTAATTTTGATAATTCTCAGCAGGAACCAACAGTTTTACCCGCACAGTTACCGTTTTTATTACTCAATGGTTGTGCTGGAATTGCTGTAGGAATGGCTACCAATATTCCACCTCATCATTTAGGGGAAGTGGTGGATGGGTTGATTGCCTTGATTGACAACCCCGAATTGTCTGACGAAAAGTTGTTTAAAATAATACCAGGACCCGACTTTCCTACTGGTGGAGAAATTGTTGGTAAAGATGGTATTCATGAAGCATACACCACTGGTAAAGGTGGTATTTTACTGCGGGGGGTTGCGAGGATTGAAGAAGTTCCCACAGGACGAGGAAACAAACGACGCACCGCTATTGTAGTCACAGAATTGCCTTATCAAGTGAATAAGGCAGGTTGGATTGAAAAAGTTGCTGATTTAGTTAATCAAGGGAGATTAACGGGAATTAGTGATATCCGCGATGAAAGCGATCGCGATGGGATGCGGGTAGTAATTGAGTTAAAGCGCGATGCTGTTCCAGAAGAACTGCTGTACCATTTGTTTCATCAGACGGCGCTGCAAACTAATTTTGGCGCTATTCTTTTAGGGATAGTTGACGGACAACCGCGTCAATTGAGTTTGCGTCAACTGTTGCAAGAGTTTTTGGATTTTCGCGAGCAAACTCTCAATCGTCGCTACTCTTATGAATTAGGTAAAGCAGAAAGTCGGCTGCACATCGTATCCGGTTTGCTTGCAGCACTTTCTCAAGTCGATCAAGTAATCGAGATTTTACGACAAGCTCCCGATGGTTCCACAGCCAAAGTTAGTCTTGTCAGTACGTTGGGGTTGAGTGAGGTACAGGCAGATGAGATTTTAGCTATGCCGCTACGACGACTCACTGGTATGGAGCAACAAAAATTACAGCAAGAGTTTGAGGAACTTGAAAAGAGAATTAATACGTTACGTAACTTACTCGACGATAGAAAAGAATTACTTAAAAGTTTAAAAAAAGATTTGCGGAGTTTAAAACGCTCTTATAACGATGAGCGACGCAGCAAGTTTGTAGACAAACCCGATAATAAAGCATTTGCGAAACAAAAAAATAAAACTAAGGAAACAGATCAAAGTACTAAATCAAAAAGTCAGAGTCCACCAATACAGGTACCTGTTGAAGATGTCGTCTTAGAATTTTCTCAACGCGGCTATGTGCGACGAACTAGTTCATCTTCAAAAAGATCGAAAGCCGAGAACGGAATTCCTGATTATGATTTTATTATTCAATCTTCCGAAACGAATACTCAGAAAGACCTATTAGTTGTAACTAGCAGCGGTAAAATGTACCCATTACAAGTAGGAGACATTCCTCCTACAACTGGTCGTGGAGCGCGGGGAACACCACTCATAACTTTGCTTACATCCACCGCTCAGAGCCAAGCTGAATCTATTGTCGGTCGTCTTGTAATTTCAGAAAATTCAACCAATACAGATGTAGTTCTTTTGACGAAACAAGGACGTATCAAGCGTTTATCTATAGAAGAATTGACTAATGTCAGTCGTCGTGGAGTGACTATTTTAAAACTCAAGGATGATGACGAATTGTTATTAACTCAGTTTGTGAGCAAAGGTGAACGTTTAGTTTTAGCTAGTTCTGGTGGAAGAATATTGCATTTTGAAGTCAATGATGCACAGCTTCCTTGTATGGGACGCACTGCTGTTGGATTACAAGCCCTGCGTGTAGGTAAACAGCATCAAATGGTTGGCTGTGTTAGTTTAAATGCCAATTATAATTTATTGTTAGTTACTCAAGAAGGATACGCCAGACAACTTAATACAAGTAAATTGAAATTAGCTAATCGCGGTGATTTAGGCGCTCAAGTAGTTAAATTTGCTGTTCCAACTGACAATCTTGCGGGTATTGCTTTAGTCAAACCGGAAACTGAAATTGCCCTCGTCACCAGCAATCAACGAGTGATACGTCTGAATGGGGAAAGTGTACCTGTACTCAATAAAAATGAGCCGGGTGAAAAGGTTGTAGAACTCAACCGCGATGAAACTATTGTTACTGTTAACGAAGTGGCAATTGAGAATAATTCTTAGTCGTCTGCTACACAATACTGGATAATAATTAGGAAGCTAGAAGCTCCCACTACTTCTACCCCTGATAATTAACGTGGTAGACCATTAGACATCTCCGAAAAAGAATGTAGAGACGCGAACTCTTGCGTTTCTACAAGGTTTCTGGATGACGCATATTTAATTTCCAGAGATGTCTATTAGTATAGGACTTACGCACTGTACAAATTGATTATGGTATATGAGTTCACGTAAGAAAGGTCAATTACAAGAGTTGATTTGTATATCATCAAACATTATTCACGTCTAGCTTTTATAACAATTTTGTCAAAAAATGTTGCAAATATTAAAATATTTGCTATATTAAAGTTACAAAAGGTTACAGAACATTAGGAACTCATCTGGGAGTAGTAATTATGGCAAACTCAACTAACGTAACTGTTGCAACAACTGAAGACCGTAATGCTTGGCGTTGGGGTTTTACTCCTCAAGCAGAAATTTGGAATGGTCGTTTAGCGATGATTGGCTTTGTCGCTGCTGCTCTAATTGAACTTTTTTCCGGTAAAGGCTTTTTACATTTCTGGGGTATTCTGTAAATTTTAAAACCCAGATTATCGAAATTTTAAATTTAATCGATTAAAAAATAAAGACCTGGGAAGTACTTAGTAATCCCAGGTCTTTTTATCGTAGTTTGTCATCAGTTACTAATGACAAACTACTGAATATAAATAACTTACTAGCGAATATATTCTTTCAGAACGCTATTACGATTGGGGTGACGCAACTTACGAAGTGCTTTTGCCTCAATTTGACGAATACGTTCGCGAGTGACGTTAAAAATTTGTCCTATTTCTTCAAGAGTTTTCATCCGACCATCATCTAAACCATAGCGTAGTCTGAGAACATCGCGTTCGCGAGGGCTGAGACTATCTAAAACTTTTTCGAGGTCTTCACGTAGTAAACTCTTAGAAACTTGGTCTTCAGGTGTTTCACCATCTGACTCAATAAAATCACCCAAGCGGGAATCTTCTTCTTTACCGATGGGAGTTTCTAAGGATATTGGTAGCTGAGCTGATTTGGCGATAAATCTCAGCTTTTCAATAGTCATCTCCATACGAGTAGCTATTTCTTCCTCGGTGGGTTTGCGTCCCATTTCTTGAGAAAGTAGCTTGGTAGTTTTTTTAATGCGAGAGATGGTTTCGTACAGGTGAACTGGTAGACGAATCGTCCGAGATTGATCGGCGATCGCCCGAGTAATCGCCTGACGAATCCACCATGTAGCATAAGTAGAAAACTTATAGCCTTTTTCGTGGTCGAACTTTTCAGCCGCACGAATCAAACCGAGACTGCCTTCTTGAATCAAATCTTGGAAAGATAATCCACGATTCATGTATTTCTTGGCAATCGAAACTACAAGGCGCAAGTTGGATTGAACCATTTTATCTTTTGCCCTACGTCCGATATGAAGGCGATAACGGAATTGTGGCAAAGGCAATTCTACGGCTTGAGCCCACTCACTATGTTGAGGTTCGCGTTCTAGCTGTTGTAAGAGTCTGTCGTATACCTTTTCTAATTCGAGCAAATCGGCAATTTTACGTGCCAATTCTATTTCTTCATCTGCTCTTAGAAGGCGAATTCTACCGATTTCCTGTAAATACAGGCGAATAGAATCTTCCGTGTAGTGCTTTTTCTTCGCTTGCGTCCGACGACGACCTTTAGCCGCTTTTCCAGCCTTTGCTGCGTCAGCAGACTGAGTTTCGCTAAATTCTTCCTCTAATTCGCCTTCGTTGATCAGTAAATCTTCTTCTTCTTCTTCTTCTTCGATTAAGAGTTCTAACTCCATCTCGGGCTGATTTATCACTCCTAGGTCAGGTTGATAAATATTTTCGAGTACGTTGTTAGCCTGGTTCATGCCGCGTTCCTCATGCTCCTTGCAGAATCAATTACTCCGGGTGGTGTCTTCCGTACTGAAAGCTGTTTTTTATGCAGCTTAAACGTTTACAATAAATCAAAGGGCGATCGCCCACTCTTCAACAAAGATCAAAATTTTTGGCATTGTTCGCAGTTTCCTGTTTAAACTAATGCCCCCAGTCATAACAATTAGACAGCTAGACAGCAAGCTATTTATCCTTTTACCGGAAAAAACTCTCTTGCGTAAATAAAGTCCTTTTGATTTGATGTGGGTCACTTCTGAGGTTGTGAAAAGTAAACACCATGATTAATGTCGTTACTTAAAACTTTCGATTCCTATGAAAGAAAGAAAAATTCAACTTTCCGGTGATCAATCAACTAGTACATACAAAGTTATATGTCTTGAGTAAGATTTTCCAGAAAGACTGTTCCGATTGTAGCCTGTTTCACAGAAATTGTACTATGCCTGACTATGGTGTTCATAAAGTAATAAACTGATTCATTTTCTGTTTTAGCAAAAACACATTGAAGACTGTAGCCTTGTTGTGTAATTTTTTCCCAAACTTTTGCAATTCTACGAATTTCTTATGAAGTCAAAAGAACTCATATACACCAGCTACACACTTATATCTATTTGATTGAAGGTGTTACGCACAACCTAATTCACCTGCAATTACCCTCTATTTTATAATTCCGGTCGCATTTTGGTGATTAGAATGATACGTAATTGGTTGGTATTTCCTCTTCACCGACAAACAATTTTGACAAAGATGACATTTAACAGATGTAACGAGCGGAAAATATTCTCTTGCTAAAGGACGAAATATTTATTACAAATACTTGTTACCTTGATCTCGAAACAGCTTTGGGCAAGACAAAATCTTACTTGACGAAAATTTTACCTTTGAGTGGACATTTTTTAGCTGAAATTACAGATAAATTACAATCAGTTGATTAAACCAATTCATTTATAACTACACCTTAGCGCAGCATTTAAATTTCAGCCTTAAGAAACTTGACAAATTTACGAGGTTGATACACACATATTCTAATCAATTACAATTCAAGTTTGACTTTCAAATTTATCGAAATTAAATAAATCAACACCCTTGTTGCATAGAATAAATGCAAAATTTGTAACTCAGCAACTCGTAATAGATCGCAGTATACTTTACAATTTGGTTTTAATCATTCCCTGAGAACAATATTTTACTTCTATAGGAATTTTAACTCAGTAATATATACTCAAAATCTAGGGATTAGCCAGATAGTTAAAAAAACTATAAAGGCGCTGTGCTGGATATTCTGTTCATCTTTCACTTTATGTCTTCCGGAAGATTGACAAATTTACTTTTTTCGATTCAACAAATCAATTGGAAAAATTATATTGTGTCATTATAGTCACGAAGTTAATAAAAATACATATAGTAATTTTGTTGACGTAGAAGTATAAAATGAAATGTTTGACTAAAATTTGGCTGATTGTTGCTCTCTGCGGATTATAGAGTGTTACAACACTTGGGTTGAGAAGTCGGGTTTTTAGGAGGTTTGTCAGGTTATACAAATATTTAGGGCAAAAAACCCGACTTCTTGATACTCGGTGAGGTGAGAAGTCGGGTTTCTACAAAAGCAATCGGTAATTGAAAACTGCTTACCGATCGCTAATAATAATAAATAATTCGGAATTTGAAACCAAGCAGATATTAGATATCCAAATCTACCAAGTCGAGTTTAGAACTGTGAGTTTCGATAAATTCGCGACGAGGTGCAACGCGATCGCCCATTAGAATTGTGAAAATTCGATCGGCTTCGGCTGCATCTTCAATTTCCACTCTTTTTAAAGTTCGGGTTTCAGGATTCATAGTAGTATCCCAAAGTTGAGTTGCCATCATTTCACCCAAACCTTTAAATCTTTGGACGGTATAGTTAGCATTTTGGGGAAACTCATTAGTAACTAGATTTTGCAATTCGCGATCGCTATAGCAATAATAGTGATTGCGTCCCCGTTCTACTTTGTATAATGGCGGACAAGCGATGTAAATGAAACCTTCTTGAACTAAAGCTTTTTGATATCTATAGAAGAAAGTCAATAACAAAGTCCGGATGTGCGCTCCATCAACGTCAGCATCAGTCATGATGATAATGCGGTGATATCGCAGTTGCGTTGAATCAAATTCTTCACCTTTAACACCCAAACCTAATGCGGTGATTAGAGATTGAATTTCATTATTTTTGTAGATTTTGCTGTCATCGGTTTTCTCAATATTGAGAATTTTACCACGCAAAGGAAGAATCGCTTGGAAACGTCTGTCGCGCCCTTGTTTGGCACTTCCACCCGCAGAATCCCCTTCCACAAGATAAATTTCTGATTCAGCCGGATCACGAGTAGAACAATCTGCTAATTTACCAGGTAATGGTGAAGACTCTAACACCGATTTACGCCGTACCAATTCCCGTGCATGACGAGCGGCTTCTGCGGCTTTAAATGCCTGAATTGCTTTCTCTAGAATGGTATCGACAACTTGGGGGTGAAATTCTAAATACTCGTTGAGAGCTTCTCCCACAAAAGAATCAACGATTCCTCGAACTTCGGTGTTACCTAATTTTGTCTTAGTTTGTCCTTCAAATTCCGGTTCGGGTACTTTGACTGAAATTACTGCTGTCAAACCTTCACGAACGTGTTCACCGCTCAGGTTCGACTCGTTCTCTTTAATTTTATTACGTTTGCGAGCAACACTATTTAAAGTACGAGTCAGAACTGCCTTTAAACCTTCGAGGTGTGTACCACCATCAACGGTACGGATATTGTTAGCAAAACCCAGCAAATTATCCGAGTAAGCGTCAACACACCACTGTAAGGCTACTTCTACCTGTACATCATTGCGCTCGCCCTGGACGTAAATTATTTCTTCGTGCAGCGACTGCTTGTCGCTGTTCATATAAGCTACATATTCTTTAATTCCGCCCTTATACTCATAAACTTCAATATGAGGTTCACCGTTTTTCAGCAATTCTAAACGGTTATCTGTAAAGATAATTCTTACACCCGCATTCAGATAGCCCAACTCTCGTAAACGACTGGCTAAAGTATCGTAATCAAATTCCGTAACAGTAGTAAAAATTTGCTCATCTGGCTTGAAGCTAACGCGGGTTCCGGTGCGATTTTCTTTACTCGGAACAGCTTTTAATTCTGTTACCGCAGCACCGCGCTCGTAGCGTTGAGTATAAATTTGATTGTTCCGCCAAATGGTAACTTCTAGCCATTCTGAAAGGGCATTTACTACAGAAACACCTACACCGTGCAATCCGCCAGAAACCTTGTATCCGCCGCTACCAAATTTTCCACCAGCGTGCAGCACAGTTAATACGGTTTCTAGCGCTGATTTTCCTGTTTTGGAATGTACATCCGTAGGAATACCCCGACCATCATCTGTTACAGTACAAGAACCGTCGGCGTTGAGTTCCACCTCTATATGGGTGCAGTAACCCGCCAAAGCTTCATCAATAGAATTATCCACCACCTCATAAACTAAGTGGTGCAGTCCTCTCGGACCAGTAGTACCAATGTACATCCCCGGTCGTTTACGAACGGGTTCGAGACCTTCGAGAACTTGAATCTGCTCGGCATTGTAACTGCTCGTCATGAAAATCTCCTGATTCTTGGGGCTGAAGTCGCCTAAAAAAGCATAAAACTCAAAAACACTCCCAGATTCTAACACAAAAGCCTTACCGGCGACTGTAGAGCTATTAGAAGTGGAATTTATTATAGGGGTTATATCTGTTCTAATTAACAGTATTATTGGCAAATTTTACTCTTTCGATTTCCCCATCACTAGGTTCTATGACTGTAAATAAAGGTTTTGACTGTGCAAAAAAGCGGTTAGGGGGAACTAAAAGTTGAAGGTTAAAAATTATTTCTTTTTAGTTTTGATCAAACGATTTTAAGTTGATTCATATTAATTTACGGTAAAATCAGTCATTCGTTTGAGAAAGTTTAAAATCCAATGTTAGAAGTTGACTCATATTAAATTACAGATCAATTGATGACCAAGTTAATTGTAATTTGCGGTGCGACAGCAACAGGCAAGTCTGGGTTAGCTTTGGCTTTAGCTCAGCGTTGTGGTTCTATAATTATTAGTGCTGATTCTCGACAAGTTTATCGAGAATTTAATATCGGTACGGCTAAACCAACAATTGCCGAACAAAAGTTAGTACCCCATTATTTAATTAATATATGCAATCCAACATACACAATGACGGTTGCTGATTATCAACAAGAAGCACAGAAGATTTTGGATTTTGGATTTTGGATTTTGGATTCTCCGTCTATCCCCCCATCTCCTTGTCCCCTTGTCTCCCCATCCCCCCATCCCCTTGTCTCCCCATCCCCATCCCCCCATCCCCCCATCTTCCTAGTCGGTGGTACTGGATTGTATATTAAATCAATTGTGCGCGGAATGAAAATTCCCAGAGTTGCACCTCAGATGGAATTGCGATCGCAACTTGAATCCATCGGTCAAATCCAACTCTACGCTATGTTACAACAAGTTGACTCTGTTGCAGCACAAAAAATTCATGCTCACGATGCGGTTCGGACTTTAAGGGCTTTAGAGGTATTTTATATTACTGGTAAGCCAATTTCTGATTTACAAGGAGAAAATCCACCGGATTATCCAATTCTACAAATTGGTTTGGATTGTGATGTTAAGCATCTGACAAATCGGATTGCACGGCGAACGGAGAGTATGGTAAAAGATGGTTTAATTGATGAAGTAGAATATCTTTGTCAAAAGTATGGGGTCAATTTACCTTTACTTAATACTTTGGGATATCAAGAAATTAAACAGTATTTAAATGGAAATATTTCTTTGGATGAAGCTAAGGAATTAACTGTTTTACATACACGTCAATTTGCTAAGCGTCAGCGTACTTGGTTTAGAAAAGATTCTTCCATTGAATGGTTTGATAGTGAATCCCCCGATTTATTAGAACAAGTTTGGTCGAGAGTTCAAGAGTTTATCGAAGATAAAAATTAAGCATAATACAAAATTAAAACCTAAGTAGGTCTGGATTAAAAATTGTAATTAGGGCAAGGGAGTAGGGAGTAGAAAATAAAGGTAAGACTTTAAAGCCAGTTTGCATTATGTAACATAATTGGGTTTATTTGTGCCGACTTACTTAATTATGATGTTACATATAATTAGTTGATTAATTATTACTATATAAAATCTGGCAATGAACAATACAACTCAGAACATATTGTTATTAATTTCTGTTAGTTTGAATATTTTATTTGTGTTATTTACTGTTCTCTTGATTATCCGAAAAGGGGGAGTATTTTATGTCAAAAGTAAAATTTATAATTTGAAACATAAATCAGTAAATAAAGTTTGGAATATCAATGCTTATTACAAACATAAAAAAAGTCAATTTGAAATACTACCTAAATCGAGTAATTCTATTATATTTTTAGGAGATAGTTTAACTGATGAAGGTGAATGGTTCGAGTTATTAGAAAATCCTCAGATTAAAAATCGAGGAATTTCTGGTGATACTACTAGTAGAATATTAAATCGTCTAGATGCTATTATTAATACAAAGCCAAAACAAATTTTTTTAATGGTAGGTATTAATGATTTTGTCAATGAAAAGAAGTCAATTGAAGAATTATTGCAAGGATATCAAGAAATTTTGCATGAATTACAAATTAATATTCCAGATACACAGGTATTTATTCAAAGTGTTTTACCTGTAAATAATGATATGACTTTGTTTTGGCAAAATAACGATACTATAATTAAATTCAATGATAAATTACAAGAATTAGCAAAAGAATTTCATTACCAATATATAGATATATCTTCGGGTTTAGTGGATTCTAAAAATCAATTAGATGCTAAATACACTACAGATGGAGTACATTTAAATGGTAAAGCTTATTTAGTTTGGAAGGAAGTTGTTTCCAAGTATGTTGCAGTAAATTAATATAGATTATAAATCATCTGGATTAACACCCATTTCGCGCAATTTTTTAGCTAAAAGTTCTGCACGAGAAAGTGCTTGTTCTTTTTGTTGTTTTTCATTTTCAGCTTGTTGTTCGGCAGTTTGAGCGCGTTGTTCAGCAGTTTGAGCGCGTTCGTCTCCTGTTGGGAAAATAGTACCATCTTGGTAGCACCAACGCAGCCAACTATCTTGTCTCGCTTCAAATTCTCCTTCCCACAAAGTTAAACCCAATCCGACTTGCTCTAACCATGTTTCGTTCGTTTCTTGATAGCGTCTTCCCACAAGTTGATATATGTAAAGCTGTTTTTCTCCTAATTGCTGACTTGGGTCATATACTATGTAGTAACTTGCTCGCATCTGTTCGTAAGTTTTCAGCTTTTCTCCTAATTCATCACCGATTTTGTTCGAGACAATTTCAACTATAACTTCTGGGGATTTACCAAATTCCCAAACTAGATAACAACGATTTTTTTTCTCCCACCAGTTTTCTGGTACTTGGACATCAAAGCTAAGAAAAACATTGGGTACTATGGGAGGCTGTTTGTAAATATGGTAGATACCGACATTTGCTGATGCTAAAAAAATTTGATTTTGTAAAGAACTATAAAGAGAACTGACTAAAAGTCGTTGTTGTTTTTCGGAAGCAAAGTTATCCACAGGGGTATCGTCTTCTGTAATTAATTTGTTAGCATCCGGGATATAGAAGTTATCATCAGATACTACAATTTGCTCAACCATAAAATTATCGCTCAATTTCGTTTCTTTTTTCTAGTTTAATAAATTTTTTGTTAAGTTCGTATTCTAAAATTTAATTTACTGAATTTAATTAATTTACCTTCATTGTAGCATCAACCCCATCACGAACTAACCTTCCATCCTCCATATAAATGATTCTATCTCCAATATCTAAAATCCGGTTATCGTGAGTAACTAACAAAATTGTACAACCTTGTTCTTTTGCTAATTTGTACATTATTTCCACCACATCACGTCCCGATTTTTTATCAAGTGCTGCGGTTGGTTCGTCAGCCAAAACTATTTTGGGATGACTTGCTAAAGCACGAGCGATTGCAACTCTTTGTTTTTGTCCTCCCGATAGTTTTTCTGGGTAATAATCAACTCGATCTCCCAATCCAACTTGTTCTAAAATTGCCGTAGCTTCAGCCCCAATATCTTGGTTTAAATATTTATCATGCAATTCTAAAGACATTTGTACATTTTGTTTTGCAGTTAAAAAACTCATCAAATTATGTGCTTGAAAAATATAACCAATATTTTGACGAATTTTAGTTAACTGCTTTTTACTAACTCCACAAATTTCTTGTTCTAATATCTTTAAGCTACCTTCTTGAGCAGAACGTAAACCACCCATTAAAGTTAATAAAGTCGTTTTTCCTGAACCAGACGGACCAGTTAAAATAACGATTTCACCTTTGCTAATATTTAAATTAATATCAAACAATACCTGTTTGCGAAGATTTTTTTCACCGAAATAATGATTGAGATTTTTAACAGAAATTACAGGTTCTAGTGACATGACTTATACAATTAGAAAATAAAAAACATCTAAATTATTAAAATTGATTTCCAATTATCTCTCTTCATTTCTTCCTCTGCGTCCTCTGCGTCTCTGCGGTTTTTAAAATCAATAATCTTCATGCCAACAGATTTATTGAATGTTACTCACCTTATTTCTCAATTCTAAAAAACATCAGCAGGGTCAGCACTTTGTAATTTTCGCATTGCAACTAAACCGGAAAAACTACACATAATAATAGTTAAAACTAGTACAAAAACAGCACGGTCAATTTTCATCACGACGGGTAATAAAGTCGCTGCAAAAGTAATTTGATATAATCCCATAGATAGCAACATCCCAGGTAGAAATCCTAATACCGAGAGAATCAAAGCTTCTTGCATTAACATCACCATTAAATAACCGTCACTATATCCCATTGCTTTGAGCGTTGCGTACTCTGGAAGGTGTTCTGACACATCCGAATAAAGTATTTGATAAACAATTACGATACCAACAATAAATCCTACCACTACTCCAATCCCAAAAATAAATCCAATACCTCCACTTTCCCAATAATCTTTCTCTGTTTGAGCAAATTCTTGTGGTGTTAATACTCTGACATCTTGAGGTAAATTTGCTTTAAGTTGCGACTGTACTTTCTCTACATCTACATTCTTTTTTAAATTAATTAAACCAACTTCAATTTGATTCGCTTGACGTTTTGAAAAAAGTTTTAAAAAAGTAGAATCACTGGTAATAATGTTTCCATCTGCTCCAAAAGATGCACCCATTTGAAATAAACCAACGGCTTGAATATCTTGTTGATTAACTAAAGTTTCGACCTTTCCTTTCTGTTTTATTAAATCTGGAATCGGACCATATTCTGGACGAGATGCACGGTCAAATATAACTTTATTTAATTGTTTTAATTCATCAAGATTTTGGTTAACTTCAGAAAAATCAAAAGGTGGATTTACCGGGTCAATTCCCCATACTAAAATTGCCCGATTAATTTGAGTTTCTGGATTGCGCCATTGAGCAGTATTCACATACAAAGGACGTACAGATTCTACACCTTCATATGCTAAAGTTTGCTGCAATCTTTCTCTAGAAAAACTTTGTACTGAAATTAAAGTTTGAAATTGAGGATTAATTAAAACTAAATCGGCTTGTAATGTTTGATGGGGTTTTGTAGCACTATCAAATAATGCATCTAATAATCCTAATTGAACAAACATTAACATATCAGCAAAAGCAATTCCTGCTAAAGCAACTGCAAGCCGCGTTTTCTCTTTTTTTAACTGTAACCACGCTAAAGGTGTACGACGAAATAATTTAGTTAACATAATTACAAGTTAATTTTGTAGAGACGTAGCAATGCTACGTCTTTTATAATTTCTGAATTCTAACGATTTACTTCTCTTTTCATCGTCCAAAATTTAACTGGTTTTTCTCCAGTTCTAATAATTTCAAAACCATGTCTTTGATAAAAACGGACGGCTCTTTCAGTTGATGTTTCTAAATAGCAAGGTAACTTTTCTTCCGAAGCTTGTTGTAGTATAGGTTCAATTAATAAACCACCAATTCCTTGTCCTTGATAAACTTCGGAAACTCCTAATGCAAATAAATACCAATGCGGTTGAAACATATCTTGCTCATGGTATTTTTCAATTAATGAAAATAATGATATGAATTTCTTCAATCCTTTAAAACTAACCAAAAACGGAAGTTTATAAAAACCTACTCGCAATAATCTCCAAACATTTAAAGGATAGTTCCCCGGTGGTATCCAAGCTGCTATACCTTTAACTCCGGGAGTCGTGTATATATGATTGTAAGGCTGAGCATAACGTAAAGTCGCATCCCACACATTACGAGATATTTCATATTTTTTACTCTTTGTATCTGATAGTATGTATTCATAAATTGGGTCTTTATCGAATGCAGCAACAAGAGTTTCCGTTGCTTGATTGATTTGCGTTTTTTCTAAAACAATAATTTCTGAAGTCATGAGATTTTAGATTTACAATTGTCAAATTATTAAGTGAACTACTAACCACTATCAACTAACTATTAATAGCATCTATATCAAACATTCGTTATAAATTAAACCATCAAAAAATCATAGTTCAATCTCCGTCTGAACTTGTAAATTAGTCAACTCTGAAACACGTTTACTATCTTCTGGATTAAGACGAATTTTGACATCAATTACACGACGGTCTAAATTTTCTCCTGGTTCGTTACTGAAGACGTTTTGTCTATTAATTTGCAACCCTATTTGTGAAACTTCTCCTTGTAATTTATCCGAGAAAGCTTGTCCGGTAATTATCACTTTTTGACCTAATTTTACTTTATTGATATCAGTTTGATATACCTCTGCAACTACCATCATTTGTTGTGTTTGTCCTAATTCAGCAATACCTTCATCAGCTATTTTTTCTCCTTCTTGTGTATGAATTTTCAGAATTTGTCCGGGTATCGGTGCGCGGATATAAGCTTCTTCAAGGTTAGTTTGCGCTTGTTTTACAGCAGCTTTAGCATTATCTATTTCAGTTAACGCGAATTGAATATCCACTGGACGAATTTCGCTAATTTGACTTAAAGTCGCTTCTGCTTCTCTAATTTGTTCACTTCCGGATGATTGAATACGATTGAGATTTGCTTGTGCTTCTAAAAGTTCTTGTTGTCGGGATGATTGAATACGGTTAAAATTTGCTTGTGCTTCGTTAAATTGTTGCTGTACAGTTTGTAAAGTTAAACGCTTGCTATCTCGAAACGATGTAGAAATTGCACCTTGATCAAAAAGTTTTGCATAGCGTTGATATTCAGTATTTGCATTATCAACTTCTGCTTTTAAACGTGCAATCGTCGCTTTTTGTGCTTGAATTTCTGTATTTTTTTCTGCTTGTAATTTTGCAATAGTTGCGAGTTGCGCTTGTATTTGAGTCGTTCTTTCAGTTTGTAAACGAGCAATTGTAGCTTTCTGTGCTTCAATTTCTCCAGCTTTAGCACCCACTTTTACTTGTGCTAATTTAGCCTGTGCTATTCTTACTTGTTCTTTTGCTTGTAATACTGCATCCTGCAATCTTTTTTGAGAATCTAAAATTGCAATAACATTTCCTGTTTTTACTTTGTCACCTTCTTTTACTAATAGTTTCACAACTCTATCACCGTCCAAACTCAAAGGTGCGGATAAATTAATTATTTCTCCCAAAGGTTCCAATCTTCCCAGAGCAGCAACTTTTTTAACTACAGGTAGCTTTTGTACAACAGGCGTTTCTGATGTTTTTAAAAAGCCAGTTTGAGAAATTCCGTAAAGTGCAATACCACTTGTAATTACAATTCCAAATGCTACTACACCGATGATTTTATTATTAGGTTTGCTCAGTATTTGCATATTCAATTACCAATTCCCTATTCCCTATTCCCTAAATAAACAGTTAACATTTTCGCTAATAATTCTCCTTGTTCTTCATAGGAAGCTATTTCCTCTCCACCAAACATCCTTGATGTAAATATCCCTCCAATTAGATTTAAAACAAAGTCAACTAAGGGCTTTTGCTCAATTTGTAAATAATCACCTACAGCTTTTTCTGTTTGTTGCCAAGCTTTTTTTAAAGTATCATTATTTAATATTTCACTCCGTTCTTGTTGTTGGTAAAAGTCATAACTCAATAAGGTTTGCTTAATAAAATAATCTTCATTTTTTTTAATAAATTTCATCAAAATTTTGATTCTTTCTGTTAATGTTTCGGGACTATCAGCTTCGATAAAAAAGTTAGATATATCCTGTTCTGTCTGTTCCTCTACTAACTGTAAATACAGAGATTCTTTATTAGGAAAATAATGATATAACGTTCCCGTCGAAACACCCAATTCTTTAGCAATTTCGCGCATGGTAACGGAACCATAACCTTTCTGAGCAAATAAATCAAAGCTCTTCCATAACAGTTCTTTCCTATACTTTTCGTGGTCTACAATTTTTGGCATTCAGTCAATCAGATTACTTATATCGAACGTTAGTTATATAATAAATCAATCAAGTGATTATGGCAATAGTTGTTTTTTGCGCGCTTAGATACAAGATACAAAAACGTAGCAATGCTACGTCTCTACATGGTATCTGGATTGATGCCCATTTCTCGTAGTTTTTCGGCTAGCTGTGCGGCTCGTTCTTCGGCAGTTTGAGCGCGTTCTTCGGCAGTTTGAGCGCGTTCGTCTCCTGTTGGTAAAACGGTACCATCTTGATCACACCAGCGCAACCAGGAATCTTGTCTGGCTTCAAATTCTCCCGTCCATAACGTTAAACCCAATCCAACTTGTTCTAACCAGGTTTCCGAAGTTTGGTAATAGCGCATTCCTCGTAGTTCGTAGATACGCAGAGTTTCTTCACTGATTTGATTTGTAGGGTCGTATATAACATAATAACTAGCCCGCATATGTTCGTAAATTTTGAGTTTTTCCCCTAATTCGTCACCAACTTTGTTAGAAACAATTTCAATTGCAACTTCAGGGGGTTTACCAAAACGCCAAATCATGTAACAACGATTTTGTTTTTCCCACCAATTTTGAGGAACTTGAACGTTTAAGCTCAGGAAAACATCGGGTACTATAGCTGGTTTTAAATCCGTGTAATAAACTCCCACATTAGATTCTGCAAGAAAAATTTGGTTTTGAAAAGAACTGTAAAGAGAGCCGACTAAAAGCCGTTGTTGTTTAGCAGATGCAAAATTATCCACGGGTGTATCATCTTCAGTGACTAATTGATTGGCATCTGGGATATAGAAGCCATCATCAGCATCGATTAAAGTTTGTTTGACCATAATAGATTATCTAATAATTTGGGTTCGTATATCTACTTTAGAACAGGGAATAGGGAATAGGGAATCCTAGGGTATATGTCGGATTTTTACAATCAATATTCGTAACACCACAAAATACTCAAAAAAATCCGACTTCTGTAATTGTTTTTATCAGAAAACACCTGTAACAATAAGAATAAGTCTGATAAATACAACCATTGCATCCCACACCGACGATAAACCATGCTTACTCAAGAAAAATCTCAACAACGCAACTGGAAACCGATAATCAAAGAATTTGAAGCTGTTTTAGGGAAAAAAGGCGTAATTCAGCGTCGCGAAGAACTAATTACTTACGAATGCGATGGTTTAGCGAGCTACCGTCAACGTCCGGATTTAGCGGTTTTACCCAAAACTACAGAACAAGTTGCTCAAGTTGTGAAAATATGTAATAAATACTCGATTCCTTTTCTTGCAAGGGGTTCTGGTACTGGTTTATCTGGTGGTGCTTTGCCGACTCAAGGATGCGTTCTAATCGTAACTTCTTTAATGCGGCAAATACTTAAAATTGATTTAGAGAATCAGCGTGTTGTGGTGCAACCGGGAGTAATTAATAATTGGGTGACGCAAACGGTTAGCGGTGCCGGTTTTTACTACGCTCCTGACCCTTCAAGTCAGATTATTTGTTCCATCGGCGGTAACGTTGCGGAAAATTCCGGTGGTGTGCATTGCTTAAAGTATGGTGTGACTACCAACCATGTTTTAGGGTTAAAAGTTGTTACCGCTAACGGTGATATTGTAGATTTAGGTGGACAAATCCCAGAAATGCCTGGTTATGATTTAACGGGTATATTTGTCGGTTCTGAAGGTACTTTGGGTATTGCCACAGAAATCAGTTTGCGAATCCTCAAAAGTGCGGAATCGATTTGCGTGTTGTTAGCAGACTTTACCAGTGTAGAAGCAGCAGGAGCAGCGGTTTCCGATATCATCAGCGCTGGAATTATTCCTGGTGGTATGGAAATGATGGATAACATGAGTATCAATGCAGTGGAAGATGTAACTGCAATGAATTGTTATCCCCGTGATGCGGTAGCGATTTTGTTAGTTGAAATTGACGGTTTAGAAGTAGAAGTTAAAGCCAATAAACAGCGAGTTATTGATATTTGTAAACAGAATGGAGCGCGTAATATAACTTCTGCAAGTGACCCCGAAACACGTTTAAAATTGTGGAAAGGAAGAAAAGCAGCGTTTGCAGCTGCGGGACATTTAAGTCCAGATTATTACGTGCAAGATGGGGTAATTCCTCGGACTCAGTTGCCTTATGTATTACAACAAATTGAGGCTCTCAGTGAAAAATACGGTTATAAAATTGCCAATGTATTTCATGCAGGTGATGGTAATTTACATCCGTTGATTTTATTTGATAATTCAATTCCTGGTGAATTAGAAAAAGTCGAAGAAGTCGGTGGAGAAATTCTCAAATTGTGCGTCAAAGTTGGTGGGAGTATTTCTGGAGAACACGGTATTGGTGCAGATAAAAAATGTTATATGCCAGATATGTTTTCACCTGCCGATTTAGAAACAATGCAATGGGTTAAACAAGTTTTTAACAGTAAAGGATTAGCCAATCCAGAAAAGATTTTTCCCACCCCCCGTACCTGTGGTGAAGCCGCAAGAGCCATGAGTGAGAAGAAATTTGACAATGTGGAGAGGTTTTGAGAAAGGGGATGGGGGGACAAGGGGACAAGGGGATGGGGGGAAATAAATAATAATTATCAACAAACCACCATTAACTAACCACTATCAACTATCCACCAACCACTATCCACTATCCACCAACTCCTAACTAACTTCAACTAATTCAATATCAAAAGTTAATTGCTGTCCTGCTAGGGGATGATTAGCGTCAAGGGTGACTTGAGAATCTGAGATATCTGTAACGATTACGGGAATTACTTCACCATCGTTTTGAGAAATCTGTAATTGTTGACCAACTTCTACTGATAAGTCTGAGGGTATTTGTTCTTTCTCAACTATTATGACTAATTCTTCCCGCTGAGGACCATAAGCTTGATCTGGGGGAATGGTTGCAGTTTTTGACTGTCCCGGAGTCATCCCAATTATCGCTTCTTCAAAACCCGGAATCACATTTCCTGAACCAAGGGAGAACTGCAAAGGTTCGCGTTCGACTGAGGAATCAAAAACTGTGCCATCGTCCAATTTGCCTGTGTAGTGAACTTTGACGTTGTTACCAGCTTTGGCTTGTGTCATGTCTGTTATCCTTTAATACTGTCTTATGCAAATAATACTGTACTGAAAAAATCGCTTTTATCCGTTTGATTCGTTTTCTGGCGATACAGATAATTTACTAACTATACTAGCTATTCTTATCCGTTACATAAATCCTACTCAAAACTACTCAACAATACTTTTTTCTATACAAGATAGGTAGAACTATTTTTGATTGCTTTGAGTTTCGTTCACTTCCTGCTTCACTCTGGAGAAGTCGGCTTCAGCCAGTCCACAGGCTATCACTGTCTAACTGACAGCTTTGCTCAAATTAATTGCTGCGTTTAAGTCTCTATCTAGAACAAAACCGCAATGTCCGCACTCAAACACTCTTTCTGATAGCGAGAGGGCTTCTTTTTTGGTTCCACAATTAGAACAAGTTTTAGAGCTTGGAAACCATCGATCAATCACCACAAGCTTGGAACCTCGTAAGGTACATTTGTATGTCAACTGACGACGAAATTCGTAAAATCCCATATCAGTCTTGAAACCTAGCAGCACTATGATACCTCCTTAACAACAGCCGTCATACCATCAATCAGTTTCTTGTTTTTCTTACTTCTAGAACCCCTTAGAGATGATTACTCAATTGTCGGAGAAGATAATACTATTGCGATCGCCAAGCAGTTTCAAAATCCTATGATGACATCCCAATGATTGGGGCAACCATTACTATTTAATTATTTTGTCGATCCATAACATATTTCAATACTCAATACGTTATAAATAAGCGCCAACCGTAATAAATTAAAAGTTGACGCTTATATTTTTATGTTCCAGACCTTGATATTGGCTGAACTCGTTTAAAACTTCAAGATTATTCAAGAGTATTAAAGCCGCTTACCCAGAAAAGATATATTTATGTAAGCGTTTGTTTAGATTTTCATCAAAAAAGAAATATATTGTAATATTTAATCTTTTCTTTAGATTTAAGGTTTAATATTTTCTTAAGATGATTTAACTAGCCTGCGTGATTTGTCACCTTCCGGTTTATAGCTGGGGTTATTTAAAAATCAAATGTCGGTTAGAGAGAAAGATTGAATATTTAATTTAGATTTGGGATTACAAAGCTATGTTAGGACTCAAAGAAAGAGCGGTGACAATGCGGTACGTATGGTCGGTAATTGAAGAAACCGAAACCAAGACTCTGTTAAATTTAAATGATGCAGACCTTTTACAGCAGTTGCTCAACCAATTAGAAACCAAGAACCTACTTACCGGAGAACAAATTAGCGCAATGGCTGGTTATATTAGTTCACGAGTGCCATTGATTCGTGATTTAGCTCATTCACGTATGGTATGTAACTTGTAATTCAAGTAAATTTATAGATTTATATAGATTTACTGTTTTAAAAAATTATGTTCTAAATGATGCTAAAGCGGGCATCAGATATTGTGTCAAAGTAAAAGCGTCTACTCCTAATTCAGTGCGCTCAAGAGCTGCTAAAATGCCTGCTTGAGCGTGCCACCATGTAGCGGTAGCGACCATTTTTTCTAAAGATAAATTGCGTGAAACAGCTTGCGCCATTAATCCACCAAGTAATCCAGTTAACACATCACCACTACCTCCACGAGCTAAAGCCGGGGTACTTTGAGGATTAATCCAAACGCAGCCCTGGGGAGTTGCAATTGCAGTTTTGGAACCTTTTAGTAATACAATTGCACCAGATTGTTTGGCAGCTTGTTGTACTGCCGAAATTCGATTTTGATTAACATCGGCAATGTCAGGAAATAACCGCTTAAATTCGCCGGGATGAGGAGTAAGTATGGTTGATGCTTGTCGTTTTTGTAAGGTTTGTAAAGTTCCCATTTGGGCAAGAATATTTAAAGCATCAGCATCTAAAAGTAAAGATTTAGAACTATCTAATATAGATTGTAAAATAGAAGCGGCATCTAAAGTGATACCAGGACCGCAAGCTATCGCATCAAAAGTATTTAAATCAGTATTTTCAGGTAATTGTAATTGAGAAATCGCACCGTTTTCAGTTTCCGGACAACCGATAATTAAAGCTTCAGGTAAATGTGACACCATTGTAGCAGCAAGAGACTGCGGTACAGCGATAGAAAGCATTCCCACACCAGAACCACGCGCTCCCAAACCAGTTAAAATTGCACCACCCGAATAGCGACGAGAACCGCAAACAAGCAGTAAATGACCTTCTTTGTATTTATGAGTTACCTGGGGACGAGGTAAAGGAAGATTAGAAAGCGCGATCGCACTAGTAATGCGTTTGATATCAGGAGATTCTCCGAGTACAGCTTGTACATCTGAATATTGAATATCAAAATCGATTAATTGAGCATTACCAACATATTCTAAAGCTTGGTCTTGCAATAAACCCAACTTCCACAAACCCAAACAGAAAGTGTAAGTAGCACGAACAGCTACTCCGAGAACCTTTCCCGTATCTGTATGTAAACCCGAAGGTATATCAATACTAAAAACAGGTTTATTCCATTGATTGAGTTGATTAATAGCAGTTGCGATCGGTTCTGTAATATCTCTTTCTAAACCGAAACCGAATAAACCATCGATAAAACAATCGCAATCTTGCAGCTTTTCCATGGAATCATCACAAGGAATATCCAAACTGCGGAGATATTGTAAATGTTGGGAAGTTAATTCTTTGAGCTTAGAAATAGGACAATAAACCCTAACTTGATAACCGCGAAAATGTAATTCGCGAGCCACAACCAAAGCATCACCACCATTATGACCCGGACCGACGAGAATTCCTACAAAGGGACGGGGGGATGGGGGGACAAGGGGATGGGGAGAATAAGTATTCCTAGTGTCTCCTTGTTTGAGAATTTCTTCAATTCGATGGGTAATAAGTCCTGCGACTTTTTCCATTAAAGCAGCTACAGGCATTCCTGCGGCAAAGATACGCCCTTCAATATCCCGCATTTGGGCTGCGGTAACTACGACTTGGGAAATCAATTCTTGCTGATTAAACATGGGATAAAAGTTGACAGTTGACAGTTAATTTCTCCCCTTGTCCCCATCTTCTCATAAGACCTCACCGTATGCGGGAAACAAGGGTGGCTTTAGCTCTAAGAGGGAAGTGACTTGGGACTTGATAATCTAGCAACCTGTATTGATACCAATGGGGCATCCTTTATTTTGGATGGCAAACCACTTAAATCCTTTAACCAATGGTTCAACAAAGAAAACGCTAGACTGCAATCTATTAAAGATTTGCAGAAAATCAAGGGGACTACCAAGCGCCAAGCTAGACTGGCTATTAATTGTAATGCCAAGGTTCGTGATTATTTGAACAAAACGGCTAGATATGTTATCAACCACTGTATTGAGCATCGTATTGATAAGTTAATAGTTGGTTTCAATATTGAGATCAAACAATCTATTAGTATTGCTTCTGGCAATAATCAAAACTTTGTACAGATAATTAGTTATTATTCCCTACTCTCTACTCCCTTAATTACCCATGAATTCCTCAAAAGCTGCTCTTAGATCGGAAATTACGGCAATCCCGACTTGGTTACGTCGTTCTATTGGTAAAGCTAGTGAAATCTCTACAGTTCAACAGATTGTTAAACAACGACAAATTCACACTATTTGTGAAGAAGCACGTTGTCCGAATCGGGGAGAATGTTATTCGCAAAAAACTGCAACCTTTTTATTAATGGGACCGACTTGCACTAGGTCATGTGCATTTTGTCAAGTAGATAAAGGTCATGCACCAATGGCTTTAGACTTGGAAGAACCATTAAAAGTAGCGCGAGCGGTACAGCTTTTAGGATTGCGCTATGTAGTGTTAACTTCTGTCGCTCGTGACGATTTATCTGACGGAGGTGCAAGTTGGTTTGTTAAAACCATGGAAAATATTCGTCAACTCAATCAGGAAACTCAAATTGAGGTACTCACACCAGATTTTTATGCTCAAACACAGCCGATTCAAATAATTGTTGATGCAAAACCAGCTTGTTACAACCATAATATCGAAACTGTGCGACGCTTACAAGGTCCTGTACGCCGAGGAGCAAAGTACGATCGCTCTTTACGAGTACTAGAATTAGTCAAAGAAATCGATTCTAATATTCCCACCAAATCAGGTTTAATGGTCGGACACGGTGAAACTGTCGCAGAAATCATCGAGACGATGAAAGATTTGCGTCATGTGAAGTGCGATCGCCTGACAATCGGTCAATATATGCGACCATCTTTGGAGCATTTACCTGTACAAAAATACTGGACACCACAAGAGTTTGAGCAATTGGGGACAATCGCACGTGATTTAGGATTTTCTCATGTCCGCTCTGGTCCTTTAGTTCGTAGCTCTTACCATGCGGCCGTAGAATAGTCAACTATCTATAGGATTTATTTTGAACAAAAATGAGAGTGTTCGGGACTTTTGAGCATAGAGTTTAAATAACAAAAATATCTTATGAAAATCTTTTTAACAAATTTGCCGAAAAACGACATCTTTTTGGTATTTGTTAAGAAGTCCTTAAATTTAGGAGAACGATTATGGCTCAAGTTGGTCAAGATGTTGCTCAAACAGATGCGAAAGCACCTTTCCCTTTCCGCACGATAATTAGCGTTGTTCTATTAGCTGGTAACTTCTTGATTGCGGCAATGTATTTTCACGTGATTAATCCGTAATTTCCTTGACCGAAAACAATGGGATACAAGCCCCGTCACTTTTAGGACGGCAATAGTAGTAAGATTGATGTAGTCGCCATAGGGCATTGGGAGACTTTAAACGGACATGGAGGGAAGGTAAGACTAATTTTAATTAGCGCATCCCAGGGAAGTGTCAAGGAATCCTCGCTCCTTAAGGACGAGGAGGTATGTCAAATTTAGAATTTGAAACCCTGTAGAGACGTAGCATTGCTACGTCTTTATTCTTTAGAAAAATTACCACCACTTCAATTGTAAATAACCGCGTTCCGATAAAGCCATTTCTTTTTCACTCAGCCATTCTACAGATTTGTAAGTGCCAAAAACATGGTCCCACCAATCCACAGCTAAACCAAAGTTATGCTCCCACATTCCATATTTATGATGTACGTAATGTACTGGCATTTTCATCCAGAAACATTTGGTCGGATTTTCATGCTGTAATTGATGAGCGTATGCTGAGAAAGCTGCATAAGTCAAACTACCGAGTAACCAACCCAAACCAGCATCCCAGGAGTAAACAAACATCAGCAGCATTACTAAAGAGCTACCAACTACATAATCGCGAAATTCCCAGATTACTCCTTGTCCTTCGTTGCGACGATGATGATCGCGGTGACGTTCGCCAATTTTACGATTGACGTGCATCAGGCGATGCAGCCAATATTCTACTAAACTTGCAAGTACGAAGGCAATGATAAAACAAATAATTGCTCTGGAGGCTCTTAATAATAGAGGATTCATATAAAATTTTCAAGGAATAAATAAAGGAATGTTTCTCTCGTAGTTTATCGTAACAATTTCTCAGGATGATAACTGAGTGCGATATTACTTGTAGAAGCTTTGTGAAGATTGCAGACGTTGTAATTAGAGGATGGTTGTTGGGAATCTAGTTTTTGGAGACGTTGCAATACTCCCCGTCTCTACATTTGGGATTGTAATTCTGTAGCAATTTCTTGTAAAATTTGGGATACACCACGGGGTTGCCAACCTAATTTTTCACGGGCTTTATTGGCATTAACTCGTACACAGCGGTCATATAAATAATGTACCCGTTCTTTACCTATCGGTGGATTCCAGGAGAATATTTTACCTATGGGGTCAAGAATATTACCTACAACTCTAACTACTGGTTGGGGAACTTCCGCAGGTGTGGAAACACCAGTTTGTTTGCTGATGATTTCAAACATTTCGCGGGAAGGTAGTTCACCAGCAGAAATTATATAATGTTCTCCTGGTTCCCCTTTTTCTGCTGCTAATATCATTGCATTTACCAAGTCATCTACATGGACTACCCCAGTAATGCGATCGCCACCTACCCAAAATTTTAATTTACCTTGCAAAAATAGTTTAAATACTGGACCGAAATGAGGGTCATCTGCACCCAGTATACCGGATGGCATGACGCTGACTACTGGTAAACCATTGACAGTGTAATTATCAACTAATTGTTGTGCTTTGTATTTAGTACTATCGTAGGCTGAGGAGAAGTTTTGTTGAGTTCTTTTAAAGGTTTCATCGATTACTTCACCTTTGGTATCGCCATAAATGCCAATAGTACTACAGTATACCATTTTAGATATTTCCATTTCTTTGGCGATTTCTAAAACAGCTTGAGTTCCTTCTACATTTACCCGTTCCATTTCTGCTGCATCGACTAAACCCAGTTCAACAAAAGCTGCCGTATGAAATACTGTATCAACATCTTGCATCGCTTGACGCAGAGCATTTAAATCAGTAATATCCCCTGAAATTAACTTTATTCCTGTATTTTTTAATCTGGTTAAATTGCTAGAATTGCGTACCAAACCAACAACAGAATCACCACGCTGCTGTAGCGCTTTTACTAAATGCGAACCTGTAAAACCATTGGCACCTGTTACTAAAGCTTTCATAATGCTTTCTCGTAAATTCGGTAAGTCTTGTAAATTTTGCCACCTGCGGCTTCAATTAACTTTCGAGAAGGTGAATTATTTTCCCAAACTGTGGAAAGTTCTGCTCTTTTATAAGGTTTACCTTTTTTGATTCCCCCTTGCATTCCCAAATAAATTAAACCTAAAGGAACCATTTTACGACGGTATTCTGGCAAGCTACAAATCACAATTACTCTTCCTTGGTCAATTTGCCGACGATACCAAAGAAATTTAAGAATTCCCAACCAATTTAGTTTACCGTTAACGTGTTTTAAAGCAATATTATAATCGGGTAAACCCATCCAAAAACCGATCATTTTACCGTTATCTTCAGCAACGGGAAACACATCTGGATCTACTAACGATTGTAATTCTTTAGCTTCGTCGAGAAATTCTTCCTCCCTACGAGGAGTTGAACTATAGTTATTGGCAAAGGTTGTAGTAAACAATTGATAGAGACTGCGACAATCTTGCTCAAAACCTTCACCTTTGGTGTGGAGGGGACGAAAATTAATCCCAGATTTACAAGCAATGCGATAACCTTTTTCAAATTTGGGGTCTAAAATTAGATTCAAAGGAAAATCATAAGCATAAGCGTCATTACCTTTGTCATAACCAGCCTTTTCCATAAATTCTGGATAATAAGGCGGATTATAAGGTGTCATCATCATTGGTGGAGAATCAAAACTATCTACTAAAAATAAACAACTATTATGAGTAGATAAATTAATTGGTCCTCTAACAACATTCATACCTTTATCCCGCAACCATTGACAAGCAGTTTCTAATAAACTATTGGCAATGTGGAAATCTTCTACACATTCAAAATAACCAAAAATCCCGATATTTTTAGCTTCGCTGGCGATTAATCGCTGATTTACAGCCGCAACAATTCGTCCTAAAGGTTGACCATTTGATTGCGAAACAGCGATAAACTGCTGAAATTCGCCGTATTCCAAAAAAGGATTATTTTGTAGTGCTAACTGTTTCGCGACACTACTGCGGATCGGTGGAACCCAATTAGGATAATTTTGATATACATAAAACGGTACATCCAGGAACATTTCCCTTTGTGCATCCGTACTTACAGCCGATATCTGAAAACTTTGGCTTTGAGCAACCATATTCAGTAATAAAGCTTAATTGTGATTGGTAATTTTAACATTTATTTAGGCAGTAGGGGACAAGGGGACAAGGGGACAAGGAGATGGGGGGACAAGGGGACAAGGGGACAAGGAGATGGGGGGACAAGGAGATGGGGGGACAAGGGGAGATGGGGGGACAAGGGGACAAGGGGACAAGGAGATGGGGGGAAGATAATTCTTGTCAACTGTCAACTGTCAACTGTCAACTGTCAACTAACTTATATTCTGCGCTAGGTTAATAGTTGAAGTGTTATTGATAATTTCCCGTGCTGCACTGTAAATATCCAGGTGTACTTTTAAGTTTCGCTGTATTTCTGTCAACTTTAACAGCCTGTGCAAATACTCCGTTTGCCAAAAATATCGAGCAATCCTTACAAGCTGATCCTAAATTGACAGAGAATCCAGTTATTTTCGGTGCTAAGCAGGTAAATGATAGTCAAAAGCAACCTACAACAAGTTTACCAGCAGATTTTCCTCAAGATATTCCTGTATATCCCAATGCTGAATTACAGTCGGTGACTCCAAGTAGTGATAATACAGGAAAATTCTCGGCTCGCTGGCTTAGTTCCGATCCGAGTAATTTTATAGTTGATTTTTATCGTAAAGAATTTCGAGCAAATAAATGGGAAGTTATCCAACAACCCGAAGATGGGCAACAAGGAGAATTTGTCGCACAACGCAATAATTCACAAGTTAAGGTTTCTATTCAACCAAAAACTGTTGCGAATACACAACCAAATCAACCCCAGTCAACTACTGAAATAGTCACTGACTACTCACCTAGTACCACTACTTCCCAAACTACTCCTTCCGATTTTATCGGTCCGGTACAACCCCCAGATACAGCTATTGAATCCCAAACTCCCCCTCAAACCATTATTGAGTCACAACAATTTGACGATTTGAACAAAGCACCCCAACAATTACAGCCATATATCCAAGATTTAGCAGGATTGGGTGTGTTATCGGTTCCAGTTAATGCTGCAAAAACCAACAGGGCGACAAACGAGTTTCAACCCAATACAAATGTGACTCGTCGGCAATATGCACGCTGGTTAGTTGCGGCGAATAATGCGATGTATGGTAACTCCCCTTCTAAGCAAATTCGCTTAGGAGTTCCAGAGAATAAAAGTGCTTTTAGCGATGTTTCTACAACCGACCCAGATTTTGGTGTAATTCAAGGATTAGCCGAAGCTGGATTGATTCCTAGTCCTTTATCAGGAGATTCTACACAAGTTTTATTTCGTCCTGATGCTCCGTTAACCCGCGAACAATTACTTTTATGGAAAGTTCCTGTTGATACTCGTCAAGGTTTACCTAATGCTTCCTTAGATGCAGTTAAACAAACTTGGGGTTTTCAAGATGCAGCAAAAATTGACCCCAAAGCCTTGCGAGCGGTTTTAGCAGATTACCAAAACGGTGAACAATCAAATATTCGTCGAGCATTTGGTTATACAACCTTGTTTCAACCGAAGAAAGCTGTAACTCGTGCTGAAGCTGCTGCTGCTTTGTGGTATTTCGGTACGGAAAATGAAGGAGTATCCGCAAAAGATGCTTTGAAGTTACAACAATAGTAAGTAATGCTCAAAAAAAATCAGGTTTGTACGATAGCTTCCTCTTACACTACGCGATCGCGATTCAAGTCAACAGGGAACTCGCGAGACTGAGAATAGGGAGCAAGATGCTCCCACTACAAATTTCTCTCCAATAATCGCGATTTGCATCATTTATCTATTAAAAATTAAAATTTAAGAATTTATCCGTAATCAACCTGCAAAAGATTGATTGTATTTAAGTATAAATTAAGTATCTATTTCAATGATACAAAATATCTGTAAAATTCATATTTTTAGTTAATTAAGTGTTGAATATAGCTAATGATTCTATAAAAGTATTCTGGATACAGAGATATAAATTATACTCATGATGATATTGCTAAATTTATATATAATTAAGTTATAAGTGCTTCAATAATTAGCATAGCAGGGATAGCAAAACTGTAATAAATACGTAGCTCTCTTCATTAATAGTATAAAAAAGGCGAATTCTACTGAACCTGTGACCTTAAGCACTTAGTTAAATTAAAGCCATAGTGTGAGGATTAAAATATGTTAAATCAAAAGCTAAAAGTATCGCTTTCAGCGAGCTTTATTGGTTGTTGTTTTGCTGTGGGTATTGGTATAGGTATATTGCCTCGTTTTCAGGTAGAAGTACCAACAGATAATGCAATATCAGTAAAAACAACAACAGCACCATCATCATCAATAGATTCAGTAAAAATCCCAATTACTAATCAACAAAATCTTGCCAAATCAATTGTTATTCAAGCGGTTGGAGATGTAATTCCAGGTACGAATTATCCTAATCATAGACTTCCAGCAGATTCTAATCAGCTAATACCAAAATCGATAAGAGCTTATTTCAATAGAGCCGATTTATTATTTGGAAACTTTGAGACGACTTTAACTAATTATCCTTATTCAGCAAAAGATATTAGTCGAGGACAAGTATTTGCTTTTCGCTCTCCACCAGAATATTCTAAATTATTTGCTGATGTTGGATTTGATGTATTTAACATAGCGAATAATCATGCAAAAGACTTTGGAATTCAAGGTTTTAAAGACACTGTAAACAATCTCAAAAATGTTGGTATCGAAACAGTAGGTCATAAAAATGAAATTCTATTTTTAGAAAAAAACAATAATAAAATAGCCATGATTGGGTTTGCACCCTATGATATGTATAATTCTATTCATGATTTAGAAACAGCTGTATCACTTGTAAAAAAAGCCAGAGAACAAGCCAATATAGTAATTATATCTATGCACGCAGGTGCGGAAGGAACTGGTGCATTGCATACTAAAAATAAAACAGAATATTTCTATGGAGAAAATCGCGGGAATTCGATTCAATTTGCTCGGACAATGATTGATGCAGGAGCAGATTTAGTATTAGGACATGGACCTCATGTACCGAGAGCAATGGAAATGTATAATGGGAAATTAATTGCTTATTCTTTAGGAAATTTTTTAGGATATCGAACTTTATCAACTGTTGCACAAGCTGGTTATTCGATGATATTGGAAGTTAAAATGACTCCTGAAGGAAATTTAGAACAAGCGAAAATAATTCCGGTACGCATGGATAAACAAGGAATTCCTTACATTGACCAAAATTTTCATACTGTACAGTTAGTACGTTATTTAAATAAGCATGATTTTCCAGATTCCAGCGTTGAAATTAATCAAAAAGGTGAATTGATATTAGCTAATTCTCAATCAGTAAATTAGAGGGTAAAAAGTAGGCTTTTTCAGGTAAATATCCCAAGTACCATACAATCATCGTATTAAAGCAATAATAATCATGATTTAATTACCAATTACCAATTCCCCATTACCAATTACCAATACCGAGTTATCAACGGCTCCGTTAGCCCCTAAATTTTATTTATGGGGGCTAGCCGTTGGCGAATTTATTCGCAGTCAAGTTTCTTTTTGCTTTTGAATGTACATTTTTAAAGATAACTAATAAACAAGTACAAGGAGGTGATTCAATTTGGCAGCAAAAACATCAAGCTTTGTGACAGAAATACCTTTGGTAACTAGTTCTAGTGATTTGGCTGTACTTGCTGCCAGATTAGAAGCTGGGCGGCAACTTTATAATGCTGTTTTATCCGAGGGTAAAACGAGACTTCAATCATTAAGAAATTCCGAGCTTTACCAGCAAGCCAGACTAATCAATAAAAACGATAAAAAGGACAAGTCTACAGCATTCCAAAAAGCTAGAGAGACTTACCGTTTTAGTGACTACGATTTACAAGCTTTTGCCAATAAAATAGCTATTGCGAGCGTTTGGATTAAGTCCCACCTTGATGCTCAGGTGATTCAGAAAATAGGTTGGCAAAAAGGGTCAAATCAATCTGCAAGAACTGCGACTAGTTCAAAGTCACCTATTAATAATGGGTTAGAGCGGATGTCCAGTAATCGATGGAGCTTGCGAGGAGTCGGAGCCTGCAAGGGCAAACGAAACTCGCGTAGTGAGTTAGAACCCCCTGCCTTTAGGCATGGGGTATCTCAGTCCATTTCCTAGTACAATAACCACGATACGACAGCACGAAGATAGGAAATCATCATGGTACAGGCTCAAATTGGGGTTATCGGTGGCAGCGGTTTATACAAAATGGATGCACTTAAGGATGTAGAAGAAATAGAGATAGATACACCTTTCGGTAAACCTTCTGATGTTTTGATTGTGGGGAATTTAGCAAATACAAAAGTAGCTTTTTTACCCAGACACAACCGTAATCATACGCTGTTACCTTCAGAGTTACCATTTCGCGCTAATATCTACGCTATGAAGCAGTTGGGTGTAAAATATATCATCTCAGCTTCGGCAGTGGGTTCATTAAAGGAAGAAGTTAAACCATTAGATATGGTAGTACCAAATCAATTCATCGACCGTACCAAAAATCGGATTTCGACTTTTTTCGGTGAAGGGATTGTTGCACATATCACATTCGGAGACCCAGTGTGCCATAATTTAGCCGAAATTCTTGCGGATGCCATTGATTCACTCAATCTTCCTGATGTTAGTTTACATCGTGGTGGGACTTATGTGTGTATGGAAGGTCCAGCTTTTTCCACCAAAGCGGAATCACACCTTTATCGTAGTTGGGATGCAACTGTGATTGGAATGACAAATTTAACGGAAGCAAAGTTAGCACGGGAAGCGGAAATTGCTTATGCAACTTTGGCTTTAGCGACAGATTACGATTGCTGGCATCCCGACCATGATAGTGTGACTGTAGAGATGGTAGTTGCTAATTTACAGAAAAATGCCGTGAATGCACAAAAAGTAATTCAAGAAACGGTGCGACGTTTGAGTGAAAATCCTCCAGAAAGCGATGCACATTCAGCTTTAAAATATGCAATTTTGACACCTTTGGATCAAGTACCAGCAAAAACCAAGGAAAAATTAGGATTATTGTTGCAAAAATATTTGTAGAAATCTAAAAAGACGTTGCGCCCGGCAACGTCTCTACATTCACTATCAGACAATTAAACTACTCGAAATACAAAGTTAAAACTTGTCCAATGATTAACATCCCACACCCAACAATCAGCAGGAAAATTTTGTGTTTCGGTTTGCTTTAGGCTAGCTTGATTCAAATCTAGTAAAAGCGAAGAAGCAACTTCTAAAGGATTTAATAAAGGTGAAATACGTTGACTGTCTCCTGTGGAATGTTTACCTTCTTGGAGTGCTTTTAAAGTTCGGGTAAATGGTGAAGTACTAATAATCATTTGAGTTTCGTACCAAAAATCAGCACTGGAAATCACCCATTCAAAACCAATATTAATGTTTGGAACTATTAACGTTTCTTCTGGGGAAATAATTACTTGTTGAAGTTCAGGTTTACTATTCGTTTCTGCGGATTCCTTGTCTTTATACCAAGGGTAAAGAGCAATTGGATTTTTACTATTATTTAATCCTACCAATATTAAATACAGCGGTCTATCTCCAGTGTTTTCTACTCGGTAGCGAATTTTACTACCAGTTGAAATTGTCGGAATTCCAGGGGAAGACACATCAACTGTTTTTTTGCTCAATTCCATACCCAATGCTCGTCTGGTTTGACGTTGGATTATAATGCTTGGTGTCTTTTTGTTATCAACTATTTCTAAAGTCGCTTTAACGCTCAAACCCGAAGAACCTTCGTTTTGAGTTAATTTCCACAATTTAGCAGCTAACAGAGTTTTGAGTTTAGGAGCTAACCGATAAACTGCGACTTTTAATGCTTCTCCTTCTTCTCCAAGGGTATCAGGAATTAATTGTCCTCCCAAGGTAAATAAACCATAGCGACTTGAGGACATTCCCATTAAACTAGTTACTTCGGCTGAAGTAACTTCTGTTTTTGGCAGTTTTGCAAATAAATAATCGGCTGGTTGTTCTCCCGCAATTACCGTCAAAACTCTCTCTATCGAAGCAAAAGCACTTGTCGCGTCAACTCGCTCGATTCTTTCTAAACTCACGTCATCAAGGGCAATTTTTAAATTAATATCCTTGGGTAAAACTCGCACTCTCTCACAGACAATTTGTCCGACTTGGGGAATTATTTCTTTGTCGTTTAGCTGTTTAACCGTGGCTTTTGCTTTCAATCCGTTACGGTTACGCAATACTAAAGCTGTAGTTGAAGAGGATGCTGAATCATAAAAACTAAATCGCGAATTGATTCCGTAATATTCTAACAATTGTGGTGCTATTCCTCCCAACCACAATTGAACGGTTTTACCATCACTTTCTACACTCGTGACAGCACCTTGCCCTCCCAAAATTTTATCTGAAAGCAAATTATCTGTAATTAAAACTTTGGTTTGATTTTTATTGCCAAGTACAACTGGTTCTTGGAAGCTACCCAAAGACAGTATAGAACTTCCGACACGAGATAAACTCGTTTGAATTGTTTGTGCAGAAGTCGTTTCCCAAAGATACTGAGTTAAAGCATAGGTAAACAACCCAGCACTAAAGTCAGGAAATACGATTTCCTTGGCTAAATCTTTGGAGTTGAAATCAGATGCAAGCAAAACACTCAGCCTATCCGCTGCAATTTTCTTGGTGAGTTGCTTTTGAAACTCAATTTCTTCAGCTAAAAACTGTGCTTCTAAAGATGTGTTCCAAGAACGAATTTTACACCCAATCGGTTGCGAAATAGTTGATTGGTTGTAATAACTGGTGTCCAAAATTGCTGTAGCACGCTCGGTAGCTAATGACTGCATCATCAGCAATAAAGTATCTTCTAATAAATAATTAGCAATTTTTTCGTCTTCTTTGATTACTGGATTTCCATCGATGGGAATCAAAGCATTTTCTATGCCACCGAGCAAAGTTTTCATTTTAATCCGACTACCGTAACCGCTGAAGTGGAAGATAACCACATCACCAGGTTTAGCTTGCTTGACAAGATGCTCTAGAAATGCATTCTCAATACCTTCTCTAGTTGCTTGCTTGTTTGTCAAAGAAAGAATATCTGACGGTTGGAAGCCAAAGCGATAAATCAAAAGTTCCCTTTGCAGTTCCACATCCGTCAAACAACCCTTAAGTGTAGGAATTTGCGGATATTGATTTATGCCTACCAATAATGCTAATTTGCGTGGTGTCGAGTCGGCTAATGCCTGTTGCAGACGACCAACCTTAGTCCACCACTGCAATTCGCTAATTCCCAATACCGCTAAAATCGAGCCAATTCGTTGTAAAAAGATTCGCCGCTTCATAAGTCTACCCCTCAACCCTCAACTCCTCAGCTATCAGATTAAAGGGCTGAATTGGATTATGTAAAGCTATAGCTTATACGGTTTTTGAAGCAAAATACCCATTCACCCTCAAGAACGAGTTGTGAACGATGTATTTACTACGAATTCCATTAAGCCTCAATTAGGACTCGCATGGCACGTACTAACTCCGCTGCGACTTCTGGACGAGAAAATTCTTGGGGTGGTGATTCTCCCCGACGTAACATTTCTCGTACTTTGGTGCCGGAAAGATGAATCCGTTCTTCGGGCTTACTAGGACTAGTTTTTGAAGTTGCCATTTGCTTGGTGCGGGTGCAGTAAAAAGCGTGTTCAAACTTCATCGGGATAATCCCTAACTCTGTGGGTTCAAACTCATCAAAAATATATTGTGCGTCGTAAGTACCGTAGTAGTCACCCACCCCAGCATGGTCTCGTCCCACAATAAAATGAGTACAGCCATAGTTCTTGCGAACTAAAGCATGAAAAATTGCTTCACGAGGACCAGCGTAACGCATTGCAGCTGGATTAATCGCTAATATTACCCTATCATCTGGATAATAATTTTCCAATAAAATTTCATAACAGCGCATCCGCACATCAGCGGGGATATCATCTGACTTGGTTGCTCCCACCAAGGGATGCAAAAATAAACCATCTACAGTTTCTAAAGCGCATTTCTGAATATATTCATGAGCGCGGTGGATGGGATTGCGAGTTTGAAAACCGACAATAGTTTTCCAACCTTTTTCCCTAAACATTTGTCGGGATGCTGCTGGATCAATTTGATATTTAGGAAATTGTGGATGGGAAGTGCGTTCTAATAACCACACATCACCAGCAATATTTATTGAACCTTGATTGTAAACTACCTGTACGCCGGGATGCTTATCTTCGTCGGTGCGATAAACGTTAATTGCTTCTTGTTGTTTATCGTAATGATATTTTTCAGCTAATTCTAATACCCCAATAAATTCACCATTAGGGTTATCCAAACGGATTAAATCTCCAACTTTTAGAGAATTAGCGATTTCTTCGGTAACTGAAAGCGTAATTGGAATCGACCAAACTATTCCATTCCCTAATCTCATTTGAGAAACTACACTTTTATAGTCCGACTGATTCATAAAACCAGTCAGCGGACTAAAACCTCCGATAGCAATCATTTCTAGATCAGAAACAGCCCGCTGATCAAGCTCGACTCGCGGTAATGTGTCAGCTTTAGCAATCCATTCTTGTTTTTGTTCGGGTGAAGCGATGCGATCTACCAATTTCCCGCCGTGTGCGGCAATGGCATCGAGATGATTAATCAATGTATCTCCTTACTTACCTTAACTGCAACTTTTTTTGCTATGTATAACTTACCAAGAAACGGGTATGTCTACTCGGTTTTTCAGAAATATGAGAGGTGATGGGGGGACAAGGGGACAAGGGGACAAGGGGACAAGGGGACAAGGGGACAAGGGGACAAGGGGACAAGGGGATGGGGGGACAAGGGGACAAGGGGATGGGGGGACAAGGGGACAAGGGGACAAGGGGATGGGGGGATGGGGGGATTAACTGCAAATCAATTGAACTTGATATTATAGGACTCAAGATTAAAAATTCAAATGAAGGCAGTACACTTAACTATTCTTTCCAACCCTGTTAAACTAAAAAGCCTTTAATTTGTATATTCAAATTTTATTAAAGTCTTGTAGTGCAGGCATCCTGCCCGCTAGAAAAATACAAATTAAATACGCGATAACTTAACTGATTACTGTTAACTGTTAACTGTTAACTGATTACTGATTACTGATTACTGATTACTGTTCCAAGCGATAACGCATTTTTTTTCTTACTTGTTCAGGAGATAAACCAAGTTCGTTGGCGATCGCCGCTTCGAGGTTGGGTATATGTGTTGTTGCTAAGATAATTTCAGATTGTCTATATACTTGATTTAATCTCATTATTTTTACTAAAGAAATGCCTTTTTTGGGATAGATTTCTACTTTGATAAATGCGATTTTCTTGTCATAATTTGGCTGGGTGGTTTGTAATTCAACCATATTTTTTGATGGACTTGTTAAACTGTGTTGAGTCAACCATCCGCCAACAAACCAAAAGCTGATTCCTAAAATTGGTAAAGGTAGCCAAAATTCTATTCCTAGAGATTTAAGGAATGTTAACCATTGAGGAGAAAGATTTCTGGAAGTCATCGGATTTTAGATTTTAGATTTTGGATACTTCGGCAAGCTCAGCACAAGTTTTGGATTTTGAATTTTGGATTGTAATTGAGGGCTTGTAGAGAAGCGATACTATGAACATCTCCACCATATTAATTATGATGCGTGAAATATTTTCTGTTAATAAAAATGCGTCTTTACTCCATATACTTGTCACAATTGCAATAAATGACGACAAGTAACGGTAAAAGTGCAGCTTATGGTAATTCTCCTTGTGGAAGACGATATTAGACAGCTCGAACCATTACACGCGGCTTTATCAGCAGCAGGACATATTGTTGATGCAGTCGAAGATGGAGATACGGCACAGTGGCTAATCACTCAAAAAGAATATGATTTGTTAATTTTAGATTGGATGTTACCTAAAGTTAGCGGTGTCACATTATGTCACCAGTATAGACAATCTGGAAAAACCGCTCCAGTATTGATACTGACGGCAAAAGACACTACCAGCGATAAAGTCACAGGATTAGATGCTGGTGCCGATGATTACTTAGTTAAACCTATTGACGTAATTGAATTATTAGCAAGAGTGCGAGCATTAGGACGGCGATCGCCACTTTGGCAAGGTGATATTCTTAAGGTGGGGGATTTAGAATTGCATCTAAATAGTTTGACGTTGATACGAGAGGAAACAAAAGCTAAACTATCAACTCGCGAATTTCAATTAATGGAATATTTAATGCGTCACCCTAATCAAGTTTTATCTCGTGAACAAATAGAAGATACCCTTTGGGAATGGGGAACTCAACCAGAAAGTAATGCTGTAACAACATTGGTACGAAGAGTAAGACAGCGTTTAGAATCAGTAGGGGCAAAGGATTGTTTGGAAACAATTTACGGTATGGGTTATCGATTGAATGCACCCAAGTGAGATGGAATGATTGGGAAAAAACAAGAAAATAATCGAAAATGGAAATTTTCAACTCTTAGCTGTTAACTGATAACTGATAACTGATAACTGATAACTGATGCTAACTCGTAGTCGTCGTCGTTTAGCTTATTTATTCACCCTATCAATGGGTGGAATTTTGATTACTTTCGCCTTTGTAATTTATTACTTTTTGGTTAGAGAACGTCTGCGGGTTTTTGATCAACAACTTAAGGATGAAACTCAAAGTTATGTTTTTGAGTTTCAATATCCTGCGGAAAGAGGACAATATCGAGTGGAGTATGGAACTATTCCGCTGGAATCTTCTTTGGATATGCTTCCGAATGAACTCAATTATGTTTGCTGGTATGATAATTTGAAAAGACCTTTAAGAATTAATGATAATATTTGTCCTCCACAAAATTTAGTTAAACAAGGTTTTAAAACAGTTATTGTTCAGCCTTTTTCATCTAAAAATAGACAGATTTTACTGCGGCAAATAACTTCACCAATTAAAAATGGTAATAAACAAATTGGCTATATAGTTGTTGCCAAATCCTTGCAACCGATTGAAGAAAACTTAGCGCGATCGCGATTTTATTTATCTTTAGGAGTCCCGATGACTCTAGGTGTAGTTGGTATAGTTGGTTGGTTTTTGGGCGGAGTCGCAATGCAACCGACAAAACGTTCTTACGAACAGTTACAGCGTTTTACTGCTGATGCTTCTCACGAATTACGTGCGCCGGTAGCGGCGATTTTAAGTAATGCTCAAGTTGGTTTACTGGCACCAGAAGATAATACAGAACTACCCCGCAAACGTTTAGAAAATATTGTTGATATTAGTAAATCGATGAGCGCTCTTATCGGTAATCTATTATTTTTAGCCAGACATGAAGGAAGCTTAAATCCAAAAGATTTAGAAAGTGTTGAAATTGTTGATTTGCTTAAAACATTAGCAGACGAATATCAATTAATTACTCAAGAAAAAGAATTAAATTTAAACATTATTGCAGAATTACCATCTCAATCAGTAAAAATATTCGCGGATTCGGATTTATTACAGCAAGCTTTGAAAAACTTATTAGATAATGCTTTAAAGTATACTTTAGCAGGTGGTACGGTAAAACTGAAATTATTTACTCAATCTCGAAAAATATCTATTCAAGTAATTGATAGCGGTGTTGGCATTCCCCCTGAAGATTTAACACATATTTTCGAGCGATTTTATCGAGTAGATAGCTCACGGACACGCTCTTCTGGTGGTTTTGGTTTGGGATTGGCGATCGCGCAACAAATAGTCCAAGCTCACAACGGTGAGATTACTGTACAAAGTACAGTTGGAGAAGGGACGATTTTTCAAATTTGTCTACCCAATCGGTAATCTGATGGGGAGATGGGGGGATGGGGAGATGGGGGGACAAGGGGATGGGGAGATGGGGGGATGGGGAGGAAATTAACTGTCAACTGTCCACTGAATTGACATATTCATGTCATATTTGGCTGTGACAATGAATCTATCAGGTAAAGGAACAGAGTTAGCAGCCAACAGCAATAAGCATAAACGGATATCTAACTTTTTCTCCAAAACCACACACACACAATTCTAGTTACTAGGAATATCTTCCTAGTAATTAGATTTCCTAGACTCTGGTTTGATTCTTTATTCGATACAGCAACATAATAATCTGACATATTCATGTCACATTTAGTTGTCAAACTAAGATTAACAATAAAAATTCTTAATTATTTTTCTAAAAATTAACTATTATGAGTAACAAGGTATCATTACCAAAGTCGCTAGCCTATTTATCTGTATTCTTTGCTGGAGCTGCTTTTAGTTTACCCGTTACCCAATTATTACCAACTAAAGCTATACAACAAGAATCAAGAATTGCTCAAGTACCCGGAATTGCCAATCCAGCTGTTCCGAGTAATTTTATCGCAGCAGCAGTGGAAAAAACTGGTCCTGCGGTTGTCCGCATCGATTCTACTCGTGAATCTGTAAGAGGACGTTTGTCAAGTCGTCAAGCACGAGGAGTCGGTTCTGGATTTATTATTGATTCTAACGGTACTATCCTTACTAATGCTCATGTAGTCAAAGGTGCTTCTAGAGTTAGAGTGACTCTAGCTGATGGACGCAATTTGATGGGTGAAGTAATGGGTTTAGACGACTTAACCGATGTTGCTGTAGTGAAGGTTTCTGGGAATAATTTACCGAGAGTCGAAATTGGTAACTCGGAAACTCTCAGACCTGGAGAATGGGCGATCGCGATTGGTAATCCTCTGGGATTAGATAACACTGTAACCGCTGGTATCATCAGTGGAACAGGTCGTTCTAGTGGGGTAATTGGTGCTGCTGACAAGCGAGTTCGTTTTATCCAAACTGATGCTGCGATTAACCCTGGTAATTCTGGTGGTCCTTTATTAAATCAACGGGGTCAAGTTATCGGTATTAATACGGCTATCATCGGTAGCGCTCAAGGATTGGGATTTGCAATTCCGATTAATCAAGCTCAGCAAATAGCCAGTCAATTGATTGCTGGTGAAAAAGTTGCCCATCCTTATTTAGGAGTTCGTATGGCAACATTAACTTCAGATTTGAAAGATGATTTAAGTCGTGAACTCGGTTTAACTTTATCTGCAAATAACGGGGTTGTAATCGTAGATGTTGCGGCGAATTCTCCCGCAGCTAGAGCAGGTTTACGAGCCGGAGATGTCATTCAACAAATCGATGGTCAATCAGTAAGAACCGCAGATGATGTGCAATTAGCAGTAGAAAGAACTACAGTTGGTGGGAACGTTCAAGTAGCAGTTAATCGCGGTGGTAGAGATTTAAATATCCGCGTTCAACCAGGACAATTCCCCGTTTCCCAAAGTTAATTGCGATCAAATTTTAGATTTTGGATTTTGGAGAAGTCGGGTTTTTACTACCAATATCTGTAATCTTAAATAATTTTTATAAAAACCCGACTTCATTAATTTACACACCATACTTAAGGGGTATTAATTATTTATGTCACGCTTAGATGCTATCGCTATAGCTAGTACCGGCATCCTTAGCAGTTTACTTACTTTATCACTAAGAACTGCACCCGCATTGGGGCAAACAGAATCAATCTCAAATGTTCGTGAAGAAAGAACATTACCCGTACAAAACAATAGTAAATATCAACCTGTTGTATTTACCGCCGATGTTTCTGCCGACAATGTTGGTAATCAAATCGCTGATAATGCCACAATATTAGGATTAGCAGCAGTCGGTGCCGGTACTGCTGGTGTAATCTGGAGCTTAAAGCGGCAAAATAAAACTTTATCACCTCAAACCGCTTCTCAGAAACAAAATATCTCAATAGAACAAGCGAATCCGCAATTAAGAAAGCAATTACTCAGATTGGTTGGTGGTGATTCCAGAACAGCGAATCGATTAGTAGCTGGAGTAAAACAAAGCCATCCTGAAAAATCAATCAACTGGACACTAGAAAAAGTAATTTATGATTTAGAGCGCGATCGATATTAATTAGGTTAGAGCCCACATTCCGCACCCACAGATCCAAAAATGGATTAGTACTGATTAGTAGTACAGGACAACTATATTTTTTTTGATCTAATTTAGATACAAATGAGAATAATAGCTATTAAGCATAGTAATTATGTA
>Ga0209911_100102_pt1 | contig 68332 bp, 53 predicted proteins | sample FECB21metaG_FD_188301 | JGI IMG/M metagenome (GOLD analysis project Ga0209911, IMG submission 188301) | Cyanobacterial communities from the Joint Genome Institute, California, USA - FECB-21 (SPAdes) (version 2) | ecosystem: Environmental > Aquatic > Thermal springs > Hot (42-90C) > Microbial mats...
GCATAAAACCGTGCTGTCGCTCTGGCGTATCGGCCTTGAGTACCTCAGGCGCTCCGCCAGCGATTTATCATGCTCGGCTCTGGCGAAGATGGAGCTCTTGCTACGTGATGAGGTTCACCGGCAGGCGCAGGCACTGGAGTAGATTTGTGGGGATTCCTCAGGGACAGACCAGAATCGGCAGAATCAGGGACAGACCACGATTCCCCTGCGGAGATACAACTCCAGGCCACGCTTCGCGGGCCTAAGCCGTGCACGAGCGGCATAACGAACAGCCTGATCGTCACACCCAACAGGACGCGCGAGGCCACCGCCTCCGCTCCTGCCATCTGAACGTCACTCTTTTCCCTGAACCTTTGCCCTTCTAGCCCGGTCCGCTTTTAGAACCGTCGCGCTACGCGACATCAGCAAAGGATGCGCGATATGCCGAACCGCGCCAGCAGGATCGACGTTTCACACCTGCAACTCGAACAGCTATGGCAGCGTTACCAGCGGGTGCGCGCCGCCAGCGAGCGGATTTGCGAGCCGCTGGAGCCAGAGGACTATGTGATCCAGAGCATGCCGGACGTCAGCCCGCCGAAATGGCATCTGGCGCATGTCACCTGGTTCTTCGAGGCCTTCGTGCTGCAGCCCTTCCTGCGCGGTTATCGCCCGCTGGATGAGCGTTACGACCATCTCTTCAACTCCTACTACAAGACCCACGGCACACCGTTCGAGCGGGCGCGGCGCGGGCTGTTGTCGCGGCCGACGGTGAGCGAGGTGTATGCCTATCGCAGCCATGTCGATCTGGCCATGGAGCGATTGCTCACCCGGCGGGGCGGCGACCTGGACGATGAGGTGCTGCAGCGGGTCGAGCTGGGGCTGGAGCACGAGCAGCAGCATCAGGAGCTGCTGCTGATGGATATCAAGCACATCCTGGCGCAGAACCCGTTGCGCCCCGCCTATCGCCAGGACCTCAAGCCGGGCGGCGCAGCCGCAAGCGAGCTGCGCTGGGTCGACTTTCCCGCTGGGCTGCGGCATGTCGGCCACACCGGCGAGGGCTTTGCCTTCGATTGCGAGCGACCGCAACACCGGGTGTTCGTCGAGGCCTTTCAGCTGGCCAGCCGACCGGTTAGCAATGGTGAGTATCTGCAGTTCATCCGCGATGGCGGTTATCGCAGCACGGCGCTGTGGCTGGCGGACGGTTGGGACCATATCCAGCGCGCTGGCTGGCAGGCGCCGCTGTACTGGCAACGTGAGGGTGACGACTGGCTGGAGCTGACCCTGGGCGGCCCGCGCGAGCTGGATCTGGCCGCTCCGGTCTGTCACCTGAGCTACTTCGAGGCCGAGGCCTTCGCCACATGGGCACAGGCGCGTTTGCCGCGCGAAGAAGAATGGGAAGTGGCCGCACAGGACGAACCGCTGTGGGGCAATTTCGTCGAGAACGATCACCTGCAGCCAGTGGCTGCGGGTGCCGGCGATGACCTGCAGCAGCTCTACGGCAATGTCTGGGAATGGACGGCCAGCGCCTACCGTCCCTATCCGGGCTTTCGGCCGCTGGGCGGCAGCCTGGGTGAGTACAACGGCAAGTTCATGTCCGGGCAGATGGTGCTGCGCGGCGGCAGCTGCGCCACGCCTGAAGACCACGTGCGCCCCACCTATCGCAACTTCTTCTACCCGACGATGCGCTGGCAGTTCTCCGGCCTGCGCCTGGCCAAGGAGCTCTGAGCATGGCATTGGCAATCCGTACCCACGAACAGTCGATCAGCCCGGAACTGGAGTCGCTGCGCGAGGAAGCGCTACGTGGCTTCGCGGCCAGCCCGAAGGCGATGTCACCGAAGTTCTTCTACGATCACCGCGGCTCGCAGTTGTTCGAGCTGATCTGCCTGCAGCCGGAGTACTACCCGACGCGCACCGAGGAAACCATTCTGCGCCTGGCGGCGAGCGATATAGCCGAGCTGGCCGGGCGCAACGCCAGCCTGGTGGAACTGGGCAGCGGCGCCAGCCGCAAGATCCGCCTGTTGCTCGAAGCCCTGCGCCCGGCGCGTTACCTGGGCATCGATATCTCCCGTGAGTTTCTGCATAGCAGCACCCGTCGCCTGGCGGCCGACTATCGCTGGCTCGACGTGCACGCGCTGTGCGCCGACTTCAGCCAGCCCTTGAAACTGCCCGCCGAGGCGCTGGGGCAACGCCCACTGGCGTTCTTTCCCGGCTCCAGCATCGGCAATTTCGACCCGGATCAGGCCCGCGCCTTTTTGCGCAACCTGCATCAGGCACTGCCGGCTGGCAGTGGCTTGCTGATCGGCGTGGATCTGGTCAAGGACCGTCAGGTACTGGAGCGCGCCTACAACGATGCGGCCGGGGTGACTGCGCTGTTCAACCTCAACCTGCTCGAGCGCATCCGCAACGAGCTGCACAGCGATATCGACCCACGCCGCTTTCAGCATCGGGCCTTCTATAACGAAGCCGAGTCACGCATCGAGATGCACCTGGTCAGCCGGCAGGCGCAGCGGGTGCGCATCGAGGATCGCGTGTTCGACTTCGTCGCTGGCGAAACCCTGCACACGGAGAACTCCTACAAGTACACGCCGAGTGGCTTTCGTGAGTTGGCCAGCGCATGCGGCTTCGCCTCGGTCGCCATGTGGCGCGACCCGGCGCAGCTGTTCAGCGTGCATTTTTTGCGGCGGGAGTGAAGGACGGCGAAAAACCCACAGCTGCGTAGGGTGGGTTAGCGGCGCCGAATGCCGAGTATTCCAGACGCAGATGAAGGTGATGCGCCGCGTAACCCACCAGACGATGGACCGCGTTGCGCCGATGGTGGGTTATGCCGCACCCGGCACTACGAGTCGATCGGCAACGTCACAGGCGGCTAACCCACCCTACGAGAGCAGCGTTCGGCGCCTCTTGCCCAAACACATCAGCCAATAGGGCTTCAGCGTTTGGCGATGATGTACACCGCGTGGACGATGCCGGGGATGTAGCCGAGCAGGGTGAGCAGGATGTTCAGCCAGAACGCGCCGCCGAAACCCACCTGGAGAAACACGCCCAGCGGCGGCAGCAGGATGGCGATGAGGATGCGGATAAGGTCCATGCGGTACTCCTTTACATTCCATAAGGGTGTACTCAAGCAGACCCAGCGCGGCGTCTTGCGGTTCAGGTCGAATCATTTGTACCTGATCGGGTTGCGGCTTCTGGCCGTTATCGAGCATTCACAGCCGCACGTCGAACTTGTCCAGCAGCAGCTCGGGCGAGATGTCGGCGCTAACCAGTTGATTGCGGCCGCGCTGCTTGCCGCTGTACAGGCGACGGTCGGCGGCGCGGTAGAGCTCGGCGGCGCTGCGCCCGTCCACGGGCCAGGCGGCCAGACCGAAGGTGGCGGACAGCGCGATCTGTTCGCCGTCGTATTCCAGCGGCTGTTCGGCGATCTGCTGACGCAGCTTGTCCACCAGCGGGTCGGCGCCAGCGCTGTCGGTGTGGCGCAGCAGCAGGCCAAACTCTTCGCCCCCCAGGCGGCCGAGATAATCGGTCACGCGTAGGCGCTGCTGGAGTATCTGGCAGATGTGCTGCAGCGCCATGTCGCCCGCCTCGTGCCCCCACTGATCGTTGACCTGCTTGAAGTGGTCGACGTCGAGCAGCACCAGTACCAGATGCCCGTTGCTGCGCTCGGCCTCCTGAATGCTGCGTTGCAGGGCGTGCTGGAAGCTGCCACGGCTGGCCACGCCGGTCAGCGAGTCGGTCTGCGCCAGACGCTCCAGCTCTTCGTAGGTCTGCATACGCAAGCCATCGTAGATGTGCACGAACACCAGGATCAGCACACCGCACAGGGCAGCGTTGCCCAGGTCGATCAGCCCGTGAGTGTCCAGATTCAGGCGGTTATCGGCGAAGTACAGCAGCAGGCCTGCAAGCATGAACGGCGCTGTGAGCAGGAAGGCGCGCTGCTTGCCCAGCAGCAGGTAAGCCAGCAGCGGGATCATGTACAGCCAGACGAAGGCCGCCGCTGAGGCGTCCGGCATGACGATGATGTAGAGGATGAAGCAGAAGGTCGGGATCAGGTACAGGTAGATCCACAGGTACAGATGGCGGGCGCGGTCGATGCGCCAGGCGCCGAACAGCAACACGGTGGTGCACAGCACTTCAACGATGGCGAAAGGGTAGTTGCCAGCCAGGGTCTGCAGCACGGAGAAGCCGCCCAGGGTCAGGCCGGTGGCGAGCAGGATGGTACGCATCAGCGCACGCTTGCCGGACTCGCGCAGCCCTTCGCAGTGCCCCGCGCCTACATCCCTGTGATCGTTATAGTTGCCGTCACTCATCTTGGTGCCCAGCGCTGCCGCCCTCAGCGGTACGCAGCCCCCCGCTGCGCACCATCAGGCAACTATAGACGGCCTTGCCTGTTTTACACCGCGTAGCCCAATACGCGCGGCAGCCACAGGGCGATTTCCGGGAAGATCGCCACCAGCAGCAGGGCACTGGACATCACCAGCACGAACAGCAAGGCCCAGCCCACGGTCTGCTCCAGGCGTATCTTGGCCACCTCCGCCGTGACCATCAGGTTGATCGCCACGGGAGGGGTGAACTGGCCGATGGCGATGTTCATCGCCAGCAGGATGCCGAACCACACCGGGTTCCAGCCGAAGTGCTGCATCACCGGAATCAGGATCGGCATGAGGATCAGGTAGATGGAGATGGCATCGAGCAGCATGCCCGCCAGCAGCACGGCGAGCATCACCAGCGCCAGCAGCACCCAGCCGTTGTCCGATAATGAGATCAGCCATTCAGCCAGATGGCGAAAGGTACCAAGCATGGTGCCGGCCCAGGCGAAGATGCCGGCCAGGGCGATGATCAGCATGACCACACCGGAGATCACCCCGGCCTCGCCACACAACCGCCAGAGGCTGCGCCAGTTCAGCTCGCGGGTGACGAACAGGCCGATCAGCACGCCGTAGGTCACGCCGACCACAGCGGCTTCAGTGGGGGTGAACAGGCCGCTGCGCAGACCACCGAGAATCAGCACCGGAGCGAACAGCGCCGGCAGCGCCTGCTTGAAGCTTTCGCCCAGCGGCGGACGCTCGCCCTGCTCCGGCGACTCCCAACCGTAGTGGCGCGACAGCAGCCAGGCCGGCAGTAACAGCACCAGACCGGCGAGAATGCCGGGGAACAGGCCAGCGGCGAACAGTGCACGCAGGTCGACCCCCGGCACCACGATGGAGTAGAGAATCAGCGCGATCGACGGCGGAATCAGGATCGCCGTGGAGGCCGACGCGGCAATCAGCGTGGCCGAGAAGGGTTTGGGATAACCGGCCTTGGTCATGCTCGGCAGCATCACCATGGCCACGGCGGCGGCATCGGCCGGGCCGGAACCGCTCATGCCACCCATGATCAGGCACACCAGCACCGCGACCATGGCCAGGCCACCGTGACGCGGGCCGATCAGCGCCTGAGCGAAGCGCACCAACCTCAGCGCCACGCCGGCTTTCTCGAACACCAGGCCGGTGAGGATGAACAGCGGAATAGCGATCAGCGGGTACTTGGCCACGCCGTTGTAGGTGTTGGTGCCGAGGGTGGCGAGCATGTCCGGCGACAGCCCGGCGATGATACCGATGGCCCCGGACAGGCCAAGGGCAAAGGCCACCGGAACGCCGAGCGCCAGCAGCACGACGAAACTGAAAATCAGCCACAGATCAGGGCTCATCGCTGATCCTCCCGCGCAGGCGATCCACGGTCATCTGGGTCAGGCGCACCAACACCAGCAGCGCCAGGATCGGCAGCCAGATCACGTACCACCAGTTGGGCAGGCCGAGGCCGGGCGACTCGGAATCCCACTGGAATTCCTCCCAGGCGAACTGCCCGCCGAACCAGCACACCAGCCCCAGCACCAGCACGCCGGCAGCCCACTGCAGCAGGATCAGCGGCGTACGCAGACGCGGGAACAGGCGCTCGAGCAGGCCGATACGAATATGGCGGTTGCTGCGCATGGCCACCGAGGCGCCGGCGAAGGTGAGAATGACCAGCAGGAACACCGAGATTTCCTCGGTGAATGCAAAGGATGCATCGGTGAAATAGCGCACCACGACGTTGGCCAGGCTGATCAGACTGATGATCACCAAAGCCAGGGTGGCGAGCACGCGCTCCAGCGGCGCGTCGACTTGCTTGCTCATAGGAACCTCGAATGACCGACTTGGCGTTGTTCAGCGCAGGTGCCTCTGACCCTCTCCCCCAACCCCTCTCCCATAAATGGGAGAGGGGAGCGGATCGGTGTCGCGCGACAGACTTGCAGCATCACGCCCCGAAACCCTTGGGCTTCCGGTCAGGTGGAACGAATCAGGGCTGGGCCACGGCCTGGCGCGCAGCGTCCATCAGCGCGTCGCCGATGCGCGGTGCCCATTTCTCCTGCACGCTGGCGGTGGCCTCGACAAAGGCGGCACGCTCGGCGTCGCTCAGTTCGATCACTTCCACACCACGTTCGCGCACATCGGCCAGGCGTTGGGCCTGGGCGCCACGCGATAGCTCGATCTCCCACTTGCCGGCGTCGATGGCGGCCTGGCGCAGCAGTTCGCGATCTTCCTCGGGCAGCGATTTCCACACACGCTGGTTGACGGCGAACACCAGTGGGTCGGCCATGTAGTCCCACAGGGTCAGGTACTTCTGGCCCACCTGGTCGACACGCGCCACGTCGAACACCGACAGCGGATTTTCCTGGCCGTCCACCGCGCCGGTGGTCAGTGCCGGCTTGGCATCGGCCCAGCTCATTTGCGTGGGGTTGGCGCCGAGGGCGGTGAAGGTGTCCTGGAACAGCGGCGAGCCGACCACGCGGATCTTCAGGCCAGCCATGTCGGCCGGGCTGCGCACCGGCTTGGCCGAGTTGGACAGTTGACGGAAGCCGTTCTCGCCCCAGGCCAGCGGCACGATACCGCGCTGCTCGATGGCAGCGAAGGCCAGTTTGCCGGCTTCGCCCTGGGTGATGGCGTCGAGGTCGGCATCGTTCTTCATCAGGAACGGCAGGGAGAACAGGTTGAGCTCCGGCACCTGCGGCGACCAGTTGATGGTCGAGCCCACGGCCATGTCGATCAGGCCCGAGCGCATGGCGGAGAATTCCTTGGTCTGATCGCCAGCGACCAGCTGCGCGTTGGGGTAGACGCGCAGGGTGATGCGCCCCTCGGAGCGCTCGTTGACCAGGTCGGCCCATTTCTGCGCGGCCTGGCCCCAAGGGAAGGCGTCCGACAGCACGGTGGAAACGGAGTATTCACGCGCCTGCGCGGTGGCGCACAGGGCGGTCAGCGCAGCGCCGGCGGCGAGCGCGGAAAAGAGTCGCTTGAGTTTCATCGGGGCGTCCTTGTATGGATCTTGGTCATTGTCGTTGTGGCACCGGCAAAGCGGTGCGGATCCAGCGGCGAGCGGATGGCTCGCCTGGCGCGCCTGGTCGGCACGCGAAAGGGACACGGCAGGTGTCACGGCTGCCGGGCAGGCCTTGTGGGCGATCGGCAGGTGCCAGCGGGTTACGCGCGGCCGCCCAACTATTCCAGAAGCGCGCGGCGAATGCCATTGTCTGATGACTGTTGACGTTGCCCGGCCTGATCGGCGCTGCCCATAATCACCGGCATCTCATTTTCGGACACTCCCCATGGCCATTTCCCGCGACGATCTCGACCAGCACGGCCTGATCATCGGCGTGTCGCCCGAGCGCTTTCGCGCGGTGGCCATGCCGCTGCTGTTCGATCACCTCGATGCGCAGTGCGAGGGCACCATCGCGGTCAATCGCCAGGCGCGCATCGTCTGGATCAACGACAAGTACGCACAGAAGGTCGGCATCGCCGATGCGCGCACGGCGCTGGGCAAGGAGATCGAGGAAGTGCTGCCGGCCAGCCGCCTGCGCGAGGTGGTGGAAAGCGGCCAGCCGAGCATGCTCGACCTGATGGCCTTCGGCAGCGAGCACTTCGTGGTCACCCGCATTCCGCTGCGCGACGAGGACGGCACCCTGGTCGGCGCCCTCGGCTTCGTCCTGTTCGACCGCGCCCGACATCTCAAGCCGCTGATGGCCAAGTACGCCAACCTGCAGAACCAACTGCTCGCCACCCAGCACGAACTGGCCAAGGCGCGCCGTGCGCGCTACACCATCGCCGGCTTCATCGGCGCCAGCGCGGCGGCCAGCGAGGTCAAGCGCCAGGCCCGGCGCGCCGCGCAACTGGATGCCACGGTGCTGCTGCGCGGCGAGACCGGCACCGGCAAGGAGCTGCTGGCCCAGGGCATCCACAACCTGTCGCCGCGGGCCAACGGGCCTTTCGTCGCAGTCAATGTTGCGGCAATTCCGGAAACCCTGGTGGAGGCCGAGCTGTTCGGCACCGCGCCGGGCGCCTTTACCGGCGCCGAACGCAAGGCGCGTATCGGCAAGTTCGAAGTGGCCAACGGCGGCACGCTGTTTCTCGACGAGATCGGCGACCTGCCGCTGCCGTTGCAGGCCAAGCTGCTGCGCGTGCTGCAGGAGCAGGAGGTGGAGCCGCTTGGTTCCAACCAGGTCAAGCCGCTCAACGTGCGGGTGATCGCGGCGACGCATATCGACCTGGAAGCCAAGGTGGCCGCCGGGCAGTTTCGCGACGATCTCTACTACCGCCTCAACGTGCTGGCCCTGCGCGTGCCGCCATTGCGCGAGCGTGCCAGCGATATTCCCGCGCTGATCGAGCACCTGCTCGATGACATCGCCAATCGCTCCGGCCTGGCACCGCTGGAGCTGACAGACGATGCCCTCGCCCTGCTCTGTGCGCAGCCGTGGAAGGGCAATGTGCGTGAACTGCGCAACCTGCTGGAGCGGGCGCAACTGGCGGTCGATGGGCGACTGGATGGCGAAGTTTTACGTGGTTTGCTGGTCGATCCGGTAGCGCCGCATGCGCCAACACCGGTTGCGCCAGTGGTGACGAGCACGGCGCAGACGCTGGCCGAACAGTTGGCGCTGGCCGAGCGCCAGGCGTTGCAGGCGGCACTGGCTGCAACCGATGCAATCGCCAATTGGCCGCCGAACGCCTGGGTATTTCCCGCGCCGGTTTCTACGCCAAGCTGGCGCAGCATGGGCTGGGGCGAAGGGGCTGAGCGCCTTATCCTGTAGGAGCTGGCTTGCCGGCGACGCGCCACCCGCAACACTTCCCCACAACAGTCGCGGCTAAAGCCCCTCCCACAAAAACCGTGGCGGGCCGCAATTGCGTAGCAAAGGTTCGCAAAGCTCCCGGATTGCATCCGGGCTACCCGCGCCATCGCTTGCGTAGGAGCCGGCGTGCAGGCGATCCCTCAGTGTTCGCCTGCCGATCTGATCGCGAGCAAGCTCGTTCCTACAGGAGGACGCGCCTCACGTATCCTGGCGTCTAGAAATCTGGACAAATCATCAAGCAAATAATCCATAAATCTGGATAAATTCCAGATTTATGGACAGACGATTCACCACCCCAGGCTCCACGCCCATACACAAACCGGCCTGAAAAGCCCGCCGAGCGCGGCTTCCCGCCCTATCGACCAAAGCCTCCCCTCACCCTGGCACGACTCTGGCTCTATATCCGGCAAAGGCGCGCCGCCGTATCCGCGCCTTCTCGATAAACGGCCTCGAGCCGCTAGAACAACAACAAAAGGAACCACCCATGGGTACCCTCGGTATTCTGATCTCCCTCGCCTTGTTGATGTACCTCGCCTATCGCGGCATCAACGTGCTGATCCTCGCCCCGCTGCTGGCCCTGCTGGCGTTGCTGTTCGCCGGTGACATCGGCCTGCTGCTGCCCACCTACACCCAGGTGTTCATGAAGGCCATGGGCGGCTACGTGATCCAGTTCTTCCCGCTGTTCCTGCTGGGCGCCTTGTTCGGCAAGTTGATGGACGATTCGGGATCAGCGCGCGCCATCGCTCACGGCATCGTTGCCAAGGTCGGCAGTGAGCGCGCCATCCTGGCCATCGTGCTGGCGTGCGGCATCCTCACCTACGGCGGCGTGTCGCTGTTCGTGGTGGCCTTCGCGGTGTACCCGATCGGCGCAGCGCTGTTCCGCGAGGCGGGCATTCCCAAGCGCCTGATCCCCGGGGCCATCGCCCTCGGTTCGTTCACCTTCACCATGACCGCGCTGCCCGGCACCCCGGCGATCCAGAACGCCATTCCCAACCCCTTCTTCGGCACCGACGCCTTCGCCGCGCCGGGCCTGGGGGTGATCGCCGGGCTGATCATGTTCGGCCTCGGCACCTGGTGGCTCACCGCGCAGTCGCGCAAGCTGATGGCCGCCGGCGAAGGCTATGGCGAGCACCGCGATGACCCGGTCAGCGAGGAGCGCGGCAACATCCCCGGCTTCTGGCTGGCGCTGCTGCCGATCTTCGTGGTGATCGCGCTGAACTTCCTGATGGCCAAGCAGATCCTGCCGGCGGTCGACAACAGCTACCTGGCCAAGCCAGAGTACGGCGGCCTGCAGGATGCCAAGTCGCTGATCGGTATCTGGTCGATCATCGTCGCCCTCAGCGCGGCCATCGTGTTGCTGATCGCCCTGCACTGGAAGCGCTGGATGGACCTGAAGAAGAGCGTCAACGACGGCGCCTTCGGCTCCATGCTGCCGATCCTCAACACCGCCGCCGAGGTGGGCTACGGCACGGTGATCGCCTCCCTGGCCGGCTTCGTCATCATCCGTGACCTGGTGCTGGGCGTGTCCAGCAACCCGCTGATCTCCGAGGCGGTGGCGGTGAACATTCTCGCCGGCATCACCGGTTCGGCCTCCGGCGGCATGTCCATCGCGCTGAAGACCCTCGGCGAGCAGTACCTGACCATGGCCACCGCCGCGGGCATCAGCCCCGAGCTGCTGCACCGCGTCGCTGCCATGGCCTCGGGCTGCATGGACACCCTGCCGCACAACGGCGCGGTGATCTCGCTGCTGGCGATCTGCAAACTCACCCACCGCGAGTCGTACAAGTTCATCTTCGTCAACACCGTCGCCTTCCCGATGGTGGCGCTGGCGGTGGTGATCACGCTGGGCACTCTGTTCGGCAGTTTCTAACAACCCTCTGTAGGAGCGGATTTATCCGCGAAATTCGCGGCTGAAGCGGAACGCCGCCCGGCCGCTCCTACGGTCCTCTGCAATTCACGAGTACCCGCAATGAGCAAGATCATGACCGCCGCCGAAGCCGTGGCGCGCATTCCGGACAACGCCAACCTGGCCACCGGCGGCTTCGTCGGCATCGGCTTCGCCGAGCAGATCGCCATCGCGCTGGAGCAGCGTTTTCTCGCTGAACAGGCGCCGCGCGACCTGACCCTGGTGTATGCCGCCGGGCAAGGCGACGGCAAGGGGCGCGGCCTCAACCATCTGGCCCACGAAGGCCTGGTGCGCCGGGTGATCGGCGGCCACTGGGGGCTGGTGCCGGGGCTGCAGAAGCTGGCGGTGGACAACCGCATCGAGGCCTACAACCTGCCGCAGGGGGTGATCTCCCAGCTGTTTCGCGACATCGCCGCCGGCAAGCCGGGCCAGCTGTCGCGCGTCGGCCTGGGCACCTACGTCGACCCGCGCCATGGCGGCGGCAAGCTCAATGCACGCACCACCGCCGAGCTGGTGCGGCTGATGCCCATCGACGGCGAGGATTACCTGTTCTACCCGACCTTCCCGATCAACGTCGGCATCGTCCGCGCCACCAGCAGCGACGCCGATGGCAACCTCAGCTTCGAGCGCGAGGCGCTGACCATCGAGAGCCTGGCCATCGCCATGGCCGCGCGTAATTCTGGCGGCCTGGTGATCGCCCAGGTCGAGCGCATCGTCGAGCGCGGTTCGCTGAACGCCCGCGAGGTGAAGATTCCCGGCATCCTAGTGGATTGCGTGGTGCAGGCCGAGCCGGCCAATCACCAGCAGACCTTCGCCACCGCCTACAATCCGGCCTTCGCCGCCGAAACCCGCGTACCGGTCGACAGCCTGGCGCCGATGCCGTTGGACGTGCGTAAGCTGATCGCCCGCCGCGCCGCGTTGGAGCTCAAGGGCGGTGCGGTGGTCAACCTCGGCATCGGCATGCCCGAAGGCGTCGCCGCCGTGGCGGCCGAGGAAGGAGTGATCGAGCGCCTGACCCTGACCGCCGAGCCCGGGGTGATCGGCGGCGTGCCGGCATCCGGCCTGGACTTCGGTGCGGCGAGCAACCACAGCGCCCTGCTCGACCAGCCCTATCAGTTCGACTTCTACGATGGCGGTGGCCTGGATATCGCCTTTCTCGGCCTGGCCCAGGCCGATGCGGCGGGCAACCTCAATGTGTCCAAGTTCGGCAGCCGGCTGGCAGGGGCTGGCGGTTTCATCAATATCAGTCAGAACGCCAAGCAGGTGGTGTTCGTCGGCACCTTCAGCGCCGGTAAGCAGGACATCCGCATCGAAGACGGCCGGCTGCGCATCGTTCAGGACGGCGAGCTGCGCAAGTTCGTCGCCGAGGTGGAACACCGCACCTTCTCCGGCCGCCTGGCCGCCGAGCGCGGCCAGCCGGTGCTCTACGTCACCGAGCGCTGCGTGCTGCGCCTGAGCACCGAAGGCCTGGAGCTGATCGAAGTGGCGCCGGGCGTGGATATCCAGCGCGACATCCTCGCGCGCATGGATTTCGCCCCGATCGTGCGTGCACCGAAACTGATGGATGCACGGCTATTCCGGCCCGAACCCATCGGCCTGACGCAAAGCCTGGACACTCTTTGAGCGTGAACTCACGGGCCTGAACAGGCCCGTTTTTTGCTCAGGCTCACGCCGCCTGAGCGTGACGGTTGCGTGCACAGTTCGAGGCTGGCATGGTGCGCCTCTCTCATGAACAAGGATCGTTAACAATGAGCATGCCCGTCCCCACTCCGCTGGTTTTCTGCTCCAGCCCCTTCGATGGTGATCTCCCTTTCCAGGCCTGGTCCGATCTGTCTCTGGAAATCGATGGCCAGCCCGAACATAACGAACATCTTCTCAACCTGGCAGGCTTTCTGGTGCGCCAGGCGCTGGTCGACCAGCAGCCAGAACGTCTCAAGCAGGCAAGCGATGTCGAGTCGGCGCTCTATGGTTTGCGCGCTCATGTGCAGTTGCACTCGGGCGGCTGTTTCAATTTCGCCGAGGCGCTCACCGAGGAGGATCAACCGTCGCCCGCGGTGGAGGTGATCCCCGGGATATCCATCGGCAATCTGCTGTTGCTCGCAAAGGGCTCCGCCCGTGCCGGAATCGAAGAGCTGCATCGTCACCTGAAACCCGTCGACGCGCTGGCCAACGCCTTGAAGCAGGCCCAGGAATCCAACCTGCCGCAACCGGCCCAGCACGTCTGCGCCCTGCTGCCAGGCATGACCATCACCCTGACTCCGGCCTTCGCCGATAGCCAGACCCTGGTGTATCCAAGCCGGCTGGACACCTATCAGCAGCAGCTCAAACTCGAAGAATTGGCCGGCCTACCGCAACAGCGCTGTGAAATCCTGCTCGGCGACCAACTGCTGGATGACACGCAGCCGGCATACGGCATCGCTTACGACATCCTGTCCATGATGCTTCGCCTGCTGCGTCAACGCGCGCTCGAGAGCGATCAACCCGATCTGTCCGCACGCCAGCAGCAATGGCAGCGCGTACGCCTGGTGATCGGCAGCGGGCTGCACTACAGCGCGCAGTTCGTGCTCAACCCCGAGACCTATCAGCCGGCCTTCGGCAACGCGGTGCGCGGCCTGAAGCTGGCAGGCACGCAGAGCATTCTGCTGCCGGACCATCTCGACCTGCCGGCTCTGGAACAGGTATGGGAGGCGCTGGCACACGAAGACATGCTCGCCGAATGGCAGAGGGTGCAAGCGAGTAAGGACGTGGAAGACCGCTCGCTGATGCTCAATCTGGAAGTGGCCTGCCGGCTGGACGTCCTCGCGCCAGGCGAGGACGGGCAACTGCAGGTGCTGGAAAGCTACCGCGACAGCGACTTCATCACTCAGCCGGCCGAACCCAAGGTGGCGCAGAAGGCTCCAGCCGCCCTGCCGGAGGTCAAGCGCGAGAACGACCCGGAGCACGCCCCCATAACCAGCGCGGCGCAGAGCGAACAGCCAGCGACTAACGCGTACAACGGCCGTATGGCTTCCCGCAAGTCCGGCAGCTACGGCCCAGTGCTGCTGGCAGCCGTGGTCGTCGCGACACTGATTGCAGTTCTGCTCAAAGGCTGAACGCGCTAACGCCAGCCTCGGCCCGCTCCGGGGCTGGCGTCTGGCGTTGCGGCAAACAACCTGAACCATCCCACGCCCCCTCCGTCGTAACTGCAAGACGACGAGCCAGGGAGACGGAGCATGAAACCCCGATTCAAACCCTATCGTGGACCTTCCGGTGGCTGGGGTTCGGCCAATGCCGTGGGCACCATCCTGCTGCGCGAGCGGGCGCCGCTGACCGGCGCGGTCGCGCTGCTCAAGCAGAACCGCCCGATCGACGGCTTCGCCTGCGTCAGTTGCGCCTGGGCCAAGCCGCACCCGTCCAAGCCGCTGGCCTTTTGCGAGAACGGCGCCAAGGCCACGGCGTGGGAAACCACCAGCCTGCGCTGCACGCCCGAGTTCTTCGCCGGTCACACCCTGAGCGAACTGCGCAACTGGAGCGACTACCAGCTGGAACAGCAGGGCCGCCTGACCGCGCCGATGCGCTGGGATGCGACGACTGATCGCTACCTGCCGATCAGCTGGGACGAGGCCATTGCCGAGATAGGCGCCGAACTCAAGGCGCTGGAGGATCCCGACCAGGCCGTGTTCTACGCCTCCGGCCGCGCCTCGCTGGAGGCCTCCTACCTGTGGCAGCTGTTCGCCCGTGCCTACGGCACCAACAATCTGCCAGACAGCTCCAACATGTGTCACGAGAGCACCTCGGTGGCCTTGCCGGAGAGCATCGGCGTACCGGTCGGCACCGTCACGCTGGAGGACTTCGGCAAAACCGACGGTCTGCTTATCTTCGGCCACAACACCAGCAGCAACAGCCCGCGCATGCTCCACGACCTGGATGCGGCCCGGCAGCGCGGCGCGCCCATTCTCACCTTCAACCCGTTGCGCGAACGTGGCCTGGAGCGCTTCACCAATCCGCAGTCGCCGCGGCAGATGCTCACGGGTGAGTCGGAGATAGTCAGCACCCACTATCACCAGCTCACTATCGGCGGCGACGCCGCGGCCATCGCCGGCATCTGCAAGGCCTTGCTGACGATGGACGATGCTGCGCGCGAAAGCGGCCAGGATCGCGTGCTCGACATCGCCTTCATCGAGCAGCACACCCAGGGTTTCGAGGCGTTCGAGCGGACCATCCGCGGCTATACCTGGGAGATGCTTGAGCGCCGCAGCGGCCTGACCCGTGGCGCGATGGAAGGCGCCGCGAGGGTCTATGCCGGTTGCCAGCGGGTCATCGCCATCTACGGCATGGGCCTGACCCAGCATCGTCATGGCGTGACCAGCATCCAGATGCTGGTCAACCTGCTGCTCATGCGCGGCAACCTGGGCAAGGAAGGCTCGGGTATCTGCCCGGTGCGCGGCCACTCCAACGTGCAGGGCCAGCGCACCGTGGGTATCACCGAGAAGGTCGCGCAGGTGCCGGTCGACCGCCTCTACGAGCAGTTCGGCTTCAGCGTGCCGGAGCGTGACGGCACCACGACGGTGGACGCCTGCGAAGGTGTGCTCAGCGGCACGATCAAGGCCTTCCTTTCCCTGGGCGGCAACTTCGTCCGCGCCGCACCGGACAGCGATCGCCTGGAGCCTGCCTGGAGCAAACTGCGCCTGACCGTGCAAATCGTCACCAAACTCAACCGCAGCGCCTTGGTGCATGGCGAGAAAGCCTACATCCTGCCCTGCCTGGGTCGCACCGAGATGGATGTTCAAGCCAGCGGCCCGCAGTACCACACTACCGAGGACAGCACCGCCTGCATTCGTGCCTGGCAGGGCGTGGTCAAGCCGGCCGGCGAGCAGCTGCGCTCGGAGCCGGCGATCATCGCCGCCCTGGCCAAGGCCACGCTGCCGGCCAACCCGCGCATGGACTGGGGAGCCTGGGTGGCCGACTACGGGCTGATCCGTGAGGTCATCGCCGCCAGCTATCCGGAGATCTTCCATGACTTCAATACGCGCATGCTCGAACCAGGCGGCTTCCATCGCCCCCTGCCGGCCACTTGGCGCGAATGGAAAACAGACAGCGGCAAGGCCAACTTCACCCGGCCGGCCACCCTGGCGATCAACGACGATGTCGAGCAGAGCGCGGAGCGGCGCGATGTACTGAACCTGATGACGATCCGCAGCAACGACCAGTTCAACACCACGGTGTACGGCTACGACGACCGTTTCCGCGGCGTCTACGGCACTCGCTCGGTGATTTTCATGCACCGCAACGACATGGCCCGCCTGGGGTTCAACGAAGGCGACCAGGTGCAAGCGAGCACCGCTGTGGACGATGGCGTGCAACGCTCGGTGGGGCCGCTGCGCGTGACGCCGCACGATATTCCCGAAGGCTGCTGCGCCGCCTACTACCCCGAGTGCAACGCGCTGGTACCGCTCTGGCATCACGAGAAGAAAGCCAAGGTGCCGGCGGCCAAGTCGATTCCGATCACTCTGCGGCCCTGCATAGCAACGGCTCGTGCATTGGGATGAAACAAGACGGAACCCGACGCGCCTGGCAGGTCTATAGTTGCTGCCTGCTTATTCATTCGCCGGAGGAACAACCATGAGCAAGACCTACAACGTCGCCGTATTGGTCGGCAGCCTGCGCAAAGCCTCCATCAACCGCAAGCTGGCCATGGCACTGGCCGATCTGGCCCCGGCCTCGCTGAAGCTGGAAATTCTCGAGATCGGCGACCTGCCGCTGTACAACGAAGACGCCGACGGCGATAACGCTCCGGCCTCCTACGCGCCGTTTCGCAGCAAGCTCAAGGCGGCCGATGCCGTGCTGTTCATCACCCCCGAATACAATCGCTCGATACCCGGTGCGATGAAGAACGCCATCGACGTAGGCTCGCGCCCTTATGGCCAGAGCAGCTTCAGCGGCAAGCCCGGTGCCGTGCTCAGCGCCTCGCCCGGCGCCATCGGCGGCTTCGGCGCCAACCACCACCTGCGCCAGTGCCTGGTATTCCTCGACGTGCATGTGCTGCAACAACCGGAGGCCTACCTCGGCGGTGCCGGCAACTTCTTCGACGACAACGGCGTGCTCAGCGACGGCATCAAGCCCTTCCTGCAGAAATTCATCGACGCCTATGCGGCCTGGGTGGCCAAGCACGCAGGCTGAGCCAACAATGCCGACTGCTCGGGGTCTGGGAACAACACAGGTCCCGAGCGGACGCTCAAGCACAGCCAGTGCCGCAAGCCCGTCAGACACGCTCATCTCACCGACCCGAACGACACGATATGGAAATCCGTTTCAGCCTCACCCCTGCAGACCTTCAGACGCTGGCCGACGAAACCGTCGATGCGCGCGTGAAGGACAATGACCAACACTTCGATACGCTAGGCAATTGGCAGAAGCGCTATGTAACCACTCTAATCCTCGGCCTGGCCTTGGCCTGCGCGGCGCTGGCGCCCTGGGTTGTGTATGGCCGCTACACGGCGGAAAGCGTCATTGCGCTGCTGTTGACGCTACCACTGCTGTTCCTGTTCGGACGACGCTATGCCTCTCGCCTTGCCACTCTCGGAGTGGAGCGAAGCGCCCGTATCCGCCAGCGCAGCAGCGATGGCCTGGGCATCAGCCTGCACAAGCAACTGGAAAGCAGCCGCGACCAACTGATGGGCGTACATGTCTGGCAGATAGCCCCTGAGGCGCTGCGAATGACTTCACCGAGCGGGCAACAGACGGAGATCACCTGGAAAACCATCGCCTGCGTAACCCAAACCGCCAGCTTCTATCGCTTGGCCAGCACCTCGCAACGGCTCATGGGCCTTGCCTATGTGCTTCCCAGGCAGAGCCGAGAAATGGAAGCGCCGCTCTATGAGCAAGGGCTTGCTGAGCTTCTGCAGCATTGTGGGCACGAGCCCAGCTAGGCTCGCCAATGAGTGTTCAGCTTGTACAGGCAGGCCAGCAACCGAGCCCACGCAGCAAGATAGTGTGGGCGCCGGGCAAACCAGGTCGGCAGGCGACGATCTGCCGTGGCACGAAGTGCATCATGCCTGCCGATATGCCCTCATCTGCGGCCTGAATGACACTGGCGACTAGACCGACCGGTCTACATAATCCAGACCATGACCAAGACCACTCGCGACAAACTGATCGATGCCATGATCGACGCCCTGCAGCGCAAGGGCCTGCATGGCGTCGGCCTGAGCGAACTGCTGGCCGCCGCCGATGCGCCCAAGGGCAGCCTTTATCACCACTTCCCGAACGGCAAGACCGAGTTAGCGGTAGCCGCCATCGAACGCGTCGGCCAGCGTGCCGAGCAGGCTTTCGCCGCTCTGTTCGAGCACCAGTCCGATCCGCTCGATGCGCTGAGCACCTGGCTGCAGGGTGCACTCGGCCAGTTGCAGGAAAGCGCCTTCGAACGCGGCTGCCCCCTGGCCGCTGTCGCTCTGGAAAGCGGCCCGGAAGACCAGGAAATTCGTGCGGCCCTGGCCAATGCCTTCATCGTCATTCGTCAGGCGCTGCAGCAGCAGTTGCAACGCCATGCTTATCCGCAGCCCGAGGGGCTGGCTGCCCTGTTCGTCGCGCTCTACGAAGGCGGCCTGCTGCAGGCGCGCGTCGCCGGCAGCAGCGAACCGCTGAAGCAGGCCATGACCACCCTGCTCCACTTCATCCGCCAGCACCGCACGGAGCCCTTATCGCCATGACCACGCCCATTCGCCGCGAAACCCAGCCTCTGCTGGCCCTCGACGACTATCCGTTAGCCGCCACGCGCTATCACGCCGAGCAACCTAAAGCGCAGTTGCTCATCGCCGGCGCTACCGGCGTGCCGCAAGGCTTCTACCGGCGCTTCGCAGAGCATGCCGCCAGCCGCGGTTTCAACACCCTGACCCTGGACTACCGCGGCATCGGCCAATCCAAACCAGACACCCTGCGCGGCTTCGAGATGGACTACCTGGACTGGGCGAACCTCGACCTGGCCGCAGCGGTGGACCAGCACCGTCACGCCGAGCGTCCGCTGTTCATGATCGGTCATTCGTTCGGCGGCCACGCCTTTGGGCTGCTGCCCAACCATGATCAGGTCGCCGGCTTCTACACCTTCGGCACCGGCGCTGGCTGGCACGGCTGGATGCCCAGGGCCGAGCAAGTGCGGGTGCTAGCCATGTGGCGGGTGATCGGCCCACTGATGACGCGTTACAAGGGCTATCTGGCGTGGAGCAAGCTGGGCATGGGCGAGGACCTGCCGCTTGGCGTGTACCGCCAATGGAAACGCTGGTGCCGCTTCCCGCGCTATTTCTTCGACGATCCGCAGATGCCGGGGCTGGCCGAGCGCTTCGCCCAGGTGAACACACCGATGGTGGCGCTCAATACCCTGGACGATCTGTGGGCGCCGCCTGCCTCGCGCGACGCCTTCATGGCCGCTTACGCAAACGCGCCCTATCAGGCGCGCACACTCGACTCGCACGCCGAGGGCCTGGGCAGTATCGGTCATATGGGCTACTTCCGCCCTGCGGCGCAGCGGCTATGGGACGAGACGCTGGACTGGTTCGAGCACTTGCGCGTCGCACAAAGAGCAGCGTGAGCAGGCCGCTGAAAACCTCTAGGCCAGAAAAAAGAAAACCCCGCGATTGCGGGGCCTTGCAGACTGTTGTCCTGACATCCTTGATCTGCTCACCATCCTGGCGGCTATCCAGCGTGTCCCTGTTCGTCTAGGCGCTTCCTGCGCTGAATCCATACGCGGCAGAGTACGCTCGTACCTGATCGACCGACAGTGGTGAAAATCGTGACATCGCGTAAGCCATGGCTTACACGCCTCCTCACTGCCGTCCCACTCTTGCGCGTTCTGCACACCAGCAGCACCTTTAGGAAGAATGTGATTGGCTATGTTTTTTGTAACGCTCGCCTTGCTAGACTCCGCCTCGGACTACAAAAACAACAGACCCCGATCACGGCGGTCACTGAGGCTAGAGTATGCGCGTAGTTACCCTGCTTCTCGGTTGCCTGGCAACCTGCATCGGCACAACCGCCCTGGCTGGCGGCCAAAGCCAACTAGGCGACGTCAAACAGGCTATCGACCAGGCGTTCTGGCAGGATCTGTATGGTAACGGCGGCACCACACTTTACTGTGGCCAGCCATTTACCCGCGTCAGTGGCAACCTGACGGCCAGCCCGGTCTACAGCAGCAAACAGCTCAAGAGTGCGATGCGCTGCGTCACTGACCGCCAGTGCACCATCATGAATCCGCGCTATCCGTACATCGTCTCCGACCTGCACAACTACTACCCAGCGCTGACTCGGGTGGAGCTGGTACGGCGCAATTCGCAGTTCAGTGAACAGGTCGAGGATGGGCCAAGCAAGTTCGCCGACATTGGCTGTGACCTGAAGGCCAGCTTCCAACTGCTCAACCCGCGCGACGAAGCCAAGGGCAATATCGCCCGTGCGATCTTCTACATGCACGTCGAATACGATCTGCCCATCGTCGGCCTGGTGCCGATGTACAAGGCCTGGCACCGCATGGACCCGCCGGATGCCGAGGAAAAGGCACGCAACGACAAGATCGAAGCGCTGCAAGGCAATCGCAACCGTTTTATCGACGATCCGTCATTGGTGGATCAGTTGATTCGCGACTGACCCAGCTCATTGTGGGAGGGGGTTGAGCCGCGACAGAGCGCTTCGGGCTTGTGAAAAACCTACCCTCTGCGCTTGTGCAGCGAACGCAGCTTGTAGCGGTCACCAGGATGGATCAGCCGCGCATAGCTGATCAGGTGATCGTCCGACCAAGTGCGCCGGATCACGCTCAGGCAGGGCATGGCTGGGTCGATCTGCAGCAGTTCGGCGGTGCGCGCGTCCACCAGCACTGCTTCCACCACATGCTCGACATCCGAAATCGGGCAACTGGCGACCAGCACCTCGTTGGGCGTGACCTGGGTGAAATCACTCTGCAGGTAATGCGGCACCCAGCGCGGGTTGACGAAGCGATCCTCGAGCTGGATCGGCAAGCCATCCTGCAAGTGCACGAGGATGCTATGGAACACCTCGCCACCCAGGCGCAGGCCAAGGCGCAATGCCACTTCATCATCGGCGGCGATGGCCTCGCAGCGCACCACGGCGTTGCTGTAGGCATGACCGCGACCGCGCACTTCGCTGGCAATGTTCATCACCTCATGCAGCGGCGACTCGGCCTTGCGGTCGGTGACGAAGGTGCCGAGGCCGGCCTGACGTACCAGATAACCCTTCTGCACCAGATGCTGAATCGCCTTGTTGGCGGTCATGCGGCTGACGCCAAAGTCACGCGCCAGTTGCTCCTCGGGCGGAATCTGGTGGTTGATCGGAAACGCGCCGCCCTGAATGCGTTCCAGCAGGAAGGCCTCGATGGCTTTGTAGCGCGGGGTGGTGGTCACGAAAGCTCCTTGGAAAAACCGGGTGCGCGGATGATACCGCGCGATTCGCCCTGTAGGAGCCCCGCCTCGGGGCGAAGCGGTTGTCGCCATTCAGGAAAACCGGCGGCGTGTCCACCATTCGCCGCGAGGCGCGGCTCCTACAAAAACGAAGCTCAGCCTACCGAGGGCAGCATGCCGGCCGGCAGCAGCGGCGTCAGCACGCGCTCGGCCAGCAGTGCATCGGCCGCGGCGATGTCCGGGGCGAAGAAGCGGTCCTCGACGTAATACGGCACCTTGGCGCGCAGCGCCTGACGTGCCTGTTCCAACGCTGGGGTGCTCTTCAGCCCTTCACGGAAGTCCAGGCCCTGGCAGGCGCCGAGCCATTCCACGGCCAGCACGCCACGGGTGTTGGCGGCCATGTCCCACAGGCGCTTGCCGGCAGCCGGGGCCATGGAAACGTGGTCTTCCTGGTTGGCCGAAGTCGGCAGACTGTCGACGCTGTGGGGGTGAGACAGGGCCTTGTTCTCGCTGGCCAATGCCGCGGCAGTGACCTGGGCGATCATGAAGCCGGAGTTGACCCCGCCATTGGCCACCAGGAACGGCGGCAGTTGCGACATGTGCTTGTCCATCATCAGCGAGACGCGCCGCTCGGACAGCGAGCCGATCTCGGCGATGGCCAGGGCGATGTTGTCGGCCGCCATGGCCACCGGCTCGGCGTGGAAGTTGCCACCGGAAATCACCTCGCCTTCGGCGGCGAACACCAGCGGGTTGTCCGACACCGCATTGGCCTCGACGCCGAGCACTTCGGCAGCCTGGCGCAGCTGGGTCAGGCAGGCGCCCATGACCTGCGGCTGGCAGCGCAGCGAGTAAGGGTCCTGCACCTTGTCGCAGGCAGCATGGGAGCTGCCGATCTCGCTGCTGTCGCCGAGCAGGTGACGGAAGGCCTCCGCCGCGTCGATCTGCCCGCGCTGGCCACGAGCGGCATGAATGCGTGCATCGAAGGGCGAACGCGAACCGAGCAGCGCCTCGACGCTCAGCGCGCCGCAGACGCTGGCGGCGGCGTACAGATCTTCGCCCTCGAACAGCCCGCGCAGGGCGTAGGCCGTGGACACCTGGGTGCCGTTGAGCAGGGCCAGTCCCTCCTTGGCAGCCAGGGTCATCGGCTCCAGGCCGGCGATGGCCAGCGCTTCGGTGGCCGGCAGCCACTGGCCGTTATGGCGTGCCTGGCTTTCGCCGAGCAGCACCAACGACATGTGCGCCAGCGGCGCCAGGTCACCAGAGGCACCAACCGAGCCTTTGAGCGGAATATGCGGGTAGACCTCGGCGTTGACCAGGGCGATCAGCGCGTCGATCACCTTGCGACGGATGCCGGAGAAACCGCGCGCCAGGCTGTTGATCTTCAGCAGCATGATCAGGCGCACCATGGCGTCGCTCAACGGCTCGCCGATGCCGGCGGCGTGCGACAGCACCAGCGAACGCTGCAGCTTTTCCAGATCGGCGTTGGCGATGCGGGTCGAGGCCAGCAGACCGAAACCGGTGTTGATGCCGTAGGCGGTGCGCCCCTCGGCGATGATCTGGTTGACGCAGGCGACGCTGGCGTCGATGGCCTCATGGGCGCTCGCGTCCAGGATCAGTTGCACAGGCGCCTGGTAGGCGGCGCGCAGGTCGGCCAGGGTGAGGTGGCCGGGCTTCAGGTTCAGGGTGTTCATGTGCTGTTCTTCCACAGAGTGAGTTCGCGCCTGGCGAATCAGAGCCGAATAATGGCTGAAGTCGCGATACGTGCAGTGATTAATGCGCCGGCCGTTCGGGCCGGCGCTGAGTCAGTCTTAGCCGATCATGGGCAGGTTCAAACCCTGCTCGCGGGCACAGTCAATGGCAATCTGGTAACCGGCATCGGCATGACGCATCACCCCGGTGCCCGGGTCGTTGGTCAGCACGCGGGCAATGCGCGCGGCGGCTTCATCGCTGCCATCGCAGACGATGACCATGCCCGAGTGCTGGGAGAAGCCCATGCCCACGCCACCACCATGGTGCAAGGACACCCAGGTGGCGCCACTGGCGGTGTTGAGCAACGCGTTGAGCAGCGGCCAGTCGGACACGGCGTCGGAGCCATCCTGCATCGCCTCGGTCTCGCGGTTGGGGCTCGATACCGAGCCGCTGTCCAGATGATCGCGACCGATGACAATAGGCGCGCTCAGCTCGCCCGAGCGCACCATCTCGTTGAAGGCCAGACCGAGCTTGGCGCGCAGGCCCAGGCCGACCCAGCAGATACGCGCCGGCAGGCCCTGGAAGGCGATGCGCTCGCGGGCCATGTCCAGCCAGCGGTGCAGGTGGGCGTCATCGGGGATCAGCTCCTTTACCTTGGCGTCGGTCTTGTAGATGTCCTCGGGGTTACCGGACAGCGCCGCCCAGCGGAACGGGCCGATACCGCGGCAGAACAGCGGGCGGATATAGGCTGGGACGAAACCGGGGAAGTCGAAGGCATTGCTCACGCCCTCTTCCTTGGCCATCTGGCGGATGTTGTTGCCGTAGTCGAAGGTCGGCACGCCCATTTTCTGGAAGTCGAGCATGGCCTGCACGTGCACGGCCATGGACTGCTTGGCGGCCTTGACCACGCCAGCCGGGTCGGTGGCTGCTCGATCCTTGTATTCGGCCCAGGTCCAGCCGATGGGCAGGTAGCCGTTGAGCGGGTCATGGGCGCTGGTCTGGTCGGTGACCATATCCGGGCGAACACCGCGCTTGACAAGCTCCGGCAGGATCTCGGCAGCGTTGCCCAGCAGGGCGATGGAGATGGCCTTGCCTTCGCCGGTCTTGGCTTCTTCGGTGTAGCGGGCGATGCGCGCCAGGGCGTCGTCCAGATCAGTGGCCTGCTCGTCGACATAGCGGCTGCGCAGACGGAAGTCGATGCTGGTCTGCTGGCATTCGATGTTCAGCGAGCAGGCACCGGCCAGGGTGGCGGCCAGCGGTTGGGCGCCGCCCATGCCACCGAGGCCGGCGGTGAGTACCCAACGGCCCTTGAGGTTGCCGGCGTAGTGCTGGCGGCCGGCCTCGACGAAGGTTTCGTAGGTGCCCTGGACGATGCCCTGGCTGCCGATGTAGATCCAGCTGCCGGCGGTCATCTGGCCGTACATGGCCAGGCCCTTGGCATCCAGCTCATTGAAGTGCTCCCAGCTGGCCCAGTGCGGCACCAGGTTGGAGTTGGCGATCAGCACGCGCGGGGCGTTGCTATGGGTCTTGAACACGCCGACCGGCTTGCCGGATTGCACCAGCAGGGTCTCGTCATCGTTCAGGTTGGTCAGGCTCTCGACGATCTTGTCGTAGCACTCCCAGTTGCGCGCGGCGCGACCGATGCCACCGTACACCACCAACTCCTTGGGGTTCTCGGCCACGTCCGGGTCGAGGTTGTTCATCAGCATGCGCAGCGGCGCTTCGGTCAGCCAGCTCTTGGCGGTGAGCGTGGTGCCGCGCGGGGCGCGGATTTCGATATCGCGGTACTTGGTGGTCACAGCGGTTTCCTCTTGTTGTTCGGCGCTCAGAGGCTGAGCAGATGAATCAGTCGCGCCGCCACCTTGGCGGTGCGGTTGTCGATGTCGTATTCGGGGTTGAGCTCGGCCAGGTCGGCCAGGCGCAGCTTGCCACTGGCCTTGAGCCGGGCGAGCAGCGGTTCCAGCAGCTCCAGACGCACGCCACGGGCGGCAGGGGCGCTGACGCCGGGCGCCTCGCAGGCCGGCAGCACGTCGATATCGATGGTCAGGTAGAGCGCATCGCACTCGGCGGTGAAGGCGTCCAGCTCGGCGCCGATGGCCTCGAGGGTCGACTCGCGGATCTCGTGATCCTCGCGCACCAGCACGTTCAGCTCGACGGCGCGGGAGAACAGCGCGCGGGTGTTGCTGGCGCGGCTGACGCCGAGGCAGGCATAACGGAACGGCCAGCCGCGGGTGGCGCATTGCTCGGCGATCTGCGCGAAGGGCGTACCGGAGGAATGCACGTGGGCCGGGTCACGCAGGTCGAAATGGGCGTCGAAATTGACGATGCCAATCCGCGGCGCGGGGTTGCCGGAGAGATGCTCGGCCAGGCCGGACCAGCTACCGAAGGCCACTTCATGCCCGCCGCCGATCACCAGCGGCAGATGGCCGGCGTCCAGCAGTGCACAGACGTTGCGACCGAGGCGGGCCTGCGCCGCTTCCAGGTCGCCATCCTCGCAGGTCACGTCACCGGCATCGTAGGCCGGCTCCTGTCGGTGCCAGGCCAGGTTGGCCAGCGCCTTGCGCACGCTATGCGGCGCGCCGGCAGCACCCACGCGGCCATGATTACGGCGCACGCCTTCGTCGCAGGCAAAGCCGAGCAGGGCCAGGCCCGGCTCGCTGGCTTCGGTAAGCGAGCGAATGCGCTGGTGCCAGCGCGCGCTGTCGGCTTCCGGGTCCGTTCGACCGCTCCAGGCGGCCATAGAGTGACGATCAGCGAGCATGAGTAATGGCTCCATTGAACACGCGCTGACGCAGGCGCCCGGCCTGCACCGCGTAGGCCAGTTCGGCCGGTTGCTGGATATCCCACAGGCACAGGTCCGCCGGGGCGCCGACGGCGATGCGGCCGAGTTCCGGCAGGCCAAGGGCGCGGGCGCCATGGGCGGTCATGCCGGCCAGGGCTTCGCGCGGGGTCAGGCGAAACAGGGTGCAGGCCAGGTTGGCCATCAAGGTGGGCATGCAGATCGGTGAGGTGCCGGGGTTGGCGTCGCTGGCCACGGCCATCGGTACGCCGTACTGGCGCAGCAGCTCGATGGGCGGCAGCTGGGTTTCGCGCAGCACATGGAAGGCGCCGGGCAGCAGCACGGCAACGGTGCCGGCCTCGGCCATGGCGCGCACGCCGGCTTCATCCAGGTATTCGATATGGTCGGCGGACAACGCGCCGTAACGGGCGGCCAGGGCACTGCCGCCCAGATTGGAAAGCTGCTCGGCATGCGCCTTGATTGCCAAGCCATGGGCCTGGGCTGCCTGGTAGATACGTTCGCACTGCGCGGGGGAAAATCCGATGCCTTCGCAGAACACGTCCACCGCATCGGCCAGGCCCTCGGCTGCGGCGGCTGGAATCATCTCGTCGCAGACCAGGGTCACGTAGTCGTCGGCGCGGCCGGCATATTCCGGCGGCAAAGCATGGGCGCCGAGCAGCGTGGTCAGCACGCGCACCGGACGCAATTCACCGAGGCGACGGGCCACGCGCAGCATCTTCAGTTCGCTTTCGACCGTCAGGCCGTAGCCGGACTTGATCTCCACCGTGGTCACGCCATCGACCAACAGCGCATCGAGACGCGGCAGGCTGGCGGCGATCAGCTCGTCCTCGCTAGCCGCCCGGGTGGCGCGTACGCTGCTGAGGATGCCGCCGCCGGCGCGGGCGATTTCTTCGTAGCTCGCCCCTTCCAGGCGCTGTTCGAATTCACCGGCGCGGTTGCCGGCATACACCAGGTGGGTATGGCAGTCGACCAGACCGGGAGTCATCACGCCGCCGCCCCCTGCTTCAATCGCGCCCTGGGCCTGCGCCTCATCGAAACCGCGCGACGGCCACAGGCCGGCAATACGGCCATTCTCGACCAGCACGTTCATTGCCTCGTCCAACTGCGCCAGGCCATCGAAGACCTGCACATCGCGCCAGAGCTGTTTCGAGGTGGAATGCATCGGCATGGGATTCTCCCGGCTTGTTTTGTATATACAATATGAGCAGATCGAATCGGCGTCAAGCCAGAGACACAAGCCTGGCGTAGCCGAATATGGGCCACAGCAAGACGCTTTAGGATTCCGATATAGAGCGCTAGAAGCCTCTGGCTGGAGACTGCAGAGCGAACCCAAGCGCCGAGCCGTTCGTCGCCCAATCGTCATGTATATACATTTGGAGCAATCATGCCCTGCACCCTACTCGACCCCACAAAGGCCCGCGCAATGCCGTGGAAGAACGGCGGCGGCGCGACGCTGGAATTGGCCATCTCTCCAGCCGGCGCCAGCCTGGAGCACTTCGCCTGGCGCATCAGCAGCGCGCAGGTCGCGATGGATGGTGCGTTCTCCAGCTTCCCTGGCATCGACCGCAGCCTGGCCGTGCTCACCGGCAAGGGCTTGCGTTTGCAACGAGAAAACGGCCGGTTCGAGACGCTGCATCGCGGCGGCGCCGTAGCGGTATTCGGCGGTGAAGAGGCAATCAGCGCGAGCCTGCAGGATGGCCCGATCACCGACCTCAATCTGATGACCCGGCGCGGCGTCTGGAAGCATGAGTTGCAGCGACTGAACGTGCAGGGAGAGCAGATGGTGGAGAACGACGCGGAGGTGTTGCTGCTATGGAATGCAGCCCAGACCGCTGTTGAAGTGAGGGCAGGCGGCGTGGTGCACAGCCTCGCTGCAGGCTGCGGCCTGCTTGTTGAGCACGAGCCCGGCCCGCTGCACCTGCAAGCGCCGGCCCCTACCCTGCTCTACCTGGCCAGGCTGAGCCCGTGCACACCCTGAAATGAAAAGCCCCGGCACATGGCCGGGGCTCACTTGACGATGCAGCGAGATCAGAACTGCGCGGCATCCAGCAGATACAGCGACTCGCTGCCCGCCTTGACCGATGCGCTCAGCGAGTGGATGCGCGGCAGCAGGCGGGCGAAGTAGAAGCGCGCGGTGCCCAGCTTGCTGGCGTAGAACTCGTCCTGCGCTTCCTTGCCCAGCGCGGCCCGTGCCATCAGCGCCCACATGTAGGCGTAGGCGGTGTAGCCGAATACGTGCAGGTACTCCACCGACGCGGCGCCGATTTCGTTGGGGTTGCCCTTGGCGCGATCCAGTACCCAGGCGGTCAGCTCGTCGAGGTTGTGCACGGCAGCCGCCAGCGGCTTGGTGAACTCGTCGAGACTGGCATCGGCCGAAGCGACGAAGGCTTTGATCTCGTCGGCCAAGTGCTTGTAGAAGCTGCCGCCGCTGCCGACGATCTTGCGCCCCATCAGGTCCAGCGACTGGATGCCGTTGGTGCCTTCGTAGATCTGGGTGATGCGGCAGTCGCGCACCAGCTGCTCCTGGCCCCACTCGCGGATGAAGCCGTGGCCGCCGAAGATCTGCTGGCCGTGCACGGTGGTCTCCAGCGCCATGTCGGTGAGGAAGGCCTTGGCCACCGGAGTCAGCAACGCCACCAGTTCGTCGGCGCGCTTGGCGGTTTCGTTGTCCTCGCTGTACTTGGCGGTATCGAGCTGCATGGCGACGTAGCTGGAGAAGGCGCGGCCGCCCTCGTTCAGCGCTTTCATGGTCAGCAGCATGCGGCGCACGTCCGGGTGCACGATGATCGGGTCGGCGGCTTTGTCCTTGGCTACCGGGCCGGTCGGCGCGCGGCTCTGGATGCGCTCGCGGGCGTACTCGATGGCGCTCTGGTAGCTGCGCTCGCCCAGGGCCAGGCCCTGGATGCCAACGCCCAGGCGCTCGTAGTTCATCATGGTGAACATGGCATTGAGGCCCTTGTTTACCTCGCCCACCAGGTAACCGGTGGCGCCGTCGAAGTTCATCACGCAGGTGGCCGAAGCCTTGATGCCCATCTTGTGCTCGATGGAGCCGCAGCCCAGCGAGTTCTTCTCACCCAGCGAGCCGTCGGCGCCCACCATGACCTTGGGCACGATGAACAGCGAGATGCCTTTCGGACCAGCCGGTGCATCCGGCAGCTTGGCCAGCACCAGGTGGATGATGTTCTCGGTCAGGTCGTGCTCGCCGCCGGTGATGAAGATCTTGGTGCCGCTGATCTTGTAACTGCCATCGGCCTGGGGCTCGGCCTTGGTGCGGATGATGCCCAGGTCGGTGCCGGCGTGCGGTTCGGTCAGGCACATGGAGCCGGCCCAGACGCCGGCATACATGTTCGGCAGGTACTGCGCCTTCAGCTCTTCGCTGGCGTGATTGAGGATCGACAGGCAGGCGCCGGCGGTGAGCATCGGGTACAGGCCGAAGGACAGGTTGGCCGAGTTGACCATCTCCTCGACCTGGGCGCCGATCACCTTGGGCATGCCCATGCCACCGAACTCCGGCGAACCGCCAACACCGACCCAGCCGCCTTCGGCGTAGGTCTGGTAGGCCTCGGGAAAGCCGGCCGGGGTTTTCACCGCGCCGCCTTCCCAGCTGCAGCCTTCTTCGTCACCGCTGCGGTTCAGCGGCGCGATGCTGCCCGCGGTGACCTTGCCGGCCTCTTCCAGGATGGCGCTGGCGGTCTCGGCATCGACCACCTCGGCCAGGGCCGGCAGCTCGGCCCAGAGCTTGGAGACTTCGAATACTTCATTGAGCACGAAGCGCATGTCGCGCAGGGGGGCTTTGTAATCGGCCATGACACATCCTCGGAAAACGGACTTACGTGAGAGGACCGAGTTTACTTGAACAACTTTATAGACACATAGGGTCTTGTTGTGACCAATAATTCACGCAGGGTCACTAACTATCTGATTGACCGAGGCCAAGGAAAACCCCTACTGACCACTCGTCTGCCAGCACAGCTATTCGCGCCCGGAGGCCAGCTTCACGGCCCCGCGCCGCTGGCCAGCGCTACGGATGCAATTGCGCCCGGCGGCCTTGGCGCTGTACAGCGCCTTGTCCGCCTCCTTGATCACCTCCTGCGGCGTGCGCTGCTCGGCCTGACGCTCGGCGACGCCCATGCTCACGGTCACCGACACCTCGCTGGCAGCCTTGCCGGCCCGGCGCTGCTTGCCCTGCTGATCATCGCGCGGGCGGCTCTGCGGGTCGCGCAGCTGCATACGGTACTGCTCGATAGCCAGACGCACCGCCTCGATGTGCGGCATACATCGCTCCACGCTCTTGCCGGGAAACAGCAAGGTGAACTCCTCACCGCCATAACGATAGGCCCTGCCGCCACCACCAACCTTGCGCAGTTGACCAGCGACCAAGCGCAGCACCTGATCCCCCACATCATGGCCGTGGGTATCGTTGAATTTCTTGAAGTGATCGACATCGACCATGGCGATCACGTAGTCGCGACCCAGGCGTTGCAGACGCTCGTTGAGTGCGCGCCGACCAGGCAACCCGGTCAGTTCGTCGCGAAAGGCCATCTGGTAAGCCTCGTGCGCCACGGCGGCAACCAGCATGAGCATCACCATGCTGATCATCACCTGCAACGCGTTAGCCAGGATGAACACCTGCGGCAACATCCACAGCAGGCCGCACAAGCCCACCAGTTGCGCCGCGTGCAGCGGCCTGGGCTTGCGCAGGTACTGCACTGACAGAGCGATGAAAGCGAGCAGGAATGCCAGATAGACCAGTTGCGCCAGGTTCATCCAGGCGCCGTGCAGCGACGGCCAGTGAATCTGTGCCAGCCAGTCGGCGATACCCTGTGGATAACGGCGCGCCAAGCCGAAAGCCACCGCGCTGACGGCCAGCAGCACCAGGGCGCGGGCGAGCATGTCCTGCGCCAGGTGCGAGCGCTCCTCCCAGCAGCCGTAAAGGGCGTAGAGCAGCGGTAGCAACAGGCAGATCAGATGGAAGACCAGAGCCGCATCGTCGCGTATCTGGCCATTGTCACGAAAATGATCGACCTGGATATCCAGCAGGAAGTAGCCGACATACAGCGCCAGCAGCAGGAAAACTTCGCGCTGACGGCCATAGACCAGACAGAACGCACCGCCAAGCAGCAACAGCAGCGTCGGCAATACATTGAACAGGGAGATGAAGAACTCGCTCAGCACTGGCAGCAGAGCAGCCACGACCCCTCCGGCCAGCAAGGGCAGCGACGAGAAGAAGTGACTGAGGCGCAGATTGGCCGGACGGATCACGCTGACATCCTGGGTGAGAGATGAAGGCATTCTGCCTGCTTCGCCTGTTGAAAACAGCGACAGGATGCGACATTCCCTTCAGTGCCCAGCGCAAAAACGACAACGCCGCCCCAGAGGGCGGCGTTGTGATTCAACCGAAAGAGATGGCTCAGAGCCAGTCTTAGAAGCCCAGAGCGAAGTGTTCTTCGTCCATCTCCATCAGGTTGCTGGCGCCCGACAGCATGGCTTCGACATGGGTGCGGGTACGCGGCAGGATGCGCGCGAAGTAGAAGCGAGCGGTCTGCAGCTTGGCCTTGTAGAAAGCCTCGTCGCCAGTACCAGCAGCCAGCTTCTCGGCAGCCAGACGCGCCATGTCGGCCCAGAAGTAGGCCAGGCAGGCATAGCCGGAGTACATCAGGTAGTCCACGGAGGCGGCACCGACTTCCTCGCGATCTTTCATCGCGGCCATGCCGATCTTCATGGTGACGTCGCCCCACTCCTTGTTCAGCTTGGCCAGCGGCTCGACGAACTCCTTGACGGCGTCGTTGCCTTCGTTGGCCTGGCAGAACTTGTGCACGATCTTGGTGAAGTTCTTCAGGGCGCCGCCCTGAGTCATCAGCACCTTGCGGCCCAGCAGGTCGAGCGCCTGAACGCCGGTGGTGCCTTCATACATCATCGAGATGCGGCAGTCGCGCAGGTTCTGCTCCATGCCCCACTCGCTGATAAAGCCATGGCCACCGTAGATCTGCATGCCGTGGGAAGCGGCTTCGAAGCCTACTTCGGTCATGAAGGCCTTGGCGATCGGCGTCAGGAAAGCCAGCAGTTCGTCGGCGGCTTTCTTCTCTTCTTCGTCCTGGCTGTGCTGGACGATGTCCACCTGCTTGGCGGTGAAGTAGACCATGGCGCGATTGCCTTCGGCGAAGGCTTTCATGGTCAGCAGCATGCGACGCACGTCCGGATGCACGATGATCGGGTCAGCGGCTTTTTCCGGCGCTTTCGGGCCAGTCAGCGAACGCATCTGCAGACGCTCGCGAGCGTACTTGATGCCACCCTGGAAGCCGACTTCGGCGTGGGCCAGGCCTTGCAGCGCGGTACCCAAACGAGCGGTGTTCATGAAGGTGAACATGCAGTTCAGGCCTTTGTTGGCCGGGCCGATCAGGTAGCCGGTGGCGCCATCGAAGTTCATCACGCAGGTGGCGTTACCATGGATGCCCATCTTGTGCTCGATGGAGCCACAGGAAACAGCGTTGCGCTCGCCCACGCCGCCTTCAGCGTTGGGCAGGAACTTCGGCACGATGAACAGCGAGATACCCTTGGTACCGGCCGGTGCATCGGGCAGGCGTGCCAGAACGATATGGACGATGTTGTCGGCCATGTCGTGCTCACCAGCGGAAATGAAGATCTTGGTGCCGGAGACCTTGTAGCTGCCGTCGGCCTGCGGTTCGGCCTTGGTGCGCAGCATGCCCAGGTCGGTGCCGCAATGCGGCTCGGTCAGGCACATGGTGCCGGTCCATTCACCGGAAACCAGTTTGGTCAGGTAGGTGTGCTTCTGCTCGTCGGTGCCGTGAGCACCGATGGTGTTCATCGCGCCGTGGCTCAGGCCCGGGTACATGCCCCAGGACCAGTTGGCCGAACCGACCATCTCGCTGACAGCCAGGCCGAGCGACTCAGGCAGACCCTGGCCGCCATGCTCGACGTCATGGGCCAGGCTCGGCCAGCCGCCTTCGACGAACTGCTGATAGGCCTCTTTGAAGCCGGTCGGGGTTTTCACGCCGGATTCGCTCCAGGTGCAGCCCTCGGTGTCACCCACACGGTTCAGCGGCGACAGCACCTGCTCGCAGAACTTGGCGCCTTCTTCGAGGATGGCGTCGACCATGTCCGGAGTGGCGTCCTGGCAGCCAGGCAGGCTCTGATAGTGCGCTTCATAGCCCAGCAGCTCGTCACGAACGAAACGAATGTCACGCAAGGGGGCCTTGTAGTCAGGCATAACGGTAAACCTCTGCGGTGGATTCCTAGTAGTTGGGGTGACCGTCTTGGCGGTCGCTCTCGGGATCACTCCCGGCGCCTGGCCACGAGGCTGCGGCCGAAGCAATCAAACAGGCGTTTGAAACATACGTTTACGCCACCCCCTTGTCAAGCGCTGCCAATCGGCCGGCTACGCGACCAGATCGATGCGAGGCTCCGGCGCTGGCAACTCACCCAGACGCCGATACAGATCAAGATTAGGCGCTGGCGGCAAAGCCTGCTGCGACGGCTCGGCAGGCGACTCATCCGCTTGCCTGGCTTCGTCACGCGCCTTGCGCTGCTCGACGGCGTTGGTGGCTTCTTCGCGCCGCAGCTCGGCCAGTTCGACGCGCGCCTGCGCCGCCTGCGCCTGGGCCAGAGCCGCTACACGCAGATCCTGCGGGGAAGGTTCGATGGGCGCGAGAGCTGCACGCAGGACGATTTCCATCTTGCGCACCGTCGCTTCGGGATCATTGGGGACGGGAGCGGTATCGATGCTGACTTCACCGGAAACGGCGTAACGCTGCCCATCCGGGCCGCGCTTGAAACTGTAGGTGGGCGCACCGGCGTATTGCCCACCAACGGCCGCGTGCGCCTGCTCGTGGGTGCGCACCTCGCGGTCACGCTGCACGAGATCGGCGATTTCCAGCTGCTGCTGGCGCTGCTCCCGAGGGCTTGGCTCGGGCTCGCCTGCAGGCGCCGATGAGTTGGCGTCGCGATCCGCCTCCTCTCGCCCGGAGGCAGCGGAGTCGGCCTGCTGCTCTTGTGGCGCTGCGACAGGCGCCTGGTCGGCACGGGCAATATCAGGAGAAGCGTCGGGCGACAGCGGCCTTGCCGAACTGGCGGGCGGCGAGGGAGTGAAAGGTGGCAGGCTGCTGCCGATCTGCATGAGCGCCCTCCTGCCCCGCTGCTGGCCGCATTCGCGCGGCCGGGGTGAGACGACTTAAGCGCGGGTATCGATAAGGGTGCCCAGCACCTCGTCGGCAGTGTCGACGACGCGCGCGTTGGCGCGCACTTCGTTTTCACCAACGCGCAGTGCAACGAGGCTTTCGGTCAGGTCGGGACGGTTACGCTCGGAAACCTGCGAACTCGGGTTGACCTGATTCTGCGGCGGGGTCTGCGTGGCCTGCTGCGAAGGGTTGATGGTGTTGCTGGCAATATCAGCGGCTGCCTGTTCGACACGGCGCTGCCCGGCCTGAATACCGTTCAAACCCGAATTGAATGCATTGGAGGAGATTTCCATCGGCAGCTCCCTGAGGGATGTAGAACCTAATGGCAGGTATTGAAGCAGAAAACGGCTAAAAAACGTACAGGTAAAAGGCTATGGTCAGTTTACTGTTTATTACCAGTCTGCCAACAACTCGAGATTGAGGTGCTCCGCCACCGCTGCAGCCGTCGCCTTGCCCAGGTGCGGCACGCGCCCCAGACAGGGAGCAGGCAGCCGCTCGCTGAGGGTGGCGAGATTGTCTTCCAGACGTGAGGTCTTCGGCTCGACGATATTGGCCACCCAGCCGGCCAGCCTGAGCCCGTCGCGCTCGATGGCTTCTGCACTGAGCAGTGCGTGATTGATGCAACCCAGGCGCACACCCACCACCAGAATTACCGGAATGCCCAGCGCAATGGCCAGGTCCGAGAGGTTTTCCTCGCCGGCCAGGGGCACGCGCCAGCCACCCGCGCCTTCCACCAGCGAAAAGTCCGCGCCCTTGGCCAGGATCGCCCTTACCGGTGGCAGCAGGCTGGCGACATCCAGTTTGATGCCCACCTCACGGGCCGCCAGATGGGGGGCGATGGCCGGCTCGAACGCCAGCGGGTTGACCTCCTCATAGCGCAGCGGCAAAGAACACTGGGCGAGCAAGGCCAGTGCATCGTCGTTGCGCAGCCCGGCGGCGGTTCGCGTGCAACCGGATGCGACCGGTTTGGCTGCTGCGGTGCTCAGCCCCTGCTGCCGAGCCGCATGGAGCAGGCCGGCGGCGATGGTGGTCTTGCCGATTTCCGTGTCCGTTCCGGTGACGAAGTAGGCTTGGGTCATCTGATCCCCCGTGGAGCGAGCTCTGCTCGCGAAGCTTGTTGGCGAGCGAGGCTCGTTCCTATGAAGGCTTCTGCAGCACGCCGTACACCACTTGATAGGTAGCCGGCAGTCCTTGTGGCTGACGAAAACCCTCGTAGGCCTCAACCAGTGCGCGAATGCGCGAACGTCCGGTCAACCCGCCCGGACGCCCCGGATTGAGGTTGTGCGCGCCGAGGTCCTTGAGCGAGTTGGTCAGGCTACGCAGATCAGGGAAATGCAGCACCTCGGCCTGGCGCTGCAGCGTCAACGGCTGTAATCCACTGGCCGCGCACATCTGCTGGTAATCCTCGAAATGGCGAAAACGATTGACGTGGACGAAACCATCGACCGCCAGCCAGCTGTCACGCAGTTCCTGCAGGGTACCGACGCACAGGCTGGAGAACGCCAACACACCACCGGGGCGCAACACCCGCTGCGCTTCGCTCAGCACACGCGGGAAGTCAGCACACCATTGCAGCGCCAGGCTGGAGAACAACAGGTCGACGCTGTCGCTTTGCAGCGGCAGGGCTTCGGCATCGCCAGCGATGAAATGTGCGGCACCGCCCTGAGGTCTGGCGTGGCGCAGCATGCCTTCGGCGATATCCACAGCCAGTCCTTCGCCTTGTGCATAACGCTCGGAAAGGGCGCGGGTGAAATAGCCCGTGCCGCAACCCAGGTCCAGCCAACGACGCGGCTGCAGCGAAGCGGGCAAACGCGCCAACAGCTGCGTGCCGACGTTGCGTTGCAGCTCGGCCACTGCATCGTAGCTTCCTGCCGCGCGGGAGAAGGACGCCGCCACCTGGCGCTTGTCCGGCAACGCCGCATCACCGTAGGGTGCGCTGTGCGCACCAAGGGACTCGTAAAGTGGGTCCATACAATGCACCCCACGCAGCTCAGACATCACTGGCCTCGCGAATGAAATCGAGCATCAAGGCCGCCAGAGCCTCCGCCTGGTCCAGTACGAAGGCGTGGCCACAATCTTCCAGCACGTCCACCTCGCCGGCTGGTAGCAGCGCCAGCAGGTAATCGGCGACGGCGGCCGGAACCAGAGCGTCCTGCTCGGCCAGCAGGTGCAATTGCGGTCCGGTGAAAGCCGCCAGCGCCGTGCGATTGTCCACACTCGCCAACAGACGCAGCCCAGCCAGCAAGGATGGCTCGTCGCTGGACGCCAGATGGTTCTGCAACTGTCGTGAGAGTCCGCGCGCATCGACGCAGCCCTGAGCACAGAGCATGGCGAAACGCTTGAGGGTAGCGCCGGCATTCGCCTCACAGCCCTGGTAGAAAGCTGCGTAAGTCTGCGCCGGCATTGCCGTCGGCCAGGAGTCGCTGGCCACGAAACAGACGTTGCTGGCGAGGCTGATCAAACCGCGACAGCGCTCGCCACGGCGCGCTGCCAGGGCTCCGGCCAGCATGCCGCCAAGCGACCAGCCGGCCAGCCAGCAATCATGCGGCAGACGCGCGTCCAGTTCGTCGAGCCAATCCGACACGCTGACCGAGGTCAGTGCCGGCAGTTCGACAATCTGCACCTTCAGTTCGTCAGCCAACGCCTCGGCCAGCGGTTGCAGTACAACGCCGTCCAGGCCCCAGCCTGGCAGTAGAATCAGCGTCTCACGCATCGGTCTGCACCTGCGGCCAGCACTCGGCCAGCGCTTCGAGCAACAGCTCGAGTTGCGCGTCGCTGTGTGCAGCGGACAGGGTCACGCGCAAGCGGGCGCTGCCAGCCGGTACGGTCGGCGGGCGGATGGCGCCGACCAGCAGGCCGCGATCCTTGAGCAGGGCCGAGAGTTTCAACGCGCGAGCGCTGTCACCCACCAGGATCGGCTGGATCGGCGTCGGGCTGTCCATCAGGCTCAAACCGATCTCGGCGGCGCCCTGACGAAAGCGTGCGATCAGTCGATTCAGATGCTCCCGCCGCCAGCTTTCGCTGCGCAGCAATTCCAGGCTTTTCAGCGTGGCGCAGGCCACCGCCGGCGGCTGGCTGGTGGTGTAGATGTAGGGTCGGGCGAACTGGATCAGGGTCTCGATCAGTTCCTCGCTACCGGTGACGAAGGCGCCGGCGGTGCCAAAGGCCTTGCCCAGCGTGCCGACCAGCACCTGCACGTCATCCTGGCCCAGACCGAAATGCTCGACGATGCCTCCGCCGGTGGTGCCCAGCGGGCCGAAGCCATGGGCATCATCGACCATCACCCAGGCCTGCGTGGCGCGCGCCTCGGCACATAATGCCGGCAGGTCGGCCAGGTCGCCGTCCATGCTGAACACGCCATCGGTGACCACCAGACAGTTGCCCGCAGCCTTGCGCAGGCGGTTGGCCAGGCTCACCGCATCGTTGTGCAGGTAGCGGGAAAACCGCGCACCGCAGAGCAGACCGGCATCGAGCAGCGAGGCGTGATTGAGGCGATCCTGCAGTACGCTGTCGCCCTGTCCGAGCAAGGCGGTGACGACCGCCAGGTTGGCCATGTAGCCGGTGGAGAACAACAGCGCGCGCGGCCTGCCGGTGAACTCGGCCAATGCTTCTTCCAGTTCATGGTGCGGCGTGCTGTGGCCGATCACCAGATGCGAAGCGCCACCACCGACGCCCCATTTTTCCGCGCCCTGCTGCAGGGCGCGAATCACCTCGGGGTGGTTGGCCAGGCCGAGATAGTCATTGGAACAGAAGGCCAGCAGTTCCTGATCGTCCGCGCGAACCTGCGGCCCCTGCGGGGTCTGCAACAGCGGGCGTTGGCGGAACAGATCGGCGGCCTGGCGCTCGGCCAGGCGGGCGGATAAATCGAAAGGCATATGCATACCCTGTAGAAACCGACTTGCCGCGGTCCGAAGTCTCGGCGATCAACGGCAATCGCCAGCAAGCTGGCTCCTACATAAACAGCGGTTTAGGCCGAAGCGGCGTTGTAGAACAGCTTGGAATCGCGCTGCTCGACCAGCGCCTGCTCGATGGCAGCCTGGTGCACCTCATCGGCATGCTCTTCGCGCTCTTCGGGTTTGATGCCGAGGCGCTTGAACAGGGCCATGTCCTTGTCCGCTTGTGGGTTGGCGGTGGTCAGCAGCTTCTCGCCGTAGAAGATCGAGTTGGCGCCAGCCATGAAGGCCAGGGCCTGCATCTGCTCGTTCATCGCCTCGCGGCCGGCGGACAGGCGCACGTGGGACTTGGGCATCATGATCCGCGCTACAGCCAGGGTGCGGATGAAGTCGAACGGATCGACGTCCTTCTCCTCGGCCAGCGGCGTGCCCTTGACCTTGACCAGCATGTTGATCGGCACGCTCTCCGGGTGCTCCGGCAGGTTGGCCAGTTGGATCAGAAGACCGGCGCGATCGTCCACCGACTCGCCCATGCCGAGGATGCCACCAGAGCAGATCTTCATCCCTGCCTCACGCACGTAGGCCAGGGTCTGCAGACGCTCCGAGTAGGTTCTCGTGGTGATGATATTGCCGTAAAACTCCGGCGAGGTGTCGAGGTTGTGGTTGTAATAATCCAGCCCCGCCTCGGCCAGCGCCTGGGTCTGCTCCTGGTCGAGGCGACCGAGGGTCATGCAGGTTTCCAGGCCGAGCTTCTTCACGCCCTTGACCATTTCCAGCACGTAGGGCATGTCCTTGGCGGAAGGGTGCTTCCACGCCGCGCCCATGCAGAAGCGGGTAGAGCCGATGGCCTTGGCCTCGGCGGCCGCCTCCAGCACCTTCTGCACTTCCATCAGCTTTTCCTTGTCCAGACCGGTGTTGTAGTGGCCGGACTGCGGGCAGTACTTGCAGTCTTCCGGACAGGCGCCGGTCTTGATCGACAGCAGGGTCGAAACCTGCACGCGGTTGGCATCGAAGTGCTGGCGGTGGACGGTCTGCGCCTGGAACAACAGATCATTGAACGGCTGCTCGAACAGCGCGCGAACCTCGGCGAGGTTCCAGTCGTGACGGGTGGTGATTGCAGCGGTTGCGCTCATCTGAGAAGTCCTTCGACGCTTGGTGGCATCTGTTGTCAGGCCCACACGGGGCATTCAGGCTTTGGCCATCATAAGTGGCGATTGGATGCTGTCAACCACGATAAAGGCACAGGTTTACATCTGATCACTTAACGATCAACAGAACTTATGACATGGCACAAGGCCAAATGCTTACCAGGCCGTTGAAAAACGTAGGCGAGGCAGCCAGTGCAAGGCAAAAACAGGCAAAAAAGCGGAGTTTACGAGCTGTAAATGAGCATTTTGAGCCTGTTTTTAACGCAGCAATGGCAACACAGGTAGTTTTTCAACAGCTTGTTACCCCTCCAACAGGATGTTCTGCATGCAAGTAGAAGGTTTTTTCGAAGGACTCGGCCAGGCGCTGGGTCGTGCCATCCGTTTCATCGTCGACATGCTGTCCGGCGTGCTGGGCGCCATGGCCGATGCCATCGACGACTTTCTCCATGGCCTGGCCAGAGCCATTGGCATGGACGTGTCGATTTTCAGCATCATTCTGCTGATCATCGGCCTGCTGTTTCTGTTCAATGGCGTGCGCGCACTCCTGCGTCGCTCGATCATCGGCGGGGTGATCTGGCTGTTGCTGGGGTTGATGGTGATGGGTTGGCTGATTCGCTAATGGACGGCTAGCCTGAAGGCTTTCGCTCATGGATGAGTCGCCATGCCGCCGTTCGACTTCATCTCTCTGCAACGCCTCGCCTGGCTGCGTCCGCGCCGTCATTGCCAGCTCTGCGACGAAGCCACGGATCACCCCACGCACAGCATCTGCACCGCCTGCGAAGCCGAGCTGCCCTGGCTCGGGGCACACTGTCAGATCTGTGCGGTGCCATTGCCGGCACACGGCATGATCTGCGGCGCCTGCCAGAACAAACCTCCGAGCTTCAGCCGCGTCGAAGCGCCCTGGCGCTATGCCTTTCCGGTCGACAACCTGATCACCCGCTTCAAGCACCAGGCGCAATGGCCGCATGGTCGTATGCTCGCCGAACTGCTGGCCGAACATCTCAGCCACGCCTATGACGAAGGCCTGCCACGACCACAGGCGCTGCTGCCGGTGCCGCTGGCCCGCAAGCGTCAGCGACGACGCGGCTTCAATCAGGCGCAGATGCTCGCCGACTGGCTGGGCGCCAGCCTGAAGCTGCCGGTGCAGCATGACTGGCTCCAGCGCCGCGTCGATACGCCCGCACAGCAAGGACTGGATGCCGCGACGCGCAAGCGCAATCTGCGTCAGGCCTTCAGCCTGGAACTGCAAGCCAAGGTTGCCGGCGCTCATCTGGCGCTGGTCGACGACGTGCTCACCACCGGCGCCACGGCGGGCGTGCTCGCCCACCTGCTGCGTCGCGCCGGAGCGCTGCGCGTCGATGTGTATTGCCTGGCACGCACGCCACGGCCGGGCGATGGCTGACGTGATGCGCCAGACGCAACCACACCCGCAGCATATCGCCGCTCGCGAGGGCCGGAGCCCCGCCAATCAACCGCCCGACGCGTCGCGCAAGCCGGTAGACTGAGCGCCCACTCTCGCGGAGCCGCTCATGAGCCATCCCTTTTCCACCCTCACCCCGGATCTGGTGCTCGATGCCGTTGAGAGCCTCGGCTACCTCAGCGACGCCCGCGTATTGGCACTCAACAGCTACGAGAACCGCGTCTATCAGGTGGGCATCGAGGATGAAACGCCGCTGATCGCCAAGTTCTACCGACCGGATCGCTGGAGCGATGCGGCGATCCGCGAAGAGCATGCCTTCAGCCTGGAGCTGGCCGAACATGAAGTGCCGGTAGTCGCGCCCTTGGCCCGTGATGGCGAGACGCTGTTCGAACATGGCGGCTTCCGTTTCGCGCTGTTCCCGCGCCGTGGCGGTCGCGCGCCGGAGCCGGGCAATCTCGAGCAACTGTATCGCCTCGGCCAGTTGCTCGGGCGCATGCATGCCATCGGCGCCAGCCGTCCTTTCGTGCACCGGGAAACCCTGGCGGTGGACAACTTCGGCCATGCGGCCCTGGCCTCTCTACTCGACGGCGGCTTCGTGCCGCGCAGCCTGCTGCCCGCCTACGAGTCGGTAGCGCGCGATCTGCTCGCCCGCCTCGATGAACTGTTCGCCCGCGTGCGCTACACGCCGATTCGCCTGCACGGCGACTGCCACCCCGGCAACCTGTTGCACCGCGACGACGCCTTCCATGTCGTCGACCTCGACGACTGCCGCATGGGCCCGGCGGTGCAGGACCTGTGGATGATGCTGGCCGGCGAGCGTCATGAACGCCTCGGCCAGTTGGCCGAACTGGTCGACGGTTACCAGGAATTCCATGACTTCGCCGCCCGCGAGCTGCCACTGATCGAGGGCCTGCGCGCCCTGCGTCTGATGCATCACAGCGCCTGGATCGCACGCCGCTGGGACGACCCGGCATTCCCCCTGGCCTTCCCCTGGTTCGCTGGCGAACGCTACTGGGGCGACCAGATTCTCTCTCTGCGCGAACAGATGGCCGCACTGAATGAAGAGCCGCTGCGCCTGTTCTGAGGCCTAGTCCGGAAGAAATCCGGGCCCGCAATTCCCGGATTGCATCCGGGCTACTCAGCGACTGCGCCAAGCCCGCATACCGATACAGTTGCGCGCACCGCGTAAAGTTTTCCTTACGACCTTGGCCGCACTTCGGTATACAGCAAATGCTGAACGATCAGACAAGACAGGAGCCAGAGGATTAGAATTTCGCAGCACCCGTTAGCTGCCTAACCAAGGATTCTCGATGGCTACCGCCAACCCGCAACGCGGGTACATTCTGGGCCTCACCGCCTACATCATCTGGGGTCTGTTCCCGCTCTATTTCAAAGCCCTGCAAAGCGTGCCGGCGATGGAGATCATCGTGCATCGCGTGCTCTGGTCGGCGCTGTTCGGCGGCCTGTTGCTGCTCGTCTGGAAGCACCCCGGCTGGTGGCGTGAGCTGCGCGACAACCCCAAACGCCTGGCGGTGCTGGCCGGCTGCGGCCTGCTGATCGCCACCAACTGGCTGGTGTACGTGTGGGCGGTGAACAATGACCGTATGATCGAAGCCAGCCTGGGCTACTACATCAACCCGCTGATCAACGTATTGCTCGGCCTGCTGATTCTCGGCGAGCGCCTGCGCCGCCTGCAGTGGCTGGCCGTCGGCCTGGCCGCGCTGGGCGTGCTGCAACAGCTATGGCAGGTCGGCAGCCTGCCCTGGGTGTCACTGGTGCTGGCGCTGACCTTTGGTTTCTATGGATTGATCCGCAAACAAGCGCCCGTGGCGGCACTGCCCGGGCTGGTGGTGGAAACCTGGCTGCTGGTGCCGGTGGCGCTGGCCTGGCTGGTTCTGCATCCGGCGGCCATGAGCAGCCAGGCGAGCTTCTGGACCAGCAGCGAGGCACTGTGGCTGGCTGCCGCCGGCCCGATCACCCTGGTGCCGCTGGTGTGCTTCAATGCCGCGGCTCGGCATTTGCCCTACACCACGCTGGGCTTCCTGCAATACCTGGCACCGACCCTGGTGCTGCTGCAGGCCATCCTGCTGTTCGATGAACACTTCTCGCCGAGCACCCTATTGGCGTTCGCCTGCATCTGGGCCGGGCTTTTTGTATACAGCCTGGATATCTGGCTGAATCTGCGCAAGCGGCGCAGCACGTAAGAGCGGGTGCGCACGGCGCACCCCACGACCACGCGCCGGCGCGTCTGCGAACCTCGTAGGGTGTCGCGGGGCCGCCCAGGTTATGCGCACCGGCTTCTCGTCTCTGCTCGCAGAACAGAAAACACCCAACTTCCACCAAGCCGCGCCTGCTCTGGCGCGGGGCGTTTCACCCCAGGCTTATCCACAGATTCATCCCCGGCATTTGTGCACAAGCCTTTGATCCTGCTGGATTTTTGTTCAACGAACGAGAAGCCCCGGCGCACTAAGCCATGCGCCGGGGCTCCCCAGTTTATCCACAGGCTGATCCACGTATACCGGGGATATCAATCCTCAGCTCGCAGATTCAGCTCCACCATCAGATCATCGGCCAGGGTTTCCAGGCGCGCCTGCAATTGTTCCAGCGCCAGCGTCTCCGGCACGGCCAGCAGCGCTTCGGCGGTGAACAGCAACTCGCCACTCATCGGCGCCGGTGCCACCTCGGTGAGCAGGCTCTCCAGATTGACGCCCTGCTCGGCCAGCACGCGGGTGATATCACGGACGATCCCGGGCCGGTCGTTACCCACGAGTTCCAGGCGAATCGCAGTGAAACGCCCGCCGGGCTCGCTGCCGCTGGCCGCCAATTGCACGCGAATGCCCTGTGCACTTAGCGCTTCGAGTTCCTTGATCAGGCCGCCGTGGGCCTCGGCCGGCACATCCACCCGCACGATCCCGGCGAACTGCCCGGCCATGCGCGCCATGCGGCTCTCCAGCCAATTGCCCCCATGATTCGCCACGCAGCCGGCCAGACGCTCGACCAGACCCGGTTGGTCCTCGGCAATCACCGTCAGTACCAGATGATCCATGTACTACCTCACTCGTTCACAGGATGGGAAAGGTCAGCCGCGTAGCGACAACCAGTAGGTGAAGAACTGCTCGTCACGCACGTAGCCAAGCCGCTCGTAAAGACGCTGACCGGCCAGGTTGGTCTTCGCCGTCTCCAGTTGCAGACCGCAGGCGCCAGTCGCCTCGGCATGCGCGCGAGCGGCATTCATCAGCGCCTCGCCAACGCCTGAGCGGCGCGCGCTTTCATCGACATACAGATCGCTGAGCAACCAGGCCGGTTCCAATGCCAACGAAGAATGAAAGGGATAGAGCTGGACGAAACCCTGCGCGGCGCCCTGCTCGCTGCGGGCGATGAACAACTGCGAATCCCCGCGCTGCAGGCGCTGGCCCAGGAAGGCGGCAATCTTCGTCTCGTCACGCGGTACTTGATAGAAGCGCAGGTAGCCAGCGAACAGACGGGTGAGATCAACGAGGTCGGCAGTAACAGCAGCAGCTACCGTCATGGCGGGCTCCGGAATGTCCGAAAGGCAGTATAGGCGAGGAGGCGTAGGCCATATTGGCGCTGTTGTCAGTAGCTCACTCAATTAATCGTGTACGTTTTTGAGAATTATATGGAACAATAGCGTACTTTCTTGCACACACAGCGCATTTATCGTGACCAAAAATAGTCTTTTGGTCGCAGACTGACGCTACCCCGCTGCATTTCCCCAGGATCTTGATGTAGTATGCCGCGCTTTGGACTACAAGACGGAAAACCCGTCTCCAAAGCGGCTATTGAGTAGAGCTCAGAGAGAGTGAGGCAAGTGATGACTGAACGCGTTCAAGTCGGCGGCCTGCAGGTCGCCAAAGCCCTGTACGACTTCGTGAACAACGAAGCCATTCCCGGTACCGGCATCGCTGCCGACCAGTTCTGGGCCGGTGCCGCTGCGGTCATCAAGGACCTGGCACCGAAGAACCGTGCCCTGCTGGCCAAGCGCGACGAGCTGCAGGCGCAGATCGATGCCTGGCACCAGGCGCGCAAGGGTCAGGCCCATGACGCCGCTGCCTACAAGGCCTTCCTCCAGGAGATCGGCTATCTGCTGCCGGAGCCGGAAGACTTCCAGGCCACCACCACCAACGTGGACGAAGAGATCGCCCGCCTGGCCGGCCCGCAGCTGGTGGTGCCGGTGATGAACGCGCGCTTCGCCCTGAACGCCTCCAACGCCCGCTGGGGTTCGCTGTACGACGCGCTGTACGGCACCGACGTGATCAGCGAAGAAGGTGGCGCCGAGAAGGGCAAGGGCTACAACAAGGTCCGTGGCGACAAGGTCATCGCCTTCGCCCGCGCTTTCCTCGACGAAGCCGCGACGCTGGCCGCCGGCTCGCACGTCGACTCCACCGGTTATGCCATCGTCGACGGCAAGCTGGTCGTCGCCCTCAAGGGCGGCAGCAACAGCGGCCTGCGTGACGACGCGCAACTGGTCGGTTTCCAGGGCGAGGCCAGCGCGCCGATCGCCGTGCTGCTCAAGCACAACGGCCTGCACTTCGAGATCCAGATCGATGCTTCCAGCCCGATCGGCAGCACCGACGCCGCCGGCGTCAAAGACGTGCTGATGGAAGCGGCGCTGACCACCATCATGGACTGCGAGGACTCCGTCGCGGCCGTCGATGCCGACGACAAGGTGGTGGTCTACAAGAACTGGCTGGGCCTGATGAAGGGCGACCTGGCCGAGCAAGTATCCAAGGGCGGCCAGACCTTTACCCGCACCATGAACCCGGATCGCGTCTACACCCAGCCGGACGGCTCCGAGCTGACCCTGCATGGCCGTTCGCTGCTGTTCGTGCGTAACGTTGGCCACCTGATGACCAACCCGGCCGTCCTCGACGCCGAAGGCAACGAGATCCCGGAAGGCATCCAGGACGCGCTGTTCACCAGCCTGATCGCGGTGCACAACCTGATCGGCAACACCAGCCGCAAGAACACCCGTACCGGCAGCGTGTACATCGTCAAACCGAAGATGCACGGCCCGGAAGAGGTCGCCTTCACCAGCGAAATCTTCGCCCGCGTCGAGGATGTGCTGGGCCTGGCCCGCAACACCCTGAAAGTCGGCATCATGGACGAAGAGCGCCGCACCACCGTCAACCTCAAGGCCTGCATCAAGGCTGCCAGCGAGCGTGTGGTGTTCATCAACACCGGCTTCCTCGACCGCACCGGTGACGAGATCCACACCTCCATGGAAGCCGGCGCCGTGGTGCGCAAGGCCGCGATGAAGAGCGAAGCCTGGATCGGCGCCTACGAGAACAACAACGTCGACGTCGGCCTGGCCACCGGCCTGCAAGGTCGTGCGCAGATCGGCAAGGGCATGTGGGCCATGCCGGACCTGATGGCCGCCATGCTCGAGCAGAAAGTCGCGCATCCGCTGTCCGGCGCCAACACCGCCTGGGTCCCGTCGCCGACCGCCGCCACCCTGCACGCCCTGCACTACCACAAGGTCGACGTGTTCGCCCGTCAGGCCGAACTGGCCAAGCGTACCCCGGCTTCGCTGGACGACATCCTGACCATTCCGCTGGCCAAGGACACCAACTGGTCAGCAGAAGAAATCCGCAACGAGCTGGATAACAACTCGCAAGGCATCCTCGGCTACGTGGTGCGCTGGATCGACCAGGGCGTCGGCTGCTCCAAGGTGCCGGACATCAACGACGTCGGCCTGATGGAAGACCGCGCCACCCTGCGCATCTCCAGTCAGTTGCTGGCCAACTGGCTGCGCCACGGCATCGTCACCGAGGCTCAGGTGGTCGAGAGCCTCAAGCGCATGGCGCCGGTGGTGGATCGTCAGAACGCCAACGACCCGCTGTATCGCCCGATGGCTCCGGATTTCGACAACAACGTCGCCTTCCAGGCCGCGCTGGAGCTGGTGATCGAAGGCACCAAGCAGCCCAACGGCTACACCGAGCCGGTGCTGCACCGCCGTCGTCGCGAATTCAAGGCCAAGAACGGCCTCTGATTCGCAGCTGCAGTGAGAAAACCGCCCTACGGGGCGGTTTTTTATGTGCTCTGTAGCCCGGATGCAATCCAGGGATGCCGCCCCCGATTGCATCCGGGTTACGCCTGCTCTCCCCCTACTTAGGTGCAATGGGCAAAAAGCCTGATCCGCGCCACACTGCAAGCATCCCGAAACTGCGAGGCGCAGCCCATGAGCAAGGCCGACGCGATGGCCGATGCGGGCAAGACAGCGGTGCTGCAGAACATCCACGGCACCATGGAGTTCCTGCAGAAGTTCCCGCCCTTCAACCAGATGGACACCGCCCATCTGGCGTTTCTGGTCGAACACTGCCAGCTGCGCTTCTACGCCGAGGGCGACTCGATCATCAAGCCCAGCGATGGCCCGGTCGAGCACTTCTACATCGTCAAACAGGGCCGCGTGCATGGCGAGCGCCCGCACAGCGCCCGGCGTGGCACCGAGACCACCTTCGAGATCACCGCTGGCGAGTGCTTCCCCCTGGCGGCGCTGATCGGCGAGCGTGCCACGCGCACCGAGCACCTGGCCGCCGAAGACACCTTCTGCCTGCTGCTGTCCAAGCTCGCCTTCGTCAAACTCTTCGCCGTCTCCAACCCGCTGCGCGACTTCGCCCTGCGCGGGGTCAGTAGCCTGCTCGATCAGGTCAACCAGCAGGTGCAGCTGCGCGCGGTGGAAACCCTCGGCGCGCAATATTCGCTGGATACCCGCCTGGGCGAACTGGCCATGCGCCAACCCATCGGCTGCGCCCCCGACACGCCGCTGCGTGATGCCGTGCGAATGATGCACGAGCAGCATGTGGGCAGCATCGTGGTGCTCGACTCAGCCGGAAAACCGCTGGGTATCTTCACCCTGCGCGATCTGCGCCGGGTGGTGGCCGACGGTATCGACCTGGCCCAGCCCATCGACAACCTGATGACGCGCAATCCCTTCCACCTGGCGCCGGATGCCAGTGCCTTCGATGCCGCCATCGCCATGACCGAGCGGCATATCGCCCACGTCTGCCTGGTGGAGCACGAGAAGCTGTGCGGGGTGATTTCCGAGCGCGACCTGTTCAGCCTGCAGCGCGTCGACCTGGTGCACCTGGCGCGCACCATTCGCCATGCCGGCAAGGTCGAGACCCTGGCCGGGCTGCGCAGCGACATCCGCCTGCTGGTCGACCGCATGCTCGCTCACGGCGCCAGCTCGACGCAGATCACCCATATCGTCACCCTGCTCAACGACCACACCGTGAGCCGGGTGATCGAGTTGACCCTCGAGGACTTGGGCGATCCGGGCATTCCCTTCACCTGGCTGTGCTTTGGCAGCGAAGGACGTCGCGAGCAGACCCTGCACACCGACCAGGACAACGGCATCCTCTTCGAGGCCGAGAGCGCCAGCGAGGCTGCGGCCATCCGTGAACGCCTGCTGCCGATCGCCCGCGAGATCAACCAGCGCCTAGCGCAGTGCGGTTTTACCCTGTGCAAGGGCAACATCATGGCCGGCAACCCCGAGCTGTGCCTGTCGCGCCAGGAGTGGTCGCGGCGTTTCGCCGGCTTCGTCCTCGAAGCCACGCCGGAGAACCTGCTGGGTTCGACCATCTATTTCGACCTGCGCGCGATCTGGGGCCCGGACGAAGGCTGCGAACAGCTGCGCGAGGAGCTGCTCGGACGCATCGCCAACAACAGTCTGTTCCAGCGCATGATGGCCGAGAACGCTCTGCGTCACCGCCCGCCGGTTGGACGCTTCCGCGACTTCGTGGTGGCCCGTTCGGGCGCCGACAAGGACACCCTCGACCTCAAGGTGCAGGGCCTGACGCCCTTCGTCGACGGCGCCCGTTTGCTCGCGTTGGCCAACGGCATCAGCGCGGTCGGCACGCTGGAACGCCTGCGCGCGCTGATCAGCAAGGGCGTGATCGAGGCCCTGGACGGCGCCGCCTATGAAGAGGCCTACCATTTCATTCAGCAGACGCGCATGCAGCAGCATCAACTGCAGGCACGCGACGAGCTGCCCTACTCCAACCGCGTCGACCCCGACCACCTCAACCACCTGGACCGGCGCATTCTGCGCGAGTCGTTCCGCCAGGCGCAGCGCCTGCAGAGCAGCCTGGCCATGAGGTATCAGCTATGAGCAAGTTCACCTGGTTCACCGGCCGCGGTCCGGCCCTGACCCAGCAGCAATTGCAACGCCGCGATGCACTGAGCGCGCCGGCAGCGTTCGACAAACGTCCGCTGCACCAGCAGCGCTTCGTCGTGCTCGATCTGGAAACCACCGGCCTGAACATTCGCCGCGATCAGGTGCTGGCCATCGGCGCAGTGGTGATCGATAACGGCGCCATCGACTTCGCCGAACAGTTCGAATGTACCCTGCACCGCCCCGATCACCAGGCCAGCGCCAGCACCTTGATCCACGGTATCGCCCCCAGCGAAGTGGCCCGTGGCGTGGAGCCAGCCGAGGCACTGCTGGATTTCATGGAGTTCGTTGGCAGCAGCCCACTGCTGGCGTTTCATGCCGAGTTCGACCAGCGCATGCTGGCTCGCGCGCTGCGCCAGAGTCTGGGCTATCGCCTGCAGCACCGTTTCTTCGATGTCGCCGAAATCGCCCCGCTGCTGTGCCCACAATCGCGCATTCGCCAGGGCGGGCTCGATGAGTGGGTCGCCGAATTCGGCCTGCAGGTGCACCAGCGCCACAACGCCAGCGCCGACGCCCTGGTGACCGCTGAACTGGCGCTGATGCTGTTCAGCAAGGCACGCCGTCAGGGCATCGACAGTCTCTGCGAGCTGGAGCGCCAACTGGCCAGCCGGCGGCGGCGCCAGCACGCGATGTAATAGGTGCTATGTAGCACGGGGTGGATGACGCGCTTTTCATCCACCATGCGGGCAACAACCCTGGTGGATGGGTGAAGCGTCATCCACCCTACGGAAACCTAGAGATCGCGCATCAGCAGCCCGTACTCCAATTGCACATCTGCCGGCAGCGGTAGATAAAGCACGTGACCGTCCCCCGGCGCCACCTGCTGCGCCTGCCCTTGAGCATTCTGCAGGTGCTCCAGGCTGAAACGCAGATTGCCTTGCGGGGTCATCAGCTCCAGGCCGTCACCCACGGCGAAACGGTTCTTCACCCTTACCTCGGCCAGTTCGCCACGGCGCTCGCCGGTCAGCTCGCCGACGAACTGCTGGCGCTCCGACACCGAGCTGCCGCGCGCGTAGTTCTGGTACTCGTCATGCACATGGCGGCGTAGAAAACCCTCGGTGTAACCCCGATGGGCCAATGACTCCAGGCTGCCGAGCAGGCTCGGATCGAAGGGTTTGCCGGCCAGCGCATCGTCGATGGCGCGGCGGTAGACCTGCGCGGTGCGCGCCACATAGAAATGGCTTTTGGTCCGCCCCTCGATCTTCAGCGAATGCACGCCCATGCGCACCAGACGCTCGACGTGCTGCACCGCACGCAGATCCTTGGAGTTCATGATGTAGGTGCCGTGCTCGTCCTCGAAGGCGGCCATTTCCTCGCCCGGCCGCCCGGCTTCTTCGAGCACGAAGGCCTGGGTAGTCGGCGCGCCCTGCCCTAGCGTCGGCTCGACCACGCGGACGATCTCGCCCAGTTCGTTCTCGCTCGCCGGGGTCGCCTGGTACTGCCAGCGGCAGGCATTGGTGCAGGTGCCCTGGTTTGGGTCGCGGCGATTGATGTAACCCGACAGCAGGCAGCGCCCGGAATAGGCCATGCACAGTGCACCGTGGACGAACACCTCCAGCTCCATGCCCGGCACCTGGCTGCGGATTTCCTCGATCTCTTCCAGCGCCAGCTCGCGCGACAGGATCACCCGCGTCAGGCCCTGCTGACGCCAGAACTCGACACTGGCCCAGTTCACCGCATTGGCCTGCACCGAGAGGTGAATCGGCATCTGCGGATAGTGCTGGCGCACCAGCATGATCAAGCCGGGGTCGGACATGATCAGAGCATCAGGCGCCATCTCGATCACTGGCGCCAGATCCTTGAGGAAGGTCTTCAGCTTGGCGTTGTGCGGGGCGATGTTGACCACCACGTAGAACTGCTTGCCCTGCGCGTGCGCCTCATCGATGCCAAGGGCCAGGTTGGCGTGGTCGAACTCGTTGTTGCGCACACGCAGGCTGTAACGCGGCTGCCCGGCGTACACCGCATCGGCGCCATAGGCAAAGGCGTAGCGCATGTTCTTCAGGGTGCCGGCTGGCGACAACAGTTCGGGAAAACGGGGCATGACCGCAAGCTCGAAAAATCAGGGGCTGGCGATTCTATGTAGCTGGCAGGCGTGGATATTGATCTGGGTCTATCGGGCGTGTAAAAACGCCCGGGTCAGGCCCCATCAGCGAAGGGAAGGTGCGCACGGCGCACCCTACGCAAGATCGCGGCTCCAGCGGCAGTGAAAGGCAGCCGCAAGTAGAGTGCGCGGGGCCGCCTGGGTCGCGCGCACCGCTGTCGCAGCACCCAACGCGAAGACGACGGGCTAGCGGCACACCTGACGATAGAGCGGATCGTCCTTGCCGATACGCTTGATCTGAGCCAGCTGAGGCTGCTGCTTCTCGTCCAGTGGCAACAACTCGGCCGTGTCGCAATTGAGCAGGTGCTTCTGGTGCGCGACATGATCAATATGCTGCTTTTCGAAACGGTAGAGCATGAACTCGGCAATCACGCTGCCCTCGACGGTCTGCTTCACCAGGCTGCGCGTATCGAGCACGGTGAAGGCCGTGGTCATCGGCACGAACAGGCTCCAGGGGCGCCAGAACACCTGACCAGCCTCGCTGGCCACCACCACCGATTCCGGCGGCTGACGCTGCAACTGGTGCTCGAACCAGGAGTATTCGTAGAAGACCTGGTAACCCAGCATCCCCAGCCCACCGAACAGCGGAACGATCCATTTCGGCAGTTTGTTACGCGTCAGCTTGCGCAGCAGCAGGGCGATACCGGCAGCCCCCAGGCCCGCAACGACGATGGCGATTATTGTCCAGAGCATTGGCATTTCCTGAAATAAGACGGGCCTCCAATGGAGGCCCGTCTACAAAGACCCTGAGCCACAACCACTGTGGCATCAGGCGGTGATTATGCTCAGTGGTCCAGAGCGGCACCAGCACCTTTCGGGGTACGTACGCTTTCCACCAGGTCCTGGATCTCCTGCGGCGGCGCAGTGGTCACCATGGCCACGGCGTAGGCCACAGCGAAGTTGATCAGCGCACCGACAGCACCGAAGGACAGCGGCGAGATACCAAACAGCCAGTTGTCCGGGGTGTTCGGCAGCATGTTGGTGCCCGGAACGAAGAACCAGCCCAGGTAGGTGAAGATGTACACCAGGGTCACCACCAGGCCGGTCAGCATGCCGGCTATGGCGCCCTTGTCGTTCACCCGCTTGGAGAAGATCCCCATCATCAGCGCCGGGAACAGCGTGGCCGCCGCTATACCGAAGGCCAATGCCACCACCTGCGCGGCGAACCCTGGTGGATTGAGCCCCAGCCAGGTGGCCAGGACGATGGCCCCCGCCATCGATATCCGCGCCGCCAACATCTCGCCCTTCTCGCTGATCTTCGGATTGATCAGGTTCTTGATCAGGTCATGACTGATGGCCGAAGAAATCGCCAGCAGCAGACCAGCAGCAGTGGACAGCGCCGCAGCGATACCACCGGCTGCGATCAGACCCACCACCCAACCCGGCAGGTTGGCGATTTCCGGGTTGGCGAGAACCAGGATGTCGTTGTTCACGGTCAGCTCGTTACCGTTCCAGCCACGCTCCTGAGCGGTAGCGGTGAAGGCCGGGGCGGCATCGTTGTAAAGCTGGATGCGACCGTCGTTGTTCTTGTCTTCCCACTTGATCAGGCCAGTCTGTTCCCAGTTCTTCACCCACTCAGGACGCTCGTCGTAGGCCAGGGCCTCGGCGGTCGGGCCGTTCGGGTAGATGGTGGTCATCAGGTTCAGGCGCGCCATGGAGGCTACGGCCGGAGCGGTGAGGTACAGCAGGGCAATGAACACCAGGGTCCAGCCAGCCGACCAACGTGCGTCGGAAACCTTCGGCACGGTGAAGAAACGGATGATCACGTGCGGCAGACCGGCGGTACCGATCATCAGCGACAGGGTGAACAGCACCATGTTCAGCTTGTTGCTGACATCGGCGGTGTAGTCGGTGAAGCCCAGCTCGCGTACCACTTCGTCGAGTTTCTGCAACAGCGGTACGCCGGAATCGACGTGATTGCTGAACAGACCCAGCGGCGGAATCGGGTTGCCGGTCAGTTGCAAGGAAATGAACACCGCCGGGATGGTGTAGGCGATGATCAGCACCACGTACTGCGCCACCTGGGTGTAGGTGATGCCCTTCATGCCGCCGAATACGGCATACACGAAGACGATGGCGGCAGCGATCCAGATGCCCGACGAAGAGCTGACTTCGAGGAAGCGCGAGAAGGCTACACCAGCACCGGTCATCTGCCCGATCACGTAGGTCACCGACATGATCACCAGGCAGATCACCGCTGTCAGGCGCGCACCGCGACTGTAGAAGCGATCACCGATAAAGTCCGGCACGGTGAACTTGCCGAACTTGCGCAGGTAGGGCGCAAGCAGCATCGCCAGCAGCACGTAGCCACCGGTCCACCCCATCAGGTAGGTAGAGTTGGCATAACCACCAGCGGCGATCAGGCCCGCCATGGAAATGAAGGAGGCGGCGGACATCCAGTCAGCGGCGGTCGCCATGCCATTGGTGATGGGGTTCACGCCGCCACCGGCGACGTAGAATTCCTTGGTCGAGCCGGCACGGGCCCAGATCGCGATACCAATGTAGAGCGCGAACGAAGCCCCGACGAACAGCAGGTTGATTGCAAATTGGCTCATGACCACTTACTCCTCGACGCCATATTCTTTATCGAGGCGGTTCAGTCTCCACGCGTAGTGAAAAATGATGCCGATAAACGTGATGATCGAACCCTGCTGCGCGAACCAGAATCCCAGGTCGGTACCTCCTACCGAGATTCCCGCCAGCATCGGCCGGAGAATCATGGCAAACCCGTAAGAAACCAGTGCCCAGACAATCAGGCTCCAGGTGATGAGCCGCACGTTGGCCTTCCAGTAGGCCGCGGCATTTGCTTGTTCAGAAGTCATAGACGCCTCCGGTTATTGTTATTCTGATGCACCTTCAAGCTAGCAGCAGGCCAGTAGCGGCCGACAGCTAGACATTGGTATTAGCCGCATCGCGACGTTTCGGACATTCATCGGAAACGCTGAAAACTGTAGAAGAAAAATGGCGTCTTCCAAGGCGCACCCTGCGACAAGCATGCATTTGATAATGATTCTCTAAAACGCTAGAATTCCGGGCCCTCACCTCCCTCCGCCCTAAGGATTCACACCATGCGACGCCTGGTCGTACCGCTACTCGCCCTGCCCGCCCTAGCCTGTCACAACGCCTTCGCCAGCACGGACAACGACACCCCGCTGGCGCTGGAAGAAATGCAGATCACTGCCCCCAGCGAACGGGCCGACGGCCCGGTGGATGGCTACCGGGCGAGCCGCTCGGCCAGTGCGACCCGCACCGACACGCCAATTCACGAGATCCCGCAGTCGATCAGCGTGGTCCCCGCGCAGGTGGTGCAGGACATCGGCGCGGTACGCCTGGAAGATGCGCTCGATTACGCGGGTGGCGTGGAGCGTGGCAACAACTTCGGTGGCCAGGGTCTGACCGAGTTTCTGATTCGCGGCTTCAACAGTCAGGAATTCTACCGCAACGGTTTCGCCGTCAACCGTGGCTACCCGAACATGCCCGACGCCAGCACCATCGAGCGCATCGAAGTGCTGCGCGGCCCGGCGGCCATGCTCTACGGCCGCAGCGATCCGGGCGGCACCTTCAACATCGTCAGCAAGCAGCCGCAGGCCGAGCGCCGCACCGTGCTCGGTAGCCAGGTCAACAGCGAAGGGCTGCGCCGTGGCACCCTGGACACCACCGGCGCACTGGATGAGCAGGCCGCCTTCACCTATCGCCTGAACCTGGTGGCCGAGGGCGGCGACAGCTTCCGCGATGACGTCGAGAGCGAGCGCTACAACGTCGCCCCGGTGCTGCGCTGGCAGCTCAACGATGCCACCGCCATCACCCTCGAAGGCGACTATCTGCACAATCGCCACCCGCTCGACCGTGGCGTCACCCGCTACTCCAACCAGAACGGCAAGCTGCCGCGTGACCGCTTCCTCGGTGAAGAAGCCGCCGGCAAGCTGACCAACGAGAACGCCAGCACGCAACTGCGCATCGAGCACCTGCTCAATGACAGCTGGACCCTGCGCGGCGGCGTGCAGTACCTCGATGGCAAGATCTACGGCGGCGCCGTGGAGAACAACAGCAACGCTTACACCGGCCTGCCTGCTGGCTCCACTACCGTCGGGCGCAACTACAACGAGCGCTGGTTGAACTGGAACGACGTCAACGCCCAGGCCAACGCCGAAGGCAACTTCGACCTCGGCGGCTTCGCCCACACCCTGCTGGTGGGCGTGGAATACGACAAGTTCAACTACAACTCGCTGATCATCCGCTCGGCAGGCGGCGGCGCTTACCCCATCGACCTGTACAACCCGGTACATGGCCAACCACTGCCGGCGCTGACCCGCACCACCACGCATGATGCCGAAACACTGGAGTCTTACGCCTTTTACCTGCAGGACCAGATCGCCCTCACCGAACGCCTCAAGGCCCAGGTAGGCGCACGCATAGAGCGCTTCGAGCAGAGCTACGAAGACAAGCTCACCACCAGCGGCGACTGGGATCAGGCGCACAACGCCGTCACCCCGCGCTTCGGCCTGATCTATGACCTCACCGACGAGCTGGCGGTATTCGCCAACACCTCGCGCTCGTTCAAACCCAACCGTGGCGCAGACCGCCTGGGTAACTCCTTCGACCCGGAAAAAGGCGTTGCTCATGAAGTCGGCATCAAGTACGACATGGCCGACCGTGACCTGAGCCTGACGGCGGCGCTGTTCCATATCGTCAAGGAAAACGTGCTGACCAGCGACCCGCTGGACAGCACCCGCAGCATCGCCGCCGGTGAAGTGCGCAGTCGCGGTTTCGATATCAATGTGGCCGGCAACATCACCCCGCAATGGCGGGTGATTGGCGGCTATGCCTACGTCGACGCCGAAGTCACCGAAAGCACCAGCGCCACCATGCCGGTGGGCTCGCGCCTGGCCAACGTGCCGCGCCACAGCTTCAACCTGCTCGACACCTACGAGTTCGACAGCGGTGCTCTGGCCGGCCTGGGCCTGGGCATTGGCCTGAAATACGTCAGCGAGCGTCAGGGCCAGACCAGCAACAACACCTTCGACATGGACGGCTACGGCCTGGTCGACCTGCTGGCCTACTACCCGCTGACCGAGAACGTGCGCCTGAACCTCAACCTGAACAACGTGTTCGACAAGCACTACGAAGAACGCGCCTGGAACGTCTGGAGCTATCCGGGCGAGCCACGCACGCTGCAGGCGGGGATTTCGGTCAGCCTGTAAAGCCGAACGCCAGGTGGACGGCGCTCGCCTGGCGTATCGCGTTGTAGCCCGGATGTAATCCGGGGATGGCCTGTTATGCCGTTCCCGGATTGCATCCGGGCTACGCGCCTTCAGAGCGGGTCGGAGACCAGCTCGATTGGCAGCAGATAGCGCTCTTCGTCGTACTCAATACGAAACTGACTGGAGCGGGGATCGTCCTCGATCGTCTGGCATTCGCCATCGACCGCCACCATGCGCCTGCCAGTGTGAGTTCGCTTGAAAATCAGGTCGCGGTAGCCATCGCGGCCGACCTGGCCCGTGACGATGAGCACGCCCTTGGCTTCGCCGAATGAGGCAGTGCAATCATCGTCTCGTTCGCCGCCAAAGCTCTCCACCACCAGCGCCCCCATCAACGAGCGCAACCCTTCCTCTTTCAGCTCGTAAAGTGTGAGCTCGGTTTCCCTGAAGGGATTCATGCGCGACCAGTTACGGCGACTGATCCGAACAGCAAACGCCAGATCATCCCCACGCAGGCGATAAGGCGCCGTATCGAAGGTCAACTTGTCGATGAAAATCGCATCCCAATCCAATAGGTTAGGCTCGACCAGGCGCGCCACGAAGGCTTGTCTGTCGTTATCGAGCACCAGCACTTCAAGATCCGCTTCGCCATGACTGTCGTGCTCCGCACGCACCTGCGGCATCGCGATCAAGGTCAGCCCAGGCCGCGCCGGCCAAACCTTGCAAACACTTTGCTCGGCATCCACCCGGTAGTGCCCACGCTTATCCTTCAGCGCCTGGCCGGCCACATGGCCCGGATGGGCCATCTCGATCCAGGCCGGCAGTTGCTGCCGGCAATCATCGGCCTGCGCCAGGCTCGCCAGCAGCAAACCACCTAGGGCGATAATCAGTCTCTTGTTCATCCTTGAAGCACTCCCATTCAACGTGCCGCGAGTCTACGCGGCTGTTTGCCTGCTGCCCATGATGGGTATCGCGAAACAGCCAGGCGATACGTTGCGCCAACAGATGGCCGGCACGGGCCTCTTCACGTAAGCCAATATGCCCACTCATGTCCAATACCACAGGCGCATGAAGCCCAGCGCCAGCAGCAGGCCGACCTGGCCCAGCGCCGCGCACAACGACAGAAAGGAGCGCAACGTGCTGTTTTGCGCCGCATCCTGTATGCCGGTCAGGGCAGTCCAGAAGCCCTCCGGCAGCACCATCAGGCTCAGGCTTGCGAGCGGTTTGCCAGTCAGCAGCAAACCGTCGATCAGGTTGAACCAGCCGCAGAACATCAGGCCGATCAGGATCATCACCGCCACCACCAGACCGAGGCCAAGGCAGGCGGAAAACTGCATGAGAAGACGCATGGGATCACCTCCGAAAAAAGGCGCGACCTGTGCCGCGCCAGCCAAGATCAGGATTGCGGAGCGTTGCGACCGACGCCGTACCAGTCCAGTTTGCGGGTCAGCACCATCACGCTGCCGAGTACGCCGAACACCAGCAGCGAGCCCATCAGCAGGGCGTAGTCCTCTGCGCTGAGCAGGCCGTAGAGCATGCCGTACAGGGCGGCCAGCAAGGCGCCAAAGCCCAGCCCGCGCCGCCAGCTGTGCAGCACGAAGCTGACGTAGAAGCCGATCAGACCGACGCAGGCGCTGGCTGACAACGCATAGGCCAGGGCGAAATCCAGATGCTCGGAGAGCGACAACAGCAGCAGGTAGAACAGCGCCAGCGACAGGCCGACCAGGGCGTACTGCACCGGGTGCACGGCCAGGCGCTTGAGCACCTCGAAGAGGAAGAAAGTGGCGAAGGTCAGGGCGATGAACAGCAGTGCGTATTTGATCGCGCGGTCGGTCTTCAGGTACTGATCCACCGGGTCGACAAAACTCACACCGAAGTTGCGGCCGAACAGGCCCTGGCAACGATCACCGCCCACACAGTCGCGTAGTGCCTCTTCCAGGTTGGTGGCGAAGAAGCTGGTCTGCCACTCGGCGGTAAAGCCTGCAGCGCTGATCTCGCGGCTGCTCGGCAGGTATTCACCGACAAAGCTCGGGTGTGGCCAGTCGGAGGTCAGCTTGACCCGGCTATCACGCCCGACCGGCACTATCGAGAGCTGCTCGGTGCCCTGCAGCTTGAGGTCGAAGGCGAATTCCAGTGTCTGCCCGCCCTGCGCATCCAGAGCCGGGATCGGTGCATGCACGCCGGCGCCGAACTTATCGTCAGCACTGCCCGGCGCGAAGCTCAGGGTCTGGCCATTGAGGCGCAGCTGCAGGTCGTTGCTGATGCCACGGATATCGCTGATGCCGACCGAGAGAAAGGGTTTCTCGAAGCGGTAGAAGCCCAGCTCGTCGCCCAGCCCCAGGCGTGCCGGCAGGCGGAACTGGCCGCTGACCAGGCTATCGCTGCGGTACAGGCGCGCCTCGTAGATGCCACGGGCACGCAGCTCGGTGCCGACCGATCCTTCGAGCACGAAGCGCTCCGGCAGGAAGTACAGGCGGCCACGACGCTGACGCTCCTCGCTATAACGCTCGCCGGTCTTCTCGTTGGTCTTCCACTCATGTGTGGTCTTGACGTAAGGCAGCACCAGAATCGGTCCGGTGATCTGCTGGCGGTAGCTGGAGCTGCGCGCAATATCCTGCAGCACCTGATAGCGCAGGCCTTGGCGCTCGTCGACCAGGCCATCGATCATCAGCAGGGGAATCATCAGTAGCAGAATCAGCAGAGCAATTGCGCCCAGCTTGAAGCCCAGGGAACGGGTCATGGTACGGCTCTCCGTAGCGAGTGAAGGTACGGCAGAGTCTGGGCAGCGCTCATGGTCGCTTTATGGAAGGCAGATGGAGAGTGTGTGGAGATCTATACGCCGCAGGCATGCGTGATTAAGCGCTTACAGCGGCAACGCGACCGTTCGTCAACTTCACTGGAAGACAGGGTTTTCTGCACTAAGGTACTAACTCACTCGTTGCTCACAAGGCGACCGGTAAACGGGTCATCACGATTTATCCAATCTGATAAGGGACAGTCATGAACGAACGCCAATGGATTTGCGTGGCCAGCGCATTCTTGATGCTAGGCAGCGCCAACCTATTCGCCCACGGCTATATCAAACAACCTGAAGCTCGCGGCTATCTGTGCAAGCTGGGTGAAAACAGCCAATGCGGTGCAGTGCAATGGGAACCGCAGAGCCTGGAAGGCTACTCCGGCTTCCCGCAAAGCGGCCCCGCCGATGGCCAGATCGCCAGCGCCGGGCTGGCACAATTCTCCCCCCTCGATGAACAGACCGTCAGCCGCTGGGCCAAACGCCCCATTCAGGCGGGACCGACGAACTTCACCTGGCGCTTTACCGCCAACCATGTCACGCGCAACTGGCGCTACTACATCACCCGCTCTGAGTGGCTGGCCAATCAGCCGTTGAACCGCGCCGCGTTCGAGCCGGCACCGTTCTGCGTGGTCGATGGCGGCATGCGACAACCGCCGCAGGAGGTCACCCATAACTGCGATGTACCGCCGCGCGAGGGTTACCAGATCATCCTCGGGGTCTGGGAAGTGGGCGATACGCCGATGAGTTTCTACAACGTGATGGATGTGATGTTCGGCGATGTGACAACACCACCCGATTCGTCCACCTGGCAAGTCAAGGGCATGCTCTACCCTTCGGTGGATCTGCAAGTCGGTGACCAGGCGATGACCCGCGTCTTCGATGCCAGCGGTGAGCGCAGCGACTTGCAGACACACCTGCAGGTTGAAACCAGCGAACAGGGCCAGCGCAACCAGTGGGCCTACCTGCTGGCCAGCCGCATCAACCAGCAGCAGAGCCAGCTCAAGGCCGGTCAGCGCGGCAGCGACGGCGCCATTCAGCCTGTGTACGGCCAGAACAGCCTGTTTGCTCGCGCCGACAGTGGCATCCAGCGCATCGAGGTGCAGATCGACAAGGCCGCTGCGCCGGATCACGAGCTGTTGGTCGATGGTTTGCAGCCCAGCTATCGCATCCGCGGCAGCCAGCTGCGGCTTGACTTCAACGTCACCGCCGTGGGGGCGCTACAGATCAGCAGCTACGTATACGACCATGACGGCAATGCCAAAGGCTTTACCGCCGCCGAGCTGGCCAACAGTAGCCACCCCTTGAGCATAGAGGTCGACAACCCTGCGCCCGGTCATCACCAACTGGTGGTCAGCGCCAGAGTGGCCGGCGGCGAGGAGCTGTTTCAGAAAACCTTCGACATGATGTTCGTCGCAGACAACGACAGCGCCAACTACGACTTCACCTTCCCTGACGGCCTGCGCAGTTACACGGCCGGTACACGGGTGCTGCAACCCAAGACGGGACAGCTGTATCAGTGTCGTCCCTTTCCACAAAGTGGCTATTGCACGCAATGGTCAGCCGCCTCGACCCAGTTCGAGCCCGGCATCGGCAGCCATTGGCAAGACGCCTGGATAGCTGACTGAGATAAGCGCCGCGCCAACCGAACTGTTCGGCCGGCGCGGCCACCAATACCCCCTGAAAAACACGTACGGCACAGGCGCATGCGCTGCGCCTTGGCGTACGTCCATGTGGAGCCATAGGCATGCCCAGGCACTGACACATACCCCCACCAACCGCCAGCGCTGCGTGCATCACCACCGTCCCTTTACCGCTGTAGCCGCAGCCCTGGGCCAGGTGTCAGCAGCAGTGTTTCACTTCTCCTTTCGGGCGCCGAGAGGCCGGCCGAAATTCGCCATAACTAATTGATTTTATTATTTTTTTATAGATAAAAAAACGACGAACGGCCTTGGCTTTTCAACACAGTCTCCTAGGGTTCTGGCAGCTGCACTACGCGGCAAACAATCGGGAGATAACCATGCAAGGATTTCAACGCACCACCGTCTTACTGCTGTTGCTCAGCGCAGGCTTGACGTCGGTCCAAGCCGAGGAAAAACCCAGCTTCGCGGCCCAAGCGCAGATCGCTGTGGATGACCAGCAATCACCGCGCTACATCATCAAATACAAGGAGCTGACACCCTCACCGATGAGCCAGGCCAATCAGCCGCAACCCCTGAGTGCCGGCCAATTCGAAAGCCGCGCCGCCCAGCGTTTGCTCAGCCAGGCCCAGGTCCAACCGCTGATGCACCTGGACAGTCAGGCTGCCAGCGTGGCGCACCTGAACCCGGCGCAACTCAAACAGCTGCAGGCAAACCCGGCGATCGACTATATCGAGCTCGACCCACGCCGCTACCTGATGGCCGAACAGGTGCCCTATGGCATCCCCATGGTGCAGGCCGACCTGCTACCGGATAACGCCATTTCCAACATGAAGGTGTGCATCGTCGACTCCGGTTACGACCTTGGCCATCAGGATCTGCCCTCGGCGGGCATCACTGGCAATGACGGCTATGGCAGCGTCAACAGCGGCAACTGGTACGAGGATGGCGATGGCCACGGCACCCACGTCGCCGGCACCATCGCCGCGCTGGGCGGCAACAACCTCGGTGTAGTCGGCGTCAGTCCCTCGGGCAATCTGGGTCTGCATATCGTCAAGGTGTTCAACAACAGCGGCAGCTGGGCCTATGGTTCGGACCTGGTGATGGCCATCCAGCAGTGCCGCGCGGCCGGCTCGACGGTGATCAGCATGAGCCTGGGCGGTGGCGCCTCTTCGGTAACCGAGCGCAATGCCATGGATGCGGCCTACCAGAACGGGGTGCTGGTCGTTGCAGCTGCCGGCAACAGTGGCAACAGCACCCTCTCCTACCCGGCGTCCTATGACTCGGTCGTGTCGGTCGCAGCGGTCGACAGCAGCGGTAATCGTGCATCCTTCTCGCAGTACAACAACCAGGTCGAAGTCGCCGCCCCCGGCGTTGGCGTGCGTTCCACCCTGCCTGGCAACCGCTACGCAAGCTACAACGGCACCTCGATGGCCACACCTCATGTGTCAGCGGTTTACGCCCTGGTGTGGAGCCATCATCGCCAGTGCAGCCCTGCGCAGATTCGCAGGGTGGTCAACATCACCGCCGAAGACCGTGGCACCCCAGGCCGCGACCCCTATTACGGCTACGGCATCGTCAAAGCCAAGCGGGCCAGCGACCTGATTGCCCAGCGCGGCTGCGATGCCAGTGATGGTGGCAGCGGTGAAGAGCAGACTTACCCCAACCTCTCCGGCGCGCAGAACGCCTGGGTACGCTACAGCGTGGCTGTACCCAGCGGCGCCCGGCGTCTGACCGTGCGGATCAGTGGCGGCAGTGGGGATGCCGACCTCTACACCCGCCTGGGCAGCCAACCCACTACCAGCCAATGGACCTGCCGCCCCTACCTCGAAGGCAATCAGGAAACCTGCGTCCAGGAAAATCCTGCTGCCGGCACCTGGCATATTGGTATTCGGGGCTATTCCAGCTTCTCCGGCGTGACCCTCTACTGGCGCTACGAGTAATTCACCCGACCCCGAGGCAGGCAACTGCCCGGGGTCTTTTGCCCTGTACACCTTTGAATTGCTGGACTGAACGCGCGTGCAAGGCTGCAGACAAGGATCGCAAGACGGCGCAAACCGCCCCTATGCTCTGCTCCAGCTGCAGGCCATCCGTCCCGCCGCCATTGCGCGGCAACGCGGGCACTGGTATCTGTATAAAAAACCAGTAACACTCCCCCCATGCCCGCCCTCGACGCCCCCGAACTCTATTACCTGGCCAACTTCCGCAAGGCCCTCGACTGGCTCGACGCCCATCACCGCGAGCTGATGGACGAGGCCGAGCAGGCCTTCATCACCACCTTCGCCCAGCTGCCGCTGCCATCCCAGGCGCTGCTGGTGCGCCTGGTGATGCGCAAGGGCGTGCACTTTCGCGTGAGCAAACTCAGGTACCCCGAGATCGGCGACATCCCGACTGCTGCCGCCCCGCTACTGGAGCTGGGATCGCTGATCGACTGCGCCGCGCTGAGCTTCGACGAACTCGGTGCCCTGCTGCTCAAGGACGAACTGGCCGCGCATTTTGCCGCCGACCTGCCGGGCGGCGCGCTGAAAAAGAGCGAGTTGCTAGAGCATCTGCGCGCCCTGCACAGCGAGCCGCGCAGCCTCGCCGACTGGTGCCCTCTCCTGAACGAACATCTACTGAGCCTGGCCATCGGGCCACTGTGCGACCGCCTGCGCCTGATGTTCTTCGGCAACCTGGCGCAGGACTGGTCGGAGTTCGTGCTCGCCGACTTAGGGATATTCCGTTACGAGCAGGTGCCGATCACCCCGGGGTCGCGCGGTTTCCGTTGCCGCCGGGACGTCGACGATTACCTGCACCTGCGCGCCAGCCGCGAGGCGTTCGACGCCGGCATGGCGGTCACCGAGGTGCTGCAACTGCTGGGCGATTTTTCCACCGACAACCCGCATATCGACGAGCGTCACCAGCGTTTGCTGCTGCGTCTGGCTCAGCAGCTGGAGCGCGCCGGCGAACTGGACTCGGCGCTGACGCTGTACCGCGACACCCGCGCGATCGGCTCGCGGCAGCGGCAGATCCGCGTGCTGGAACGCCTGGGCCGCGACGCCGAAGCGCTGGTTCTGGCCGAACAGGTACTCGAAGCGCCGCACAACGGCGAGGAGGCGCAACTGGCCGAGCGGGCGCGCACACGCCTGCGCAAACGCCTCGGCATGGCGCCAGCGGCCAAGGCGGCGAAACTGATTGAGGATCGCCTCGACCTGCGCCTGCCGCGCGCGGCCAGCGTCGAGCTGGCCGTGGCCATGCACCTGACCGAGGCGAATGCGCCGGTGCATTACGTGGAGAACACGCTTATCTGCGGGCTGTTCGGCCTGCTCTGCTGGGAGGCGATCTTCGCCCCGCTGCCTGGCGCCTTCTTCCATCCCTTCCACAGTGGCCCGGTGGATCTGCACCGCGCCGATTTCCACGCCCGCCGCAGCGAGCTGTTCGCCGCCTGCCTGGCGCGCCTGGACGACGGCAGCTACATCGAGGCCATGCGCCGCACCCACGCCGAGAAATTCGGCATCCAGTCACCCTTCGTGTTCTGGGAGTTGCTCGACGCCGAGCGCCTGGAACAGGCCCTGATCTGCCTGCCACCCGCGCACCTGGGCGCCTGGTTCCACCGCCTGCTGGCCGACATCCGCGAGAACCGCGCCGGCATGCCCGATCTGATCCAGTTCTGGCCCCGTGAGGCGCGCTACCGGATGATCGAGGTGAAGGGCCCAGGCGACCGCCTGCAGGACAATCAGAAACGCTGGCTGGCCTTCTGCGCCGAACACGGCATGCCGGTCAGCGTCTGCTACGTGGAGTGGGCCGAGTGAGCCTGCGCATCGCCGTGCGCGAGCTGTGCGAGTTCACCGCCAAGGAAGGTGACCTCGACCTGCGCTTCACCCCCTCGCCCACTGCGCAGGAGGGCATGGCCGGGCACGCCACGGTGGTTGCCCGGCGCGGCCCGAACTATGTGGCCGAGCTACCACTGATCGGTGAGTTCGAAGGGCTGACGGTCAGTGGCCGCGCCGATGGCTTTGACCCCGAGTTTCGCCTGCTGGAAGAGATCAAGACCCATCGCGGCGACATCTCACGCATCCCGGCCAACCACCGCCTGCTGCACTGGGCGCAGGTCAAGATCTACGGCTGGTTGCTGTGCCAGGAGCTGGGCTTCGAGGAACTGGATCTGGCGGTGGTCTACTTCAACGTCATGACCCAGCAGGAAACGGCGTTCCGCGAGCGCCACAGCGCCGCGTCGCTGGGCGAGTTCTTCGCCCTGCACTGCCGCCGCTATATCGATTGGGCGCGACAGGAACAGGCGCACCAGCAGGCACGCAACCAGGCGCTGGAAAACCTCAGTTTCCCCTACGGTGAATTTCGCCATGGCCAGCGGCAACTGGCCGAAGCGGTGTATCGCGCCGCACGTGACGGCCACTACCTGTTGGCACAAGCCACCACCGGCATCGGCAAGACCCTCGGCACCCTGTTCCCACAACTCAAGGCCATGCCCGGCCAGCAGCTTGACCGCCTGTTCTTCCTCAGCGCCAAAACGCCGGGCCGGCGCCTGGCATTGGATGCCCTGCAACGCCTGCGCGAACCGGACACGCCGCTACGCGTGCTGGAACACGTCGCTCGCGACAAGGCCTGCGAGCATCCGAGCAAAGCCTGCCATGGCGACTCCTGCCCACTGGCCAAGGGCTTCTACGACCGCCTGCCGGCGGCGCGCAGTGCGGCGCTGAAGGAACGCTGGCTGGATCAGCAGGCCGTGCGCAATATCGCCATCGCCCACGGCGTGTGCCCCTACTACCTGAGCCAGGAGCTGTGCCGCTGGAGCGACGTGGTGGTGGGCGACTACAACTACTACTTCGACCTCGGCGCGCTGCTGCACAGCCTGACGGTGATCAACCAGTGGCGCATCTGCCTGCTGGTGGACGAAGCGCACAACCTGGTGGAACGCGGGCGCGGCATGTACAGCGCCGAACTGGATCAGGCGCGCTTCAAGGCCGTGTGCCGCGACGCGCCGAAGCGCCTGAAAAGCGTGCTGGAACGGGTCGACCGCCACTGGGATCAGCTGCACCGCGAGCAAGCGGTGCCCTATCAGGTCTACCCGCTGGCGCCGGACCTGCTGCTCGCCGCACTGAGCAAGGCGGTCAGCGCCATCACCGACCTGCTTACCGATCAGCCCGAAGGCAATGGCGGCGAGCTGCTCAGCTTCTATCTCGACGCCATGCTGTTCTGTCGCCTGGCGGAAAGCTTCGGCCCGCACTCGCTGTTCGATATCAGCCGCGTCGAAGCCGGCAATGGCCGCAGCTACTCGACCCTGTGCATCCGCAATATCCTGCCGGCGCCCTTCCTCGGCCCGCGCTTCGAAGACGCGCACAGCGCCACGCTGTTCTCCGCCACCCTCAGCCCCAGCCACTACTACCTCGACCTGCTCGGTCTGCCGGAAGAGACCCATTGCCTGGACGTCGCCTCGCCGTTCAGCGCCGAACAACTGCACGTACAGGTGGTACGCAACCTGTCCACCCGCTACCAGCACCGCGATGCCTCGCTGGCGCCGATCTGCCAGCTGATGGCGCACCAGTACGCCGAACGCCCGGGCAACTACCTGGCCTTCTTCAGCAGCTATCAGTATCTGGAACAGGTGCTGCAGCAGCTGCGCCGCGATCACCCGCAGATCCCGCTGTGGACGCAATCACGGCAGATGGACGAAGCGGCGCGTCAGGGCTTTATCGAACGCTTCCAGATCGGCGGGCGCGGTATCGGCTTCGCCGTGCTCGGTGGCGTATTCGGCGAGGGAGTGGATCTACCCGGCGAGCGCCTGATCGGCGCCTTCGTCGCCACCCTCGGCCTGGCCCAGCTAAACCCGATCAACGAAGAAATCCGCCAACGCATGGACACCCTGTTCGGCAATGGCTACGACTACACCTACCTCTACCCCGGCCTGCAAAAGGTGGTGCAGGCCGCCGGTCGGGTGATCCGCACGCCAGAAGATCAAGGCGTGCTCTACCTGATCGACGACCGCTTCGCCCGCCCGGAAGTACGCAGACTGCTGCCGACCTGGTGGCAAGTGGAGCTGCTGCGCTTACCGCTCAACGCCCCCACACTCGAACCACACACCGATTTGTAGGATCGGCTGGGCGGCATTCCGTTTTATCCGCGATCATCAAGGCCGAAAATCGTAGCCTGCGTTAAGCGAAGCGATACCCGGGCGGACCGTGAGCGTCAGCACGCCACGACTGAATACGAGTTGCCAGCGGTTATCGGACATGGTGTATAAACTGCAAAACACCCCACCACCTCGCTGCAGCCCGCGAGATAGAGAAGGATTTCAAGAATGACCAGGAAGGTTATCCACCAAAACCACCCGCAGGTTATGCACCATTTGGTGTCTATTTATAGTTAGGTGCAAATCTGAATGAGGCTGTCTCAAGCACTACCTGGATTATTCGAAGAAATGGAATGTGGGCTGAAAGAAATTGGAGAAAATGAATTAGCATCTTCATTACTAGATTTAGAAATCGTCGGAAGGTGTACCTGCGACGATGATAGTTGCGGCACATTCTATACGTTACAAAAATCAATATGGCAGGACAAACCGCTAAAGCAGGTGACTCCTCAGATCGATGGCTTGTTTACAATTGATGTTTTTCAGGGCCAATTGGCATGTGTCGAAATTTTCAATCGTCCCGATGTCACTAATAAAATTAACGAGCTATTTCCACTCAACACCTAACAATCGGTTCAAATAGTTCGCTTCGCTCACTGGGACGGGCTGAAGCCCGCCCCTTAACCAAACGTTAGGCAACCAAATGCAGCGAGAGTATGGCAGAAGGACATGTGATCGATGTGGGGAACTTATTACTGCATATTGTCCTGCGGTTGAAACATTTTCACGACTGAGTGAATTAAAAAATTCGAGCGAAGAAAGTACACTGGAGAAAATCATTGAAATTGAGGGAGTCGATCGAGGTGTCCTCGCGGAGTACGCGGATCATCGTATGTACTCTAAGTGTCAACTGAAAATCGCTTACTGCCCATTCTGCAATGGCCAACTCCGAACGTGGCGCGCCAAACAGTGCATGCACTGTCTCAAGAGCTGGAGAACACCAGATGAGTAGCAGAACGCCTAACAAGTGGTTGAACTCTCTCGCTTCGCTCACTGGGACGGGCTAAAGCCCGTCCCTTAACCAAACGTTAGGGTCTTTATGTTCATTGGCCATCTCCCAGCTGGGTACATTTCCGCGAAATTGCTGTTTAAGCAGTTCGCAGATACTGGAATTTCCGCAAAACTCTTTGTCTTGGCCGGAGTGCTTGGCGGAGTCGCACCAGACTTTGATATGTTCTACTTTTACTTAATCGACAATAGGCAGAATCATCATCATACATACTGGCCGCACTACCCTGTAGTTTGGCTGACTATCCTGGCAGCGTCGAGCATTTGGTTTAAACTCGCCAGCAATAAATCAATCGCAGCACTCATGCTAATTTTCTCAATCAGCGGATTTATTCACATACTGTTAGATTCAATAGTAGGCGATATATGGTGGCTTGCTCCATTCATAGATAAATCTTACGCACTTTTCACTGTAGAAGCTGTTTATAAGCCTTGGTGGCTAAATTTTATTCTGCACTGGTCGTTTGCTCTTGAAATACTAATATTGAGTTGGGCTTGTTATTTATGGCGCTCCAAATCTGCAAAACCCTAACAAATGGTATATGGACTCTCCCCACAAGTAGTGAGCAATAGCTTTTCGATCCTGTCGTCAGCGCGGTTGCATTCGTATATCCGGCCTGTTTTGGGCTCTTGCGCCCTGGCCATTCTGTAGTTCGCACAGCGGGGGCCAAGCGTTCAATCGATCACAGGGATCATCATTGTTATCGGCCTTGTTCCGCTGCAGGACTCGC
>Ga0209911_100103_pt1 | contig 68189 bp, 65 predicted proteins | sample FECB21metaG_FD_188301 | JGI IMG/M metagenome (GOLD analysis project Ga0209911, IMG submission 188301) | Cyanobacterial communities from the Joint Genome Institute, California, USA - FECB-21 (SPAdes) (version 2) | ecosystem: Environmental > Aquatic > Thermal springs > Hot (42-90C) > Microbial mats...
CGTTGCGGCCGGGCACGACGGCGACGCGGGCCGAGACGGCGCTCATCGAGCGGGCGATGTCGTCGGCGAGCGAGATCACCCGCGAGGACTTGGTGCCGGGCGCCGGCTCCAGCTCGTAGAGCGTCACCACCGGGCCGGGATGGGCATTGATGATCTCGCCCTTGACGCCGAAATCCTCCAGCGTGCTCTCCAAAAGTGCCGCGTTCTGCTCGATGAACTCCGGCGCATCACCCGTGCCGGTCGAGACAGGGGGCTCGGCAAGGAGCGTTATGGGCGGGAGTTCGAAGGCCTCTGCGGCAGGCGGAGGAGCGGGCTGGCGTGCGGGCGCCGGCGCGGGCGCCACTGGCGGCTTCAGCGCCGCGACGGGCGGGCGCGCGACCTCCCGCCTCACCACCCGGTTGTCGTTGCCTGGCGGGACGGCGATGGCATTGGTCGTCGGCGCTTCCGGAACGCGGACTGCCGGCGCTTGCGGCTCCGGCGCGACCGGGAGGGTCGGCTCTTCGGCAGGGCTGTCCTCGACGGCAGGTTCGGGGGTCTTTGTGGGGGCCGTCGTGAAGGCCCGCTCGATCCCCGTGCTGCCGACAAGCCGCAGGTTCACGCTATAGGCATGGCTCCACCACGCCTCGACCGTATCCGCGGATACGCCGGCCGGGGCGGTCCGCTCCCCGGGTTCCGGCTCGTCGGCTTCGTGGACCTCCGGTTCATGGTCTTCGCCCGCATGCGTCTGCGGCGCACAAGCCTCCGGCGCCGACGCGGCTTCCTGTTCACCAGCGACCGCCCGGTCGGCCGGTGCCGCCGGAAGCAGGGCGGGGTTGCAGCCGAACTCGAAGAAGGCGTGATCGGATATGGCGACGAAGGCGACGTCCTCGCGCTCTGCAGGTTCGTTGGTTCCGGCGAAAAGCGTTTCAGCCGCCAGCGGCTCCTCGATGAACGCCGCGGTCGTGGGCATTCGGCTTTCGGCGTGCGGAGCCTCCGAGCCGACCGGCGCTTCGGCCGGCCCCTGTTGTGGTGGCAGGGCCGGCAGGACGCCCTTCCATACCTGCTGGATGAGATGGTCCGGGGTGCGGCCGAACTTCACCCGCGTCGTGCCGGCCTGCGGTCCTCGCGGCTGTTCGGTGGCGATCGCCGCTTCTGCCGCGATCGCCGCTTCCATCTGGCGCAGCTTGTCGGGGGTGCGCGCATAGCGGACATGGGTTGGCAACACGATTGTCGCCGGATGCGGCATCAGCTTGGGCGCCGTCACCGCGGGCTCCTCCGGGGGGCGGTTGCGCCTTAGCCGGCCTGCGGCCCTGAGCGGGTTGGGCAGGATATCTGCGGCGTCCGTTTCGCTGTTTCGTGAAGGCAGTTCCCGTTTGCGCATCGACGCCCGCAGATTCTTCTGGCCACTCTGACGGGCCGATTCCTACCCGCATCACGGTTAACGGCCGCTAAAACGCCGGGTGGCAGGCGCTGCGTCATCGCTTGCAGCACAGCGCGCGAGATACTTCAGTACTTGATGACGCCAAACTGGCGGAACAGGGCGTGGATGCGGTCGGCGTAGATGTTGAAGCTCGGATAGTCGCCGAGATGGGCCGGGCGCGGGCGTGGCAACTCCACCTTGATTTCGTCGACGATACGGCCCGGGGAGGGCGACATGACGAGCACCCGGTCGGACAGCCCGATGGCCTCCTCGAGGCTGTGGGTGATGAAGAGCACGGTCTTGCCCGTCTCCATCCACAACAGTTCGAGGTCGTGGCGGATCTGCGTGCGGGTGATGGCGTCGAGCGCTCCGAAAGGCTCGTCCATCATCAGCACGGACGGATCGTGGATCAGCGCGCGGGCGATCGACACGCGCTGGCGCATGCCACCGGAGAGCTGCTTGGGATAGCGGTCGGCGGCATGGGCAATGCCAAGCTTCTCGAACAGCTCCATCGCGCGCGCCCGCGCCGGCTCCATCGGCAGGCCGCGGATCTCGGCCTGCAGCAGCACGTTGTCGAGCGCCGTGCGGAAGTCGAGCAGCAGGTGATCCTGGAAGACGATGCCGATATCCGTCAGCGGTCTGTCGAGGCGTGCGCCGTTGACGAGGATCGCGCCCGTCGACAAGGGCTGCAGCCCGGCCGCGATGAGCATCAAGGTGCTCTTCCCGCAGCCGGACGGGCCGATGAGGCTGACGAACTCCCCCTTGCCGATGGCGAAGGAGATATCGTCGACGGCCGTGAAGCCGCCGAAGGTCTTGACGACGTTCTTCCCCTCGATGGAGGCGGCGTCGGCGGCTTTCGTCCTGTCGGCGATCGGGGCGTTCATCGTCATCATCCGCCGCGGGTTCGCGACCATCACTTGCAGGCCGGGGCGTCGGCCGGCAGGAGGGTGGTGGTGTAGTAGTCGGTGATCGGCTTGTCCTTGGGCAGGCCGAGATAGGTCGTCAGAAGCGTGTAGGTCGTCTGCCAGTTCTTCTCCGGCACCTCGCCGAGGCGCGTGGCGCCGGGCGCGCACATCAACTTGAAGACGACGTCGAACTGCTTGGTGATCTGCTCCTTGGTCACGGACGGGAACTGTTCGAGCACAGCGGCGGCCGCCTCGTCCGGGTTCTTGCGCGCCGCTTCCCAGCCGGCGAGACTCGCGGCCACGAACTTCTTGTAGAGGTCGACATTCTTCTCGATGCGGTCGTCGCGGGCGATGATCGACAGGCCGACGGTGGGCACGCCGATGTCGCGGTAGAAGAGGTCCGTCACCTCGAAACCGCGGTCGCGCATCTGGATGGACTGGTAGTCGGCCCCGCCGAGGATGGCGTCGACCTTCTTCTCGAGCACCGCGCCGACGAAGGCGCCGGGATCGATGTTGACGATGTTGACCTTCGTCTTGTCGATGTTGTTGGCGGCGAGGACGGCCTCGAGCAGCGTCGTCTGCGCCGTGCCGGGCTGAACGGCGAGAGTCTTGCCGATCAGGTCCTGCGGCCTGTTGATGCCCTTTTCCTTCAGCGAGATGATGGCGAAGCCGTTGGTCTGCAGGATGGGGGCGACGATCTTCACCGGCGCGCCCTTGGTGCGCAGTTGCATGGCGGCCGGCGCATCGGCGAAGCCGACGTCGGTCTGCCCCGTCGCCACCTGCTGTGCCGTGGTGCCGGAGCCCTTGCCCTCCTCGATGGTGAGATCGATGCCCGCCTTCTCGTAGAGCCCGAGCTTCTTGGCATACATGAAGCCGGCATTCGGCCCCGCCGCCAGGAAGTTGAGCGTCAGCTTCATCGGGGTGAGTTTCTCCTGCGCCCCGGCCCCGGTTTGCCCCATGCCCAGCGCCAGCGCGGCGGCTGCGGCGATCAGCATTGCCTTCTTCATCCTGTCCTCCCCTTCGATCGGGTCTTGCCGTTCGATCGTGTTGTGTGCCCGCCCGTCTCGTGCGGGCGGTTGGTGTGCGGGCCTCCCGGCCCCGCGTCTCAGCCCTTGCGCTGCCAGGGCATCAGCAGGCCCTCCAGCATCTCGACGGCGTAGCTGAAGAGGATGCCGATGACGCTGAGCGCGACGAGACAGGCGAAGATGAGCGGCATATCGAGGAAGCTGGTGCCGCGCAGCAGGAGATAGCCGAGCCCGGCATTGGCGCCGACGAATTCGCCGACGATGGCGCCTGTCGCCGCAAAGACGATGGAGACCTTGAGCCCGGCGAAGATGTAGCTCAGTGCCGCCGGCACACGCACATAGCGGAAGGTCTGCCAACCGCTCGCGCCCATGGACTTCGTGAGATAGAGCACCCGCTCGTCGAGGGCGCGAAAGCCACTCATGCTGGCGACCAGCGTGGGGAAGAAACAGAGCAGGAAGGTCAGCAGCACCTTCGGAAACAGCCCGAAGCCGAACCAGACGACGAAGAGCGGCGCGATGGCGATCTTCGGCACCAGTTGGAAGAAGACGATGATCGGATAGACCGCCTTCTCGAGTAGCCGTACCGAGACGATGAGAAAGCCGAGCGGAATCGAGATCACTGTCGCCATCAGGAAGCCGAGGAGGATTTCCTTCGCCGTCACCAGCGTATGCTCGAAGATGAGCGCATGCGCCTCGACGAGCTTGGCTATGAAGGCCGATGGCACTGGCAGGATGTATTCCGGGATCTCCAGCACCGGCACTACCCACTCCCAGAGGAGGAGCAGGACGGCGAAGCTCGCGAGCGGCCAGGCCGCGGCGGCGAGCCAGCCGCGGGCACGCGCCGCAAGGCCGGGACCTTGCGCGGCGGGCAGGGCGGCATGTTGCGTGTCGGCGACCATCATCCGGCCCTCAACTGATGCGGTGGGATGTTGCGCTCGTCGGTCGGCGCGACGGCGGCCAGCCGGCGCGGCTGGCGCTTGCGCAGCGGCCACAGCTGCGCCATCTCGCGCGCGGCCTCGAGGAGCGCGGCGGCGATCGCCTCGTGCCGGTCCGCGCCGAGGCGCACGAGCGGGCCGGCGACGGAGAGCGTGCCGGCGGCCGGGGCCGTCGGGTCCTCGTCCGCCCGGAAGGCGACCGCGAGGGCCACGGTGCCGGGCTCCCCCTCCTCGACGGCGAGGGCATAGCCGCGCGCCCGCGTCTCGTCGAGGTGGCGGCGCAGTTCGTCGACGGTCTTCAGGCGTCGCGGGCCCAACGCGGTCCCGGTCTCGAAGCCGCGGGCGCAGACGATGCGCAGCGCCTCGCTCTCGGGCAGGGTGGCAAGCCAGGCCTTGCCGGTCGCCGTGGTGTGCAGCACGACCTCCTGGCCCATGTCCGGCTCATAGCGAAGCCCGGCAGTGGCGCCCTGCGCCCGCGCCACCCAGACGAGGCGCTCGCCCTCGACGACGGACAGGCGGCAGTATTCGCCGGTGCGGCGCGCCAGCCGGTCGAGCACCACCTGGCCGACATCCGGCAGGCCGCGCACATCGAGATTGCGGAAGGCGAGGATGGAGAAGTGCAGTGTGAGGCCATAGCCCTGCGTTACCGGATCCTGCGCGACATAGCCCCGCTCCACGAGGGTCGCCAGCATGCGGTGCGTCGCGCTTTTGGGCATGCCGATGCGTTCCGCGAGGACGCCGAGCTCGATCGGGTCGGGTTCTCCGGCAAGAGCCTCGATCAGGCTGAGGCAGCGATCCACGGCGGCGACGGTCATTCGGGGCCTGGGTCCCTTTAAATGGAACAATAAACCATTTTGGAATTGCGTTCCATTTTTGTTGTCTGGTAGCTATAGCGGCAGGCGGCGCGGCGAGTCAATCCGCGGCGCGGGCATGCCGAGCGCTTCATGGCGCGGGCGAGCCGACGGGGGAGGGAGAGACGATGGGCCTTGCTGGACGCGGCGCGGTCGCCATCTGGCACGACATCGCGCCGGAAGGGCGGGAAGAATTCTATGCATGGCACGGCCTCGAGCACATGCCCGAGCGCGTCGCCATCCCGGGCTTCCTGCGCGGCCGCCGCTATGTCGCCAGCGCGGCCGACCTTGAGTTCTTCAACCTCTACGAAGCGCGCGACCACGCGACCGTGACCGGGCCCGACTATGTGGCCCGGCTCAATGCGCCGACGCCATGGACGCTGAAGGCAGTGAAGCACTTCCGCTCTGTCGCCCGCTCCATATGCCGCGTGGCGGTCAGCCTCGGCCATGGCGAGGGGGGGCTCGTGGCCACCATCCGCTATGACGTCGAGGATGCATCTGCCGCGGCCCATCTCGCCGCGATGCGCGACCGGCTCTTGCCCGGCCTTGCAAGAAGGTCGGGCATCGCCGGCGTGCATCTGCTCGTCGCCGATGCCGAGGCGAGCGCCGTCGAAAATGCCGAGCGCAAGGCCCGTGCCGAGCCCAACCGCATCCCGCGCTGGATCGTGGTGATCGAGGGCTGGGGCGACGAGGCGCCCTTCGCCACCTTCTGCCAGGACCAGCTGACGCTCGATCAGCTGCTCGCGCCCGGTGTGGTCGGGGCGCCGCAACTCGGGCACTATCGGCTGCAGGCGATGTGCCAGCGTCCGCTCGCGGGAGAGGGCACATGAACCGTTACGACCTTGCCGGCCGCACGGCCATCGTCACCGGCGGGGCCGGCGGCATCGGCCGAGCCGTCGCCTCGGCGCTCATCTCTTCGGGCGCGCGCGTCAGCCTGTGGGATCGCGACGACCGGGCGCTCGAAACGGCGGTGGCGGAACTCGGCGGCGAGCCGGACCGCCGCGTGGTCGACATCACCGATGCCGGCGCGGTCGACGAGGCCGCTCGGCAATGCCATGCGCAGTGGGGCCGCATCGACATCCTCGTCAACAACGCCGGCATCCTCGGCGAGGTGAAGCCGGTGTGGGAGAGCGATCCGGACGATTTCCGCCGCGTCCTGGAGGTCAATCTCGTCGGCGCCTATCTCGCGATGCGGGCCGTGGTCGCGCTGATGCGCGGCCAGGCCGCGCAGCCGTTGCGCGGCCATGTGGTCAATGTCGCCTCCATCCAGGGCAAGGAGGGCATGCCGCGCGCCGGCGCCTACAGCGCCTCCAAGGCGGGGCTCATCGCGTTGACGAAGAGTGTCGCAAGGGAGACGGCCGAGGAGGCGATCAGCGTCACCTGCATCACACCTGCCGCGGCGGAGACCAGCATGGCGAAGGAACTGACCAGCGAACGACGCGCCGAGATCCTCGCCCGTATTCCGATGCGCCGCTTCGTCGCTGTCGAGGAGATCGCCCGGCTGGTGCTGTGGCTTTCGTCCGACGATTGTTCCTTCTCCACCGGCGGCGTCTTCGATATCTCCGGCGGCCGCGCCAGCTATTGAGGAAAGTCATGCCGCCGGCGATGCAGCGCCACCTCGCCGCCTTTGCCGAGGCGCTTCTCGGGGCCCGCGTGGACGGCGAGCCCATCGCCTGCACGGCGTATGAACTGCCGCGCGATGCAGCCGAGGGTTATGCCGTGCAGGCGTTCGTCGCCCGCCGTCTAGGCATGGAGGTTGCCGGCTGGAAGGCGGCCCTCGCGGACGGCACGCCCGTGGCTGCGCCGTTGCTCGGGCCGCTCCTGCATTCCGGCTATCGGCTGACAGGCGACAGCGATCCCGATGCCGTCGAGGTCGAGATCGCCTTCCGGCTGGGTCGTGACCTGCCGCTCCGCACGGGTGGTTATGCGCGCGAGGACGTCGTATCAGCGGTCGATGGTGTGCTCGTCGGCATTGAGATCGTCGCGAGCCGCCTCGCCGCGGGGGCAACCGCGCCGTTCCCCGCCTTTCTCGCCGACAATCTCGGCAACGGCGGCTTCGTTGCGGGCAAACCCGTGCCACTCGCATCCATCGATGGGCTGTCGGACTTGCGCTGCCGTGTGTCGCGCGACGGCACTGTCATACACGACGCGACCGGCGGCCATCCGGCGGGCGATCCGCTGGCGCCGCTGCTCGCCTGGGCGAATGCCCAGAGCGACGCGCTGGGCGGGCTGCGGGCCGGCCAGATCGTGACCACCGGGAGCCTTGTCGGCCTTGTCCGCTGCGGGCGGTCCGGTACGCTCAGTGCGCACATCGAGGGGCTTGGCGGCATCCTTCTCCGCGCCTGATCACTTGTCGGCGCTCAGACCCTACCTTGCTCCCGGGCCGTCGCAGTGCGACAACTCCGCCCCGCCAGCCCCGCAGCCAGCGAGAGGACCATGAGCGGACGCATCGATGCCCACCATCATTTCTGGAATCCGCAGGAGGCGGACTATCCCTGGATGGCGCCCGACGCGCTCGCCCCCATCCGCCGGCCGTTCGGCCCACAGGACATGGCTCCGCTCATCGCTGCCGCCGGCATCGCGCGGACGGTCCTCGTCCAGACGCGCGCCGACATCGCGGAGACGCTCAGGTTCCTCGCCCAGGCGCAGGACAATGCCTTCATAGCTGGCGTCGTCGGCTGGGTCGACCTGACGGGGCCGGACGTCGCTGGCGCTATCCGGCAGTTGCGCCAGGCGCCGGGTGGTGCCTTTCTCAAGGGTATCCGCCACCAGGCGCACGACGAGGACGATGCGGACTGGCTCGCCCGGCCGGACGTGATCGCGGGCATCGCCGCGGTCGGCCACGAGGGTCTCGCCTATGATCTTCTGGTGCGCGAGCGCGAACTACCCGCTGCGATCCGCTGCGTCGACGCCAACCCCGACGTGCGCTTCGTGCTCGACCATATGGCCAAGCCGCGCATCGCCGAGGGCGCGATGGAGCCGTGGAGCGCGCTGATGACCGAGCTGGCGGCGCGCCCCAACGTCTGGTGCAAGGTTTCCGGCCTCGTGACCGAGGCGGATTGGGGCGGCTGGACGCCGCAGGACCTTGCGCCCTATGTCGCGCGCGCCATCGCCCTCTTCGGCTCCGAGCGCCTCATCTTCGGTTCCGACTGGCCGGTCTGCCTGCTCGCCGCCGATTATGCCCGCGTGGTGCTCACCGCCGAGGAACTGCTCGCGCCGCTCGGCGAGTACGGGCACACGCGGGTCTTCGGCGGCAATGCCGCGCAGGTCTACCAGCTGGCGCGATGACGCGGGCAGCGAACGTCCTCGCCGCTGCCGTCAGTCCTCCTCTCGGAAGAGGGTGGTGAGGGGATATTCGGTGCGAACCAGGGGTGATTTCAGCACGATGTAGCTGAAGTAGTTGGCAATGCCGACGTTACGCTCGATGATTCGGTCCATCACCTCCTGGTAGTGCAGCACGCCGCGGGTGATGAACCGAACGAGATAGTCGTAGCCGCCGCTGACGAGATGGCATTCCATCACCTCGTCGACCGTGCGGATGAAGGATTCGAAGCGCACGAAATCCTCCCGCCGGTGGTCGTGCAACGTCATCTCCGTGAAGACCATGACCGTCTGGCCGAGCTTCGCGAGATTGATTGTGGCGCCGTAGGCTGCGATGTAGCGTGCCGCCTCGAGCCGCTTCACCCGCTGCAGGCACGGGCTCGGCGACAGCCCGACCGCCTCGGCCAGCGCAACATTGGTCATGCGTCCGTTCTTCTGCAGCTCAACGAGGATGTTGAGGTCGATGCGGTCGAGCTTCGGGGCGCCGGTCATCGGCTCGTGGTCTCCGGAAAAGCGCGGTGCTCAGCCGCGCAGGGCGTCCTGATGGGCCTTTGCCATTTCGGCCATGCTGGCGAAATGGAAATCGTAGCGGGCGTCGCCGTCCGGCGGCATCGTCGCGCCCCAGCCGCCCTCGTTGCGCCGCCGGTCGATCCAGGCCGAGGCGAGGCCGACGGTCTTGGCCGGCACATGGTCGTGGAAGAGGCTCTGGGCCGTGTGCAGGATATCCGCCTTGCCGTAGCCGAGGCCGGCGAGCTGTTCCAGCATATAGGTGAAGTTGCGGGGGTTCGGTTTGTACGAGCCAATGTCCTGCGCCGTATAGACGGCGTCGAAGGTAACGCCCAGCTTCTCGTTGCTGGGCGCAAAGCTGGCGTGATCGACGTTGGAGAGGATGACGAGCTTGTAGAATTTCTGCAGGTACTGGAGGGCCGAGGCCGAATCCGGGAAGGCCGGCCAGTCGCCGACGGAAAGGCCGAAGCGCCGGTCATCCTCGGCGCTCGCAGCGATGCCCCATTCGTCCGCGATCCGGCGATGCACGCGGGCGAGAAGGTCGCAGTAGAGCATGTCGGGCGTCTCGGCCTGCTGGCTGCTCTCGTGCCGCGCAAAGGTCTCCAGCACCTCGTCACGTGGGCGGGCGCGCCCGCCCTTCTCAAGGAGCGGCTGCAGCGCCGTGTGGATGCCGCTCTCCCAATCGATCAGCGTGCCGTAGCAGTCGAAGGTCAGCACCTTGAAGTCGGTCAGTTTCATGGAGCACTCCATTTCTCGCCCGCCACTGCGAGCCTCGCGAAGGCGGTAAATGAAGGTTAGAGGCGTGAGCCGGCGCAGGCCCTCCGCCGGCCAGCCATCTCTTTGGCAGGATGTGCCGAAGCTCGACCCGAATTGGCATCAACTGCTGCGTCGTCCATTATCCGCTCACGCCGCATCGCGGCTGGCGGGGGACATGGCGCTTCGCGCACAGTCGGCGAGGCGCGCGAGCGCCGCGGGCACATGGACGTCGCGCCGCCGCACGAGCACGGTGATGGCGCGGGCGCTGCCGCTGGGCACGGGGTGCGTCGCAATCCGTCCCGCGGCGCGCGCTGACTCCACCACGGCGCGCGGCAGGAGGCTGATGCCGACCCCGGCCGCAACGCAGCCGATGATGCCGTCGAGCGTGCCGAACTCGAGATGGCGGACCTCGACGATGCCGGCCGTGGCGATGAGCGCCTCGAAGCGCCGTCGATAGCTGCAGCCGGCGCGGAAGACGATGAGCTTTGCCTGTTCGGCCGCAGGCGCGGCGCCGGGGGAGGCAGAGAGCCAGCGGGGCGGACCCAGCCAGGGGGCGGTGACGAGGACGAGTTCCTCCTCCACCATCGGCTCCGCCACGAGCGCCGCATGGGTCACGGGCCCGACGACGAAGGCGGCGGCGAGGTCGCCGTCGAGCACCTTGCCGATCAGGGCCTCGCTGGTCCCGGTCTCCACATGCAGGTCGACCCGCGGGCAGGCGCGGGCGAAGGCGGCAAGGACGGACGGGAGGCGCAGCGCCGCCGTGGTCTCCAGCGAGCCGATGCGCAGCGCGCCGGAAGGGTCGGCGCCGTCGTCGCGCACCGCCTCGCGCGCTTCCGCGAGCAGCTGGCCGACGCGCAGGGCATAGGGCATGAGGCGCTCGCCCGCCGCTGTCAGGCGTACGCCGCGGCTGTGCCGCGTAAACAGCGCCTCGCCGATCTCCGCCTCAAGGGCGCGGATGCGGGCCGTGACGTTGGACTGGACCGTGTTGAGCGCCGCCGCAGCGCGCCCGATGCTGCCATGCCGGGCTGCGGCGAGGAAGAAGGCGAGATCGCTGCTGTTCATGACGGCCGACCCAAGGCATCTCCTCGCAAGATGCCTTGCAGTTCAATCCATCACACGGGAGGCGTCAATCGCGCTCAGGCTTCGCCGCTGGCGCGTGCCAGGGCCAGGCGGTCCCGCCGGCGCACCCGCACGATCACCTCGACGTCGCGCAGCTCGAAATGCGCGGGCACGTTCGGCACCACCCGCACGTCGAGCTCGCCGGGCGGGATGTCGACCAGCACCTGCTCGTCCTCGATGAAGTAATGGTGATGATCGGTGACGTTGGTGTCGAAATAGCTCTTGGTGCCGTCGAGGGCGAGCTGCTTGAGGAGCCCCGCTTCCGTGAACTGGTGCAGCGTGTTGTAGACCGTGGCGAGCGACACGGCCGCCTTGGCGCGGGTCGCCTCCTCGTAGAGCATCTCGGCGGAGACGTGGCGGTGGCCCTTGGCAAAGAGCAGCCAGCCCAGCATCAGGCGCTGGCGCGTGGGCCTGAGGCCGACCTTGCGCAGGCGCTCGCGCATGTCGTGGAAGGCGCAGCCCGCCATGGGCGAACGCGGGGCACGGTCGAGCATGGCGCGCAGGTTGATGTCGCCGGCCGTGCCGCGATCACCGAACATCCGCTGCTGGTCCGCCATGACGCTACCTCCCATGCAATTCCGGAAACACTCAATTTCGCCGATACCGGCCGATGAAAGCTCCATACTAGAACATGTTTCGCCAAGTCAAACACCGAATATCGGGCGCTTTGGCATAGTCATTTAATTTTTTAATCATTCTAAATTAAATAGAGCGGCCTTGTCCTTGCAATAACGATGAGATTGCCACCGGCAGGTTCGAGCCTGCGGTTGGTGCCATGCCGCAGCCGCCGGTGACGCATGTCGTCAGCCTGCAGGCGTGATGCGCGCGGCGCAGAACTTGAACTCGGGAATCTTGCCGAAGGGGTCGAGCTGCGGGTTGGTGAGGACGTTCGCCGGCGCTTCGCCGTAGCAGAAGGGGATGAAAATCATGCCTTCCGCGACCTGCCGGTCGGCCATCAGGCGCAGGGTGATCGTGCCGCGCCGGGTCTCGACGCGCACCATCTCGCCGGCCGCGAGGCCGCGTCGGCCGATCTCGCCTGGATGCATGGCGACCATCGCCTCCGGCTCGATGGCGTCGAGCACGCTCGAGCGGCGGGACATGGAGCCGGTGTGCCAGTGCTCGAGGAGCCGCCCCGTCGTCAGTACGAGGGGGAACTCGGCATCCGGCAGTTCGTCGGGCGGGGACAGGTCCGCCGGTACGAGCCGCGCCCGCCCATCCTTCGTCGGATAGCCCTGTGCGAAGAGGATCTCCGTCCCCGGCGCATCGTCGGCCGGCGCCGGATAGGTCACCGAGCCTTCGCGCTCGACGCGCTCCCAGGAGATGTGGGCGAGCGACGGCATCACCGAGCGCATCTCTTCGTAGACCTCGCCGACATCGGCATAGGTCCAGCCGAGGCCGAGGCGGTTGGCGATCTCGATGATGAGCGCGACGTCCTGCCGCGCCTTGCCCGGCAGCGGCACGGCGGGCCGGCCGAGCTGTACCTGCCGGTTGGTATTGGTGTAGGTGCCGAGCTTTTCGGCGTGGGCCGAGGCCGGCAGCACGACGTCGGCGTGCCAGGCGGTCTCCGTGAGGAAGATGTCCTGCACCACGAGGTGCTCGAGCCTGGCCAGCGCTTCACGCGCGTGGATCTGGTCCGGGTCCGACATCGCCGGGTTCTCGCCCATGATGTACATGGCCCGGATGCTGCCCTCGTGGATCGCGTCGATGATCTCGACAACGGTGAGCCCGCGCACCGGGTCGAGCGGCCGGCCCCACAGGTCCTCGAAGCGGGCCCGGATATCGTCGTCCGCCACGCTCTGATAGTCGGGGAAGACCATCGGGATGAGCCCGGCATCGGAGGCGCCCTGCACGTTGTTCTGCCCGCGCAGGGGGTGAAGGCCCGTGCCCGGCCGCCCGATCTGGCCGGTGATGAGGGCGAGCGCGATGAGGCAGCGCGAATTGTCCGTGCCGTGCACGTGCTGCGACACGCCCATGCCCCAGAAGATGATCGAGCGCTCGGCGCGCGCATAGGTTCGCGCCACGGTGCGGATGGTTTCGGCCGGGATGCCGCAGACCGGCTCTATCGCCTCGGGCGTGAAGGCGGCGACCTTCTCCCGGAGCGCCGTGAAACCGTCCACGTGGCCCTGGATGTATTGCTCGTCGTAGAGCTTTTCGTCGACGATGACGTTGAGCATGGCGTTGAGCAGGGCGACATCGGTGCCCGGCTTGAAGCGCAGGGCGTGCGTCGCATGGCGCATCAGGTCCTGCCCGCGCGGGTCGGCGACGATCAGCGTCGCCCCGCCCTTCGCCGCCTGCTTGAAATAGGTGGCGGCGACAGGGTGGTTCTGCGCCGGCCGCGCGCCGATGACGAGGATGCAGTCGGCCTCCAGCGCCGCATTGAACGGCGCCGAGACGGCGGCGGAACCGACGCCCTCCATCAGCGCCGCGACGGAGGAGGCGTGGCACAGCCGCGTGCAATGGTCGACATTGTTGGTGCCGAAGCCCTGCCGCACCAGCTTCTGGAAGAGATAGGCCTCCTCGTTGGAGCCCTTGGCCGAGCCGAAGCCGGCGAGGGCGCTGGGCCCGTGCGCATCGAGAATGCGCTTCAATCCGCCAGCCGCGCGGTCGAGCGCCTCCTCCCAGGTCGCCTCGCGGAAGACCGTCCACGGGTTCGCGGGATCGACGGTGATGTCGCCGCGCTTCGGCGCATCCTCGCGCCGCACCAGGGGCACCGTGAGCCGATGCGGATGGCGGATGTAGTCGTGGCCGAAGCGGCCCTTGACGCACAGGCGGTTCTCGTTGGCCGGGCCGTTGCGCCCGTCCACTTGCACGATGGTGTCGTCCTTCACGGCAACGCGCGTCAGGCAGCCGACGCCGCACCACGGGCAGACGCTGTCGACATGCCGATCCGCCACCACCGTGCGTTGCCGCGCCGCCGCGTCCATCAGCGATTTTTCGAAGAGCGCGCCCGTCGGGCAGGCCTGCACGCATTCCCCGCAGGCGACGCAGGTGGAGGCGCCCATCGGCGCGGCGATGTCGAAGACCGGGCGCGTGTCGAGCCCGCGGAAGGCCATGCCGATGACGTCGTTGACCTGCACCTCGCGGCAGGCGCGTGCGCACAGCCCGCAAGCGATGCAGGCATCGAGATTGACGGCGATGGCCACATGGCTCGTATCGTGCGGGGGCTGAGCGAGAAGGGCGTGGCCAGCTTGGGCCGTGCCGTCATGAGAGGAAGTGCGCCCGTTCGCGAAGCGGCTCGCCGTGACGCCGACGCGCTCCGCCCATTGCCAGAACGGGGCATCCGGATCCGGCGCCGCCTCGCGCGCGGACAGGTCAGCAAGGAGCAGCTCGAAGACCATGGCGCGGGCCTTCTCGGTCCGGTGCGAGGCCGAGTGCACCACCATGCCCGGCGTTGGCTTGCGGATGCAGGAGGCGGCGAGCACGCGTTCCCCCTCGATCTCCACCATGCAGGCGCGGCAGTTGCCGTCCGGCCGGTAGCCCGGCTCGGGCAGGTGGCAGAGGTGGGGAATGTCGGTGCCGGCGCGCCTTGCCGCCTGCCACAGGGTCTCACCGGGCAGGGCCGTGATCTCGCGCCCGTCGAGCGTGAAGCGGATGAGGTCCTCCGTCTCGCTCATCGTGCCCCTCCTGCTCCCGCTGCCGTGCCGTTGAAGAAGGCGAGGATCGAACGCACAGGATTGGGCGCCGCCTGGCCGAGGCCGCAGATGGAGGCGTCACGCATCGCGGTGGAGAGATCCTCCATCAGGTCGCGGTCCCACGCGTCGGCTTCCATCAGGCGCACCATCTTGTCGGTCCCGGCGCGGCAGGGCGTGCACTGGCCGCAGCTCTCGGCACGGAAGAAACGCATGAGATTGAGCGCGACGGCCCTGAGGTCGTCCTTGTCGGAAAGAACGATGACGGCATGGCTGCCGATGAAGGCACCGTGCGGATCGAGCGAACCGAAGTCGAGCGGCACGTCGGCGAGAGAGGCCGGCAGGATGCCGCCGGAGGCGCCGCCGGGCAGATAGGCGGCGAAAGCGTGTCCCTCGGCCATGCCGCCGCAGAACTCGTCGATCAATTCGCGCGCCGTGATGCCCGCCGGCGCGACCTTGACGCCCGGCTCGCGCACGCGGCCGGAGACGGAGAAGGAGCGCAGGCCCTTGTGCCCGCGCCGACCCTCGGCGGTGAACCAGTCGGCGCCGCGCGACAGGATGTCGGGGATCCAGGCGAGCGTCTCGACATTGTGGTTGAGCGTCGGGCGGCCGAAGAGGCCGACCTCGGCGATATAGGGCGGCCGGTGGCGCGGCAGGCCGCGCTTGCCTTCGATCGACTCGATCATCGCCGATTCCTCGCCGCAGATGTAGGCGCCGGCGCCGCGCCTCAGTTCGATGAATCCGGGGGCGACGAGCCCCGCGCCTTCAAGCGCCGCGATCTCGCGCCTCAGGATCTCGCGCACGGCCGGATATTCGTCGCGCAGGTAGATGTAGATGCGCTCCACGCCCACCGCCCAGGCGGCGATCAGCATGCCCTCCAGCATGCGGTGCGGCGTGCGCTCCAGCCACCAGCGGTCCTTGAAGGTGCCGGGCTCGCCCTCGTCGGCATTCACCGTCATCAGCCGCGGCGCCGGTTGCGCCGCCACGGCCGCCCACTTGCGCCCGGCCGGGAAGCCCGCGCCACCGAGCCCGCGCAGGCCGGCGTCCGACAGCGCGGCGATCGTCTCCTCGCGGCTTTTCGCCCCGCTCTGGCAGGAGACGAAGGCGCGGTAGCCGCCGGCCTCCAGACAGGCGCTCAGCGTCTCGTACTGCGGCAACTGCGCAACCGTCGCTCCTTCGGCGGCGAGAGCGGCAATCGTCTCGACCGTGGCGTGATCGACCGCCCGCTGCCCCACCTGCGCGGCGGGCGCCGCGGCGCAGCGGCCGATACAGGGCCCGCGCACGACGCGCACTTCACGCGGATCGACCGTGCCGATGAGCGCCGCGACGAGGTCGTCGGCACCGGCCAGCATGCAAGAGATGCTGTCGCAGACGCGCACGGTGACCGGCGGCAGGTCCGGCGCGTCGTCGGCGATGACGTCGAAATGGTGATAGAAGCTCGCGACCTCGAAGACCTCGGCCTGGGCGAGGCCCATGGCGGCGGCGAGCGCATGGAGGTGGCGCGGGCGCAGCGCGCCGAAACGGTCCTGCAGGAGATGCAGATATTCGATCAGCCGGTCGCGCCTGAGCGGCGTCTCCATGATGACGGCGCGCACCTCGTCGAGCGCGGCCTCGTCAAGCGGACGGCCCTTGCCGACACGTGCCCGTCCCTTGCCGCGGGGCCTCGCCATCACCGCGTCGTCGTCGCTCATTCCCTGTCGCTCTCCGCCGTCCGGGTCGCAGGCCGGATCGCTTTTCTGATGCGATTCCAAACTGGTAGCACGCCGCCGGGGCGAGATCACGATTTCTTGCGGGAGCGGCGACTGATGCTGCCGGGAAGTGCAGGTCTTACCGCCATGCTCGCGCCTACACGGCCGTCCGGCTGGCGCGGATGAAAACGGAAAGGGGCCGCAGCCTCCCCGCCCGTCATGGCCGCGCTTGTCGCGGCCATCCACGCCTTCCGGCAGCGCGCAGGCGTGGGTGGCATGGATGCCCGCGACAAGCGCGGGCATGACGGCGGAGACGGCCGGAAGACCATGTCAGCGCCGTGTGTCCTGTCACGCCCCGAATGGTGACGGCATCCGTTTCACACGCGAGATCGACGCGTTGAAGCCAAGCGGTCGAACCTCGACCGAGCAGCCATGCGCTTGTCGCAGGCATCCGCGCCCACGCCCGTTCTTCCGACAGCCGGGGCTTGCGGTCCGCCGGCGCGCGATCATAAATGCCGGCTCAGGAACCAGGCTGGGGGACGTCGGGCAGGGCCCATGCAGATACGTGTTCTCGACGGCCTTGATCCTGTGGACGCGGCGGCGCGCCTCGCACCTCTCGGGCATCTGACCTTCCTCGACAGCGCCCGCGACGGCGGCCTCGGCCGTTACGCCTATGCGGCCGCCGATCCGTTCGGCATCTTCTCGGTGCGCGGCGGGCGCTGCTTCTGGGATGGAGAGCGGCTCGACGAGCCTTTCGTCCCGGCGCTGAAGGCGCGCCTCGCCGCCTTTCGGCAGGAGAGGCTGGCGGACCTGCCGCCCTTCCAGGGCGGGGCGGCCGGCTTCCTCGCCTATGATCTCGCGCGCGCCTTCGAGAAGCTTCCCCTAACCGCAGCCGGGGCTGGCGCGGTGCCCGAGGCGGTGCTGCCCTTCTACGACGTGGTCCTTGCCTTCGACCTCGTCGCCTCCCGCGCCTTCCTCGTCTCCACCGGCTGGCCCGAGACCGAACCTGCCGTGCGTGAGCGGCGCGCCGGGCAGCGGGCGGAGGCCTTTCTCGACCGGCTGCGGCAGCCGGCACCGCCGATGCGCGGCAATCCGGCGATCGCCTCCGATGCCTGGGTCGCGGATTTCTCGCGCGACGATTATCTCGCCGTCGTGCGCCGCACCATCGACTACATCCTGGCGGGCGACATCTTCCAGGCCTGCCTCGCCCAGCGCTTCGAGGCCCCTTTGCCGCCGGGCTTCGACGGCTGGGCCTTCTACCGGCGCCTGCGCTCGGTCAATGCGGCCCCGTTCGGTGCCTGGCTCGACTACGGTGACGTCAAGGTCGCCTCCTCGTCGCCGGAACGGTTCCTGCGCCTCGACCGAGGCCACGTCGAGACACGGCCGATCAAGGGCACGGCACCGCGCAGCGCCGATCCGCAGGAGGATACGGCGCTCGCGGCGGCTCTCGCCGCTTCCGAGAAGGACCGGGCCGAGAACCTGATGATCGTCGACCTCCTGCGCAACGACCTCTCGCGCGTCTGCCGGCCGGGCAGCGTGCATGAGCCGGCGCTGTGCGCGCTCGAGAGCTACGCCAACGTGCATCACCTCGTCTCGACCGTGACGGGCGAGCTCGAGGCCGGGCGCGATGCCGTCGATCTCATCGCCGCGACCTTCCCGGGCGGGTCCATCTCCGGTGCGCCGAAGATCCGCGCCATGGAGATCATCGCCGAGCTCGAGCGCAACGCTCGCGGCGTCTTCTGCGGCGCCATCGGCTTCATCGGCTTTTCCGGCGACATGGACCTTAACATCGCCATCCGCACGGTGACGCTTGCCGGCGGCAAGGCCGTGGTGCAGGCCGGCGGCGGCATCACCATGCTCTCCGACCCGCCGGCCGAACATGAGGAGACGATGGTGAAGGCCCGTCGTATCTTCGAGGCCTTCGCCGGTTCGGCAACGGGCGAGGCGGCGTGAGTCATGATCGTCGTCATCGACAATTACGATTCCTTCGTCTTCAACATCGCGCGCTACCTGCGCGAGCTCGGTCGCGAGGTGACGGTCGTGCGCAACGATGCGTTGGATGTCGAAGGGCTCGCTGCCATGCACCCTTCGGCCATCGTGCTCTCGCCAGGGCCGTGCACGCCCCGAGAGGCCGGCATCTCGTGCGACGTCGTCCGCGCCTTTTCCGGGCGGGTGCCGCTCCTTGGCATCTGCCTCGGCCACCAGTGCATCGGCGAAGTGTTCGGGGGGCAGGTAGTGCGCGCCCGGGTACCGATGCACGGGCGTGCGGCGCCGGCCCTGCACGAGGGGGCAGGGCTCTTCGCCGGCCTGCCGCAGCCGCTCGCCGTCGGGCGCTATCACTCGCTGATCGTCACGCTCGACGATGAAGCCGGGCCGCTGCGCGTGACGGCCCGCTCGCCCGAGGGCGAGATCATGGCGCTCGCGCACCGTGCGCATCCGACCTACGGCATCCAGTTCCATCCCGAATCCGTGCTGACACCGCAGGGCAAGGCGCTGCTCGCCAATTTTCTCGCCGCCGCCGAGCGGTTCGCCGCCAATGGGGAGGGAATATGTTCGTCCTGAACGGCGAGATCCATGAAGGCACCGCGGCCGCGCTCGACCTGCGCGACCGCGGCCTGACGCTCGGCGATGGCCTGTTCGAGACCATCCTCGTCGTCTCCGGCCGCCCCTTCATGCTCGACGCGCACCTCGACCGGCTCTGTTCCGCCGCGGCCGAGCTTCGCCTGCCGGTAGAGCGCGAAGCGTTTGTCCGCGCGGTTGCCATGCTGCTGGCCGAAACCGCTGCCGGCGATTGTGCGCTGCGCCTTGCCGTGACGCGCGGCCCCGGTGCCCGCGGGCTGCGCATTCCCGCCGATGCGGCGCCGAACCTCCTCGTCACCAAGGCGCCGTGGCAGCCATCGATGGCCTTTACCGACATCACGCTCGCCACCGTCGCCATCCGCCGCAACGAGACTTCACCGCTTTCTCGGATGAAGACCTTGTCCTATCTCGATAATGTGATGGCGCTGGAGGAGGCCGTGGCTCGGAGCGCCGACGATGCCCTTCTCCTCAACACGGAGGGGCGCGTGGCCGCGACGAGCATGGCCAACCTCTTCATTGTCCGTGGAACCGCGCTCCTGACCCCGCCGGTCTGCGACGGCGTGCTGCCCGGCACGTTGCGCACATTGCTCCTCGCGCAGGCGGCAAAGGCCGGGCTTGCAGCGCGCGAAGCGCCGCTCGCGCCAGAGGACCTTCTTGAGGCCGATGCCGTTCTCGCCACCAACAGCCTGCGTCTGGTGATGGCGGTGGCGGCACTCGACGGGCGCACCCTGCCGCGAGCCGAGAAGGCGGTGGCAGCCCTGCGTGGACTGGTCCGCAACGCCATATCCGCCGCCTGTGGTCGCGATCCCTTCGCCGTCGGTTTCGCCGCGGGATGACACGGAGGCCCGCAAGGGATTATGCTGCGTCAGCAGGTCGCAGCTCGACGTGACCAGCGCAGGAGGGGGCAGCGCCATCTCGGGCCTCGCGACCGCCACGGTTTGCGGAGGCAGAGCCATGGTGTTCCACGTCATTTCCGGGCCCAACGACGACGTCCACGTTCCGGCTGTTCGCAAGATCACGGTCGGCGACCTCTGGCAGGCACTCGCGCGGGGGCTCGAGGACTTCCGGGAGATGCCGAGCCACCTGCCCTTTCTCATCATCATCTACCCCGTGATGGGGCTGCTGCTCGGACGGGCAACCTACGACAACAACCTGATGCCGCTGGTCTATCCGCTCATCACCGGCTTCGCGTTGATCGGTCCTTTCGCCGCCATCGGCCTCTATGAGATGAGCAAGCGGCGCGAACAGGGCCTCGACACCTCGTGGAAGCACGCCTTCGACGTCCTGCGCTCGCCCTCGATCTGGGCCATCGGCGCGCTGGCTGTGGCCCTGATGGCGATCTTCTTTGCCTGGGTCACCACCGCCCATGCCATCTATCAGTCGATCTTCGGCATCGACGCTCCGAAGCCCATGGGCGAGTTCTTCGCCACGATCCTCGGCACGCCCGAGGGGCTGCGCCTCATCGTGATCGGCAATATCGTCGGGCTCGGCTTCGCCCTCGTCGTGCTGCTCCTCAGCGCCGTCTCTTTCCCCATGCTGGTCGACCGGGACGTGGGTGCGGCCGTGGCGGTGGCGACCTCGATCAAGGCGGCTCTTGTCAACCCGATCCCCATCCTCGTCTGGGGTCTGGTGGTCGCGATCAGCCTCCTCGCCGGCGCGCTGCCGCTCTTCGTCGGCCTCGCCGTCGTCCTGCCGGTGCTGGGCCACGCCACGTGGCACCTCTACCGCAAGCTGGTGGTCTGAGCGGACCACAGGGCGGCCATGCGCGCCCTGCGATCGAAAAGCGCCGGAGGCCGTTTGACCCTGTAGTCGCTACAGGAATTATGGTGCCTGCCTGACCAGAAACGGACGGGCAGGTTCATGCACACCGGCACCCATTCCACCGCGCATCTTCCGCAAGAAGCAGGCGGCTGCTGCGGCCATGACCCCGCTCATGGCGCGCACGACCATGGCGTCCCCTCTGGCGGGGCCTCGCCGGCGGCCTTCACCTGGCGTGTCGAGGGGATGGACTGTGCGAGCTGCGTCGCGACCATCGACAAGGCCCTGTCGCGGCTGCCGGGCGTCTCGGGCGTCTCCGTTTCGCTCGCCCGAGAGACCGTCTCGCTGGACCTGGGCAACGGAACGAGCGCTGGCGAGATCGAAGCGCTGCTCCGCCGCCTCGGTTATCGCGCTGCGCGCCTCGCGTCGCCGGCGTCGCCGGCGACGCTGGCCGAGCCCCGCCGGGCCGCGTCGCCGTCCTGGTGGACGACCGGCAAGGGCCGCATCGCCATTGCGGCGGGGCTTCTCCTCGTCGTCGCCTACGGCGTCAGCCTGGCCGATGCGCGCCTCGCCGATGCCGCGTTCATCGTGGCGAGCCTCGTCCCCGCCGCGCCCATCGCCCGGACCGCGCTGCGCAAGGCCGCGGCCGGCGCGCCCATGACCATCGACATGCTGATGACGGTCGCCGTCATCGGCGCACTCGTCATCGGCGCGGTGGAGGAGGCGGCCATCGTCGTCTTCCTCTTCGCCGTCGGCGAGCTGCTGGAGGGCGTGGCGGCCGAGAAGGCCCGTTCCGGCATCCGTGCCCTTGCCGCCCTTGTCCCGCAGACGGCCCTGCGCGAGACCGGTGACCGGCTCGAAAACGTCCCGGCCGAGGCCCTCGCCATCGGTGATATCGTCGTGGTGCGTCCCGGTGACAGGGTGCCGGCCGACGGCGTCGTCGTCGACGGGCGCTCGAGCCTCGACGAGGCGCCGATCACGGGCGAATCCGTGCCCGTCGCCAAGGGACCGGGGGACAAGGTCTTCGCCGGTGCCATCAACGCCGAGGCGGCCCTGCGCGTGGTGGTGGAGGCGGGTGCTGCCGACAACCTCGTCGCGCGCATCGTGCGCCTCGTCGAGGAGGCGCAGGACGCCAAGGCGCCCACTGCTCGCTTCATCGACGATTTTGCCCGCTGGTACATGCCGCTCATCGTGGCGCTCGCCGCCGCGGTGGCTGTGGCGCCGCCGCTCGTCGCCGGCGGGGACTGGATGACGTGGATCTATCGCGGCCTGACGCTGCTCCTCATCGGCTGCCCCTGCGCGCTTGTCATCTCCGTACCCGCGGCGATGGCCTCGTCCTTGTCCTCGGCGGCGCGCAACGGCCTGCTCGTCAAGGGCGGCGCCGTCATCGAGCGGCTGGCGGGCATCGAGACCGTGGCCTTCGACAAGACGGGCACGCTGACCGTCGGTCGTCCGGTCGTGACCGACATCGTGCCCCTCGGCAGCCGTGACGCCGCCGGCCTCCTCGCCCTCGCCGCGGCGGTCGAGAGCCATTCCAGCCACCCGCTCGCCGCAGCCGTCGCGGCGCGCGCCGGAAGGGACGGCGTCCAGCCGCCAGCGGCCTCGGATGTGCGTGCACTGCCCGGCAAGGGCATGGAAGGGACGGTCGGCGGCACGCCCGTCTTCATCGGCGCGCCGCCCTTCGCCGCCGAAAGGGCGCCGCTCGACGACGCCTTGCGCGCGTCGATCACGCGGCTGGAAGGCGAGGGCAAGACGGTCGTCGTCATCGTTGTCGGCCGCGAGGCGGCTGGACTGTTCGCCCTGCGCGATGAGCCGCGGGCCGATGCGGCCGATGCGGTCGCGGAGCTCGGTGCGCTCGGGGTCGGCAGCCTGATGCTGAGCGGCGACAATCCGCGCACGGCGGCAGCCATCGCCGGCGCGTTGGGTGTCGAGGCAAGGGGCGGCATGCTGCCGGCGGACAAGGCCGCGGCCATCGGCGAGCTCGCCGCCCGGCGGCGCATCGCCATGGTCGGCGACGGCATCAACGATGCGCCGGCGCTGGCGCGGGCCCATGTCGGCATTGCCATGGGCGGCGGCACCGATGTGGCGCTCGAAGCCGCCGATGCGGCCCTGCTGCACGACCGGGTGCGCGACGTGCCGGTGCTGCTGCGCCTTTCGCGCGCGACCATGATCAACGTGCGCCAGAACATCGCCGTCGCCCTCGGGCTCAAGGCGCTCTTCCTCGTCACCACGGTCGTCGGCGCGACGGGCCTGTGGATGGCCATCCTCGCCGATACCGGCGCGACCGTGCTCGTCACGCTCAACGCCCTGAGGCTACTTGCGTTCTTCCGGAGGGCGTGACGCCGAGAAGGTGCGCCGCCCTTTCCCTCCCCCCTTGCGGGGGAAGGGGGGGCAGCCTGGCAGGCCGCGGTGCGCCTGCGTCAAGACTCTCACAAGGGGTACGGGGGCCCCGTCAGCAGGGTTGCGTCAGGGCGAGGCCGCAGCCGTCGAGGAAGCGCAGCATCTTCTCGCGCCAGGGCGCGGTGTCGATCCGGCGCTCGACGAGCCAGGCCGGGTCGTAGTAGGTGGAGCTGTAGCGCTCGCCCGCGTCGCACAGCAACGTGACGACGGAGCCGCGGCGGCCGGCCGTCATCATCTCGCTGACGATGGTGGCGACGGCCCACATGTTGGTGCCGGTGGAGCCGCCGACGCGCCGGCCGAGGAGTTCGCTCGTCACCTGCATGGCCGCGATACTGGCCGCATCCGGCACGGCGATCATCCGGTCCACCACCTCGGGCACGAAGGAGGGCTCGGCGCGCGGCCGACCGATGCCCTCGATGATGCAGTCGCAGCGCTCGAGCTCCCTGAGGCTGCGGTCGGCATAGTGGCGGTGGAAGATGGAGCCCTCGGGATCCGCCACGCACAGCCGCGTCGCGTGCTTCTGGTAGCGGATATAGCGCCCGAGCGTCGCCGAGGTGCCGCCGGTGCCGGCGCCGCAGACGAGCCAGGCGGGGATGGGCGCCGGCTCGAGGCGCATCTGCGTGAAGATGGATTCGGCGATGTTGTTGTTGCCGCGCCAGTCCGTCGCCCGCTCCGCATAGGTGAACTGGTCGAGATAGTGGCCGCCGGTTTCCTCTGCGAGGCGGCGGGCCGTCTCGTAGACGGCCTTCGGATCGTCGACGAAATGGCTCTCGCCGCCATGGAAGGCGATGGCCGCCACCTTCTCCGGCGAGGTCGAGCGCGGCATCACGGCGATGAAGCGCAGGCCGAGCAGCCGGGCGAAATAGGCTTCCGACACCGCGGTCGAGCCGCTCGAGGCCTCGACCAGCGTCGTCGCGGGGCCGATGCGGCCGTTGCACAGGCCATAGAGGATGAGCGAGCGGGCGAGCCGGTGCTTGAGGCTGCCGGTGGGATGGCTCGATTCATCCTTCAGGTAGAGCGTGATGCCCGGCGCCCTGGGCAGGTCGAGCCGCACCAGATGCGTGTCGGCCGAGCGGTTGAAATCCGCCTCGATGCGGGCAATCGCCTCGTTGAGCCAGGCACGGCTGCAGATGTCCGCCGCAGCGGCGGACGCAAGTTCGTCGGCAGGATGAGTTCTCATACGGCAAGACTAGTTGCCGGTCCGCGCAAAGGGATTGCTTTGTGGCATCCGTCCGCCCGGTTTGGCGGAATGGCATTCCTACCGGAAGCGCCGCGGCGGGTCATCCTTGCGTCTTTGCAGCGCACCATGGCTTGGTCAAAAAGCCGCCGGCCGGATGCCAATCCGGCCGGCGGCGGCTGAAGGCTGCGCCCGTTGTGGCGCTTGTCAGACCCCCTCCGGGTCTTCGTGAAAGCAGGAAGCATCAACCGTGCCAACCACGGCGCGGCCGGAAAGAGCCGGATTTCCATGCGCCGGCCCGAGCTTCACAATGCCGGAGGCGCCCGAGAAGGCGCCAGCTCATTTCGCGGCTGCACAATGCGGCGGCAGACGAAGCGCGGAAGTCGAGTGGGCCGCGATCAGCTCAGCATCTGGGTATCGCCGCAGATTGAGATGGCCTGGCCGGAGATGGTGCGTCCGCGGGGGCTCGCGAGGAAGACGATCTGGTCGGCAATCTGCTGCGGGGTGACATAATCCTTGATGGAAGTGAAGGAAAAGGCGCGCTCCTCCATCTCCTTGAAGCTCAGGCCGCGCTGCTGGGCCTTGGCCTCGAGCACGCGCCGCTGCCGGTCGCCGGCGACGAGGCCGGGCAGGATGGCGTTGACGCGGATGCGGTCCGCCCCGAGTTCGATGGAAAGCGACTTGGTGAAGCCGACGACGCCCCATTTCGCAGCGGCGTAGGGCGAGCGCAGCGCGAAGCCGAGGCGTCCCGCCACCGAGGCAAGGTTGACGATGGAGGCGTTGCCGCTCTTCCTGAGGTATGGCACGGCGAGGCGCGCGCAGTTGAACTGGCCGGTGAGGCACACGGCGACGCAGCGGTCCCAGTCCTCCGGGTTGATCTCGTCGACCTTGCCCGTCGGCCCGGCGATGCCGGCGTTGTTGACGAGCACGTCGAGCCCGCCGAGAGCGGCGAGGGCCTCCTCGAACAGCCGTGCGACGGAGGCCCGGTCCGCCACGTCGCAGGTGGAGCGCGTCAGGGCGGGATCGCTCCCGGCGAGCGCGTCGAGCGCCGCCGTGTCGACGTCGCACACATGCACACGCGCTCCCTCGCGCACGAAGGCGCGGGCGATTTCGAGGCCGATGCCGTTCGCGCCCGCTGTCACGAGTACACGCAGGCCCTTGATGTCGAGATCCATTGCCCTCTCCGTTCCGTCCCTTTGGTTCGTCAGTCCGCGAGCTGCCCGCGGGAGATAATGAAGTCCGCCGCGTTGCGGATGTCCTCGGCGATGGCGGCGCGGGCCGCCGCGCCATCCTTCGCGATGATGGCGGCGAGCGCTGCGGCGTGCCGCTCCCGAGCCCCGCCGCTCGTCAGCCGGTCCGGATTGGCCCTGAGGTCGAGGTTGAGGATGGGCCCCACCTTGAGCCACAGCCCGCGAATGATCTCGACGAGGATCGGCGAGCGCGCCGCGCTGTAGATCGCGAAATGCAGGTTCTTGTTGAGCTCGACCGACAGCGGCGCGTCCGGCTTCTCAGCATGGCTTTCCAGCCGGAAGGCCTCCTCGCAGCGGGCGATGGCGGCGAGATCATCCGCGTCGCGCAGCAGCGCCGCCTGTTCAGTGGCATAACCCTCGATCTCGATGCGCACACGCGCCAGGTCGCGGAACTGCTCCGTCGTCATGATCGGCACGCGCACGGCTCGGTTGGGTGCGACTTCCAGCGCTCCGTCCGCCACGAGGCGGCTCACAGCCTCGCGCACCGGCATCATCGAAACGCCGAGCGCCTCGGCCGCACCGCGCAGCGAGAGCTTGTCGCCCGGCGCGAGGCGGCCGGACACGAGAAGCTCACTCAGCTGCGCATAGGTCCGGTCGCCCAGTGTCAGGCGAGCGAGCGGTGCGATCTCGTTGAGGGCGGGGGCGAGCGGCAAGGGCAACCTCAAAAAAGGACTCGACATCAGCCGAGAGATAGGAAAATCTAACTGTGATCACAGATCACGGCAAGCGCAGAACGCGTCCGCTCAGAGATGCGACGCCTGCGGGGCTCCGGCCCAAGTGACTGAGGACGATCGACGTCTGCCGTCGGTCGAGGGGATGGAAAACCACGCCGCCAGAAGCGGCCAAAGCCCAAGGGGGAGGTCATGACAGTTAAGGATCATCTGTCCCGTCGCGGTCTGCTGAAGGGAGCGGCCGGCACTGCGCTCGTCGCCGGGCTCGGCATGCCGGCTATTGTGCGTGCCCAATCCGACGTCATCCGCTTCGGCCATCTCACCCCGCGCACGGGCTTCCTCGGGCCGCTCGGTGAATATGCCGTCATGGCGGCCGACCTGGCGGTGGAGGAGATCAACGCCGCAGGCGGCATCCTCGGCCGCAAGGTCGAAATCCTGAAGGAGGATTCGGTCAATCCCCAGACGGCTTCGACCAAGGCCGAGCGTATGGTGGAGCGCGACAAGGTGACGTGCATCGTGGGCGAGATCTCCTCGGCCTCCTGCCTTACCATCGCCCAGGTCGCCCAGCGCACGAAGACGCTCTTCGTCAACACCGGCGGCAATTCGGACGCGTTGCGCGGCAAGGACTGCAAGCGTTTCATGTTCCATGTGGAATCGCAGAATTCCATGTATGTGAAATCGGTCGGCCGCTCGTTCATGCAGGAGGGGCTCGTCAAGGGCAAGAAGTGGTATTCGCTCACCGCCGACTATGCCTTCGGCCACGACCTGCTCTCGGTCGCCAAGCGCTTCATGCAGGCGAACGGCGGCGAATTCGCGGGCGACGACCTCGTGCCGACGGACGCCACCGACTTCTCCGCCTATCTCATCAAGATCCGCTCGGCGAACCCCGACCTCGTGGTGCTGAATCTCGCCGGCGCGCAGATCACCAACTTCCTCAAGCAATATGCCGAGTTCGGCCTCACCTTCCCGATCGGCGGCTTCGGCTTCGACACGGCGCTTGCCTGGGCCGCCGGCAAGGGCAATTTCGTCGGCACCTGGCCGGTGGTCTGGCACCATCTCCTCGAGACGCCCGGCTCGAAGGCCTTCACCGAGGCCTTCGTCAAGAAATACGGCAAGCCGCCGGAGAACCAGGCCTGGGGCGACTACATCGCGCTCAAGATCATCGCCCAGTCGATGAACGAGCTGAAATCGACGGAATCGCTGCAACTCGTCGAGCATTGGGAGAAGGGCGCCAAGTTCGACGTGCTGAAGACGCGCGAGGGCTATTTCCGCGATTTCGACCACCAGCTCATGCACGAGATGTACGCCGTGACGGCCCTGCCGGCGGACAAGATCGAGAATGAGTGGGACATCTTCACCTCGTCCGGCCCTGTCCCTGGCCCCGACGAGCCGCTCGACGCCATCGCCGCGACGCGCGAGGAGAACGCCTGCACCTTCCCGGCATGAGGAGGAGCGCAACCGCCTCGCCGTGGGCTGGTTAAACGTGGTGGCGCGATGATCCCTCCCTTTAGGGGAGGGTGGATCGGTCCGAAGGACCGAGACGGGTGGGGTTATGGCCGGGATATCGCTTGCGGTGTCCGCGGGTGGCCCCCTCCGTCGCTGCTTTGCAGCGCCACCCCCCTGAGGGGGAGGATCAGGGCCGCCGGGACGCCAATGCCGATAGAGAGTTCAGGGTATGACACGCCCCGCCGCCCAGCCGTTAACGACCGCCGGAGCATGACCTCGTGACCTTCACGCTCTTCCTGCAGCAGGTGCTCAACGGCCTGCTCGACGGTGTGTACTACCTTCTCATCGCGCTCGGCCTGTCGCTGATCTTCTCGCTCGGCGGCATCGTCAACCTGGCGCACGGCGCCTTCTATGCCATCGGTGCCTACCTCACGATCGTCCTGTCGCCTTACATCGGCTTCGGCGGTTCCTTCGTCGTCTCGCCGGTTGCGGTGGCGCTGCTCGGCGTCCTCATCGAGCGCGTCCTGTTCACCCGCTTCTACCGGACGGATCCCATCTATTCGCTGTTGCTCACCTTCGGCCTCGCCATGGTTGCCGAGCAGGCGCTGCGCATGATCTTCGGCGCTCCGCCTTTATCCTATTCCATCCCGCCGGCCCTGCGCGGGCAGGTGTTCATCGGCGACTTCATCTATTCCTACTACCGCTCGATGCTGCTCGTCGTCGCGGTGGCCTGTATCGCCGGGCTCTGGTTCCTCCTGCAGAAGACAGCCTTCGGCCGCGTGGTGCGGGCCGGCGTGCAGAACCCGGACATGGTCGGCGCGCTCGGTATCTCGCTGCAGCCCTACATGTCGGCCGTCGCCGCGCTCGGCATCGGCCTTGCGGGCCTTGCCGGCGTGCTGCTCGCGCCGATCTATTCCGTCCATCCCGCCATGGGCGCGGAGATCATCACGCCGGCCTTCGTCGTCGTCGTCATCGGCGGGCTCGGCTCCTTCTGGGGTGTCGTCGTCGCGGCGGTGCTCGTCGGCCTCGTCAAGGGGCTGATGGTGGCGGTCGGCTATTCGGCCGGCTCCACGGCCGCCATCTACCTCCTCATGTTCCTCGTCCTCCTGTTCAGGCCGCGCGGCCTGTTCGGCGAGCGCATCACCCGCTTCGAGTGAGGCGCAGCACAATGCAGAAATATTCCTCGCTCGCCATCGCGGCCGTCGGGCTCATCGTCCTGCCGTCCGTGCTGCTCGCGCTCGGCCTCACCATGACCTCGGCGGCCGAGGTCGTCATCTTCGCCATCGCCTGCATGGCGCTCAACATCCTCGCCGGCCACACCGGGCTCATCTCCTTCGGCCATGGCGCCTGGTTCGGCATGGCGGCCTATGTCGCCGGCATTGCCCAGCGCGAGCTCTTCCCGGGCTCGTTCGTGGCGCCCGTCCTCCTTGGCCTCGGCGCCGTCCTCGTCGTCTCGACGGTATTCGGCTATCTCATCCTGCGCCGGCGCGGCGTCTATTTCTCGCTGATGACCCTGGCGCTCGCCGCCATGCTCCATGTCGTCGCCTTCCGCTGGACGGAGGTGACCGGCGGCGAGAACGGCCTTGGCGGCATCACGCGGCCGCAATGGTTCGGCATCGATTTCGAGAGCTCCACCGCCTGGTACTGGTTTGTCGCCGCCGTCGGCTTCCTCGTCGTCGTGCTGCTGTGGCGTTTCCACAACTCGCCCGTCGGCACCGTCCTCGTCGCCATCCGCGAGAACGAGCAGCGCGCACGCTTCCTCGGCTATGCGACGAACCGCTACAAGCTCGTCGCCTTCGTCGCCTCGGCCGTCATCACCGGCCTTGCCGGCATGCTGCTGCTCTACAAGAACCGGATGACCTCGGCAGAGCCGATTTCGGTCGCCTTCTCGGGCGAACTGCTCGCCATGGTCGTCATCGGCGGCATGCGCAGTTTCCTCGGGCCGGCGCTCGGGGCGTTGTTCTTCATCCTCTTCCGCGAGTTCCTGTCGATCTATACCGAGAACTGGCTGTTCTGGTTCGGCCTTCTCTTCGTCGCCTTCATCGTCTTCTCCCCCACCGGCCTCGTCGGCATCGGCAAGCGCCTTCTCGCGCCCTTCCGCAAGAAGACGGAGGAGGCTGCCGCCATGGCGGCACGCAAGGTGGAGAACCTGCCGCTGCCGGATTTCCTCAAACCGGCCGAGCATTTCAACAGCGCGCTCCTTGAGGCACGCGGCGTCGTCAAGCATTTCGGCGGCATCAAGGCCGTTCAGGGCTTCGACATCGCCGTCGAGGACCGCACCCTGCACGCCCTCATTGGCCCCAACGGCGCCGGCAAGACGACGGCCTTCAACCTCCTGTCCGGCATGTACGTGCCGGACGAGGGCACGATCACGCTCGCCGGCCGCTCCATCGCCGGCATGGCGCCGGAGGCCATCTGCCGGGCCGGCATCGGCCGCTCGTTCCAGATCACCAATCTCTTCCCGGCGCTCAGCGTCGAGGAGAACATCCGCCTCGCGGTTCAGGCGCGCCATCCCGAACGCTTCGACGTCTTCCGGGAGGCGCGCGCCATCGCCGAGATCAACGGCGAGACGACCGAGGTCGTGCGCTATCTCGGCGTCGCCGGCATCGAGCGTGCCGAGGCCGGCTCGCTCTCCTACGGTGGCCAGCGCCTGCTCGACATGGGGCTGGCGCTCGCGACGCGCCCGCGCATGCTGCTCCTCGACGAGCCGCTCGCCGGCCTCGCCGCGGCCGAGCGCGAGCGCATCGGCAACATCATCAAGCGTCTATCGGCGGACGTGCCAGTGCTGCTCGTCGAGCACGACATCGACCGCGTCTTCAAGCTCGCCGACCATGTGACGGTGATGAACGACGGGCGCGTGCTGCTCGACGGCACGGTGGAGGACGCGCGTTCGAGCCCGAAGGTGCAGGAGGTCTACATCGGCTCCGGCGCCGCCCATGTGGCGGCGAGGCCGCGCGAGACGGCGGCGCGCCCTGAGCCGATCCTGACGCTCGACGACGTCCACACCTATTATGGCAAGAGCCATATCCTGAACGGCGTCGGTTTCACGGTGCACCAGAACGAGATCGTGGCGCTGCTCGGCCGCAACGGCGCCGGCAAGTCGACGCTGCTGAAGTCCCTCGTCGGCATCGCTCCGGCGGCGCGCGGCTCCATCAGACTTGCGGGTGAGGAACTCGTCGGCCGCCCTTCGGCGGAGGTGGCGCGCCTCGGCATGGGCTACGTGCCACAGGGGCGGGGGCTCTTCGCCGGCATGACGGTGGCTAAGAACCTCGAGCTCGGCCGCCTCAAGCGCCGCACCGGCAACGGCATCCACTGGGATCTCGAGCGCATCTACGACTATTTCCCGCGCATCCGCGAGCGACTCGGCACGCCGGCGGACTACCTCTCCGGCGGCGAGCAGCAGATGGTGGCGGTGGCGCGGGCGCTGTCGGGCGACGTGCGCGTGCTTCTGCTCGACGAACCCTTCGAGGGCCTCGCTCCGGCGGTTGTCGAGCAGCTCTTCGAGAGCTTCGATCGTCTGCGCAGGGAAGTCGCGATCATCATCGTCGACCATCACCTCGATCTCGCGCTTGCCCTGTCCGACCAGACGGTGGCGCTGGAGCGCGGCGAGGTCATCCACGCCGGCCCGTCCAAGGCGCTGCGCGAGGACCTCGACCTGCGCCGCAAGGTGCTGTGGCTGTAACGATTGAGGAGACTGGGAAGACATGTCGACCGCCGCCATCGTCGGAGCAGGTCTCATCGGCCGGGCCTGGGCCATCGTTTTCGCCCGGGCCGGCTGGGACGTGCGCCTGTGGGATCCGCACCGGCCGACCCTCGCCGAGGCGCCGGCGCTCATCGCCCGTGAATGTGAGGAGCTTGCCCGCCACGGGCTCGTCGATGACGCAGCAGCCGTCGCCGCCCGGGCACGCGTCGCCGCTTCTCTTGCCGAGGCGGTGAGCGAAGCGGACATCGTGCAGGAGAACGGGCCGGAGAAGGTGGAAGCCAAGCGCGCCATCTATGCCGATCTCGACCGCTTGGCACGGCCGGATGCCATGCTCGCCTCCTCGACCTCGGCCATCGTCGCCTCGCTCTTTACCGAGGATCTGCCAGGTCGGGCGCGCTGTCTCGTCGCCCATCCCGTCAATCCGCCGCATCTCGTGCCGGTGGTGGAATTGTGCGGCGCGCCCTGGACGGCGCCCGAGACGATGGCACGTGCCAGCGCCATCTACGAGGCTGTCGGCCAGGTGCCGATCACCGTCCGCAAGGAGATCGACGGCTTCATCCTCAACCGCCTGCAGGGGGCGTTGCTGGCGGAGGCGTTCCGCCTCGTCGAGGAGGGCTATGTCTCGCCGCAGGACCTCGACCATACGGTCAAGGACGGGCTCGGCCTGCGCTGGTCCTTCATCGGCCCGTTCGAGACCATCGAATTGAATGCTCCCGGTGGCATGGCCGATTACTGCGCGCGTTACACCGGTTTCTACAAGCGTCTTGCAGCCGACCCCGCCCGCCCGGAGGTCTACAACCCGGAAAACGTCGAGAAGATCCTCGCCGCCTGGCAAGGCTCGGGTGATCCGTCCTGCATCGCCGCGCGCAGCGAATGGCGCAACCGGCGCCTCGCCGCGCTTGCCGCCCACAAGAAGAGCCAGCCCGGCGATCCCTGATCCCTTCCTCCCGACCAGTCGGAGTGTCCACTATGGCCCGCAAAGTCATCATCACCTGCGCCGTCACCGGCGCCATCCACACGCCCTCCATGTCGCCCGCCCTGCCGGTGACGCCGGAGGAGATCGCGGACGCCGCCATCAGCGCCGCCGAGGCGGGGGCTGCTATCGTTCACCTGCACGCCCGCAACCCTGAAACAGGCCAGCCCGACCAGTCGGCCGAGGCCTTCGAGCCCTTTCTCAAGATCATCAAGCAGCGCTCCGACTGTGTCGTGAACCTCACGACGGGCGGCGCGCCCTACATGACCGTCGAGGAGCGCGTGAAGCCGGCTGCGACGTGGAAGCCCGAGGTCGCCTCGCTCAACATGGGCTCCATGAACTTCGGCCTCTTCGGCATGCTGAAGCGCTTCAAGGACTTCAGGCACGACTGGGAGGAGAAACACCTCGGCAACAAGGACATCGTCTTCCGCAACACATTCCAGGACATCGAATATGTCCTGCGCACGCTGTCGGACGCCGGCACGCGCTTCGAGTTCGAGTGCTACGACACGGCCCATCTCTATAATCTGGCGCATTTCCTCGACGCCGGCCTCGTCAAGCCGCCGCTCTTCGTGCAGACCGTCTTTGGTCTTCTCGGTGGCATCGGCGCCCATCCGGAGGACGTGCAGCACATGAAGCGTACGGCCGACAGGCTGTTCGGCGACAAATACCAGTGGTCAGTGCTCGGCGCTGGTCGCAATCAGCTGCCGATCGCCGCCATGGCCGCTGCCATGGGTGGCAACGTGCGCGTGGGGCTCGAGGATTCCCTCTGGGCCGGGCCCGGCAGGCTCGCTCGATCGAACGCCGAACAGGTGCGCCTTGCCCGCCAGATCGTCGAGGGCCTCGGCCTTGAGATCGCGACACCGGACGAGGCGCGTCAGATCCTCGATCTCAAGGGCGGCGATCAGGTCGGCTTCTGAAGTGTTGCAGCAAAGCCTTATGGCTGTGGCGAAGTTGTGCGGCCTGCCTCTTCTTGCTTGCGCCCGGCAGGTCGCTCATGTCGAATGGCGCCACCTGAGACTCAAGGAGGTTCCATGCCGCGCTTCGTTGTGGCGCTCGCTGCTGCGGGCTTTGCCCTCACGCTCGCCGCTTGCAATACGTCACGCTCGGGCGTGGATGGAGACATCCCGTCCGGCACGCCGAAATATGTCGAGGATCAGCTGATGCAAACGCCGCTGCCGCGTGATGATCGCTTCGGCGGCGACGTGCTGGGTGGCGGCCGCGGCTACTGATGCGCGTGGCCGAAAGGCCGGTATACCATCTGTGTCGTTCGAGAACCCGGAGGTCGCATCGACCTGCGGGTTCCTTCCTTTCAGCCAAGTGCCCTAAGGTGCCGGATCGGCCGGCCGGGTGCCAGTGTCTCGGCCGCGGCGACAATGGACTGCGTGTCGATGCCGTAGTGCCGGTAGAGATCGGCGAGGCTGCCCGTCTGGCCGAAGTGCTCCACCCCGAGCGAGCGGGTGCGATGGCCGCCGACGGCGCCGAGCCAAGCGAGCGTCGCTGGATGGCCGTCGAGCACGGTGACGATGCCGCAGTGGGGCGGCAGTTTTGCGAACAGCCGCTCGACGTGGCTCCGCGCGTGCACGAGGCCGCGCTCCCGGGCCCGGCTCGCCGCCGTCCAGCCGGCATTGAGCCGGTCGGCCGAGGTGACGGCGAGCAGGCCAACGTCGCGCCGGTCCTCCGCCATCAGGCCCACCGCGGCGATGGCTTCGGGCGCGATGGCGCCGGCATAGGCGACGACGATCTCCGAATTCGGCCCTGGCTCGCGCAGCCAGTAGGCGCCGTCGATGATGTCGCGGGCGAGGTCCGCGCTCATCGTGCGCTGCGGCTGGGCGAGAGGCCGCGTCGACAGGCGCAGATACACCGAGCCGCCGGTCTCGTCGCGCAGCCATGAGCGGGCGGCAGAGCCGTCCTCGTCCGCGGCTTCGCCGCTGCGCTGCATGTAGTCGAAGGCAAAGCGCATGATGACGGAGAGCTCGTCGACGAAGGCGGGCTCGAAGGCCGCGAGCCCGTCCTGCGCCATGCCGATGAGCGGTGTCGCGATCGACTGGTGCGCACCGCCCTCCGGCGCCAGCGTGATTCCCGAAGGCGTCGCCGTGAGGAGGAAGCGTGCATCCTGGTAGCAGGCATAGTTCAGCGCATCGAGCCCGCGGGCGATGAAGGGGTCGTAGAGCGTGCCGATGGGCAGCAGCCGCTCGCCGAAGAGGCTGTGCGAGAGACCCAACGCCGAGAGCATGATGAACAGGTTCATCTCGGCGATGCCAAGCTCCATGTGCTGGCCCTTGGGTGAGAACTCCCAGTTGAAGGTCGAGGGAATGCGCTCCTGCCGGAAGGTGTCGGCCATCGCCTCGCGCGCGAAGAGCCCGCGCCGGTTGACCCATGGCCCGAGATTGGTCGACACCGTCACGTCCGGGGACGTGGTGACGATGCGCTCGGCGAGCGCCGTGTCCGAGCGGGCGAGCTCGTTGAGCACGAGGCCGAAGCCCTGCTGCGTCGACATCTCCGCCTGCTTCGGCGCCGGCAGCTCGGCTGGCACGGGCACGCGCGGAGCGGTGAGCCGCCGCGCCCCGCGGGCATTGAACGGCACGGCGTCGAGGAACGCCTGCAGCTTGCGCGCATCGACGCCGAGGCCCTCGAACTTGTCCCACTCGTGCCCCGGGCGGATGTTCATCGCCTTGCGGAAGTCTTCCATCTGGGCCGGCGTCATCAGTCCTGAATGGTTGTCCTTGTGGCCGGCGAGCGGCAGGCCGAAGCCCTTGATCGTATAGGCGATGAAGACGACCGGCTTGTCGTGCGCCTTTGCCGCCTCGAAGGCGGTGATGAGCGAGGGCAGGTCATGGCCGGCGAGGTTCGTCATCAGCCGTGCCAGCGCCTCGTCGCTGCGCCGCTCAATGAGGGCGGTGACCGGCCCCTGGTCGCCGATGTCGTCGAGGAGGCGCTTGCGCCAGGCCGCGCCGCCCTGGAAGGTCAGCGCCGAATAGAGCTGGTTGGGGCAGGTGTCGATCCAGCGCCGCAGCGCCTCGCCGCCCTGCTCGCGAAAGGCCTCCTCCAGCAGCGAGCCGTATTTCAGCGTCACCACCTCCCAGCCGAAGGCCGAGAACAGGGCCTCGAAACGGGAGAACAGCCCCTCGCGGATGACGGCATCGAGGCTCTGGCGGTTGTAGTCGATGATCCACCAGCAGTTACGGAGGCCCTGCTTCCAGCCCTCGAGCAAGGCCTCGAAAATGTTGCCCTCGTCCATCTCGGCATCGCCGATGAGGGCGACCATGCGCCCCTCCGGCCAGTCCTTCGCCCAGCCGTGCGCCTTGACGTAATCCTGCACCAGCGAGGCGAACAACGTCTGCGCCACGCCGAGCCCGACCGAGCCCGTGGAGAAATCGACATCGTCGACGTCCTTCGTGCGCGAAGGATAGGACTGGGCACCCCTGTAGGCGCGAAAATCCGCGAGCTTCTCCTTGCTCTGATGGCCGAGGAGATACTGGATCGCATGGAAGATGGGGCTTGCGTGCGGCTTCACCGCGACCCGGTCCTGCGGCCGCAGCGCAGAGAAGTAGAGCGCCGTCATGATGGTGGCGAGCGAGGCCGAGGAGGCCTGATGCCCGCCGATCTTGAGCCCGTCCTCGTTGTTCCGCAGGTGGTTGGCATTGTGGATGGTCCAGGTGGCCAGCCACAGCACCTTCCTCTCCAGCTCGGAGAGATGGGCGAGGCGCTCGTCCGTCATGGGCAGTCCCTCTGTCGTTCTGGGCGGCCGCGGCCGCGACAGGGTTAGGCTAGGGCGCGCAACGTGGCATAACTTGCCAAATTTGCCAGCGCACGTTCAAATCATGGCAATTATAGAGAGAAGCCCCAGTTCCTGCGATGAGAAAACGCCACGTCGTCCTCGATGACATCGACCGGCGCATCCTCGCCGCCCTGCAGGCGGACGGGCGCACGACCATCCAAGCGCTGGCGGAGCGGGTCGGCCTCACCACCTCGCCCTGCCTGCGCCGCGTGCGCCTGCTCGAGGAGGCCGGCGTCATCCGGGGCTATGTGGCGGTGGTCGACCAGGCGGCGGTCGACCTGCCGGTGAGCGTCTTCATCTCCATCAAGCTCGAGCGCCAGCGCGAGGAGGAGCTCGACCGTTTCGCCGCCACCGTGTCCCGCTGGCCCGAGGTGATGGAATGCTACCTCATGACCGGCCAGCGCGATTACCTGATGCGCGTGGTCTGCGCCGATCTGCCGGCCTACGAGCGCTTCCTCAAGGAGAAGCTGACGCGCCTCGACGGGGTTGCCTCCATCGAGTCGAGCTTCGCGCTGGAACAGGTCAAGCACACCCACGTGCTGCCCCTGCGCTGATGACCTGTTACCGCAAGCGCTGCACGTGATCGATCAGTACATGCAACGTCGCGGCGACGTTCGCGCGCCGTTGATTGTCTCGGCACGCACCGAGCGCGAGCGGCGCGCCCCCTATCGAACACGCACCAGGGCGAGGGCGCCCGCGGCCATCAGGATAGCCGCAACAGCGAAGCTGACGCTGGGGGATACGGCGGTCCACAACACGCCGACGGCTGCGCTGGAGACGAATTTCGCGGCACCGTTGACCGTGCCGAGCGCCCCGTAGCTCGTCGCGAGCGTATCCTGGCTGACCATCTCGGCCGTCACGGTCGGTTCGAGCGCCTCCTGGACGGCGACATAGAGGCCCGCGACGAAAAAAATCCCGGCAAGCAGAACGACGGTCCCCGCGCCCGTCGCGAAGACCAACGCGGTGAGCGCCGCGGTCAGGACACCAAGGCCATAGCCCGCGATCAGCACGCCGCGCTGGCCAAAGCGATCCGCCAACATCCCGATCGGGTAGGACGTGGCGACCTGGACCACATTGCGCCAGACATAGAGCAGGCCTACGGCCTGGGCAGCGTCGATAACGCCCATCGCAGGGGTCAGTAACTGGGTCGCTGCCAGAATGAGCAGACTGTGTGAGAAATCACCCATCCCGAAAATGCCAACGGCGACGAGGTACCGCTTGAAGCGGGCCGGCAGACCTCGCAACGTCGAGAAGAACTTCAGCGCCGGGTTCGGCGACTGCTCGGGGTCACGCACGAGAATCAGAAACGCCAGCACCGCGAGGACGCCGGGGATGAGCGTCAGCCAGAACACCAGGCGGAAGGGGCCGGAGGCCGTCTCCCACGGAAGATGCTGCGCCCAGCCGAGCAAGGCGACCCCGAGCAGCGGCCCGGCGACCGCGCCGATCGTATCCATCGCACGATGGAAGCCGAAGGCCCGTCCGCGCGTATCCGGCGTGATCGACTGGGCGACGATGGCGTCGCGCAAGGGGCCGCGCAGGCCCTTGCCGAACCAGGACACGATGCGCCCGAGCAGAATCAGCGGCCAGCCCACAGCAAGCGCGATCAGCGCCTGGCCGAGTGGCGTCAGGCCATAGCCGACGAGCACAAGCAGCTTGCGACGGCCGAACTTGTCGGCAATGTAACCCGCGACCATTTTGGTGAAGCTCGCTACGGCATCGGCAATGCCTTCGATGAGGCCAAGTGCCGCCGCCGGTACGCCGAGAACGGCAAGAAAGCCCGGCAGGATGACCGTCGTCGTCTCGTAGCAGAAGTCGCCGAGCGCGCTGGTGAGGCCCGCGCCGGCCACGGTCCGGTTGAGCCAGTTGCGCGGGCCGTTCTCGGGTGTCGCGGCGATCGTCTCCGCCTTCTGTGTCATCGCCGCACCCCTCATCGATTCTCGTCATGGGCGTCGAAGACGCGCCGGGCATAGTCGTCGAGCACCGCCTCGCAGCCCTTCAGGCGCTGCTCCGCCTCGGCCGCGCGCGCGGCGCCGTAGAAGTCGAGTTTCCTGATCCTGGCGAGCCAGCCCCTGAGCTTCTTCAGGTCGACGTCGTTCTCTTCCAGTTCGGCATAGGTGAAGTGGCTCGCGTCGACCTCTTTGGCGACCTCGCGCTCGAAGTCGTCGCACTTGTCGATGAATTCCGCATAGGCTTCGTCCCGGTCCGCCTTGAACCGTGCGATGACCTTGCCTTCCTGTGCCTTGTCTAGCGCGATGGTCTCCAGGATCACGCTTTCGCCCTTGGCCTCCGCGATGTCGTTTTCGAGCATCTTCAGCCGTCGAACATGATCGTCGGTCTTCGGCAGCAGACAGACGCCGTTCTGCAGATAGACGGCGCCCATACCCTTCAATCGGCGCCAGAGCGCCACGCGCCTGGAGGCGGGTTCGGGCGGGACCTTGTACGTGAGGAGGAGCCAAGTGAATGATACCATCGCCCACATTTAATGTAACGGCCGTCACAAATCAATCGTCACAATGTGAGTGACGCTGGCTGTGCGGCCAGACCGCGCTGGGCTAGCGATGCCGCCAGACTTTGACCGCCGAGACCAGCAGGATCGCGGCGAGCGCCGGGAGCAGCACCACGCCCGGCACGATGCCGAGCAATTGGCCGCCGACGAAGGAGCCGGCGATCGAGCCCGCCGCCATGAGGAGGACAAAGCGGCGATTGCGGCCGAGCACCGCGAAGCTGTCGTCGCGACTGTAGCGAGCAAACCCCACGATCATGGTCGGCAGACTGACCGCGAGCGACAGGCTGCCGGAAAGCTTGATGTCGAAGCCGAACAGCAGAACCAGTGTAGGGATAAGCAACTCGCCGCCGGCGACGCCGAGGAGGGAAGCGACCACGCCGATAACGAATCCCGCGGCGACGCCGGCCATAGTCTGCGCGATCCCGCTCGTCAGCGGGACGCCGGCCCCGTCCGCGTCGTGCCCGAAGAGCAGCACGGCCGCGATGCCGAGCAGCAGCAGCGCGATCACGCGATTGAGCGCACGGGCTTGCATCCGCGTGGCCCAACCTGCTCCGAACCAGGCGCCCAGCAGACTGCCGGACAGGAGATTGACGACGACAGACCAGTGATCGGCGATGGCGCCGAAGGGCACCGTGCCAGCGCGGAATGGCAGGGCCGACGCCACGACCACGAGGCTCATCGCCTTGTTGAGGATGACCGCCTCGAGCGCAGGAAAGCGAAAAAGCCCGATAAGCACCGGCAGGCGAAACTCCGCCCCGCCAAGGCCGATCAGCCCGCCGAGGGTTCCGATGACCGCGCCCCAGCCGACAGCCTTCGCAGAGCGGACGTTCCGCATCATTGCGCTGGTTCGCTGCGCATGGGTGCGCGGGCGACGTGATCGCGGGCGACCGACATTGACTTGACGATGGCATGGACCGCATCACCCGGCTGGAGGCGTAGCTGGTCGGCCGCCCGGCGGGTGATGCAAGCGAGAATCTCATCCTCGCCCACCTGGACATGAACGATCACGCCCGGCCCGGTGCCGGTTACGATGCCGGCGACTTTTCCGGCAAGGATGTTCTGCGCGGAAAGCCCGTCGGGCCGCTTGCGAGCAAGAATGACGTCATGCGCCATGATCCGCACGCGCACCCGCGTGCCAACCGGCCCATCGATGGTGGGCAGGAACAGGGGACCCGCGGCGGCGTCGAGCCGGGTCAGCCCGTCGTCTGCGTGTTCGACAATGATCGCCGGCAACATTGCCGCGATCTCGCGAATGCCCATGGCGCGCAAGGCTTCGGGATCGGCCATCACCTCGGCCGTGGTGCCTTCGCGCACGGCACGCCCTTTTTCGATCACCGCCACGCGGTCGGCCAGCAACTGGGCCTCGTTAACGTCATGGGTGACAAGCACCACCGGCATTCTGAGGTGCGCGCGCAGAGCGACAATCTCATCGTAGAGCCGCTCGCGCGTGGCGCGGTCCACCGCTGAGAACGGCTCGTCGAGCAGAAGGGCCTGGGGGCGGCGGGCAAGCGCGCGCGCCACCGCGACGCGCTGCTGCTGCCCTCCCGAAAGCTGGGCGGGCTTGCGGTCGGCGAAACCCGGCAGGTTGACGAGGGCCAGAAGGCGCTCGGCCTCGGCCCGCGGGTCCGGCGCGCTCCGGTCCATCGCCGCGATCACGTTCTGCGCCGCCGTCATATGCGGAAACAGCGCATAGTTCTGGAACACGACGCCGACATGCCGCCGGTGCGGCGGCAGGTTCACACCAGCGGCCGTGTCGAGCCATACCTCGCCGTCCACCGTGACCCGCGCCATCTCCGGCCGCCAGAGCCCGGCGATGGTCCGCAGCAACGTGGTCTTGCCCGAACCGGAGTGACCGACCAGCGCGAGCAACTCGCCGGGTTCCGCGCGGAAGGATGCGTCGAGCGGAATGGGGGCTTGCGCCTTGGCCATCACCTCCAGCGTCATCAGGACAGCCTCCGTCCTACCCGTGCCGAGAGCATGTAGGTTGCTGCGATGGTGAAAAGCGAGATCGCCACCAGCGTGGCCGACATGATGCCGGCGCCGGCCATGTCGAAGCCCTGCACACGATCGTAGATCGCGATCGCGATCGTCTTCGTCTCGCCCGGGATTGAGCCGCCCATCATCAGGATGATGCCGAATTCGCCCAAGGTATGTGCGAAGGTCAGGACCATGGCCGTCAGCACACCGGGCCAGGCCAGCGGCAGCTCGACACGCAACAGGCTGCGCATCGGCGACATGCCGCAGCAGGCGGCCGCCTCACGCACATCGACGGGAACCGCCTCGAAGCCACGTTGCGCTGGCTGGATGGCAAATGACAGGTTGAAGATCACCGAGGCCACCAGAAGCCCCTCGAAGGTGAACACCAGTTGATGGCCGAAGCTCGCCTGCCAGAAGGCGCCGATGGGTGAGTTTCGTCCGAAGGCCATGAGCAGGTAGAAGCCGAAGACCGTCGGTGGCAGCACAAGCGGCAGCATGACCACCGCCTCGACCAGTCCCTTGGCGCGGAACTGCCGGTAGGCGAGCCAGCGCCCGGTCACGATGGACACGGGCAACAGGATCGCGACGGTCCACCCGGCGAGCCGCAGCGACAGGAACAGGGCAGTCCAGTCCAAGGATCAGCCCTCGTCCGGCAGCACGAAGCCGAAGGATTTCATGATGTCACGCGCCTTGGATGTCTTGAGGTAGGCATAGAATTGCTCGGCGACGGGACCGGCGCTCTTCAGGAGCGCCATGCGCTGCAGCAGCGGCTCGTGCCAGTCATGCGGGATCAGCGCGAATGTGCCCTGCGAACGCACCTCCGGGGCTAGCGCGAGCGAATAGGCGATGATGCCGCCTTCTGCATTGCCCGAGAGGGCGAATTGCGCCGCCTGGCTCACGTTTTCGCCGAGAACGAGATGCGGTCTCACCTTCTCCCACAGGCCGCGATGCTTAAGCGCTTCTTCGGCGCGCAGGCCATAGGGGGCATGTTCCGGATTTGCAATGGCGAAGCGAGTGATTCGGCCTGCCTCCAGTTGTGCCGCGAGATCGTCCATGGCCGCGTCTGGCTTCAACAACGAGCCGTGCGGCACCATCAGCACGATGCGGCCTTCGGCATAGAGGTCACCCTCGTCCCTGGTGAAGCCATCTTTGTGAAGATCGCGGATGAATTTCTCGTCGGCGGCCATGAACAGCTGGAATGGAGCGCCCTCGCGAATCTGGGTGGCGAAATTGCCGGTCGAGCCGAAGGAGAGTTTCACCTCCTTGCCGGTGTCGGCCTTGAAGGCTGCGGCAATCTCGGTGACGGCGAATTTGAGATCGGCAGCGGCGGCAATGACGGGCGCCGGCGCCTGCTGGGCCGCGGCCCCGGTCGTCGGAATCGCAAGGCCTGCGATCATCGCCCCGGCCACAAGGCCAAGCGCGAGAAGGGGCCGCCGTGTCCAAGCATGAGCAGTCATGAATACGTCGCTTCGATATATCCGATGGACTATATCGAGTGGCAGCGCGACCTGCCAAGGCGGGACGGCCGGGAAAATCCATCTTCGGAGAGTTCGTCGGCAAAGGTCGGCAAAGCCGCCGAGATTGCGCGCGTAATCCGGATCGACTGCTTTGCAAGAGGACCGGGGAGGCGGATTCTGGTCCACCACAGGCCTTTCCCGCTCATGGGTCAAGCCGGCGGTGCTGGATATCGATAGGCTGAGCAAGGGTGCGGCGAAGCTGCCGGCGGAGGGCGACATCCTGAAGAAGCGCGAACCACGGAAGCATCCGGCGGATGGCATGGCTGCCCGCAGGCCGCGCAAGCCGAGGGCCTGATAGGCTAGGGGCGGGCGATAGGCGAGGTGCGCCAGCTCAGGCGTGCAACGGCACGCTCTTCGCTAGCCCACCAGTAGAAATGGCCGTCGAGGCGATGGTGCGGGCGGTCGGACTCGAACCGACATATCCGTAAGGACGGCGGATTTTGAGTCCGCTGCGTCTACCAATTCCGCCACGCCCGCACATGCCCACCAGCTTGAGCCGGAGCGCGGCGGATCATAACGGCGGCGCAACGCCGGTCAATGCAGCAGAGAGAATTGCCACGAGAATTCGACATGGGCTTGTGCCGGTGCGGCTCGTTGGCCGATGGACAAGCGCCCGCCCGCCCGGTAAGCGAAGCCGATGTTCCGACGCCTCTATGACTGGACGCTCTCACTCGCCGGCAGGCCCCGTGCCACCTGGGCCCTTGGTGCGGTTTCCTTTTCGGAGAGCTCGTTCTTTCCTGTGCCGCCGGACGTCGTCCTGGTACCGATGGCGCTTGCGCGGCCGGACCGGGCCTGGTTCTACGCCATGGTCTGCACGGTCACCTCGGTGGTCGGCGGGCTCCTCGGTTATGCGATCGGGGCCTTGCTTTACGATTCGCTGGGGCTGTGGCTCATCCAGCTCTACGGGTATGGCGACAAGGTGGAGAGCTTCCGCAGCGCCTATGCGGAATATGGGCACTGGGTCATCCTGCTGAAGGGCCTGACGCCAATCCCGTACAAGCTTGTCACTATCACTTCGGGCTTCGCCGGCTACGATCTCTTCTGGTTCGTGCTCCTGTCCATCGTGACGCGCGGCGCCCGCTTCTATCTCGTTGCCGGGGTGATGCACCGCTTCGGCGGCCCCATCCGGCGCCTGCTCGACGAGCACCTGACACTGGTGGCGTCCATCGTCATCGTGGGCATCGTCGGTGGCTTTGCCGCAGCGGTTCTTCTCTTCTGACGATGGTTGCTTCAGCCGATCGTGAGATGCAACCCGATTGAACCTGTGGCCATCTGCGCCGCGTGCAAGAATGAAGGCGTCCTGGACGGCGCCGATGGAGGACGAGGCGAATGAACGCTCTGGCCGAGTTTTTGGCGAGCCCGCGTCGCGTCGCGCTGGCCATCCTTCTCGCCGCGGTTGCGACGATCGGGGGCGCCCTCGTTTTCGAACATGGCTTCGGCCTTCGGCCGTGCCCGCTCTGCCTCATGCAACGCAACCCCTACTACGTGGCCATGCCCGTCGCCTTCGGTCTCGCCGTCCTGCCGCCACGGCCGGCGCTCGAGCGGGCAAGTGGCGTTGGCCTGCTGCTGCTCGCTGGCGTCTTCCTGGTCAGTGCTGGCCTCGGGGCCTATCATGCGGGCGTCGAATGGGGGTGGTGGCTGGGGCCGAGCGACTGCGCCGGCACGGGTGGAGCGAACCCCGCGGCGGTCGGTGACTTTCTGCAGAGCCTCCAAGGCACACGCGTCGTCAGTTGCACGGAGGCGGCCTGGCGTTTCCTGGGGTTGTCGCTGGCAGGCTGGAACGTGCTGATCTCGCTGGCCATTGCGGCGGTGGCGGCTCTCGGTGCGAAAGCGGCGCTGACGCGCGGCTGATCAGGGCTCGAGTTCGGTATCCCAGTAGAGGTAGTCGAGCCAGCTGTCGTGCAGGTAGTTGGGCGGGAACTGTCGGCCGTTGTGGTGCAGGTCCTGCACGCTCGGGGCATAAGGCAACTGGTCGGGCCACATCCCGACATCCTCGGGCAGGCGATCGCTCTTGCGCAGGTTGCAGGGGGAGCAGGCGGTGACGACGTTGTCCCAGGTGGTTTGCCCGCCCTTCGACCGGGGAATCAGATGGTCGAACGTGAGGTCTTCGCGGGAGCCGCAATACTGGCAGGTGAAACGATCGCGCAGGAAAACGTTGAACCGGGTGAAGGCGGGGTGTCGTGACGGTTTGACGTAGGTCTTGAGGCAAACAACCGAAGGCAGGCGCATCTCGAAGCTGGGACTTCGAACTGTTCGGTCATAGTGCGAGAGGATGTTGACCCGCTCGAGGAAGACCGCCTTGATCGTGTCCTGCCAGCCCCAGAGCGAAAGAGGGTAGTAGCTCAAGGGCCGGTAATCGGCATTGAGCACCAGGGCCGGACAGGCGTCCGGCGACACCGTCGTGTGAGGCACGTGCACCGTCACGGGGGCCTCCGCTGGTTGGGGGCTCGCACGTGACGTGCGAATCCGTCAGCAGAGATAGTCTATAAACCGTGTGACGGGCTTGTGAAGCGCCAAGATGGAGGCGGAGGGCTGCGTCTTTGCCGCAGCCGCGCCATGGCGGGTTCCCTCAGCGAGTGGGAACCGGGTGTTCGCCCCGATAGTCGTAGAAGCCACGCTTCGTTTTCCGGCCGAGCCAGCCGGCCTCGACATATTTCACGAGCAGCGGGCAGGGGCGATACTTCGAGTCGGCGAGGCCGTCGTACAGCACCTGCATGATCGACAGGCAGGTATCGAGGCCGATGAAGTCGGCAAGTTGCAGCGGCCCCATCGGATGGTTGGCACCGAGGCGCATGGCCGTATCGATCGATTCCACCGAACCCACGCCCTCATAGAGGGTGTAGATCGCCTCGTTGATCATCGGCAGCAGGATGCGGTTGACAATGAAGGCCGGGAAGTCCTCGGCAAGCGTCGCCGTCTTGCCGAGGCTGGCGACGAACGCCTTTGTGGCCTCGAAGGTGGGATCTTCGGTGGCGATGCCGCGGATAATCTCGACGAGTTGCATCACCGGCACGGGATTCATGAAGTGAATGCCGATGAAGCGCTCTGGCCGGTCAGTCGTGGAGGCGAGCCGGGTGATGGAGATGGACGAGGTGTTGGTACCGATGATGGTTTCCGGCGGCAGGGCAGGACAGAGCGCCTCGAAGATCCTGCGCTTCGTCTCCTCGTTCTCCGTCGCCGCCTCGATGACGATGTCGCAGCGGGCGAGGGCCTCGTAGGTGAGAGCGGGCGTGATGCGCTGGAGCGCCTTCTGCTTCTCGGCTTCGCTGATCTGGCCCTTGGATTCCTGGCGGGAGAGATTGCCGTTGATGGTCGCAAGCCCGGCGTTGATGCGCTCCTCGCTGAGGTCATTGAGCGCGACGTCGTAACCGGCGAGTGCGCAGACATGGGCGATGCCGTTGCCCATCTGCCCTGCGCCGATGATGCCTACTGTCCGGATCTGCTGAGACATGAAGTCCAATCCATCCCTGTCGATACCCGCCGACTTTCGCCGGCCGGCGCGCGTGGCGGCCCACCAAAACCGGCAAGCGCGGCAGCCTGAGGCTGTTCCGCGCTCTGTTTTATCACTCTCCCGGGCGAACGCCACGGAAACCGCTCGCGGCGGTTGCCGTGGCGTGCATGTCAGCGACCGATTTTCTCCAGTTCCTCGCCAAGTTCGGGCAAGGCGGTGAAGAGATCGGCAACGAGGCCATAGTCCGCCACCTGGAAGATGGGAGCCTCCTCGTCCTTGTTGATGGCGACGATGACCTTGGAATCCTTCATGCCGGCGAGGTGCTGGATGGCCCCCGAGATGCCGACGGCGATGTAGAGCTCCGGCGCCACCACCTTGCCCGTCTGGCCCACCTGCCAGTCGTTCGGCGCGTAGCCGGCATCGACCGCCGCGCGCGAAGCGCCCATGGCGGCACCCAGCCTGTCGGCAACGGGCTCGATCACCTTGGTAAAGTTCTCGGCAGAGCCGAGCGCACGGCCGCCGGAGATGATGATCTTGGCGGAGGCGAGTTCGGGACGGTCGGACTTCGACAGCTCCTCGCCCTTGAAGGACGAAAGGCCCGGATCCTGCCCGGCGGCGACCTGCTCGATCGGCGCCGAACCGCCCTGACCGGCAGCCTGGAAGGCGGCGGTGCGCACGGTGATGACCTTCTTGGCCTCGTTCGTCTCGACCGTTTGGATGGCGTTGCCGGCGTAGATCGGCCGCTCGAAGGTGTTCGGCGAGACGACCTTGGTGATTTCCGACACCTGCATGACATCGAGCAGAGCCGCGACGCGGGGCATGACGTTCTTGCCCGTCGTCGTGCCGGGCGCGAGGAGGGCGTCATAGCCATCCGCCAGTGACACGATAAGAGCGGCCAGCGGCTCGGCGAGGCGGTGCTCGTAAAGCGGGGCGTCGGCGAGAAGCACCTTCTGGACGCCGTCGAGCTTGGCGGCGGCTTCTGCGACCGCGCCACAGCCGGCACCGGCAACGAGGACATGCACCGGCGCGCCGAGCGCCTTGGCCGCCGTGAGCGCCTTGGCAGTAGCCTCGTTGAGGGTCTTGTTGTCGTGCTTGGCGAGAAGCAGCGTCGTCATCTTAGAGAACTCCTGCCTCGTTCTTGAGTTTCTGCACCAACTCGGCAACCGAGCTCACCTTGACGCCGGCCTGGCGCACGGGCGGCTCCGCCGTCTTCAGCACCTTGAGGCGCGGCGACACGTCGACGCCGAGCGCCTCGGGGCTTGTCTCGTCGATCGGCTTCTTCTTCGCCTTCATGATGTTGGGCAGTGACGCATAGCGCGGCTCGTTGAGGCGCAGATCCGTCGTCACGATGGCCGGCAGCTTCAGTGTCAGCGTCTGCAGGCCACCGTCGATCTCGCGCGTCACGTCGACGGAGCCATCGCCGACCACGACCTTGGAGGCGAAAGTGCCCTGCGACCAGCCGAGCAGGGCGGCGAGCATCTGACCGGTCTGGTTGGCGTCGTCGTCGATGGCCTGCTTGCCCATGATGACGAGGCCGGGCGCCTCCTGCTCGATGATCTTCTTGAGCACCTTGGCGACGCCGAGCGGCTCGGTGGCAACGTCGGTCTTCACGAGGATGCCGCGGTCGGCGCCCATGGCAAGGCCGGTGCGGATGGTCTCGGCCGCCTGCTGCGGGCCGATCGACACGACGACGATCTCGCTCGCCTTGCCCGCCTCCTTGAGGCGGATGGCCTCCTCGACGGCGATCTCGTCGAAGGGGTTCATGGACATCTTCACATTGGCGAGCTCGACACCCGAGCCGTCCGCCTTGACGCGGATCTTGACATTGTAGTCTACGACCCGCTTCACGGGCACCAGGATCTTCATCGACTTGAGTCCTTTCGACCGAGGACCGACATGGGACGCCCTGCCGTCATGTGGCGGTGCAGCAAAGCTGAGCGACCGCCTGCCGCATCAACAGGCAACTTGCGTGGCGGGGGACCGTAACGAGCGCCGTTCGGGCTTGTCAACGCCGACGAGCGGCTAGGCGTCCCCGGTCTCGCGTGGCCCATCGGCGATGCCGAGCAGCGGCTGGTCGCGGCGGCGCAACATGAGGACCAGCACGGCTCCTGCGGCAAAGCCGCCGATATGCGCGTACCAGCCCACCGAATCGTCCGAGGCGGTGAAGGCCTGGAAGATCTGGAAGGCGAGCCACAGGCCGATGGCCCAGTAGGCCCGCAGCCGGAGCGGGATGCGCGCGAAGAAGAGGCCCCACAGCCGGACGCGCGGATGGAGGATGAGATAGGCGGCGACAACGCCCGACACCGCGCCCGAAGCGCCGACAAGCGGCCGCTGCGAACCGGGAACGGCGAAAGCATGTGCGAGGCCGGCCGCAGTGCCGCACAGGAGGAAAAACAGGATGAAGCGGGCGTGCCCCATCGCGTCCTCGACATTGTCGCCGAAGACCCAGAGGAACAGCATGTTGCCGGCCAGATGCAGGAAGGAGACGTGCAGGAAGAGGCTCGTCAGCAGCGTCGCCGGCTCCGGCACCAGCGGCAGCCCCTCCGGCAGGGAAAGGGCGCCGAAGAGCACGCCCGGAATGACGCCGAGCCCGGCGATCGCCCAATCCGCCGGCAGGATGTCCGGATCGGCGAGAATCAGCAGGTAGCCGAGGATGCAGATGACGAGGAGCGCATAGGTGGCGTAAGGCGCCCTGAGATTGCGCATCGGCACGCCATCGTGCAGCGGCACAAACATGTGGAGCGCTCCGGCCCGGGGACGATCGGCGGCAGCGCCGCTCCCGGTACGCTCAGCGGTTCTGCCCGGGTATCCATAGCACGTCCGCCGCGCCCTTGTCGTTGGCGTAGCGTGCGGCGACGAAGAGGAAATCCGACAGGCGGTTGAGATATTTGACGACCGCCGGCGTCACCGGCTCGTCCGCGCGCGCGGCGAGCGCGGTCGCCTGGCGCTCGGCCCGCCGGCAGACGGTGCGGGCCAGGTGCAGCGCCGCCGCCGCCGGGCTGCCACCGGGCAGGACGAAGGAGCGCAGCGGCGACAGATGCGCGTTCAGCTGGTCGATCTCACCTTCGAGCCGCGCCACCTGCGCGTCGAGGATGCGCAGCGGCTCGTAGGGCAGCGGCTTGCCGTCGTCCGGCGTCGAGAGATCGGCCCCGAGATCGAACAGGTCGTTCTGGATGCGCGCGAGCATGGCATCGAGCTCGGCATCCGCGCCCGTGTGCAGACGGGCGAGCCCGATGCAGGCGTTCGCCTCGTCCACCGTGCCGTAGGCCTCGACCCTGCGGTCGTACTTCGGCCGCCGCGCGCCCGTGGCGAGGCCCGTCGTGCCGTCGTCGCCGGTGCGGGTATAGATGCGGTTGAGGCGGACCATGGCCCCTCAGAAATGGTAGCTCAGCTTCGCACCGACATTGGTGAGGCCGCGATTGTCGTCGCAAAGCCCGCCGTTGGAAAGATGCTCCACAGTGGCCAGCACACTCCAGTTGGCGTCGAACCGATAGCCGATGGACGCCGCCTCGCGGAAGAGAACACGGCAGCCGAGGGCATCGCGCCCGTCGGGCACCACGTCGCCCACCTTGCCGTTGTGCACGGCACCGCCGAAGTCGAGCTCGATGAACAGCGCGTCCGTGATGTCGGCATGCCAGTTGAGACCGGCGAAGACATAGCTCGTCTTGCCGTCGGTATTTGCGCTGATGCCGGCATTGAAGGTGGGCAGCAGCATGTCGACGAGCGGATTCCCGTGCGACCACGGCTTGGCAAAGACGACCTCACCAATGACGTCGACGGAGCCATCCTCCTTGCCGCCGGGATCGTGCGCGAGGACGCCCAGGCGCAACTGCGAGACGAAGTCGGAAAGGCTGCCGGATGGGGCCGGAGCCTGATATATGGCCGGAGCAGGCGGTGCAAAATCGGCGGCCTGCGCCGGAAGGCCCCAGGTAAGAACGGCCGGCACGCAGATCGCAGCCCGGAAGGAGCGGAACAGGTTCATCGGCACCAACGTCGCTAATGCCAGAGATGACAGGCGATCCGGGAGAGAGGGCCTGCCAGCGAGGAACGGACCAGCACTCCTCCCGCTCAGAGGCATGCCTGATCGTGATGAAAAGGCTTAAAGCGGAGCTGATCGCCGGGCAACCCTGAACCGCACATGGTTAGCAAAGTGTTGCGCCAGTGTTGCAGTTCTGCTGCGGTTGCTGTCAGAAGCCGCGCATCCACACGACGAGCATGATGAGGATGATGGCGAGGAACTGCAGCAGAACCCGCAGACGCATCAGGCGTTGCGAGCGCTCGGGGCTGCCGCCGCGCAGCATGTTGAAGAGCCCGAGGACGAGGACCACGGCGACGACGCCGACGGCCATGGAGACAAGTGTATTGGCGGTCATGATCGTGCTTTAGAGCTCCCTTGCGTCGTCTCCAACCCTGCCGCGTACCTGGGTCCAGCGACCGATCGTCTCGCCGCTGTGTCCGGGATCGGCCTTCGTCGGTCAATTGCGACGCAGGAGGCGCTCGAGATAGTCGATTTCCTCGCTCGGCCGGGTTGGATCGCCGAGCCGCCGGCGCAGTTCGTCGAGGATGCGCCGTGCCCGCACCGCCGCTGATTCGTCCGCGCCTGGAATGCGCACGCGGCCGTCCGACCAGTCGCGGTTGCGCGTCGGCCGTCCGAGAGGGGCCTCGTTGCGCGGCCCGCCGGGGCCCGTGGCGCCCTGCTGGGGCGGCCCGTCGGAGCCGTCGGCCTGCTGCGGCTGGCCGTTGCCCTGCATCTGCTGGGCGAGACCCTGCGCCCCGCGCTGCAGGGCATCGAGCGCCCGTCCCTGAGCGTCGACGGCATCCCCGCTCTGCCCCTGGCCGAGCTGGCCTTCGGCTTCGCGCATCGCCTCCTCGGCCTCGCCGAAGCCAGGCTCGTCCTCGAGGCCGAAGTCGCGCATCCGGCGGCGCAGTTCCTCCAGGCGCTCGCGCAGCGCCTGCTGCCGGTCGGCGAGCCCCTGAGCATCCTGATCCTGCTGGCCGTCCTGCCCCGGCTGGGCCTGCTGGCCGCGCTGGCGCTGTCCGCCCCGGTTCTGCTGCGACCAGGGCGCGCTCTGGCGGTAGGTGTCGTCGCGCAGGTTGCGCTGGTCACGCATCATCTCGTCGAGCTCGTTGAGGGAGCGGTTCATCTCCTGCGAGAACTGGTCGCCGCCCTGGTTGGGGCGGGCGGTCTGCAGGTTCTCCAGAATGTTGCGCAACTCGTCGAGCAGGCGCTGCGCGTCTGCCGTGGCGCCCTGCCGGGCCATTTCCTCGAGCCGGTTCAGGAGGTTGTCGAGATCCTGCGGCGTGATGGTGCGCCCCTGGGCGTCCGGCCGCGCCTGGTTTGGCTGGCCAGGATTCTGCTGCATGCGCTGGGCGAATTCGCGCAGGAAGTTGTTCATAGCCTGTCGCAGTTCGTCGGTCAGGCGCCGGATCTCCTCCTCGTCCGCCCCGCGCTCCAGAGCCTGGCGCAGCGCCTCCTGGGCCGCCCGAAGGTCGCGCTCGGCCTGAGACATGCCGCCGTCCTCAATTTGCAGCGCCATCGCCCACAGTAGTTCGGCGACGTCGAGGAGCTCTTCGTCGCTCTTGGCTGCGGCAAGGCGCGCGGAGGCGAGGCCGAGGCCGATATAGACCCCGAGCTCCGGCGTAAAATCTTCCGGAGCGATGAGCAGTGCATCGAGTGCCGTCTGCACCCGGTTGCGCTCGTCCGGCGCGAGCACGAGGTTACGGCGCTGCTCGACGAGCGCCTTGGCGAGCGGCTTTGTGAAGGGCCGCTGCGGCAGCACGACGGTCTTCGTCTCGCTGCGTCCCTCCTGGCTCGCGTGGTCACGGGCGACCAGGGTCATGGCCACGGTCGCACCCGCCCAGGGGCTCGCAGACAGGTCGCTCGTCGTGCGTGTGTCCTCGTCCGCCGCCGGATCGATTGGCAGGGCGAGCGTGATGCGCGGCGGCGGCACCAAGGGGCGCCGGTCCTCCTGTCCGAGCGGCGCAACGAGCGCCTCGGCGGTGTCGATGCCGTAGTCGTCGCCCATGCGATAGGTGAGGGTAATGCTGCCGCGCGCATTGTTCTGCGGCTCGCCGGAGAAGGTGATCGTCGGCGCCATGTCCGGCGTGGCTTCGATGACCACGCGGCTGGCACCTGCCTGCGACGAGACCACGAGTTCGTCGTCCGCCCGGACGGTGAACCGGCGCTCGATGAGCCCGGCCGAGGAATTCCCGGTCGGTTCCTCGATGCTCGGCAGGCCGCGGCCGGCGGAGACGGAAAGGTCGGCACTGCCGGCCGCCCGCACCACGACCGTGCTGCCGACGGGCGCCTTGGCCTGGCGCACCTCGCCGCCGCGCAGGTCGAGCAACAGCGGCGGCAGGCGCGTGTAGTGTGGCGGATCGATCCAACCGTCGATGCGGAAGGGTAGCCCCGCGCTCTGCGGCGCCTGCCAGTCGAAGGTGGATTTCAGGCGCGGGACGGCATCGGGGCCCGCGGCGATGAGTGCCGCCGCAAGCACGATGATGAGGCCGCCACGCACGGCAAAGGGGTCGCGTGCCGCCATGCCCGGCCGCGGCGGCGCGACGCGCATCGAATCGATCGCCGCGGCGGCGCGCTGCCGGTGCGCCTCCCACAGAGCGAGGGTGCCGGGATCACTCGGCGTGCCGGCCAAGCTGTCGGCGAGCGCTGTCGCGGGCCGATGCGGCGCCGGCGAATCGCGGTCGATGCGGGCGAGCACCCGTTGTCGTGTCGGCGGGGGAACGCGCACGAGCGGGACGAGAGAGGCCAGCAGCACAAGCGCGGCAAGGCCGACGCCGTAGGGCCGCGCGCCTGTGGGCACCATGTCCCAGATGCCCAGAAGCGACAGGATGAGGAAGGCGATGATGGTGCCGAGCGGCCACCAGAGGGCCGGCCACAGCGCTTCCCACCACAGCACCAGACGGGCACGCGCCGTGAGCGCGCTGAGCCGCTCGTCGATCATGGGCCGTACGCGCGCGGGCACGCGTGCCGGGCTTTCGCTCATGCGGGTTCTCCACGCGCCGTCTCCGGCACAATGCCCCCACCGACACGAAGGTTAACATGCCCGGGCGCGACGAGAACCCCGTCTCACGCCGATTTGTGGTTGAGCCAATCGGGGATGCGGTCGAGGGCAATCATCTCCGCGACGCTCGGGCGCGGCCGCACGATGGCGGCATCGCTGCCCCGCACCAGCACCTCGGGCACCAGCGGGCGGGTATTGTAGGTGTTGGCCTGAACCGCGCCATATGCCCCGGCCGTCATGACGGCGATGAGGTCGCCCGCCTTCACCTCCGGCATCCGGCGCCCAAGGGCGAGATAGTCGCCGCTCTCGCACACGGGGCCGACGACATCGGCCTTGATCTGTCCCGCATGCGCCGCGCGCACGATCGGGACGATGTCGTGGTGCGCCTCGTAGAGCGTCGGCCGGATCAGATCGTTCATGCCGGCATCGACGATGACGAAGGTCTTGCCCTCGCCATGCTTCACGTAGACCACGCGTGTCACGAGGATGCCGGCGTTGCCGGCGATCATGCGGCCGATCTCGAAGACGAGCTCGAGGCCGAGGCCCTTGGTGTGGCGGGTAATGACCTCGGCATAGGCCTTCGGGTTCGGCGGCGGGGGATCGTCGTGGCGATATGGGATGCCGAGACCGCCGCCGAAGTCGATGTGATGCAGCTTGTGGCCCGCCGCCATCAGGTCGCGCGCCAGCTCGGCCAGCAGGGCGGCCGCATTGTCGAACGGGGCAAGATCGGTAATTTGGCTGCCGATATGCATGTCCACCCCGCGCACGGCGATGCCGGGCAGGGTGGCGGCATGGGCATAGACTTCCCGCGCGCGCGCGATCGGGATGCCGAACTTGTTCTCGGACTTGCCGGTAGAGATCTTGGCGTGGGTCTTGGCGTCGACGTCCGGATTGACGCGCACGGAGACGGGCGCGATCTGCCCGAGCGACTGCGCCACCTCGGACAGGGCCTCGAGCTCCGGCTCCGATTCGAGGTTGAAACACAGGATGCCGGCGTCGAGCGCCGTCGCCATCTCCTCCTTCGTCTTCGCGACACCGGAGAAGACGATCTTGTGCGCGGGCACGCCGGCCGCGAGCGCGCGGGCGAGTTCGCCGGCCGAGACGATGTCCATGCCGGCGCCGAGGTCGGCGAGCGTCTTGAGCACGGCCTGATTCGAATTGGCCTTGACGGCGTAGCAGACGAGCGCCTTCTCGCCGGCGAAGGCTTCCGCGAAGACGCGGTAGTGCCGGCTCAGCGTCTCGGTGGAATAGCAGTAGAACGGTGTCCCGACTTCGTCGGCGAGACGGGTGAGGTCAACGTCCTCGGCATGGAGAACGTCACCGCGATAGGAGAAGTGGTGCATGGCCGGATGGACCGCCGCAGCGGCCGCCCTTTCAGAGGATGGCGTCGAGGAAGAAGGGCTCGTTGGGGCGCGGCTGCGCGACCGGCTGTTTCTTCGGCGTGCCGACCGGGGACGGCGTCAGGCTCGCGCCGCCGGTCGAGGTCTTCTCCTCCTGCGCCGGGGCGTTCGGGTCCGGCGGCAGTTCGAGCGCGCCGCGTCGGCCGCAGGCGGCGAGCGCGAGCGCGACGGCGAGGACGACGGCAAGGGAACGGGCGGTGGGCAGCGGTGACGGCACGAAGGCATTCTCCGGGAAAACGGCGCGCACTATAGCGGAAGGATCGCGAAGCGCGAGCCCCAAACGCCGGCGATGGTGCAGGCGCGTGGCCGAAGCCGCGATCCGCCACCTGCGCTCATCGGCCACGTCTTCGTGAGTGGCGACGGTCTGGATTTCGCCGCCGGCGCGCACTAATGCGCCCATGAGGTGATTGAGGAGAGGTGACAGACCCATGGCCGAGACCACGCCGCTCATCCGCCGGCCGCTGTTCGTCGTAGCCGTCCTCGGGGCCGCGATCCTCGGGGTGGGGCTTGCCCTCACGGCGGGCCGGCTCGTCGGCGGCAACGATGCTGCGGCCGCCCAGTGCGAGATGGCGCAGGCGACGCTCGACCGGCTGCGCCCGCTCGCCAAGGGCGAGTTGGCGGCCGTAAAGGTGCCGTCGACGCCACAGCCCCTGCCGCCGCTCGCTTTTGACGGGCCGGACGGAAAGCGCCTGACGCTCGCCGATTTCGAGGGCCGCACCGTCCTGCTCAATCTCTGGGCCACCTGGTGCGCGCCGTGCCGCCAAGAGATGCCGGCGCTCGACGCCCTTCAGGCTGACCTCGGCGGCGCCGATTTCGAGGTCGTCGCCGTCAACATCGATACGCGCGATCCTGAAAAGCCACAGGTCTGGCTGAAGGACGCCGGCATCACGCGCCTCGCCCACTACCGGGACCCGGAGGCGAAGATCTTCCAGGAGCTCAAGTCCGCCGGCAAGGCCTTCGGCATGCCGACGACGCTCGTCGTCGGGCCGAACGGCTGCGCCGTCGCCGAACTTGCCGGCCCGGCCGAGTGGCATTCGGACGACGCGGTGACCTTCATCAGGGCCGCGCTCGGCCGCTAGCCGCCTTCGCCGGGACGTGCCGCTAGGCAGGGATCGAGGATCACGAGGTTCTCGTCCACTCGCTGGTAGCCGCCCGTCACGGCCACGACGTCACCCGGCTGCATGCCGTTGGTGGAATAGGTGACGCAGAGCACCCGCACGTCCGGCTCGGCGCAGATGCCGAGATAGGCCAGCGCCCCGTCGTGCTCGACGAGCGACAGCGGCCCGGCGGCCCCGAAGTCGATGCGGGCCGCTCCGTCCGGGTCGGGCGCGTCGCGGATGAGCCCGCGGATCTCGTGGCACGCGGCCGGCTTCGCCGGCGGCGCATCGGCCGCGGCGAAGGGGCTCTCGCCCTTGTCCCGGGCAAGGCTTCCCGGTGCGGCGGCCAAGGCCAGCACAAGGGCCGCGGGAAGCACTGCACTTGCCGGCACGTGTACCTCCGTTGCGTCGCGGCCAGGAAAAGGCCCATGAAAAAAGGGCACGCCGCCCCGCGCGGCGTGCCCCGATGCGTTTCGCAATTGCCGCGCGTCAGCCCTTCTCGGGCACGCGCACCGCGATGCCCTTGTCACTGAGGTGGCTCTGCAACTCACCCGACTGGAACATTTCGCGCACGATGTCGCAGCCGCCGACGAATTCGCCCTTCACATAGAGCTGCGGGATGGTCGGCCAGTTGGAATAGTCCTTGATACCCTGGCGGATGCCGTCGTCCTCCAGCACGTTGACGCCCTTGTAGGGCACGCCGAGGTAGTCGAGAATCTGCACGACTTGGCCGGAGAACCCGCACATGGGGAACTGGGGGGTGCCCTTCATGAAGAGCACGACGTCGTTCGTCTTGACCTCGTTGTCGATGAAAGCGTGGGCGTTGCTCATGATCTTTCCCTGTTCGCGGGGCTCGTCCATCGACCCGCGGTTCGGCATCAATTCTCGGGCGCGGCCGTCGTCAATGCAAGGGCGTGGAGCGCCCCGCCCATGCGGCCTTGCAGCGCGGCATAGACCATCTGATGCTGCTGAACGCGGGTCTTGCCCTTGAACGACGGCGAGATCACCGTCGCAGCATAGTGGTCGCCATCGCCGGCGAGATCGCGAATCTCGACTGTCGCATCGGGCAGATGCGCCTTGATGAGCTCTTCGATCTCGCGTGCGTCCATTGCCATTGCCGCAGCCCCTTCCCTTGTCCCGCCGTGCCAGTTCAGGCGATTTGACCCGCCATGTAGTCCGGCAGCCATGATTCATGCGCCGTTTTGAGGCGTTCCAGAGATATGGGCGCCTCGCCCGGCAGGGTCAACGCCTCGCCGCCGGTGAGGCCGAGGCGCAGGGCCGGCACGCCGGCCTCCGCCGCGCTGGCGAGGACTGCCTCTGCCTCGTGCGCCGGCACGGCGAGGACATAGCGCGCCTGGTCCTCTCCAAAGAGGAAGGCGTGGGCGGAGAGTCCCTCCGACACCGTGTCCACCGCGCAGCCGATGCCGCTTGCCATCGCCATCTCGGCAAGCGCCACGGCGAGGCCGCCATCCGAGCAGTCGTGCACGGTCCTGACGCGCCCGGCGCGGATCAGGTGGCGCACGAAATCACCATTCCGCTTCTCGACGGCGAGGTCGACGGGGGGCGGCGCCCCTTCCTCACGCCCGCAGATATCGCGCAGGTAGAGCGACTGGCCGAGCCAGCCTCTGGTCTCGCCGATAAGGATGAGGCTCTCGCCCTCGCCCTTGAAGGCGATGGTGGCGTGCACCCTGACGTCGTCGAGGAGGCCGACGCCGCCGATGGTCGGGGTGGGCAGGATGGAGCGCCCCTGCGTCTCGTTGTAGAGCGAGACGTTGCCGGAGACGACCGGGAAGTCGAGCGCCCGGCAGGCCTCGCCGATGCCGCGGATGCAGCCGACGAACTGGCCCATCACGTCCGGCTTCTCCGGATTGCCGAAGTTGAGGTTGTCGGTGACGGCGAGCGGCAGGCCGCCGACGGCAGTGATGTTGCGCCAGGCTTCCGCCACCGCCTGCTTGCCGCCCTCGACCGGGTCCGCCTCGCAATAGCGCGGCGTGACGTCCGTCGTCATGGCAAGGCCCTTCGGCCCGTCGCCGACGCGCACGATGGCGGCGTCGCCGCCCGGCGTCTGCACCGTGTTGCCGAGGATGAGATGGTCGTACTGCTCCCACACCCAGCGCTTGGATGAGAGGTCCGGCGTGCCGACGAGCCTGACCAGCGCCTCGCCGTTTGCCATCGGCGCCGCCACCGTCTCCGGCGGCAATACGGGCTCGATGGCATTCTGGATATGCGGTCGGTCGTAAACGGGAGCCTCGTCGCCGAGCTCCTTGATCGGCAGGTCGGCCATCACCTCGCCCTTGTGCCTGACGACGAAGCGCAAGGTGTCGGTTGTCTTGCCGATGACGGCGAAATCGAGTCCCCATTTGCGGAAGATGGCCTCGGCGATGTCGTGCTTGTCGGGGTCGAGCACCATGAGCATGCGCTCCTGGCTCTCCGACAGCATCATCTCGTAGGCGCTCATGCCTTCCTCGCGGCAGGGCACGGCGTCGAGGTCGAGCTCAATGCCGAGGTCGCCCTTGGCGCCCATCTCGACGGCCGAGCAGGTGAGGCCGGCCGCGCCCATGTCCTGGATGGCGATGACGGAGCCTGAGGCCATCAGCTCGAGACAGGCCTCGAGCAGCAGCTTCTCGGCGAAGGGATCGCCGACCTGCACGGTCGGGCGCTTCTCCTCGGAGTTCTCGTCGAACTCGGCCGAGGCCATGGTGGCGCCGTGGATGCCGTCGCGGCCCGTCTTCGAGCCGAGATAGACGATCGGGTTACCGACGCCGGTCGCCTTGGCGTAGAAGATCTCGTCCGCCTTGGCGATGCCGACCGCCATGGCATTGACGAGGATGTTGCCGTCGTAGCGCGAGTGGAAGCCCACCGAGCCGCCGACGGTCGGCACGCCGAAGGAATTGCCGTAGCCGCCGATGCCGGCCACGACGCCGGCGACGAGATGGCGGGTCTTCGGGTGGTCGGGAGAGCCGAAGCGCAGGGCGTTGAGCGCCGCGACCGGCCGCGCGCCCATGGTGAAGACGTCGCGCAGGATGCCACCCACGCCGGTTGTCGCGCCCTGATAGGGTTCGATATAGGACGGGTGGTTGTGGCTCTCCATCTTGAAGACGCAGGCGAGCCCGTCGCCGATGTCGATGACGCCGGCGTTCTCGCCCGGGCCCTGGATGACCCACGGCGCCTGCGTCGGCAGCGTCTTCAGGTGCAGGCGCGAAGACTTGTAGGAGCAGTGCTCGTTCCACATCGCCGAGACGATGCCGAGCTCGGTGATCGTCGGCTCGCGGCCGATGAGGGCCACGAAACGCTCGTATTCGTCGGGCTTGAGGCCGTGCTCGGCGACGAGTTCGGGCGTGATCTTTGGCTCGTTCGGGATCATCTCGGTTTCCGCTTGGGCTCGGTCGAAAAGCGCTCGCCCGGCCATAGCCTTTCAGCCTCGCCGAGGCAATCGCGGCGACGGCGAAAAGGTCCGCGGCCGCCTCCGGCGCACCATTTTGGCACAGCGGCAGCGGCACGGAATTCGCGATCCGTTCACCAACAGTATCGCGTCGGGAGCGGATTGGACGGCCATGGGACGGAGTCGGAGCTTTTCGGACGGCCTGCGCAAGCGCGCCGATACGGTGGTCGCCGCGGCGCGCATCCTGTGGCCCGTATTGTTGCTCGTGCCGTGCGGGATCGTCGCCGAATACGCCCGCGCCGCCAACGTGCGCTTCGACATGCAGAGTGTTCTCGATGCCACGGCACAGCAATTGGCCCGGGAGGCGGAGGAGCTGGACCAGCTGACGCTGGAGCGTCGGGCCGGCCAGATGTTCCGGGCGAATTTCTACGGTCTTGGCGTGACCTGGGTGGAACAGGTCACGGTCGAGAAGGATCCGGCGACACGTACCCTCACCGTGGCGGCCTCGGGGCGCGTCGAGACGGGCGTGCTCGGCCTATTCCGCTACGAGACCATGCCGGTCGCGGCCGCGACGCGCGTCTCATGGGCCATGTAGGCCTGGACAACGGAGTGACCCCCAAGCCGCCGGTCATGCCGCTGCGAGGCTTTCGAAGAGGCCGCGTCCGTCCGTGCCACCCACAAGCTCATCGATGAGGTTTTCGGGATGCGGCATCATGCCGAGGACATTGAGATCTTCGGAAAATACGCCCGCGATGTCGTTGAGCGAGCCGTTGGGGTTGGCCGCGCGCGAAACGTTGCCCGCCGCATCACAATAGCGGAAGGCGACGCGCCCCTCCGATTCCAGTTCGTGGAGCGTCGCCTCGTCGCAGACGTAGTTGCCCTCTCCATGGGCGATGCAGACGTCGATGACCTGGCCGACGTGGTAGCGGTTGGTGAAGGCGGTATCCGCCCGCGCCACCTTGAGGTGCTGGCGTCGGCAGATGAAATGCAGGTCCGCGTTGCGCATCAGAACGCCCGGCAGGAGGCCGGATTCGCACAGGATCTGAAAGCCGTTGCAGATGCCGAGCACGAGCCCGCCGCGCGCCGCGTGCGCTCGCACCGAGTCCATGATCGGCGCCCGGCTGGCGATGGCGCCGCAGCGCAGATAGTCGCCGTAGGAGAAGCCGCCCGGCAGCACGGCAAGATCGGTGCCCGCCGGCAAGTCGTGGTCGGCATGCCATGCGGAAACGACCGTGGCGCCGGCCTGTCTCAAGGCGCGTGCGACGTCGCCGTCACGGTTGGAGCCGGGGAAGGTGATGACCGCCGCTTTCATTGCCGCTTACTCCGCGAGCTCGATGCGGTAGTTCTCGATGACGGTGTTGGCGAGCAGGCGCTCGCAGGCGTCGCGCAGCACGCTCTCGGCCTTTGCCTTGTCCGCGCTCTCCACCTCGATGTCGAAGACCTTGCCCTGGCGAACAGCCCCGATGCCCTCGATGCCGAGGGACTTGAGCCCCCCTTCGATGGCCTTGCCCTGCGGGTCGAGCACGCCTTGCTTGAGGGTCACGGTCACGCGGGCTTTCATGGTTCAGCTCTCCGGCACGAGAAAATGGAAACGGGGGCCAACGGCCCCCGCTTAATCAAAATTGCGCCTTGCGGCAACGTCCAGCGCGTCACTGCACCAGGCGCGGGCCGCCGTGGCCGGGCCGCTCGTTCTCGGTGAGGATGCCAAGGCGGCGGGCGACCTCCGAATAGGCCTCGATCAGGCCGCCCATGTCCTTGCGGAAGCGGTCCTTGTCCATCTTGTCGTTCGACTTGATGTCCCACAGGCGGCACGAGTCGGGCGAGATCTCGTCGGCGACGACGATGCGCATCATGTCGCCTTCCCACATGCGGCCCGTTTCCATCTTGAAGTCGACGAGGCGGATGCCGACGCCCAGGAAGAGACCAGAGAGGAAGTCGTTGACACGGATGGCGAGCGCCATGATGTCATCGATCTCCTGAGGCGTCGCCCAGCCGAAAGCGGTGATGTGCTCCTCCGAGACCATCGGGTCGTTGAGCGCGTCGTTCTTGTAGTAGAACTCGATGATCGAGCGCGGCAGCTGCGTGCCTTCCTCGATGCCGAGGCGCTGCGACAGGGACCCGGCAGCGACGTTGCGCACCACGACCTCGAGCGGGATGATCTCGACCTCGCGGATTAACTGCTCACGCATGTTCAGCCGACGGATGAAGTGCGTCGGCACGCCGATGTCGTTGAGATTCTGGAAGATGTATTCCGAGATGCGGTTGTTCAGAACGCCCTTGCCGTCGATAATCTCGTGCTTCTTGGCGTTGAATGCGGTCGCATCATCCTTGAAGTGTTGAATGAGCGTGCCCGGCTCGGGGCCCTCGTAGAGCACCTTTGCCTTGCCCTCGTAGATACGACGGCGACGGTTCATCGGCGTATACCGTGTTTTGAGAAAGTCCATCGGGGGTGCCGTGGCTCCATACAAAAGGTCCGCGGCTCGAAGCGGGCGGGGACCGGTTCGAGGCTCTTTGTGCTTGCGGACAAAGCCCTCGCCCGCGAGGCGCAACCTAGCCGATTGCGCGCTGAAGCACAACGACCGCGCCGGGCGGCGGACGTTCGCTGGCCATCATCGACCCGGATGTGGGGTGTCGCGGCATGCGTTGCAAGCGCGCACCGTCCGGTGTCTGATGAGGGAAAGGGGAGGAGGCGTGATTCGAGCCCGATTTGGGCTGGCGCTTAAGCCTCCCGCCATCTATATCGCCGCCTGAGCGACCGCATGAGGGAGAGTTGAGCCCGATGACGACCTTCGACAAGCGCGAAGAGGCCTTCGAGAAGAAGTTTGCGCACGACGAGGAGTTGCGCTTCAAGGCGACGGCCCGGCGCAACAAGCTGCTCGGGCTCTGGGCGGCGCAGCAACTCGGCAAGTCCGGGCCCGATGCCGAGGCCTATGCCAAGAGTGTCGTTCTGGCCGATTTCGAGGAGGCGGGCGACGACGACGTCTTCCGCAAGGTGCGGGCCGATTTCGATGCCGCTGGTGTCGGCCAGTCCGACCACCAGATCCGCCGCACCATGACCGAGCTGATGGCCCAGGCCATCGAGGAAGTCAAAGGCCAGTAGGGTCGCTGCCGCAGATTGGTCGGGGGACGCCATGTCGATCCATGGGGATTTCGCCAGCCGGCTCGCATCAGGCGGGCCGCTGTTTTCCGCCTGGGTTGGCAGCCGCGAGCCGGCCGTCGCCGCTGTGCTCGCCCGTGAGGCCTTCGACGTCGTCACGCTCGACATGCAGCATGGGTCCGTCGACATCGACGCCGCCATCCGCGGCATCCAGTTGGTGGCCGGCGCCGGCAAGCCAGCCGTCGTCCGCATTCCCGTCGGCGATTTCCAGGCGACCTCGCGCATGCTCGACGCCGGGGCCGCCGCCGTCATTGCGCCGATGGTCAATTCAGCAGCCGATGCACGGGCCTTCGCAGCCTTCGCCAAGTTCCCGCCGCTCGGCGAGCGCAGCTGGGGGCCGCATGCGGCGCTCGCCCTGTCGGGTCTGGCACCGAAGGACTATCTCGCCCGCGCCAACGGCCTCACTGGCGCTGTGGCGATGATCGAGACGCGAGCGGCGCTTGACGCGCTCGACGACATCCTCGCGGTCGAAGGCATTGATGCGGTCTTCATCGGCCCCTCCGACCTGTCCATCGCCTTGTCCGGCGGACGTGAGCTCGAGCCGGAATCGGCGGCCGTCGACGAAGCGATCGACCACGTGCTTGCCCGCGCCAAGGCGGCCGGCAAGGCGGTCTGGGCCTATGCGGGCCCGCCGGAGCGCGCGGCGGCCTTCGCGCGCAAGGGCATCGTCGTCTCCGCCATTGGCAGCGACACGGTCTTCCTGCGCCAGGGCGCGCAGGCGGCGCTCGCGGCTGTCGGGCGCTGATCAGGCCGGGTAGGGCAGGCCGAAGGCGCGTGCGAGGAACAATCCGCCCTGGCGCAGGCCCTCGCTGTCGATGCCGTGCCCGATGCCCGGCGACAGGTGCCATTCGGTCGGCACGTCGAGGCTCGACAGCGCCTGCGACGAAAAGAACAGCGCCTCGACCGGGATGACCTCGTCGGCATCGCCATGGACCAGCAGCACCGGTGGCCGGGCGCGGATCTCTTCCCGCATCGCATCAGGTGCAGCACCGCTCGGCCCCACCAGCATGCCGGAATAACCGACGATCGCCGCTGGTGCGCTGCGCCGCCTGAGGCCAACGTGCAGCGCCATCATGGTGCCCTGGCTGAAGCCGACGAGGGCGAGCCGGTCCCCGCTCAGCCCATGGCGGGCCAACTCGGCGTCGAGGAAGGCATCGAGCCCGGGCCCGGCATGGTTGACGCCGCGCCAGCGCTCGTCCGGATCGCGGAAGGTGAGGGCGAACCACTGCCGACCCATGGGCGACATGCCGCAGGGCTCCGGCGCGTGCGGCGAGACGAAGGCCGCATCCGGCAACCAGCGCTGCCACTGGCGGCCAATGTCGATGAGGTCGTTTCCGTCCGCGCCGTAGCCGTGCAGGAAGACGACGAGCTGGCGAGCGGTGCCCGATCGCGCGGCAAGGCGCGGCCCGTCTATCGTTCGCTGGTCCATGTCGTCGTCCCGTGCGGCTCGTGATGGCTATTCCCGCTGATTAGCGAATCGTGCTGGCACGGTCGAGCGATTCGCGTCGGCTCATGTAGCGTCGGCGCCGAGTACCGGTGCACCTTCGCGACCGTGGCGGGCGATGCGGTAATAGGCCCACAGCACGCGTGCTGCGACGCCGCGGAAAGGCTGCCAGCGTTCCTCGGCGATGGCGCGCAGCTCCTTCTCGCGCGGGCGTTCGTCGAGTCCGAGCGCAAGGCGCGCGGCCTCCTGCAGGGCGAGGTCCCCGGCCGGAAAGATGTCGGGATGGCCGAGGCAGAAGAGAAGGTAGATTTCCGCGGTCCACGGGCCGATGCCCTTCACGGCGGTGAGCGCGGCGATGGCCTCGTCCGGCGCCATCGCGCCGAGCGCCTCGATCGGCAGATGCCCTTCGGCGATCGCGAGGGCGACGGTGCGCAGCCCGCGCATCTTCGGCAGCGACAGCCCGCAGGTGCGCAGGTCCGCATCGCTCGCGGCGAGGAAGGCGAGGGGCTCGAGCGGGTCGAAACGCGCCGTCACCCGCGCCCAGATCGCATTGGCGCTGGCAACGGACACCTGCTGGGCGACGATGATGCCGGCGAGCCCGGAAAAGCCCGGATCTCGCAGGCGCAGCGGCGGCCGCGCGCCGGCCTCGACAAGCTCGCCGATCAGCGGGTCGGCGGCGATGAGGCCGGAGAGGGCATGGTCGAGCGCCGTCTCGCCGTCGATGATGCGCGGCATCGGATATCCTCGGCATGATTCGAATCGTGGTCGTTTCATCATGACGCATGCGGCAGTGGGGGCGAAGACGACACCCGTTTTGCGCTTCGCGCCGAGCCCCAATGGTTTCCTCCACCTCGGGCACGCCTATTCGGCACTGCTTAATGCGGCGCTCGCCCGCCGGCTCGGCGGGCGGCTGCTGCTGCGCATCGAGGACATCGACCCGACGCGCTGCCGCCCGGAGTTCGAACGGGCCATCTACGAGGATCTCGCCTGGCTGGGTTTCGCATGGGAGGAGCCGGTGCGCCGCCAGTCGGATCACATGGCCGACTACGGGGCGGCGCTGGGGAAGCTGCGTGCGATGGGCCTCGTCTATCCCTGTTTCGCCAGCCGCCAGGAGATCCGGACAGCCATTGCCGAATGGGAGCGTGCCGAAGGTAGACCGTGGCCGTGCGATCCCGACGGCGCGCCGCTCTATCCCGGGCTCGCGCGGCGGCTGCAGGCCGATGAGGTCGCCCGCCGCCTCGCCGCCGGCGAACCGCATGCCTTGCGGCTCGACATGGCGGGCGCTCTCGGCCGCCTTGCGGCATCCGGTCGCGAACTGGTCTTCATCGCCTTTGATCCCGACGATGGCGAGCGAGTCGTCTCCGCCGATCCGGCGCGCTGGGGCGACGTGGTGCTCGCGCGCAAGGAGGTGCCGACGAGCTATCACCTGTCGGTGGTCGTCGACGACGCGCTGCAGGGCGTCACGCATGTGGTGCGCGGACGCGACCTCGCGGCGGCGACCGACGTGCACCGCCTCCTGCAGGCGCTGCTCGAGCTGCCGGTGCCGCGCTATCACCACCACGACCTCGTCGCCGACGAAGCCGGTCTCAAGCTCGCCAAGAGTCGCGGCTCGCCGGCCCTGCGTGATCTGAGGGCGGCAGGGATCGGCGCGGAGGAGATCAGGCGACGCCTCGGCTTCCGTCTCTGAGCTCGGGAAACCGGCCTTAGCCGGCCCCGAGCACCGTAAGCCAGAGGATCGTGCTCGCCAGCGCGAAGCCCGTCGACATGGCGATGGAGCCGGAGGCGATGGCGATGCCGCAGCGGTACCGTTCGGCGAGGAGGTAGGCATTGATGCCGGAGGGCGAGGCCGCGAACAGCACGGCGACGCCCGCCCAGGTCGGCGGAATCTGGAACACGTGCAGCGCCAGCACATAGACAATGAAAGGGTGCACCAGCAGCTTGAGCACCGTGATCGTGCTTGCGAGACCGAGGCCTTCGCCGAAGCCGTAGCGTCGCAGCGCGACGCCCATGGCGATGAGCGCGCAGGGCACGGCCGCCTCGGCGATGGGATTGATGAGGGCCCAGGCGACGTCGGGCAGCCCGCCCGGCAGGAGCCTCGCCAGCGAGCCGAGGATGACCGCGATGACGATGGGATGGGTGATCAGCCGCCGTGCGATGGTCAGCGGCGAGGTGCCGCGCCCTTCGACGAGGATGGTGGCCACCGTCATCATGATCGGCAGGTGGATAGCGATCAGCAGGAAGAGCGGAACGGCGCCCTCGTCGCCATAGGCCTTGAGGATGAGCGGGATGCCGACGAGTACGGTGTTGGACTGCGCCGCCGAGAAGCCGGCAACGGCCCCCTCCGTCTCCGTGACGCCGAACAGGCGCCGCGCGATGACCGTGGCAAGCACCCACACGACGGCGACGCCGCCGAAATAGGCTAGCCAGTAGCCCCAGGGCTGCACCTCCGGCAGCGTGGCCTTCGCCAGGGTGCGGAAGATGAGACAGGGAATGGCGAGGGCATAGACGAAATCCGACAGGCCTTCGCCGGTGCGGTCGTTGAGCAGGCCGACGAAGCGGGCGAGGAAGCCGACGGCGATGAGCCCGAAGATCGGCAAGACGAGCAGGAAGACGGAGAGCATGGCCTGACCGGTCGGAGAAGCTGCGCGACCTTGGAGCGGGGGCGCCGGACGGGCTAGGCGTTGAGGCGCAGGGCTGCCATGCGGCCGCCGGAGCGGCTCAGCCGCCCTCGGCCATCTGCACGCCCGTCTCGGCCCGGCCGCGCAGCTCGCGGATCTGGTCGCGCTGGCGGCGGAACTCGGCGAGCGCCGTGCCCTCCAGCTCGCGGCCGCGCGGCACCTTGATTTTCATCGGATTGACGAAGTGGCCGTTGACCAGCACCTCGTAGTGCAGGTGCGCCCCGGTCGACAGGCCCGTGTTGCCGACATAGCCGATGACCTGGCCCTGGCGTACCCGGCTGCCCTCCTGGATGCCGCGGGCGAAGCCCGACTGGTGGGAATAGGTCGTGACGTAGCCATTGGCGTGCTGGATCTCGATGCGCCGGCCGTAGCCGGAGCTCCAGCCGGCCTTGATCACGACGCCGTCGCCGGCGGCGAGAATGGGCGTGCCTGATCGGTTCGACCAGTCGACGCCCGTGTGCATCTTGGAATAGCCGAGGATCGGATGACGGCGGGTGCCGAAGCCCGACCGCATGATGCCGTCGGTGATCGGCTTGCGCAGCAGGAACTTCTTCAGCGAACGTCCGTCCTCGTCGAAATAGTCCACGGCGTTGTCCTGCGGTGACTGGTAGCGGTAGACCGCCCGTCGCTCGCCGCCGACGGTGAGCGCGGCAAACAAGACATCTCCGCCGGCCGTGCCATCGTCATCGGCCATGAACAGCTCGATCGAGTCGCTCGGCCCGACGCGGCGCTGGAAATCGACGTCATAGGCAAAGATGCGGATGAGGTCTTGGACGACAGCGCGCGCAATGCCGTTCTTCTGCGCCGTCTCATAGAGGCTCTCGTAAAGGCGGGCGCCGCGCCCGCCGGCCTCCTCCTCGCCTTCCTCGCCGGTTTCATCGCCCGTCTCGGCCGCTGCCGTGGCGAATTCCTCCTGCGGCAGCGACACAGGCACGAAGCGGCCCCGATCATCGAGGGCGGCCATCGCCGCGATCGACTGGGAATCGAGGATCATGACCCGCGCGATGCGCCGCGGGCCGCTGCCGTCGGCATTGGGGGCGAGGAGCACCCGAACATTCTGGCCCTCGCGCACGGCCTTGACTGCGTCACTCCCCAGCGCCGCGAGGATGGCCGCGACCGCGTCCTGATCGGCGCCCTCCGCAGCCAGGAGGTCGGCGAGCTTGTCACCCTTCTTGATGGGGATGATCTTCTCGTCGATGGCGGCGGCGCCTTCGCCGGGGGGCTGTCTTTCGACGATCGTGACGTTCTCGGGCACCACGCGGATGTCGAGCTCCTTGAACGGGGCGTCGATCGGATTGGCGTAGGCGAGGGCGGGACTTGCCAGGGCCACATGGCGCAGGGTGCGCGAGAGCATCAGTTGGGCCGGCGCGGTCAACGACGGCTCGTTGCGGACGCTGACGGTCAGCCGCTGCTCCTCGGCCAGCTGCGCGAGGGCTTCCTCGTCGGTCAGGCCCGGGGCATCGGCGTCGATGTCGACGTCGTCGAGGTCCCGGCGAACGAAGGATACGTCTGCATCGGCATCGGAGGGAGCCGGCTCCACCTCGGCGAGGCGCTCGGCGGCATCCTCTCCCTCGGCATAGAGCTTGAGCGGATTGAAGGGCGGAATATCGGAGGCGTAGACGCCGGCCGTCTGCGACAGGTTGGTGGCAAGGCGCAGGAAGGGCCTGACCTTGATCACCTCGCGGTCGCCGACCCGCATGGTCATCGGCGCCTTGATGGTCTGCTTGGCGGCGACGAAGAGCTCGGAGCGCACGAGCTTGTCGCCCTTGACGATAGGGCTTTCGCCTTGGCGCCCGTCATCGCCGCCCCGAATGATCTCCCGCGCCCGTTCGGGCAACTGTGCAAAGATGGTGTCGCCTTGCAGCGCTACATAGATGGCCGCGCCGAGCAGCGCCGCGCCGCTCAGTCCGGTCAGGATACTGGCGGCAAGCCAGCGCAGGCTGAAGCTGCGGCGGTCGCCATGCGGCGAGGTCTGGCCTTCGGGATCGATGGGCGGCTCGTGACCGAGATCGACCAGCACGATCGGGCGCTCGCGTCGCGCGCCTTCGACGCGTACGGGCGCCCGTGGCGGGACGGCATCCGCAGGCGACAGGAAGGCTCCGCTGCCCTCGGGCATGTGGTCAATCTTCATGCTCTCGTGTTCGTCCCCTGGCACCAGAAGCCCTTGCCGCCGGCCGGTTGAACGCGTGCGCGTTCAAGCTGCAGATCGTCTTTTGCCGGTGACCAACCGGCAAATCAACCGGAACCTGCAAGGCGCCGTCGTTGCAAGAGGCCGCTGTGTCGCCTGTTTGCGCAGACAGTATGGTCGAAGTGCGGCGGGGCTGCGAGGCGACGGCGGCCATGACGTATCGCGGGTTATCCCCAGGGGGTGGGTGGTGGCCGTCAAAAAAATTCATGGCCCGTGTTGACAGGGGAAATCGACCCGACCTATATAAGCCCCACAACGGCGCTGCCGCTGACGGCGAGCGGCGCTGACCGCTTCATCTGAAAGACGGGTTCATCCACCCGGCCACGGTCGGGATGGATGCTTGTGCTCCTGAGGCGGCAGCATCACCGGATGCATCGCTCTTTGACATTGTTGAGAGAGGAAGAGAAGCGTAGGCGGCGGTATTTTTGCGGCCTTTGCTGATCGGTTGAGCCTTTCGGGGTTTTTCTGGTTGGTGTGGGCGATAGAGATATCGGCTGTG
>Ga0209911_100106_pt1 | contig 66539 bp, 47 predicted proteins | sample FECB21metaG_FD_188301 | JGI IMG/M metagenome (GOLD analysis project Ga0209911, IMG submission 188301) | Cyanobacterial communities from the Joint Genome Institute, California, USA - FECB-21 (SPAdes) (version 2) | ecosystem: Environmental > Aquatic > Thermal springs > Hot (42-90C) > Microbial mats...
TACATAATTACTATGCTTAATAGCTATTATTCTCATTTGTATCTAAATTAGATCAAAAAAAATATAGTTGTCCTGTACTACTAATCAGTACTAATCCATTTTTGGATCTGTGGGTGCGGAATGTGGGTTATATTACTCTTCCCTTTTGCCTATTCCCTATTCCCTGCCTAAAAGAAATGTCTAATTAATGAAGGCATAGGTACTTATTACAAGCCAGTTGCGATCACGTAGTGCAAGCTCGTTGCTATCGCAATCTCAAACCACAATGATTGTTATCTTTTCAACAGAGAAAATTATCAAAGTTTGATTCATAGATATATAGATTTTCGCTTAGGATAATATTCCGTAATTATTGTGGTAGTTTTTACAAGTGCAAGTAATATAACACCGGGTTTTTCTCAATAAAAATACTGTTTTATCGGTTTTTATGTGATACAAAATACTTGTATTTTGGAAACATCCCAACAAATTTATATTTAATTCCCAAATAAAATTCTCTGCGGCAATTTTAAAAAATTAAACTTATATAATTTCAGACTCTTCTCAGTTAAAATACGGTTGCATTATTTTAATAGTAAAATAAAATACTTTTAGCACTGATAAATTCTCATAAATCTACACATAAACACTAAAATTTTTCCGTATTTCGCAATAAAAATTCACAAAAATCGGCTTTATTAAGAATCAGGTCATTAATAATGCGAATATTTTCATTTATTTAACGAAGTTAACTTGTTTATTAGACGTTATCTAAATCACTTTTTGTGTATAATAAAAATTATGTATAATCTGTTTGGACCTGTTTTAGGTTCATTTATTTGATTAAAAAAAAGAATTATTTAATTGATTTACAGTAATATTTTTATAAATTATCTTTGATAAAAGCAGCGGTCAAAAGTAATTGAACATAATTAATTAGACAATGTTCGCAGCTAGGAGAACTGAGGTTTAAGCTTGTAATTGTTAGGTCTGTTCCTACTTGCTGTAAATTATTTTTTGTTAAAAGCACCTAAAAGCCTATGCTAGTTATGGTAGAAGTTGATTTTTATAACTTCTATCATTTTTATTGCTCAATTTAACGTTGATTCAAATTGAGAATTAATCACAAATAACTTTGTATAAGGCTTTTTGATCATGTCGATAACAGAACATAAAATAACAGTAGATTCACTAGAATGGTTTTATCGACAAGTAAAACCAGTAGGCAGAAGCGATTTATTACCTGTCCTATTGCTGCATGGTTTACCATCGCAAAGCTATAGCTGGCGCAATATTATGCCAGGATTAGCACAACAGGGTACTATGGCGATCGCACCAGATTGGATTGGTTACGGTTTCTCTAGCAAACCAGAAAAAAGAGATTTTGCATATACCCCATCGGCATATATTACGGCTTTAAATAATTTTATCGAAGCAATAGAACTAGAACGTTTCTCTTTAGTAGTTCAAGGATTTTTAGGTTCTGTTGGTTTACAATATGCTTTACGCAATCCTGACAAAATAACCAACATAATTATACTTAATACACCAATTTCTTCTACTGCTAAATTGCCTTGGAAAATTCAACAAATGGGTCTACCTTTAGCGGGTGAAATGATGACTCAAGACCCCTTATTAGTTGACAGAACCCTAGAAGGCGGTAGCCGTTACGTGATTAAAGATCAAGATTTAGACATTTATCGCAAACCATTTTTAAAAACATCTGCTGCCGGAAGAAGTCTACTTGCAACAATTCGGAATTTACAGCTAACAACCGCAATGGCAGAAATTGAATCTGGATTCAAAGAATGGCAAAAACCTATTTTAATTCAATGGGGAAAAACTGACCCTTGGTTAACTTTAGATATGGCGGAAAAATTTGCTAATTCTGTACCGGATGCTCAAATAGTCGGACTTAATGATGTTGCACATTATCCCCAAGAACATCATCATGAAGTGATTTTACAAGACCTGTTGCCCTTTGTGCGTCGGAGTTAGTGGAGTTCGGGGGGGATAAGGGGACAAGGGGACAAAGGGGCTAGGGGGCTAGGGGGCTAGGGGACAAGGGGACAAGGGGATAAGGGGACAAGGGGACAAGGGGACAAGGGGACAAGGGGACAAGGGGACAAGGGGAGAAATAAAGAAGAACTGTCAACTGTCAACTGTCAACTAACTCTTGAATCCAAAATCCAAAATCTAAAATCTAAAATTCTTAGACTTTGACTTTCTCCCCGGTTCCGTTGACGTTGGCTGCATCTTCTGGGAGTTCTACACCGAAGACACGGGAGAAGGTTTTTTCTACTTTGTAGCCGGTATCAATGGATTCCAAGGGGTCTTTCCGCAATCGGTGACGCAAACACAATGCGATAACGCGACGAATGTCGTCTACAGTCACTTCATTGCGCCCTTCAAAAGCGGTTAAGGCTTTGGCTGCACGATTAGTTACGATGTCACCTCGTAAACCGTCTACGTCTAATTCGGAACATACTTGAGAAATTTTTACCCGGTAATCATAATCCATGTTTACAGAGGGTAAAAGTTCTTGGGCTGCGATGATACGCTGTTGCAGTTCTTGCTGTTGTTGTTGGTATTTTTCCAGGAATACGGGGGGGTTTTGGTCAAAATCTGACCTTTGTTCCACAATTTGCACTCTTAATGCTGGCTCCCTAACGGTACGGATTTCAGCGTGCATTCCGAATCGATCAAGCAATTGGGGTCGTAATTCCCCTTCTTCTGGATTTCCGGAACCAACGAGAACGAAACGGGCTGGATGACGAATGGAAATTCCTTCACGTTCGACGGTATTCCAACCGCTAGCGGCTGAGTCTAATAGTACATCCACTAGATGGTCATCTAATAAGTTGACTTCATCTACATAAAGAATGCCTCGGTTGGCTTTGGCTAAAAGTCCTGGTTCAAAAGCTTTGACACCTTCGGATAAAGCTTTTTCGATATCAATAGTGCCGCAAACTCGATCTTCTGTAGCTCCCAAGGGTAAATCTACCATTGGCACCTTCATCTGGGCTACAGGAATATTTTCGCCTTGTTCTAACCTTTGACGAGCTTCATCACCCATCATATCAGGGTCACTGGGATGGGAGTTGAAGGGATCGTCAGCAACTACGGGAATTTCTGGAAGTAGATCGGCAAGCGCTCGGATGGTCGTTGATTTTCCAGTTCCGCGATCGCCCATGATCATCACACCACCAACTTTGGGGTCAATGACGTTCAAAATTAGAGCCAGTTTCATTTCTTCCTGACCCACAATGGCGGTAAAAGGAAATACCATGCGCCTTTTAATCGCAGTTTTTTGAGTAGTAGAACTCACCGATAAATTACCTTTATATATTATTTCTTTCTCTTATTGCCCTCTTTATTGTGCCATATAAGGGGACAGAGAAAGTGAGGAGTTAGGAGTTAGGAGTTATTACTTGGCATCCCCTCTTCCCTTTTCCCTATTCCCTATTCCCTTTTTTGTTATTTCAGGACAAGTTGATTTTTAAAAGTATATTTTATCACTTAACACTTTGTTAAACAGGACTATACCATAGTATAAGTTTGATGTTGTATTACTTGCGGCTTAAGTATTATTTCTAGTTGTATTTTAATTATATCTGGGCTGCTGGTAAATCTATTGGGGTTCAAACGATAGAAAAAACAAGGGTTTGGTACTATGTCTATAGATTTACGAAAGTTTTTCCAGGCTACGAATCCTAGTAAAATTCTGGTTATCGAAAATGCTGAGGACGAAAAGTATTATATTGATTTCTCTTCGGTAAGAGGTGGCAAGATTATTGAAGAGTTACGAGATAATATTACATTTTTCTCGCCGGAGGAACCTACTTGTGTGTTATTTACGGGACATATAGGTTGCGGTAAATCTACTGAATTGCTGAGACTGAAGACGGAACTGGAAGCGGAAGACTTTTATGTGGTCTATTTTGAGTCTAGTGAAGATATGGAAATGGCTGACGTTGACATCGGTGATTTCTTACTGAGTGTGGCACGTCGGGTTAGTCAGAGTCTGGATAATATAAATTTGGATGAACCAAGTCTGTTGAAGGAATTATTACAGGGTGCTTGGAGGGTTCTGAATGCGGATATTGTGGGGATAAAGGCTAAAATTCCACTTATTGGTGATGTTGGTATTAGTTCGGACTCTGATAAGTTTTCTCTGGCTTTTGGGATTGGGGAAATTACGGCTAAGACTAAGGATGATGCTACTTTACGCGGAAGACTTAATCAGTATTTAGGTCCTCAAAAAACTAAGTTGTTAGAGGCTATTAATTCTGAATTACTCGAACCTGCTGTAGAAAAATTGAAACAACAGGGTAAGAAAGGATTGGTGGTGATAGTAGATAATCTCGATCGGGTGGATTCTCGCCCTAAGTCTTGGGGAAGACCGCAACAAGAGTATCTATTTATCGACCAGAGTGAGTATTTAACTAAGTTACGATGTCATGTTGTTTACACGATGCCTCTAGCGTTAAAGTTCTCTAATGACTATGGAAACTTAACTCAGCGTTTTCCCGAAGACCCAAAAGTGTTACCAATGGTATCAGTGGAATTACCTGATGGAACTACTTTTGAACCGGGGATGGTGTTGTTACGACAAATGGTATTAGCACGTGCTTTTCCTGATTTGGAACCTGAGCAGCGTTTGAGTAAAGTTACTGAAATTTTCGACGATGTAAAAAGCATGGATAGATTATGTCAGGTAAGTGGTGGTCATGTTCGGGATTTATTGCGGTTGTTGAATAATTGGATTCAGAGAGAGAGGAAACTTCCTTTGTCACGTCAAACTTTGGAAGCTCTGATTCGTTACCGTCGGAATGAAATGACTATGCAGATTTCCGATGATGAATGGGAATTGTTACGTCAGGTAAAAAAGCGCAAAAAAGTCAGGGGGGATTTGGAGTATCAAACTTTAATTCACAGTCGTTTGGTATTTGAATACCGTGATGGTGGTGGGGAATCTTGGTTTGATATCAATCCGATTTTGGCAGAAGCCAGTGAGTTAGAAGAAAGTTAGGAGTTAGGAGTGAAGAGTTAGGAGTTAGGAGTGAAGAGTTAGGAGTTAGGAGTTAGGAGTTAGGAGTTATGAGTGAAGAGTTAGAAGAAAGTAAAGGACAACGAGAGGATTCTTTCCCCCCATCCCCCCATCCCCCCATCCCCCCATCCCCCCATCCCTCAAATGAAGAGGGTTTAGAGGAACTTGCTTGGACTTTGGAAGCATCGAGGGGTGAGTTTAAGTTGATTTTGGCTCGATGTAATTATTTGCGATTGCGATCGCGATTAGTGAAGCGTCTACGAAAGCTGACTGATGTTGATATCCGGATTCTGAATTTGAAGCGTACTGACAAGACTCTTTATGGAACTATTGCTGAGGAAGTTAAGGATAATCCACCGGATGCTTTGATGGTGTTTTACTTAGAGTCGGTGCATAATTTGAAACAAATGTTGAGTGCGGCTAATCAGGTACGGGAAGAGTTTCGCAAGCAGTTTCACTTCCCAGTTATCTTGTGGGTTACAGATGAAGTTTTACCCCAATTAGTCCGCTCAGCAAGCGATTTCGAGAGTTGGGCTACTACTACAGAATTTGCGATCGCCACCAATGAATTAACTGCAACTCTCAAGGAAGACACCGATGCTTTATTCGCTACAGCATTAGCTGCGGATGCTTACTGTTTAGGTTGGCAAATGGGATACCTACGTCGTCGAGAGGTAATTACAGCACTCCAGGATTTAAAAGGTAGAGGGTATGAATTAGCACCTAGTCTCAAGGCTAGTGTAGAGTTTGTTTTGGGACAAGATGCTTATTTAACAAATAAAATGGAACAAGCTTTGGAGCATTATCATCAAAGTTTGACTTTTTGGCAAAGTTCAATTGATATTAGTAGATTATCTATTAAAGAAGCCAAAGTTTATTCTCCTACTCCTCTCCTTTCCCACTCTCCCCCTCCATCTTCCCTTGCTAATTCTAAATTCCGTATGGGAATAATTCTGTTTTATATCGGGTTATGCTATTTCCAACAAGCTCAAAGATATCGTTTGAAATCTCTAGATTTTCTACAAGCAGCGAAACAATATTTTCAACAAAGTATCGATATTTTTAGTCAAGCGAATCATCCAAATTTAGTAGCTAAATTTATTAATCCTTTAGGTGAAGTTTTACAAAGATTAGAAAATTGGAATGAGTTAAAAAATATCGCTCAAAAATCTTTAGATTTACAGCAATTATATGGAAATTCCCTAAGAGTAGCCCAAGCTTACGGATTTTTAGCAGAAGTAGCATCGAGTCAAAATCAATGGACTAAAGCGAAACAATATGCTTATCAAGCATTACATAATATTGCCAAAGCTCCCTCAGGACAATTACAACACCGAGCTTTATATTTACTATTATTAGCAAATGCTGAAAGACATCTTAAACAAGAATCAAGAGCAATCAAACATTTGCAAATGGCACGGGATATTGGTTCTCAAGATAATCCCCATCAATATATTCGTATTTTACAGGCTTTACGGGAAGTATATTGGGAAGAATATCGTTATTTAGAAGCATTTCGCGTTAAATTAGAACAGCGTTCTATCGAACAACAATATGGTTTTCGAGCCTTTATTGGTGCGGGGATAATTCAACCCCAAAGACAAGCAAAGTTAATCGTAGAAACCTTACATACAACTTCCATACAAGCAGCATCTGTATTAGAAACAGTTGCACCAGAAATGACTGCATCTGGCAGAGGAAGAGACGTACAAAAACTAGTAGAAAAAATTGCTCGTCCAGATTGCAAAATGGTAGTTGTTCATGGATATTCTGGTGTAGGTAAAAGTTCTTTAGTACAAGCAGGATTAGTACCAGCTTTAAAACATAGTTCTATTGGTTTACAAGAAATATTACCAATACTAGTAAGAACTTACACTAATTGGATATATGAATTAGGGAAACGATTAATTGAAGCATTAAAATCTAAAGGAATTCAATTTGGAATAGATGGAGAACCGGGTAAAAAAGTTTATCATTTCCCATACTATAATCCCGAATCACCGGAAGTTATCTTAGAATTATTACGACAAAGTGAGTGGCATAATTTACGAATAGTTTTGATTTTTGACCAATTTGAAGAATTCTTCTTTGTCTATAATTCAGCCGTTCAACGAAGACAGTTTTTTGAATTTATGGGAGAATGTTTAAATATTTTAAGTATCAAAGTTATTTTATCTTTACGAGAAGATTATCTACATTATTTACTTGAATGTAATCGTTTATCGAGTATGAAGATTATCAATAATGATATTCTTAGTAAAAATATTCTTTACAAATTAGATAATTTTGCATCTTCAGACGCAAAATCTTTAATTGAACGCTTAACTCAACATTCTAATTTTCATTTAGAGCCAGGTTTAATAGAGCAACTAGTACAAGATTTATCAGCTAAATATGGAGAAGTGCGTCCAATTGAATTACAAGTAGTCGGAGCGCAATTACAAACAGAGAATATTACTAAATTAATTCAATATAATAATTGTGGACTAAAAGAAGAATTAGTCAAACGGTACATGAAGGAAGTAGTAGAAGATTGTGGCGAAATCAATCGTCAAGTAGCCGAATTATTATTATATTTACTCACAGATGAAAAAGGTACTCGTCCGTTGAAAACTCGTTCGGAATTAGAAAGAGATTTACGAGCTTTATCTTTAGAAGATTTAAGTAAAGAAACCAATCAATTAGACTTAGTATTAAGGATTTTTGTAGAAGCAGGAATAGTAGTTTTAATTCCCGAAAATCCAGCTGATAGATATCAGTTAGTACATGATTATTTAGCCTCCTTTATTCAAAAACAACAAAAACCTAGAATTAATGAATTAATTGCAGAACTTAAAAAAGAAAGAAACAAAAGAATCCTCAGCGAAGACAAACTCAACCGCATTCATCAAAAAGTATTGTTAGCTTTTTTAATCATCTTGGGAGTATTCACCCTATTCACTGCGATCGCGATTGGAGGTATTAGTTGACAGTTGACCTTTAAGCTTTGAACTTTGACCTTTAACCTGTAAACTATTAACTGTAGTCTATGCTTTTATCCTTACTACTGATGGATAAGTTACTGGATGAAGCTGGTTCGTTGGAAATTGCCGCTCAAATCAAAAGCAAAGCTAAGAAACCTTTTGACAATGCTTATCAAGCTTTATTGATTACTGAGGGTGCGGTTTATGCTCAAGGTTTTTTAGTTGTCAAACGCAAGCCTTACCAACTTCTCGAACACGCTTGGATCGAATTGGATTCGCGAATACTCGATCCGAATTTACCGCATTTAGCTAAGCAATCTCAAGAAATGTGGTACTTTACAGCACAAACTTTCACCGTAAAAAGACTTAAAGCAATCCTTGAAGAATCTCAAGAAGATTATCCAGAAGATGATCCATTGCCAATTTATGGTGATGCACCTTATGAATATTATGGGGATGTAATGTTAGGTGGTAAAGAATATTTATCAGCTTACCAAGCCGCAGCGGCTAAATGTCAGGAACTCAATCAATCAAATCTTGAGAATAATTAAGGTTTAAGGTTTAAGGTTTAAGGTCAAAGGTCAAAGGTCAAAGGTCAAAGGTTTAAGGTCAAAGGTTTAATTCATTTTAGATTTTAAAAACCAAAATTACAATAACTGTTAACTGCTTACTGATTTAAGTAAGCTGGCACAAAAAAATAACGCTATATAAAGCTATATAAAGAAATGTAAATCAATCTTAAACTCTCTTACCTCTTGCCTTTTGCCCCTTGCCTCTTGCCTTGTCTCAATGATAATTTTCTGTGCTGACCTACTTAATTAGATTTCCCATCACTACCAAAATATTCACGGTATCCACAAATTTTATCTTCACGGATATCAAAGGATACTACAACTCGGTTTTTATAAACTTCTCCCATCAATTTTCCTTCATGATTTTATCCTTTAATTCACATTAGGCGTAAATTAGAATTTATTATCCCAATCTCTGCTTAATTTCCTCAGCTAATTTATCCAAAGAAACTTCAATTTGTTCTCCCGATTTTAAATCCTTTAAATTAGACTTTTGTGCTACAGCTTCATCAGCACCAATAATTACACAAAATTGAATTCCTTGTTTATCAGCCGATTGAAACTGCTTACCTAAACCACGTTTATCAAAACTAGTAATTACATTAATTCCAGCTTGACGTAATTGTTGAGATACTTTTAAATAAAGTGGCATTAAATCAGCTTGTAAATTCACCACCATTACCTGGGCTGGTGTTGCTGGTAAACTCTTTAAAATATCAGCTTTTAATAACCGACTCATTAACCGAGTTAAACCGATAGAAATACCCACACCCGGCATTTTTTCCCCTAAAAATGTCCCTACTAATTCTTCATATCTACCACCAGAACAAATACTTCCTAAAGCTTCATGTCCTAATAAAGTTGTTTCATAAACGGTGCCAGTATAATAATCTAAACCGCGAGCAATTGATAAATCAATACAGTAGCGATTATCCTTAACTCCTAAATCACGAACTCCTGAAATTACGGTTTCTAATTCATCTACACCTAACTTAAATTGTTCAGCTTCTGATATATTTTCAGCAAGATGTTTTAGTTTATCTAATACCTCATCTACCGAACCTTTAATATTAATAAATTCAATAATTTTCTCAGTTTGTTCAGAAGAAATTCCTTGTTTTTCTAACTCATTTTTTACCTTAACTTCGCCAATTTTTTCTAAGTTATCAACTATTCCTACACAGGTTTTAATTTTATCTTGGGTAACACCAACCGATTGAAAAAAACCAGTTAAAACCTTACGATTATTTATCCGAATCAGGAAATCACCAATATTAATAGCTTCAAATATTTCGGAGATAATAGCAGGCATTTGAGCATCATAAAGTAAACTCAATTCCCGACGAGCAATCACATCAATATCGCATTGACGAAATTGACGAAAACGTCCATCTTTTGCTCTTTCCCCACGGAATACAACATCCATTTGATAACGTGCAAAAGGAAAAGTCAAATTATTTAAATTCCGGGCAATATAAGCCGCTAAAGGAACAGTTTGGTCAAATTTTAAAGCTCTAGCTTCCGAATTATTATCATCTGATTTATCTTTATTAGATTGTTCTTTCTCAGCTTGTTTATTCGGCGGTAAAATCGGACTAATACCATAGATAATATTATCACCTTGATTTCCCTTAGCTTGCAAAACCTCCAAACGTTCCACAGCAGGAGTTTCAATTGGCGTAAATCCGTAACTTTCATATACTTTACGGATAGTATCCATTAAATAAGATTCTAAACGTTTTTCACCTGGTAGAAATTCAGTAAAGCCGCTGGGATTTGAATAATTTATTTTTTCTAATTTTGACATAGTTGATAGTTGATAGTTGATAGTTGACAGTTGACAGTTGACAGTTACCTATTACCTGTTACTTATTCTTTCTTCTTGAATTAGTGTCCGTTTAAATAGTTGATTATCTTTAAACCAATGCCAAGTACGAAAACGATAATTATTACATGGACTAATATTTATCATTTCATATAAATAAGCATTGGTAATTCCTTTATAAGAAAACCATAAAATAATCGTTGAATCATCAACTTCCCAAGCTTTACCTGTAATTCGTTCAGTATCAAATATTAATTTTTTATCTTGATATATCCCAGGAAATTGATGTTCTTCATGTTTCCCATCTGCCCAAGTATAGCGATTAATTTGATAATAAGAGTAATCACCAGTTTCAGGAAATTCACAAATTAAATGGGATTCATGTTTATCGATAATTGTACCTTGATTATCAACTACTGTATAAACACCCTTCCAATCTCCTCTATGACGATAAAGTACCGGCATTTCTTCTTTAATATTTGACATAATTAGTTGATAGTTGTTGGTTGTTGGTGGATGGTTGTTGGTTGTTAACTGATAACTGATTACTGATAACTGATAACTGATAACTGATTACTGATAACTGATAACTGATTACTGATTACTGATTAAACCACCAAGGGTCATAATTATCCTTAGTTTTAATTAAAAATGCTTTTTTCCGCAGGAATCTTGTTAATGCTGAAGCACCCATACGGGAACCTCCTAAACCAGAAAATTTAAAAGCGTTTTTTTCAGCTTCATGTATCATAGATGTTAAACCTGCATCATTAATACTAATAGCACCTGCATCGATTTTACGCGCTATTTCTAATGCTTCATCTCGTGATTCGGAAAATACCGCTGCACTCAATCCATAAAAAGTATCGTTGGCTAATTCTATGGCTTCTTCGACTGTAGTAAAAGACATAATTGGCATTATCGGACCAAATGTTTCTTCATTCATTACCTTCATATCATGATTAACTTCGGTAATCACTGTCGGATGACACCACCAACCACCACCAATTTCTTCAACTTCCCCGCCACAGTGAATTACTGCACCTTTTGCTACTGCATCTTGTAAATGTTCATTAATAATTGTGGCTTGTTTATCGCAAATAATTGGACCAATTTCGCCACTTTCTAATGTCGGATAAGCTAAATTTAATTTATGTGCTTTGGCTACAAGTTTATGATAAAATTCTTCAAAAATATTTTTTGCAACATAAATTCTTTCTATTGATAAACATGACTGTCCACTATTAACTACTGCACCCCATAATATAGCAGAAGTCGCTAACTCTATATTGGCTGATTCTAAAACAATTGCTGGGTCTTTTCCTCCTAATTCTAAGAATGCTGGAATAAAACGTTGTGCTGCTGCGATCGCAACTTGTTGTCCTGTTTCGACGCTGCCTGTAAAACATACTAAATCCACATTTTCTACCAAAGTTGCTCCCGTTTTACCATCTCCCTCAATAAAAGTTAATATATCTCTTAATTGGGGTACAGTGTTAACTGTATTCATTAAGGGTGCCATAAATCTAGGGGTAATTTCACTAGGTTTAACAATTACCGCACAACCCGCGAGTAATGCCGGAATGGTATCAATAGTTGATAATAATAAAGGGAAATTCCAAGGACTGATAACTCCAACTAAACCATAAGGAACTGCCGTTTGTTGTACATTAATAAATGAAATTGAGGTTCCTTTCTCCGTGTCTTTGAGCAACTTTAAACTCAATCGGCACCATCTATCAATACTCGTAATAAATGAGTCAATTTCTAATTTAGAAACGGATAATCTACCTGTATCAATTACTAAAGCTTCCATCAGTTTATCTCGTGTTAAATTGATAGCATCTTTCCACTGTAGTAAAGCATCAATTCGTCCATCTAAACCCAAATCAAACCAACTTTGTTGCGCTCTCCGCAGACGATTGCATTGTTGTACTAAAAGCTTCTCTGGTGGAGGAACAATTATGTAATCATATTTTCCCGTGCGGGGATTGCGGATTTCGATTGGTTTGGACATAAGCGAAAGAGCAAAGGTTAGAGGTTAAAGGTTAAAAGTCAAAGGTGATGAATTTTCTATACAGAAGTGGGGTTTTTAGGATGTAAATATCGGTAACACTCTTATAAGAGTAATAAAAATCGGACTTCTTACAAAGAGGAAAAATTCAGGTTTTACAGTTTCTTTTTCTTAGGTTGGTCTAAAAACTTCCTACTCCCTACTCCCTACTTCCTACTCCCTTGATATCAAAATAGATCATCGGGAATTGCCTCCTATCTCTTAAGATAGATTTTTTATTGTTACTTAAGACAAGTTGAACTATTCATTTTGATATAGTAAGTTTGTTTACAATTGCTATTTACCTGAGTTGAAAAAAGCTGTAAGGCATAACTTTCCCCGAAAGGACTTGCAGTGTAATCACTCAATTGCTTGGCTAATTTAATGGCTAATCCATCTGCAAATCATAAAGACTTTTTTATTATAGGTATTGGCGCTGCTGCGGGAGGGATGCAAGCGTTAAAAGCTTTTTTTGGCAATTTACCAGATCATCCTCCTGCTGCTTTTGTGGTGGTGCAACATTTGTCTCCTGATCATGAAAGCACAATCATGGAAATTATTCAACGCCAGACACCATTGTCCGTTTATCAAATCGAAGATGGAATGGCTGTTGAACCGAATAAAATCTATGTGCAACCACGTGGTAAAGTGATAATTGTCAGTAATCATCAGTTGCGATTGCTGCCAAAAGTCGATTCTTTTGATTATCCCGTTAATAAATTCTTCAAATCTATTGCTCAAGAGTGGGGAGAAAAGACGGTAGGAATCTTGCTATCGGGAATTGGTAATGATGGTACTGAGGGACTCAAAGCAATTAGTCAAACGGGTGGTATCGCTTTGGTACAGTCACCAGAAACTGCTCAATTTACCTCGATGATCAGTAGAGCAATCCCTTCTAGTTTAGTCGATGAAATTCTTTCTCCTCAAGAATTAGCTCGTACTGTTTTTGATTTAATTCGTTTTTTTGAAAATAATCCTTCTGCTTCAACCCAAGATTTTAGTTTAATTGATCCAGATCAACTACAACAGATTTTAGATATTCTTGCTGAACGACAGGAAATCGATTTTTCTCATTATAAAGTTAGTACACTTGCTCGGCGGATTCATCATCGTTGTACCATCACTCAATGTGATACTCTAGAAAACTATCTTGTTTTACTAGAACAATCCGAACAAGAACAAAAATTATTACGTCAGGATTTACTCATCGGTGCGACTTGTTTTTTTCGCGATCGCCAATCATGGAAATATATAGAAAGACAAGCATTACCCCGAATTATCGCCGATTTACAGCCCCAGCAACAATTAAGAATTTGGATATCAGCTTGTGCAACCGGGGAAGAAGCCTATACAATGGCGATGCTTGTAGATGAAGCAATAGAAAAAATTAATAAACCGATTCAAGTAAAAATTTTCGCTACCGATTTAGATACTAATGCTTTGGAAACAGCAGCGAGAGGTATTTATCCAGAAAGTATAACTAAAGATATAACTCCCGAACGTTTAGAAAAATATTTTACCCATCATGCAGACCATTTTCATGTAAAACGTTTTTTACGGGAGATGTTGATTATTGCACCCCATGACTTAACCAAAAATGCAGGCTTTTCTCAAATGCATTTGGTATGTTGTCGCAATGTGCTAATTTATATGCAGCCCCATCTCCAACAACAAGTTCTGCGGTTGTTGCATTTTGCCTTGGCAGCGAACGGAATTTTGTTTTTAGGTGGTTCAGAAACTTTAGGAGAATTAGCAGAGGAATTTACTTGTTTAGAACCAAAGTTGAAAATTTTTAGTAAACGTCGGGATATACCTTTAAGACTTGCACCAATTACGCAACAGACGCTGATTACACCAATAAATTCTAACGTGCGGACGAAAACCAGGCAAAATCAATTAGAGCGTCTTTTGGGAGAAGTATTGAATTATTGTCTGGAAGAGCGAAAATTAACTTGCTTATTGATCAATCAAGACAATCAACTTTTACGAGTATTTTACAATAGTGCCAATCTACTAGAGTATCAAGTCGGCGAGGCAGTATTAGATATTATTGAAATTATTCACCCCGATTTAAAATTACCTTTATCTACAGCTTTACACCGTGCTAAACGGGATATAGAAAATGTGATTTATACGGGAATTAAATTAAATCGTAGTGGACAAGAAGAAAGCGTCAGCCTCAAGGTAGGATTTGATAAAAGCAAACCAGGAATTGAAGATTTACTGATTGTCGTATTGCAAGTGGAAAACCAATCATCGATATCAAATACAACGGCTTTGCGTTTTGATGTAGATGAAGAAGCAGCAAGACAAATTACTGAATTAGAATACGAATTAAACCAAACCCGTGAAAATCTCCAAGTAACCATTGAAGAACTCGAAACTACCAACGAAGAACAACAAGCCACCAACGAAGAACTTCTCGCTTCTAATGAAGAATTGCAAAGTACCAACGAAGAATTACAATCAGTTAATGAAGAATTATACACTGTTAACGCCGAATATCAAGGGAAAATTGCCGAATTAACTCAACTCAACAACGACATTGACAATTTACTTCGTTCATCGGATATTGGTGTGGTATTTCTCGACCCTCAACTTAATATTCGTAAATTTACACCCGCAGCCACTCGCGCCATTAATATTAGAATATCCGATTTAGACCGTCCCCTGGCTCATTTTACTCACAATTTAAATTATCCGAATTTAATCGAAACTCTACAAGAAGTAGTTAATACAGCAAAAATAATTGAGCAAGAAGTTTGTATTAACTCAACCAATGAACAGTTATTAATGCGGGTTAATCCTTATATCAAAGAAGATGGAACTCGAAATGGGATTGTAGTTACTTTTGTCAATATTGATGAACTAAAGAACATACAACAACAATTACACAAAACTAATAATTTATTAGAGAATTTGTACGCTACTAGTCCGGTTGGTTTGGGTTTACATGACCAAGAATTCAAATTTATCCGGGTAAACCAAGCTCTAGCTGATATGAATGGTTTATCAATTCAGGAGCATATTGGTCAAAGTATTAGAGATATATTACCCGATTTAGCCGAGAGTTTAGAACCTTTTTTACATCAAGTCATAGAAACTGGTCAATCAATCTGCGATATTGAAGTTCAAGGTACCACACGAGCTGCTCCTAATGTCCAACGGTATTGGTGCGCTAATTATTATCCCGTTGATTTGCTTGATGGTAATCGCGGAGTGGGAAGTGTGGTGATTGAAATAACTGAAAGTAAACGCATCCAAGAACAACTTTTACGCAAAAATCAAGCATTAGAAGAAGCAATTGCAGTAGCACAAGCAGCAGACTCTGCAAATCAAGCCAAAAGCGAATTTTTAGCGAATATGAGTCACGAAATTCGCACTCCCATGAATGCAATATTAGGTGTCAGTCAAATATTACAACGCAGTCAACTCAATTCCGAACAATTTAAATTATTAGCAAGAATTAGAATCAATGGAGAAAAATTATTAGCAATTATCAACGATGTTCTCGATTTATCTAAAATTGAAGCTAGGGAATTACATTTAAATTCAAGTAAATTTAATTTAGAACGGTTGCGGGAAAATTTAATCAATTTGTTTGAAATCCCAGCCGAACAAAAAGGTTTAGAATTTACCTTTGAAATTGCACCCGATATCCCACGAAATTTAATTGGTGATGATTTTCGACTACAACAAATTCTCACAAATTTAATTAGTAATGCGATTAAATTTACCGAAACTGGACAAGTTGCCGTTAAAATATCTTGTGTAGACCAAGAATTAGAAAATACAATCGCATCTACCGTCAACCTACATTTTACTGTGGAAGATACGGGTATTGGGATAGCTTCAGAAATGCAAGAAAAGCTGTTTCAACCTTTTACCCAAGCAGATACTTCTACAACCCGTAAATTTGGTGGTACAGGGTTAGGATTAACAATTTCTCGACGGATTGTTGAATTAATGGGAGGACAAATCGGTTTTCACAGCAATCGCGATCGCGGTTCGACTTTTTGGTTTAGAGTTAATTTTCCCTTAGCTGATTCTAACAGCCAGCAAACTAGGTTAGAAACAATGCCTGCAATCACAGATTTTCCTTCCTCAACACAAACCCTCAAAATATTAGTTGTAGAAGATTATCCCGACAACCGCGATATTATTTTATTTATGTTAGAAAGTTTGGGCTACCAAGTTGATGCTGTTGAAGACGGTCAACAAGCATTAGATATATTAAGCCAAAGTGAATATGACATAGTTTTTATGGATTGTCAAATGCCGGTGATGGACGGTTATGAAGCGACAAGACAATTACGTCAGCGGGAAGGTGAACAGCGTCATACGATAATTATCGGCTTAACCGCTCATGCCATGTCCGGAGACCGAGAAAAATGCTTGGCTGCGGGTATGGATGAGTATTTAACTAAACCTGTGTTAATCGAAGATTTGGAGCGGATTATCAGTCAGTTGATGGTTGACAGTTGACAGTTGTTGGTTGATAGTTGTTGGTTGTTGGTTATTTCTCCCCATCCCCATCTCCCCATCCCCTTGTCCCCTTGTCCCCTTGTCCCCCCATCTCCCCATCCCCCCATCTCCCCATCCCCCCATCTCCCCATCTCCCCATCCCCCCATCTCCCCATCTCTTACTCGATCAGATTAAGAAAATAAGCAAATCGATTTTTTGGCAAATCCGTTAAAATTATAAAAGATTGATTATAGATAAAAGGGAAAAACATGATTAGTTTTAGTCCTTCAATAAATTTTGATAATAATATTTCTAAGTTAACTTATAGTGTGCTGATTGAAAGTGAAGAAGATGGTCAATTCTTTGCTGTGGTGCTAGGTTTATCAGACTGTAAAAGCTACGGTAAAACTGAAAATGAAGCTCTAGAAAATTTACAACAGCTTTTGCAAAAACGTTTACAGAATTCTAAAATAGTTACATTAGAAATAAATTCGTCCCAAACTGATAACCCTTGGACAAAAGTAGTTGGTATGTACAAGGATAATCCTCTTTTTGATGAGGTACTGGCTGATATAGAAACAGAACGTACTCAACTTAATGCATAAATTGAGGAGTATTATAAACAAATTGATGCAGAGGATAGGATAAAGTGACAGTTGTTTGGGTGCTAGATACTGACCATTTATCGCTTTTTCAGAGAGAACATCCAACTGTTACCCAGCGTCTCAATCAAATTAACTTTGTAAATACAGCTATAACCGTTGTGACACTGGAAGAACAAATGAAAGGCTGGTTAAATGTGATTAATAAATATAATGATCAACCTTCCCAATCTGAAAAATTAATACTCGCTTACAAAGGATTAAGGGATGGGATCGAATACCTTAACAAGCTCAGATTGCTTGACTTTAACCAACCTGCTTACAATGTTTATCAAGAATTAGTTTGTCAGAGAATTCGTATCGGTACGAGAGATTTACGCATTGCCGCGATCGCACTTTCGATAAACGCGATTTTGGTGACACGTAATACTAAAGATTTTGCCAAAGTACCTAATTTACAAATAGAAGATTGGACAATATCTTAGTGGAAGAATTGAATATTTAAAGATTAACACTAATTGATAGTTGACAGTTAACAATTATCAGTTATCAATAAACCACCCCATAATGCTTTAACTAACTTATCTGTTAATTGGGTTCCTAACATCTGTGCTGCCATTTTATTACCGGGGTCGCATTTAGCGCTACTCCGACGTATAAATAAATCGCGTTCGGTTAAGGTAGTCCGCATATTTTCGGTTACAGTTGGGGCTTCATCTACCCATTTTAACCAGCGTTCAAACATTTCCAAGGCAAGAGTACGAATCAAATTAAGTGTATCATCGTTCGGCAAACAGGTATAACACAAACTTACAGGTGATTGAAAAGAGCGGATGTAAGCGCTTTTACTAGTAAATGATGTTAAATTAGGATTTGCTTGTAATTTTAGAAATGTCTCGTTTACTGGTTCGTAATAACGATTAATATATTCAAGGTCAGTATAAAGGTCGGTACGAGGAATATAATCCATATAAAAGAAGATATTGGGAAGCGTACCGAATTCAAACACTAAATGCGGAACTTGAATATGGGAACTCAACCAGACGGTTAAACGCATTGTATTAAAGTTAGATTTTCCCGGATTTCCTAACCATGAATGCACCAACCAATCAATTTCTTCCCCTTGAAAAGCATTTAGCGAACCTTTTAAATTACCATCTTGACTGCTATATTCTTTTAAATCTTCGGTAGATGCTTCTGGGTGTAAATCAAAACGTGTTTCTATTTTTTGTTTGAGTTCGCAGGTGATTGCCCATAACTGTTCAAATACATCTTTACTATCTGCCATAGTTCGCTGTTTAATTTCTAATGTTACGCTTGTATCATAAAGTAAAACGTCAAATTTTGCTGTTAGTTTATTTTTTCAGCATAAAACTTTTGATTGGCATTTTTCACCTTGGATATCCAACCTTGGTGGGATTTTAAAATTTCTGAAAAAGAAAGTGTGGTCGTAGATAATACTTCTCTCAAAGGAGGTTTAAATAATTGAGGAGATAGTTTATGCATGACTTTAGCAAAAGTTTCTCTTAAAAGAAACTCCGTAAACAGAACTTTGGAACTCGGATATACATTTGTGTCGAGTTCCCACAATGCATAAACATCTGATTGACGACAAATCGTAAACTGCTCCAAAGCCAAATTCCAATCGTCAGCATACTCATCTAATAAGTTATCGAAGATAAAGGTATCCTCAAAAGCAACATTGCAACCTTGACCCAAAGACGAAGTAATAGCATGAATTGCATCTCCGATTATTAGTACATTGTCATTATGATGGAAGCGGTTACAGCGAGTTTTTAATTGAGTCGAAAATGGTTTTTGGACAAAATTTTCAGCTTCTTGTTCGCTGACTAATTCACCCACTATTGGGATATTTTGCTGCAAGTAAGCAAATACATCTTCTTTACTATTAAGACCAATTATTTTCTCTGCATTGCGTGGAAAGAATAAAAGACCGATAAAGTTTCCGTCTAATTGGGGAACTGCTCCAAAAGTAATCCCTTCTTCTATGCGCCAAATATGAATGCAATCAGATTTCAATTGGAAATCAGTTCTTTGATTATTACCAGAAATAAACAGTGTTTTGTAGCAAGAATTGGCGTATTTTTGCTCAAATTCAAAAAAATCGGAGTTTAAAAAATGCTTTCTAACCGTAGAACGCGCACCATCTGCGCCAATTAATATATCATAATCGACATGAACAAATTCTTTTTCTGCTCCAATTGCAAAAGTAACTTGTTTAGCATCAAAATCTACACTATGACATTGATAGTTAAAATTAATCTTTACTTGACGATCGCTTTCCTCTAAATGTGACAAGAGAGTCATCACCACACTAATACGGTCAGTATTATATATCGGTTGTTTTCTCGAAAGAAATTGCATCTTGCCACTTTTTCTGTGTATAATAGTGCCTTTATTTTCTACACATTTAGCTTTAAGCGCCGCTTCTAATCCTGGAATTTTTCTCAAAGCTCTTAGTCCCCTTTCGCTTATACCATAGGGGATGGTTCTAGAATTTGATAAAGGAACTTTTCTTGGGTCACTACGGCGTTCATATATCTCTATTTTATATTGACCACCACGACGTGATAAATGATGAGCAAGGAGAACTCCACAAGGTCCAGCACCGACTATGACAACTTTTTTCATAAATGTATGTACCTTTAAATAGGTATTGTCCGGTTTCTCAATGATTTCATTTTTATACAGGCTTGAATTATTTAACATAAAAAAACGATAACAAGCAAGATACATATTCTACAGAAGGATAAATATGACTAAAATTCTACTCATCGGAGTTACAGGTGGTACTGGTGGAAATGTTGTTAAAGGTTTTCTCAAACAGGGAGTAACCAATTTACGGGCTATAACTCGCAAAATCGATTTAAATCGTCCAACTTTAAAACAAATCAGTGATACAGGAATTGAGTTAGTTGAAGCAAATCTTGATGATCAAAATTCGTTAGAAACAGCTTTTACAGATGTTGAAGCGGTTTATTGTCATGCTACTGCACCCGATACAGCTAAACCCCAACCCGAAGAAATTGAAAGAGCGAAACGTGTTGTAAGTGTTGCGAAAAAAGCTGGAATTAAACACTTTGTTTACAACTCTGCTGGTGGGGTTGATCGAAATACCAAAGTTAGTCATATACAGCAAAAAGCTCAGGTAGAACAAATTATCAAAGCGGCAGATTTACCCGCAACTATGTTACGCGCTTGCTTGTTTATGGAAGAATTTTGGAAGAAATATACTCGTCCCGGTATCCTTAAAGGTACTTTCCGATTTTCCATTCAACCTGATAAACCTTTACACCTAATTACAACCAAAGACATGGGAAGGATTGCAGCTTATGTAATCAACCATCCCGACAAATACATCGGTAAAGAAATCGAACTCGCAGGTGATGTATTAACCCCCCAACAAATGGCGATCGCCTTTTCTCAAGTTCAGAAAAGCAAAGTTGTTCACCAACAAGTTCCCGCTTGGATATTTCTATTATTTTTACAAAAAGAACTTTATCAAATCATTCAGTTTTATCGCAATCAAGGTTATCAAGCCGATGTCAACCATCTAAGAGCAGAATTTCCCGGTTTGCTAACAACTTTTGATCAGTTTTTGCAAGAAACCGATTGGGGAAATGCGAAATTAAATTATGAAAGTTTATGACGAGGATGAAACGAGACACAACTTTTTAGCCTTTTGTATGAGTAATGGGAATTTCAATAAAAAATGTTGTTCCTTTCATCGGAATAGAATCAAAATATAATTTACCACCATGTTTATCTGTAACTATTTCATAGCTAATAGATAAACCCAAACCAGTACCTTTACCCACTTGTTTCGTTGTGAAAAATGGGTCAAATATTTTAGAATGTATCTCTGGAGGAATTCCGCAAGCATTGTCAGCAATCATAATTTTTATATAATTATCATCAATTTTTTGAGTAGAAATTGTAATCTGATTAGCAATATTTTTGTGATTATCTGGTTTTTCTTCAAAAGCATCGATAGCATTAGCAACAATATTCATTAATACTTGATTTAACTGACTGGGATAACATTCCACAAAAGGAATATCACCATAGTCTTTAATGATTTGAATTCCATCATGTTGAGATGTTGCTTTTAACTTATTTCCTAAAATCATCAAAGTACTATCAATCCCTTGATGAATATCAACTTTCTTAAATTCTGCTTCATCCAAACGAGAAAAATTACGTAGTGATAAAACTATTTTATAAATACGTTCGGTTCCTACCTCCATCGAATCAAGTAATTTCATAAAATCTTCCTTGATAAAATCAAAATCAATTTCTGCCATTTTATTTTGAATTTCTTGAGGAGGTTGGGGATAATTTTGTTGATAAAGTTGTAATAATTCGACAAAATCATTAGCGTAGTCTCTAGCAGGAACAAGATTACTGTAAACAAAACTCACCGGATTATTAATTTCATGAGCAACTCCGGCTACCATTTGTCCTAAACCTGACATCTTTTCGCTATGAATCATCTTGGCTTGAGTACGCTGAAGCTCTAATAATGTTGCTTCTAACTTCTGAGTTTGTAAATTCAGCTTTTGCTCTATTTCTTTTCTTTCAATAATTTCTGTTTCTAAAGCTGAATTTAAAGCTTCCAGCTTAGGAATATTAGGAATAGCTAATAATTTTGGAGTTAACCAAAAAAGTAAGATTGCTGTAGATAAAGATACTGCCGCAGTAGAAGCTTTTAACCAACCAGAAACCCAATAATTGGGATGCCATAAAGTCCAAACTTCCGTCAAATGGGTAAAACCACATAAAATAATAAAAGCACTAAAACACAGAAATATCCAATCAAAAGGAATATCTTCTCGTCTGTGGACTATACAAACAAGCATAATCGGAATTACAAAATAAGCTAATGCAATCAGAGAATCTGAAATTAAATGTAGCGAAACCAATCCAGTTTTCCATAAATAACAATGTCCGTGAGGAATAAAAATCGTAGATAGCATATTATAAAAAATACGTTTTTTCCAGTTTAACTTTAAAAATATAGAAAAGTAAGAATATTTTATACGTATTTTTTGATTAGCTAGATAATCGTCTTCAAATTAATATAGTATATGTACAAGACTCAATATTAAAAATTGAAAAAATCACTATGTTTAACTGTTTCCTTTGACAATTGACTATTCCCCCCTATTTTCTCTACTGAATATTTGATATATATCGAAATTAAATTACTTTTGAGACAATTTTAATCTTTCGCTAGTTTGACCACAAAATTTACCAACCAAGGTCCTAAAGCAATAATAATTAACATTCGTGTTAACTGCATTGCTAATACTAAACTAGTATCACCACCCAACTGCATCACAGTCGCAACCATTGCTTCTAATCCTCCCGGAGTAAATCCTAATAAAGAGGTAATAGTATCAACCTGAGTAAATAGATGAAACGAGTAACCAACACCAATACACAAAATAATCAAAGAAACGACTAAAGCAATTTGAATTAATACCGCTTTCAACAATTTATTGGCAGTTTTAAGATCAAATTTACAACCAATCGAAATACCTACAAATAATAATCCGATCGCGAATAACCATTGAGGAACCTTTAATTGATCGGGTAAACTCCAAAATACCCCTAACCCGACTATAAATGTACCTAAAAAACCCGACGCAGGTAAATGCAACCGATTTCCTCCCCACATCCCCACAACACAACACAAACCTAATATTGTTAAATTCAACCACATCGGAAACCAATGGTTATTTGCTGTTGTCATCGCGATCGCGATTGTCACAGAATTATTCAAGTCAGCAGGAAAAAACCAACCAGCTGCAGTTGGGATAAGTAAAACTACTAACAGTAAGCGTAAATATTGAAACAAAGCGACTGCCACCGCATCCGCTCCCATCTCTTCGGCGATAGGAACAATACTCGAAGCAACACCGGGGATAAAAGCGACAAAACCCGTAACTTTATCTATTCCAGACCATCGAGATAATAAATATCCATGAAACAAGCTTAAACTACCAGAAATCAACACACATAATAGCAAAGGTACTGCATAAGTGACAGCCAAATTTATGGTTTCCCAGGAGAAACGTACCGCAGTTCCCAGGGCAATCAATGCTTTACCTAAAGTCATTAAAATCTTTGGTAATGGTTGAGGATTACCTCGGATACTCGAATAAACCATTCCTCCAATCATCGAACCTAACAACCAACCGACAGGAATTTGCAACAAATTAAATAGAAAACCAGCACCGATTCCGATAATTAATTGCAAGATAATTATAATTATTTGGGGTAAATAAGAGATGAATTTCTCTTGCCATTCATTAAAATCATCTTTTTCTAAAAATAAAATTTTATCAATCACAAAAAAATATTTATATAGCTTTTATTAATTTAGGACTTACTGGCATATTTTATTGTAGGGTGCTGTACCCTAGGAGAAATTCTGAACGTAGTAATAGGGAACCTGTGTGTCACGCACCAACTTGCGCCTATTCCTGTAATTAAGGACTAAATCATCAATTCTCATTTTAGTTTATCTTACTGAGTGATGATATTGAATTAATAAATTATCCTACAGCGAATTCTGTAAATTGTCAGCAAAAATTGCTAGTGAAATAATTAAATACACTAATCCTTCCTGGGAAGTAATCTACAACAAGGAAAGAAAAATCCGTCCTTTTATAGATGAAATTATTGGTGTACGATTATCGACGCTTCAATGTCAAAAGTTAATGATTTAAATTTTAAGTAGATAGGTAGATAAATTTGATCGCGATCGCAAGGCATAAGAGGGTAATGGATAACTGCCCACTGTCAACTGTTGCTGTTTGCGGTAATATTTAAGAGAATATTTCATAGAATACTTGATAAAACCTGATTTTTAGTCCATTATATGCTAATTAGATACTTGTCTAACATAAAAATAACCCTGAATGACGCTTTACAACATGATTTATATAATCAAGCCGGAAACGCCTAAGCAAGTTTAATCTCAAAATGATGCTCCAATAAATCACATAGATATACAATTGTCAGTGGTGCCTGAGTCTAATTTACACAGTTAAGGGTAGGGAAACGGGATTAAGCAAAAATTAAATTAAAATTATTGTTTTATTTTTATTTTTATTTTTATATAATTCGTTTCTTCTTGTTATTTTCTTCAAAGCGCCACAATGAAATACCATGTACTAGAGAAAATTTTTAATAAGCACAATGCACCGCGTAAATTTGAAAGCTTGGAGTTAGATAGTAATTTTTGTATTTTACATTTATCTAAGCAGGTGCAAAGTTTTGCTTATTATCCTCAAGAGGTAATTTTACAACAAGATGTCCGTCTTGGGTTTCCAGAATTTGTGGGGCTTGAAGATGTGATGATGTCTATTCTCAAAGGAGAACAGGAATTATTCGAGATAGAAGGAATTCACCGATCTAGTGAAGAAAAAAGTGATTTTTATATAGATATATATATTGTCGGCGAACCTATTGAAAATCGATTAATTATTTTAATTGAAGATGTAAGTGATCGGATGTTGCTGGAGCAAAAGTTAAATCAAAGAGTAAATGAAACGAATTTACTTTCGAGTACTTTGGTTGCTTATAAAAATTACATGGATAAGGTGATTGCCTCAATGGCAGATGCTTTGATTGTAACTAGTAAATCAGGAAAAATCAATAAAGTAAATCAAGCTACTGTAGAATTATTCGGTTATAAAGAAGAAGAATTAATCGATAAACAGATTTCTTTAGTAATAGATGATAATAAATTATTGCAAAAAGCGATTCAACAGCGTTCTTTGTACAAAAAATATTTTCAAAATGTAGAAGTAGTTTGTCGGACGAAATCAAAAGAAAGGAAACTAATTGCTTTTTCTTGTTCAGTAATTAGCAAACAAATCAATGGCGTAGAAGATATCGTTTATATTGGCAGAGATATTACTGCTAAAAAACGCCGTCAACAGCGTAAAAGCGCTCAGTATGAAATTACAAAAATTTTATCAGAATCAATTACTGTAAAACAAGCAATACCGCAAATTTTACAGACAATTGGTGAAAGTTTGGGATGGGATTTGGGAGAATTATGGACACCGGGTCAATATTTAAGTGTAAACCAAAAATCTAATCAAAATTCTGTTTTAAGATGTGTAGAAATGTGGTCATCTCGAAGAGTTGACGTGCGGGAATTTGAAGCAGTTACTTGGCTGACAACTTTGACAAGTGGAGTAGGGTTAGCGGGTAAAATTTGGGAAAATGCTGCTCCTTTCTGGTGTGATGACATAGCAAATGATGATATTTGTCCGCGATTGAATCAAGTAGAAAAAGCACAACTACACGCAGCTTTTGGGTTTCCGATTTTGCGTGACAATACAATTTTGGGAGTAATGATTTTTTTAAGCCGAGAGGTATCATTTAAAGATGAAGATTTGCTGCAAATGATGGTTTCAATTGGTAGTCAAATCGCGCAATTTCTACAACGGAAACAAGCAGAATCAGCACTTTTAGAAAGTGAGGAAAGATATCGCGACTTATTTGAAAATGCTAACGATTTGATTCAATCAGTTAATCCTTACGGACGTTTTTTATATGTTAATCGTGCTTGGAGAGAAACTTTAGGATATACTAAAGCTGATGTGACAAAAATTAATGTCTTTGATATTATCCATCCTGATTTTAAAAAGCGCTGTCGAGATGTTTTTTATCGAATTATCTCAATAGGTAATTTTGAACAGCTTCAAGCTGCATTTTTGACAAAAAATGGTCAAACTATCTTTTTAGAAGGTAATGTAAATTGTAAAATTGTTGAAGGAAAACCAACAGCTATTCGTGGTATTTTTCGGGACGTTACTGCTAGAATATCCGCAGAAAAAGCATTGCAACATCAACAAGAACAAACAGAAAGCTTACTACTTAATATTTTACCAAATAGCATCGCCAATCGTTTAAAACAAGGAGCAGGTATAATCGCCGATAATTTTGATGATGTTACCGTTTTGTTTGCAGATATTGTCGGTTTTACTCAAATTGCAGCTTCGGTGAGTGCGACGACTTTAGTAAGTTTATTAAATCAAATTTTCTCTGTATTTGACCGTCTTTCACTAAAATATGGTTTAGAGAAAATTAAAACCATCGGTGATGCTTATATGGTTGTTGGTGGTTTACCTACGAGAATGGATAACCATCCCCAAGCTGTTGCTTCAATAGCATTAGAAATGCAAAATGCTATAATTGATTTTAATCAAAGAAATAATTTAAATTTTAATATTCGTATCGGAATTCATACTGGTTCCGTCGTCGCTGGAGTAATTGGGCTACAAAAATTTACTTATGATTTATGGGGAAATACGGTAAATATTGCTAATAGAATGGAATCTCATGGTTTACCTGGAAAAATTCAGGTGACAGAAGATACTTATCATCGATTGTGTGACGACTTTGTTTTAGAAAAACGTGGTGAAATTTTTGTTAAAGGAAAAGGTAAAATGATTACTTATTTCTTGATTGGGAGAAAAGGGAATAGGGAGTAGAGAATCACCAAAGATTAAATATTCTAAAAAAGCAAATAATAAAAGCAAATAATTAAAAATCTAAATTCATACTTAAATTCGGTACCACCCGCAGCATCCATATATCAAAATTAAATGATTGAGAGAAGTCTAATAAGTATATAAGAACGGGAGCAGTTTTTGTTGACTTAACCTGCATCTGTTTAAAATTGATAAATATACTCCCTATTCCCTACTCCCTATTCCCTGTCTAAACAAGTAATTTAAAAATCAACCCAGATTTTGAGGAATTATGACTACACAAACAGCATCGATACCAGAAATTTATCAAGGTCAATTTGGCGAATTTACAATTACCAAAGATGACCGAATCGGAGTAATTATTTATCGTACAGGTTTAATGATAGCTGCCCTTTGCTTTGCTATTGGTACAGCTTTAATATTGCTTAATGATAATCCCAATTTACAAATACTTACACCATTATATATTGGTTTTAGTCTTGCTCTCGGCGTGAGCTTATTCACCATTCACATCTATATGGTAGAGTTGCACAGACTGTTACAAATATTTTGGGTAATTGGTAGTGTTTCCGCAATTGTTTTTGCTTTCTCTAACAGTCAAACCTTAGCAGAAACAGTTTATAATTATCCTTTAACTATATTAGGAATTGGTTTTACTTTTGCAGCTTTAACGGGGATTTATTTCAAAGAAGCTTTTTGTTTCAACCGTTTAGAAACTAAGTTACTTACTCCCATTGTTCCCTTACTACTGTTAGGACATATGACCAAAGTTCTTCCTGTAGAAATAGAACAAGTTTTATTAACAGTTTGGGCTGGATTTTTTCTCATTTTTGCAATTCGCAAAGCCATACAACAAATTCCCCCAGATATTGGAGATAAATCTGTATTTGAATACTTAAAAGGTCAAAGGTTAAAGGTTAAAGGTTAAAGGTAATAAATTGTTAATAAATAACTGTCCACTGTCCACTGTCAATTAATTTCCTGTTTTTGGGAATACTAAACCAGTAGGGATGAGGATGTAAAAGTGACAGAAGAACGTGGATATTGGTTAGCTTGGTCGCAAGTTTCGGGAATTGGACCAGTGCTGCTGCAAAGATTATATCAACATTTTGGTTCGTCGAAAACTGCTTGGGAAGCAAATTCTTCTCATTTGGGAGAAGTTGAAGGTTTTGGTTATCAAACTTTACAAAAAGTACTCCAACAACGTTCCCAAATCAACCCAGAACAGTTTCTCAAGCAACACGAACAAGATAATCCCAATTTCTGGACACCCGCAGATGCAGAATATCCCCGGTTGTTGCGAGAAACTCCTAGCCCTCCACCCGTACTGTATTATAGCGGTGAGGTGGATTTAACGGAAAATTCAGCAGAAAAACCCTTAGTAGCAATAGTGGGAACTCGTCAACCTACAGAATACGGTATCCGTTGGACGCGGCGCATTACTACCGCTTTAATAGAAAATGGTTTTACGGTGGTTTCTGGTTTAGCAGAAGGAATTGATACCGTTTCTCACTCCGCAGCAATTAAAGCTGGAGGGCGTACTATCGCTGCTTTAGGAACTGGTGTCGATATCGTATATCCCGCAAAAAATCGGGAACTATACAAACAGATTTTAAATCAAGGTTTTGTTCTCAGTGAATATCCCGCAAAAACTGCACCCCATCGTACTCATTTTCCCCGACGTAACCGGATTATTGCGGGTTTATCTCGTGCTGTATTAGTCATGGAAGCACCGCAAAAATCCGGGGCTTTGATTACTGCTGACTACGCAAATGAATTTGGTAGAGATGTTTACGCATTACCGGGAAGACTTGATGATTTTTCCTCCCAAGGATGCTTGAAGTTAGTCTCTCAAGGTGCTACTCCTATTCTTAAGGAATTGGATGAGTTATTAAAAATGCTGGGTGCGATTCCTCAAGTTGCGAATATCAAGAATTTAACGGATGTAGAGAAGCCGTTACCAGATTTACCACCAGAATTACATCGGGTAATGCAAACAATTTCTGCGGAATCTTTACCTTTTGATTTGATTATTCAACAAACCCAAATGTCAGCAGCAGTGGTTTCTAGCGCTTTGTTGCAATTGGAATTGATGGGGCTAGTTTCGCAACTTCCAGGAATGCGATATCAAAGAAATTAATAGTTTAGTAGTAAAAATCCGACTTCTTACTCCACAAAAAATTCAGGTTTTACAGTGTTGTTGATTTTCAAAATTTATCTTTCATCTCCCGCAATCTTGCAAAAGTCTGCACCGAATCTTGACTATGTGTTGCCTTACGCAATGCTGGTTCTTCCCATCTCAAAAACGGATTGGTGTGTTTTTCTAACCCTAACAATGAGGGAACGGTAGCTTGTTGACGACTACGATGGATTTTTACTTGCTCAAATCGTTGCTGAAGTTTGGGGTTTTCACCATCTACAGTCATGGCAAATTGTAAATTTTTTAAAGTATACTCGTGAGCGCACCACACTCTTGTATTATCAGGCAAACCACGGATTTTACTCAGGGAATTTACCATCTGCGCTGGTGTTCCTTCAAACAACCGACCGCAACCGCCAGCAAATAAAGTATCTCCACAGAATAATTCTCCCGTCTCCGTGGAATTTTCTGGAGAAAAATAGTAAGCTATATGAGCGCGAGTGTGTCCGGGAACAAACAAAACCTCCGCTGTTCGATGGGAAAAAGAAACGCGATCGCCATCTTCTAAAAAGACTTGTTGACCAGGAATTCTGCCTTTATCAGAGCTTCCACCATAGACTGTTAGTTGCGGAAATTTATCAATTAACTGTTGATTACCACCTACATGGTCGTAATGATGGTGAGTATTAAATATTGCCACTAATTCGGCTTTGAGTTCGTAAAGTTTGGTTAAAACAGGTTTGGCTTCGGCTGGATCAACTACAGCAGCAATATTTTGTTTATTATCGTATAGCAAGAATATGTAATTATCTGAAAGTACGCTGATGCGAAATACTTGCATGAGTATAGCCTCTGATTTATTCACCCAGCATCAGTTTAGCGAATTATGTCATTTCTAGATTATTACTCCTATTCCGCTCTAAGATTACCTTTCACTCGTAAGGTGCGGTTCATCTCTTTTTACCTCTTTGCTCTGCGCTCTCTGCGTCTCTGCGGTTTTTTTATCAGTAATCTTCTGCCGGGAAGGGAATAGTTATGATTCGCTGTTGCTTGGTAATTGGTAATCGAGTTCTGTGATTACTCTGAAGGGGTAAGAAGTCGGGTTTTGATGATAATTAGTTGGGATTAAGGATATTTTTACTAAAAACCCGACTTCTGTGATTATCCTCTTCCCTACTCCCTATATTAAACAAAATTCGCAGAACCAAATAATGGTAAAAACGCATTACTGATCACAGAACTTTGACCTTCAGTTGTGACGAAAACGTCTAGCAGTTGATCTGAAATATTATCAAATGACGGTAGAATACCAATAATTTGTTTATCAGAAACTGAAGTTAAAGTAACTAATTCATCCCCAATTTTAACGCTGGTATTACTCAAATCTCCAAATTTTTCGCCACCGATAATAAATAAATTACCACCTGTTGCAGGCGCTCTCCAAGGGAAAATATCATAAGCAGTAGCACCACTTACAGTAATATCATTAGGAGTCGAAACATCTATTTTATTGCCACTCAAGTTAATCCCTACTATAGCTCCTCCGGGACCTGTTAATATATCTAAGGCTTTGGATTGGGAGTCTAAAACTTCTTGATTGACAACTTGGGTACCATCACTCGATAAAGTGACATTGAATGATTGTCCATTCCACTTTTGAGTAATTAAATTACCCCGCATTTGTCCACCGAATGTATTTGCTCGATATTCATCAATACCGTTAGTAGATGCGGGAAAAGTTGTTAGTGGTGCAATATAAACCCCTGGAATAGTCGGTTCTTTGTCGCTGTAGTAAACATTCTGACGAGAATCTTCTTGTCCACGATTTCGATTTGGATGACCGTAGTATCCGTTTTCTACAATCAGATTTAATTCATCTGGTGCATTTTTAACGGGAATTTGGGTTGTAGCGGAAGTCGAAACATCCCCAAATCCACCATTCGGACCATTATCAGTAGCATACAGTAATCCTTTAGTAGTCCAAACTAAATCAAAAGTATTACGTAGACCACTAGCATATACAGATACATCAACTCCCGGAACTACCTTCGCGACATCTCCAAATACCTGACTGATTGCGGGGTCAAATGTTAATCCTTGTGGAGGCTGGAAGTTAGGGGGTAATTGATATTTAATTTCACCGTTGAAATTAGGTTTGGTAATCTCTGCTTTTAAAATCGCAGCAGCAAATGGAGATTCAGGAATTCCACCAATTTTAGCTGCTGGTATACCTGCATTTGTATTACCACCAACTGCAATATATAGATTACCTTCGTTGTCGAAAGTCATACTATTAACACCGTGGTCGTGATTGGAAACTGGGAGTCCAGTGATTAATGGCTGAATCGTAGAGAATAGTGGTCCTTCTAATATTGATACCTGTCCACTGTAGGGAGATAATTCAGTTACTGGAAAATCTGATCCGCCATTAGCATACAGCTTGTTATGGGATACATAGATAGTAGGAGAATCAGAGGTATCGTATGGGTTAAATGCGATACCTAATATATTATTGTTGGATACTCCTTTTAAGGTGTTGATGGTTTGAGTATTGATGACGTTGTAATTGTGATCAAAAGTGTATGCTTTGATTTCACCTGAATATGAACCAACATACAGTCTATGGTCTGGTCCCCAAGCTGCTGCGGTTGGTTGGGACATAGTTGCAACTGTCTTTTTGTTAAAGTCAATAGAAACGATATCGTTATCAACGACAAAAACTGGGATGTTGGGCAAGTTGAGGCTATTGTAGTTATTATCAAGACTACTGATAGTATGGACAATATTTACAGTTTGATTTCCCTCGACAACATTATCATCGACAGCATTAACAGTTATTGTTTGAGGTATATTCCAATTATTGGTAGTAAAAGTAACGCTATTGGTACTGGTGGTAATTTGGTTATTTGAACTTAAGTTGATAGTGACATTAGCAGTTGGTTTAGTATTTAAAATTATCGAATAACTATCTCCTGAAGTTCCACCCTCAACTACAGAAGTATTGCCATCTGTTTGTTGGAAAATAACTTTTGGTCCGCTCAAAGTAATGATTTCAATCGCAGAAATTTTAGCGTTATTTACACTCGCATTGAAATCTAGATTTAAAAAACCATCGCTAACATTTACATCGTCAATGGAGTAGATATAAGCGGAATCTTTTCCAGGGAAAAAAGCATTTTTCGATTTAGCAAAAATATCTAGATCATCAACAACTTTTGTTCCTTCTACAGATATATCAAATAAACGTTGATTAAAATCATTAAAATAAATTTCTGCAAAATGTAAATTAACTTTGTAATTACCATCAATTACAGGTATTTGATATCCCAGATTTTCAGCCCAACGTTCTGTTTGATAAAGTCGATCTTCCTCAGTTTTGAAAATTTCTGCTTTGGTAGAATATGTATTACCCCCATTGAAATACTGGTCAGCTTTCCACAAATTACCGTTTGCATCTGTATAAGCTTTTCCACCAGCATTAATACGAATAATGTTGCTTGTTGGTATTGGAGTAGTAGGCTCTGGAGTCGGTGTTGGGTTTGGATTTGGGTTTGGATTTGGATCTGGATTTGGTACAGAACCTCCAATAATCTCAATCGCTGCTAACTTTGCATTATCAGAATTAGTTAGAAAATCTAAATTTAAAGTTCCATCACTGACGGTGACATTAAAAGATTTATCTAAGGCAATATTTTTACCACCAGCTTCTGTAAAAATATCAAGGTCATCAATAACTAATTGACCTTCGGCAGACAAATCAAAACTTCTTTTGGCTGCACTATCCCAATACAATTCGACAAACTTCAGAGTTACTTTATAATCACCATTTGTGACTGGGACAGCGTAAGATAAATTCTTTGTCCAGCGTTCGGTTTGATATAACTTATCGTCTTCGGTATTAGATATACTTGCTTTACTCGAATATGTACTACCTCCAGTAAAATACTGGTCAGCACCCCACAAATTACCCTTAGTATCTGTATAAGCACTTCCACCAGCGTTAATACGAATAATATTGTTTGTTGGAGTAGGATCTGGAATTGGTATTGGAGTAGGATCTGGATTTGGGTTTGGGTTTGGATTTGGGTTTGGATCTGGATTTGGGTTTGGATTTGGGTTTGGATTTGGATCTGGATTTGGTACAGAACCTCCAATAATCTCAATCGCTGCTAACTTTGCATTATCAGAATTAGTTAGAAAATCTAAATTTAAAGTTCCATCACTGACGGTGACATTAAAAGATTTATCTAAGGCAATATTTTTACCACCAGCTTCTGTAAAAATATCAAGGTCATCAATAACTAATTGACCTTCGGCAGACAAATCAAAACTTCTTTTGGCTGCACTATCCCAATACAATTCGACAAACTTCAGAGTTACTTTATAATCACCATTTGTGACTGGGACAGCGTAAGATAAATTCTTTGTCCAGCGTTCGGTTTGATATAACTTATCGTCTTCGGTATTAGATATACTTGCTTTACTCGAATATGTACTACCTCCAGTAAAATACTGGTCAGCACCCCACAAATTACCCTTAGTATCTGTATAAGCTTTTCCACCAGCATTAATACGAATAATATTGTTTGTCAGTGTTGGAGTAGGAGTAGGCTCTGGAGTAGGATTTGGTATTGGAGTAGGAGTTGGTGTGGGTGTTGAGGCAGACTGAATCTGTATGATTTGGACATCAGAAAGTAAACCAGTATTTCCTTCTGAATCTTTAGCGACTGCGACAATATGATTTATTCCTCCCTCATTTTTAGATTTTTTCAGGGTAACTGGAATATCCACAAAGCCGTTAGAACCAATGGTTGTAAACTGTTCCTCGACTCCTATAGCTGAATTTGCTTCAAAAGGGTCAATCTTGAAGCCATTATAATCATCAAGAAATAAACCTGCTTCGACTACAAGTAATGCAACTTGCTCACCTGGTTTACCAGAGATTCTGACTGTTTGATTAACTTCTGAAACGACTGTAGGTAAAGAAGATAGACCTAAAACTTCAACAGTAAGTTTAGGAGCTAAATTAGATTTTATGACAGCTTGGGAGCCATCTAATGTACCGGGAATTCTGTAAGTTTGTCCGGTATATGTGGCATTATTATCAAAATCTATTGTTATTGTTGATCCTGTTAATTCCAATCCAGATACACTTGCAGATTCTTGGGGGCCTGGTTGAGGTAAACCCCTAACACTTGTTGGATCTACATCCGCAGAGAAAGTAAACGTTTCACCGGGACCAAAATCATTAAAGTATATTTCTAATGCATCATAACCATCGTCACGAGGTTTAGTAAAATTACCGGATATCAGCCCGGTTCCTCCCTGACTATCAGGAGTAAATCCTTTACCAACCGGGTCTCCAGCAACACCATCGGGGTCGAATACTAAATCAGGGAAAATACTAGTACTCAAATCGAGAGTAACTTTATTTATCTTTTCACCGTTGGTTGAATTATTTTTAATAACAAAACTACCATTAACATAAGTACTATTGTTAATATTATTACCGCTAGGATTGATGATGAATAATGCTTTTGCAGTATTGTTAGTAGTATTTTGTTCTGCCATTTTGCCCTCTATTTAATTTACTAATATGATTTAATTTGCCAAAATATCGGTATCGAATATCCGATACACAAAAATGAAAGTTTATCTTAATGTAAGCAATATTAGCTATCGATTAAGAAGTTTAGTTTTGAGAACTATTGTGTCGTGCCGGTGATATTTAAAGTCAAAAAAACCGACTTTCTAATAGTTGGTTTTGCTCTGTCGAACTCAGTTTTATTGATATTGAAAATAAACCTAAATATAATCTAAATTCAATAATTAATTATCGATTAATACTTACTGAGTAGAAAAATCTGTAAAAGTTTTATTTTTGGTGGAGTAAGAAGTGGTTTTTTTAAGATTGTCTTTCATGAGAAAGATTTATCTTAAAAACCCAACTTTTAATAACTGTCATCGAACTTTTTTTATACACCTCTGATCAATTTAGATTACATTATTCAATATGTTTAGAATTGTTATAAGCTAAACATTACCGATGATTTATTATTCACCGAATTTAGCTATTTAATACAAGTGAATGTGGTGGCTTTTCGCGTTCATTTTCACTTCCCTGGCAATTACTAAATCATTTAGTCTCATAGTATATTAATTGACTCTTTAGAAAAAGTAATTTCAGTTATTTTACGGAATTTTTATATTAGCTTTACAAAAATCAGAACTTCAGTTAACAGCAGTATTAGAATAAATATAAATTGTACTTATCAATACTAATCAAAAGCTTAATAAAAACTATGATAAATCTGAAAGATTAAGATGTTATTCAAAGCCCAAATATAAAGCGCGATCGCAATGCTACCTTGGTGAATTTATTTACATAAAAATTATGTATCACTAGTATTTATCGGGCTTTTAAGTTTTAGAGTGTTTACCTTTAAACAGGAAGTGAAGTAGTCAACTTTCCTTTGGTATTTACGACTTTAGTAATTTTCTTAGTTACTTTACCAAACCATCGATTTGCTTTAGTTTGAAAACTAGGTGCTTTCAAAAGCAAAGGTTTTTGTTCTGGTTGTTTCATAAAACGGTAATTTAAAAAGATATTCCTAAAGGGAATATCAATATCTTCTCCTTGAGATAATCTGGTAAAATCAATTGAAGGATAACCCATATAGTGAATCCGATGAATAGGTTTAAGTCCCTGTTGATTAAATAAAACATTATCAATCACAACAAATGGATCTGCATTAGCACAGTTACCACATCTATCCTGAGCATTGGGACTAAGGGTAAAATTGAATTGTGAACGATTGGATCGAAGTGTCATATAGTTAAACAAGAAAGCATCATCCCACCAAGCTTGACCATTTACCCAATCAGCTTCACCCTCTTGAGTTATCCGCTTGAGCAGCATATCTAACTCTTGAACATTGAAAATTCCCCGTTTCGAGCCAAAAAAGCTAGAGCAATGAAGCTTAGACTTGATTTGTGCTTGCGTAAATATACCACTAGCTTCAATCAAGGGAATATTTAATGCTGCATTAGCTTGAGATTTAGTATGTTCCCAATCATCAAAAACGAAATCATAAGTCTGCAACTTTTCTTGAACATCTGTAAGCGGTTTCATCGCTAAACTGTCTGCATCAAAAAAGACAAACTGTTCAAAAATTCCGTCAAAGGCTACGAATTTACGATGTAATTTTCCTCCATACCACCGGGGGTGGAATTGCTGAGTTTGTAGCGCTTCTGGATGAACCTTCGCAAACTGACGAGCAAACTCTTCCCAGCGGTCTATTGAAGATTGGTCTTCAAATAAAGTAACGTTAGGACGCGAATCAATTTCTTGCTTAACTCTACTTAAACGATTATCAAAAGGAATTACACAAACCGGAATCTCACAACCGATATTAGCTTCAATACTATTCAAAAGTGCAACTAGCTGATCGAATACGACATCATTGGCAAGGGTGTAAATACCAAAAGCGTTCATAGGTAATTCTCTTTAAAAAAATATCTTATGAATCATTTCTACCAAAACCTATGTGAAAAATGGATATAAATAACGTAAATATTATGTAATTTCTGTGAATACTATGCAAACCTTACGTAATTTTCTGTAGCTAAAACTACTTTTTATTCAAGAAAATGCGTAAGTAGTATACAGTAAGACTACTTATATATTCAAAGATACTTAGGTTTGAGGTGATTGGTAACGCATCATTCTGATCGGCTTGGAACTGCCATATTACTAATATTTAACTAGCCGTGATAATACTTAACTAAATATATAATGCTTTAGACTGTTGTAGAACTATCAGTAAATTCGCTCTAGGATAAGTAGGGGATGTGAAGTTAGACTGTGACTCGTATTTTTATATAATGAAAATGGGTTGAAATGCCGTTTTTATCTAAAATCGGCAGGGGTTTCTACTAATATTATTGATTAAATATGTTTTTGAACTGAATTGTTGTGGGGAACCGTGCAAAGTAAGAAACAACCAAAAATTTCCATTGTCGTTAGCGATTTATCCAGTGCTGGTGCCGGTAGATGGGGAGGTGGTGGAGTGCGTTCGTTTTTACTTGCACAAGCACTACGAAAGCTTGAATATGAAGTGGAAATTTTAGGATTTGTATTTGGTGATCAACCAGTGGTAAGTTCTCAATCTGAAATTAAAGTTTCTAGCTTTAATGGTTACAATTATCCACGATTTCTATCATCAGCTTCGCAACTTTTGCAGAAACTTGATGGTGATATTATTTATGCGATGAGACCGAAAGCTACTACTTTTGGTTTATCGTTATTAAAAAGGTTAAAAACTCGTAAACCTGTAATTTTAGATATCGATGATTGGGAATTGAGTTGGGTTGGTGGAGAAAAATGGCAATATAACCCTTCTTTAAAACAACTTGGTAGAGATGTATTGAAATCAGAAGGTGCTTTGAGATATCCAGACCATCCACTGTATTTAAAATGGATGGAAAACATGGTTCACAAAGCTGATGTAATTACCATTCATACTCAATTTTTGCAGAAAAAATTTGGTGGAGTTTATATTCCAAATGGTAAAGATACTTCACTGTTTAATCCCGAACTTTATAACTGTGAGGAAAGTAAAAAGCGTTATGGACTTTCTGAGTATAAAATATTAATGTTCCCCGGTGCGCCGAGACCTTATAAAGGAGTAGAAGATGTTTTAATCGCTTTAGATAAGTTAAATAATTCTACTTTGAAATTAGTAATTGTCGGTGGTAGTCCCTACGATGATTATGACGTTGAACTAAAAGAGAAATGGGGACGTTGGATAATTCAATTACCAAAATATCCATCGGATAAAATGCCAGATATTGTTGCAGCAGCGGATGTAATTGTTGTTCCTCAACGAGATACTCCCGCAGCTTTGGCTCAGTTTCCTTTAAAATTAACAGACGGAATGTCAATGGCAAAACCAATTTTAGCAACAAGAGTAGGGGATATTCCAGATATTTTAGGAGACGCTGGTTATTTAGTTGATTCTAGTAGTCCAGAACAAATAGCCGATAAAATTGAGCTTATTTTCCAGAATTTTGCATCAGCTATTGAAAAAGGTAAAATAGCTAGAGAAAGATGCATTAAATACTATAGTGTAGATACAATGGCATCTAGTTTATCTGAAATTATTTCTGGTTTATGAGATATATATTTCCCCTAAAAAGAATATTAATTTCAATTAAGATTGTCTCAATTTCAATTATAAAAATTAATTAAAAAGCTCCATGTATTCAAACAAGCTACTTTATAGATTTGCAAAACCTTATCCAGGCTGGATTATTCTCACAATTATATTAGGATTTTCAGGAGCTTTATTTAACGGGGTTAGTACAGCCTTAATTGTGCCGGTAATTTTAAGAATTGTCGGACAAGATGTAGATTTAAATGGTGCGCCTCCGGTGATTAAATCTATTATGTCTCCATTTGATGATTTCCCAGAAAATTATCGTTTGGGACTGATGGCAGGAGCAATTATATTAACTATACTTTTAAAGAATATAGCCACTTATGCAAGTAGTTTAACATCGAGTACTTTGACGCGCCGCTTAACTGCGGATATCCGCCAAACAGGAGTGAACTTATTATTAGAAATCGATATTGATTACTACTCTCAGATGAAAGTTGGTGATTTAATCAACCGTCTTGGGGTTGAAAGTTCCCGCGCTGCGAGTGCTTTAGGTAATGTGATCAAGTTAGTAATTTTGGGAATTACAATTTTAGTTTTTGCTGGCATATTGGTATCAATTTCTTGGCAATTAACTATTGCGGCGACACTATTATTATCATTAGTAATGATAGCAAATCAGTATTCGATTAATCGTTCTAAAAAGTTTGGTAAACAGCTAAGCGAGATATCGAAAGGATATTCGATCGCGATGTTAGAAACTTTGAATGGAATACGTTTAGTTAAATCAACTGGCAATGAAAATCAAGAATTTGAAAAGATTAAAAAGTTGATTCAAGACCGGGAAGCAGCAGATTTTAAATCTCAGATTAATTCAGAAATAATTGCACCTGTTAGTGAAGTAATGGGTATTTCAGCTTTACTCGGAATAGTATTTTTAAGTCGCGTTCTTTTTAATGACCAAATTGCTTCTCTTTCAGCAGTGCTATTGACCTATTTATTACTTTTATTAAAAGTATTGCCGTTGATATCTCAATTAAATACAGTCCGCAGTAATTTTGCCAACACAGCTGGGAGCATTGAGATTATTGCGGAGTTTTTAGACTTAGAAAATAAACCGTTTATGGGTAACGGAAATTTAAGTTTTACCAAGTTAGAAAAAGGCATACATTTCAATTCAATTTCTTTTAGTTACCCGAATCATGACAAATTAATTCTTAAAGATATCGATTTATATTTACCTCGTGGTACTACCTTGGCTTTAGTCGGTGGTTCCGGTGCAGGTAAATCCACATTAGCCGATTTGTTACCAAGATTTTACGACCCAAATTCCGGTAAAATTACCATTGACGATATAGATATACGGGAATTTAATTTACAATCATTGCGAAAGGCAATGGGAATCGTTTCTCAAGACACCTTCCTGTTCAACGATTCCGTCAGAAACAACATTGCTTATGGAAAATCTCAAGCTAGCGAAGAGGAAGTTATTTCCGCAGCCAAACGAGCTAACGCTTACGAATTTATCACCAAATTATCCCAAGGATTTGACACAATAATTGGCGATCGCGGTGTCATGTTATCTGGAGGACAAAGACAAAGACTTGCGATCGCACGTGCTTTACTGCAAAACCCCGATATTCTCATCCTTGATGAAGCAACAAGTGCATTAGACACCGTTTCCGAAAGATTAGTACAAGAAGCGATCGACGATTTGAGTCGCGATCGAACTACTTTAGTAATCGCTCACCGTCTTTCTACCGTACAAAAAGCCGATCAGATAGCGGTTTTAGATCAGGGATGTGTAGTGGAAGTCGGTACTCATCACGAGTTATTACAAAAAAGTGGTTATTATAAACGTTTGTATTCGATGCAATTTGGGGAACAACAAAAAACAGAAAATAATCGTCAACAAAGTTTGGTAAGGATATCTTACGAAATGCGGACACGGTTAAATGCGATGATTGGTTTTTTACTTTTACTGCTGGATAATTTAGCAGATAATTCTCAAGAACGGCAAGAATTACTAGAAGAATCCTATAAATCTGCTTGGAAAATTCTTAATGTTGTTGATATTTTTGAAGATATTTTTACCTTACAAAAAAATTGGCAATTAGTATCAACTTTAGGGGAAATTCGGGATGAAGTGAGACCAGAAAAAACATTAAAAGATATTTCTGATGATTTTCGTAATCATATTGAATCAATACTTGCTTCGTTAAATTTATTGGTCAATCAAAAAGAAAATAATCATCAGTCTTCAGATAAAATAGTTTCTCAAGCTTATCAGTCAGCCTTACATTTGTTAAATGAGGTTAAGTATTTTGAGGATAAAATTAAATATTAAATATTAAAAGTGAAGAGGGAAGAGGGAAGAGGGAAGAGTGAAGAGGGAAGAGGGAAGAGTGAAGAGGGAAGAGGGAAGAGGGAAGAGGGAAGAAAAAAATAATATACTTAATAGGTGGATATTATATGTCAATCGTTATTGATTTTAAAGACTTGAAAATTTGGCAAAAAGGAATAGATATAGCTGAAAATTGTTATTTTCTAACTAAATCATTTCCTAGAGATGAGTTATATGGAATGGTGCAGCAAATAAGAAGGTCTGCGGTATCTATTCCAGCTAATATTGCAGAAGGATACGGAAGGAGATACACAGGTGAGTATATTAGATTTCTTAATATCGCTCAAGGGTCGAGAAACGAACTAGAAACACATCTCATTTTATCTCAAAGAGTAGGAATATCGAGTAAAAAAGATATAGAGTTAATTATTTCCTGGCTAGAAGAAGAAAGTAGAATGATCAATGCTCTTATAAAAAACTTAAGTTCCAAAATTGAATTATCAAAAAAATAATTTATTACTATTCCCTCTTCCCTATTCCCTCTTCCCTCTTCCCTATTCCCTACTCCCTACTCCCTACTCCCTAAAATTAATTCTATGAAAAACACTAATTCCAAAAAACACTATATCTATTTTATTAAAGAAGAGTTACCACTACCAGAAGCTCATTTAGTCCAGTCTACTAATGCAGCAAATGCGGTTGCAAATTTAGGATATTCTACAGTTTTGATATATCCTTGTAAAGGAAATGCAGCATTGAATCCAATAAATTTAATCAATCCTTTTCGACCGAGAAAAACACCTGAAAAATTGATTAAATATTATAATCTTCAAGAAAAGCTTAAGGTTTCTCCTTTACCGATGCCTTTTCCTATCGACTATATTAAAACAAAATTTACTAACTCTAATATTATTGCTTCAAAATATTATTTTCGTTTTCATATTCTTTCCACGACTAAAATAGTTCACAGTCGTGACTGGAATTTTGTTGAAGCTGCGGTAAAAAATGGCGTACCAGCAATTTACGAACACCACCATCACGAAAACAAAACATTTCCCCAAGAAATAGTCAAAAGTCCGCTATTTCAAATTGCTGTAACGGTAGCAGATACGGTAAGAGAAAGCATGATTGCCAATGGAATGCCACCGGAAAAAGTTGTAAAATTACACAATGGTTATAATCGCTTGTTTATGGAAAGACATCCACAGGCAGCCACAGAATGGCGCAAAAAACTGCTAAAAAATGATAGAGAAAAATTAGTAGTTTATTCGGGTGCTTTAGAACAATTTAAAGGAATTGATGTCTTAATTGAAGTAGCAAAAAATTTACCTCAAGTTCAGTTTGTATGTGCGGGAGGTAAAGAAAAGCAAGTAGTTAACTATCAACAATTAGCCAAACAAAAGCAAGTTGATAATATTACCTTTCTCGGTTTTATCTTACAACAAGAATTAGCATCATTATTGCAAGCAGCCGATATTTTAGCTCATCCCCACTGTTCCGGCAAAGCTGCAACTTTTACTTCTCCCTTGAAGTTATTTGACTATTTTGCTTCTGGAACACCCATCGTATCCACAAGAATTCCTTCCCTTACAGAGTTTGAAAATACTAAAGCTATTACTGCTTGGTGTGAACCCGACAATCCAACTGAATTTACTGCATCTGTAACGAGAGTTTTAGAAACTCATCCCCGAAAAATTAAAGGTTATTCTGACAGCATAGAATTTGTCAAACAGTTTTCTTGGGAAAATAGAGCCGCAAAAATTCTCAGTTACGTTGATGAATCTTTAAGACCAGAAATAATGAGTTAGGAGTTAGGAGTTAGGAGTTAGAAGTTAGGAATTAGAAGTTAGGAGGTAGTAGTTAGTGGTTAATAGAATATCTACCAAGTTATCGATTATCAACCAACAACTGTCAACTGTCAACTGTCAACTGTCCACTGTCAACTGTCAACTATCAATTATGAATAAAATTAAAGTTGGGATGATGAGCAGTTATACTGCTTTAGATAATAGAACCGATTGGCTATGGCAACAAACTCCGGAAAACTTTGGTGTTTGGGATAATATTCAACTGATTGCAACACATCCGAAACCAGATTTTTTGTTGATGTATAATTATACAAATTTTCCGACACAACCACAAAAAAATTTATTATTTTGGAGAAATAAAAAAGCACAAGCTAAATACGAAAAAACAGAGAGATTATTCCAAGAAAAATTGCGGGGAATACCAAAAGAAAGAGTGATTTATCTGTTGCGGGAGCCACCTTTAGAAGAAGTCATAGAAAAAAATAAAAGGTCTTATAAAATAGCTCAAAATTACTGTAGCTACGTTTCGGGACCAGATGATTATGCACCAAATCCTGATTATATGCCAGCAATTTGGTACTATTCTAACTCATTCCGAGAATTAAATGAAATGCCACCACCAGCCAAAGATAGAAGTTTGAGTTGGGTAACATCTGGTATCAATCGTACCGAGAATCATCGCAAGCGTTTAGCATTCTTAAAAATGCTCCGAAATAGTGAATTGGAACTCGATTTATACGGACGTGATTTACCAGATTGGGCGCAAGGAAGTGGGGAACTTACTAATAAATGGTACGGGATGGCACCTTATTATTACAATTTATCTGTTGAAAATTACGCCGAGAATGATTGGTATGTCAGCGAAAAGCTTTGGGATGCTCTACTTGCTTGGTGTTTACCAATTTATTATGGTGGCTCTGCTGCTGATAAATTATTGCCTCCGGGTAGTTTTTTAAGATTACCAAGTATGGATGAGAAAGGATTTGATTACATTAAAGAAATTACTTCTACACCCGACATTTGGTATCAAGCAAAAGACGCGATCGCAGAAGCCAGACAAATTATATTACATAAACTTAATTTAATTTCATGGCTTTCAAGTTATGTCAAGAAGTTTGATTAATTGTTAACAAAATTTTCATAATATCCAATACAAAAAATGTGGCTACAAGAAATTACTGTTTACGAAAAGATGATGGAGAATTAAATGACTGAAGGTCTTTACATACTTGCCAATGATGTAGTTTTTGACCAATTGATAGCTTTACTCAATTCTATTGAAGTGAATACGGGTAATAAATATCCTGTTTCTATTATTCCTTATGATGACCGTTTAGAACGAATCCGAGAAGAAATAAACCATAGAAACAATGTAGAAATATTTACAGATACTTCAGCAATTAAACTTTGGAAAGATTTTTGTACCGAAATTTGGCAAGTACATCCAGATGCTTTCAAAATTTGGCAGCAAAAGGGAATTTCCGGATTATATCGGGAGGGAACTCATCACAGACTTGGCGGTTTTGAAGGTGTTTTTGATAAGTTCATATACTTAGATGCTGATATTCTAGTACTCAATTCACTAGATTATATTTTTGAAAAACTAGAACAAAAGGATTTTGTCGTTTATGATTTTCAGCATAAAGATTTGAGTCATGTATACAATGTTAATTCTGATAAACTCCTAAAGATTTTTCCACAATCTCGACTTGATAATGAAATATTTTGTTCTGGCTTTTATGGTACAAAAAAAGGTTTATTTGATGTAGAAAAGCGAAAATATTTGTTATCAAAATTGCAGTCTGGAGAAGCAGAAATATTATACAAAAGCGCTCCAGACCAAACAATCCTTAACTATATGGTCATGCGTTCTTCTATTGCTAGCTATAATTTTTCTCATCACTTACCAGAAACTGAAATAACAGGATGTTGCGTAACTTCACCCCATTTTGAAGAACGGGATAACTTGGTATATGACAGAGAAAAACGCTTAACTTACCTACACTATATCGGCTTATCTTCTAAATTATTTACCCGTCTTTGTAGTGGAGAAAATATAGATTTTCCTTACCGCGAAACTTTCTTACATTATCGCTATTTACACGAGCCAGAACAACGACCTCAATTTACTACAAAACCAAAAGCTTACAATGCACCACCAAGTTTTACGACAAAAGTGTTAAGAAAATTAGGATTAAAAATTGGAGCATAACAAAATGAAAACTAGAGGAATTTATATCATTGCGAATGATAAGGTATGCGACCACGCTATTACCTTACTCAACAGTATTCGTCTCCATGACAAAGAAACACCAATTGTGATGATTCCTTATGATGATAATTATCACAAAATTGCTCACATTCTTGATAAATATTATGGAGTCGGTGTTTACGAAGATTTAGAATTTATTGACCGCTTGTCGAATAAATTATACGAAACATTCGGCGGTAAATTCTTCGCTCGTCCCAATCAATTTCGTAAACAAGCTTGTTGGTTTGGTCCCTTTGACGAGTTTTTATATATTGATACAGATATTGTTGTTTTTGAAAAAATTGTTGATAATCTCAACTATTTAGAAAATACCGACTTTATTTGCTGTGATTATCAGCATCTTGGTGGAATCAGAAATGTATTTAGCCCCAAAGTATTAGAAGAAAAAATATTTACAGAAAATGAAATTAAAGACATCTTTAATGGTGGCTTTTGGGGTTCCAAGAAAAACCTGATATCCGAACAAGATTTGTACGATACCTTCGCAGAATGTGCCGCGCATCCAGAATACTTTGATTTTTCCGAAAAAACTTCCGACCAACCAATCATTAATTATATGTTGCTCAAGCGGATTCCTAACCGCTTCAATATAGTTCGTAGAGAAGGCAAAGCACCGGGGAATTGGGGAGGAACATCTCACTTTGTATCTGAAGGACACAGACTGATTGACCCAACAGTTAATCAACCTTTACAATACCTACATTGGGCGGGTATTCGCATCGAACCAGGTTGTCCTTACTGGGAAATTTGGGAACATTACCGTAACTTGAATCCGCAATTACCACCACCAGTCTTTCCAGAAAAACCCAAACAAACTTCTTGGCACAAAACTGTGAATGAAGCTAAATCTTTTTTGCGTTCGTTGAAGTAGGGAATGGGCAGTAGGGATTAGTACTTGACCACGTTAATTTTGCGGGGTAATGCATTCGTAGTGGGAGCGTCTCGCTCCCTGGTAGCCAAAGTGCGAGGTTTTCGGTATGTCCTTGCGGACAATTCCCTTCACTGCATAACAATGTGGTATTTTTGCCTATTACTCTTTAAGAGATATAGTCAGTTTGTACAAATACAAAAAATACCGCAAATGTCAAATATCAACGGTACGATCATGCAGTATTTCCATTGGTATATTCCCGATGATGGAACGCTGTGGGATAAGGTAGATAAGACAGCGAAAGATTTAAGTAAGGCGGGTTTTACCGCTATGTGGCTTCCACCTGCTTATAAAGGAATGAGTGGTACTTACGATGTCGGATACGCTGTTTATGATATGTACGATTTGGGTGAATTTGAACAAAAGGGTTCTGTTCGTACCAAGTATGGCGATCGCCAACAATATTTAAACGCAGTCAAATCTCTGCAAAGTTCGGGAATTCAGGTTTATGCGGATACGGTATTAAATCACCGCATTGGTGGTGATGATGCGGAAATTGTTAAAGCAACGCCTTTTAATCGGGGAGATAGGCTAAACCCTAAAGATGGGATGCGAGATATCAAATGCTATACCCATTACAAGTTTCCCGGTAGAAAGGGTAAGTATTCTCAATTTGAATGGCATTGGTGGCATTTTGATGCGGTTGATTACGATGAATACACTCAAGATTCTTCCACTATATATCTACTTGAAGGTAAGGTATTTGATGATTATGTTGCTTTGGAAAACGGTAATTTTTCTTACTTAATGGGATGCGATTGCGATTTCCAAAGTAAGGAAGTACAAGACGAAGCTATAAATTGGGGTAAGTGGTATCTCGATACAACTGGTGTTGATGGCTTCCGTTTAGACGCTATCAAACATATTTCATCATGGTTTTTCCCGATATGGCTCTCGGAAATGGAACGTCATGCTGGTAAAGATTTATTTGTTGTGGGTGAATATTGGCATAATGATATCAATACTTTGCACTGGTACATTGATGCAGTACAAGGTAAAATGTCGGTTTTTGACGTACCCCTGCACTATAATTTCCATTATGCGAGTAAATCCGGTGAAAGCTACGATATGCGCCGGATTTTAGATAATACCTTGATGCAAGAGCGTCCCACCCATGCAGTAACCTTTGTAGAAAATCACGACTCACAACCGTTGCAGGCTTTAGAAGCACCCGTAGAACCGTGGTTTAAACCTTTAGCATATGCATTGATTTTACTGCGTCAAGAAGGTTATCCCTGTGTATTTTACGCGGATTACTACGGTGCGGAATATGAAGACTATGGAAGGGATGGAAATCGCTATCCGATTTATCTAGTTTCCCATCGTTGGTTAATTGATAAATTTCTATATGCGCGTCAGAATTTTGCCTATGGTTATCAGTATAATTACTTTGACCATTGGGACATTATCGGCTGGACTCGTTTAGGTAACCAAGAACATCCCAAAGCCATGGCAGTAATTATGAGCAACGGTGCGGGAGGAAGTAAATGGATGGAAGTGGGTAAACCCAACGCCAAGTTTTACGACTTAACCGAACACGTCGGCGCACCCGTTTACACCAATGAATGGGGTTGGGCTGAATTCCGCTGCAATGGCGGTTCTGTATCTGTGTGGGTGGAAGAATAAGTGAAGTTAGGAGTTAGGAGTTAGGAGTTAGGAGTTAGGAGTTAGGAGTTAGGAGTTAGGAGTTAGTACCACCGGAGTTTGTTGTAGAGACGTAGCACTGTGCTACGTCTGTTATTTAGTTAGAACCACCGGAATTAGTCGATAATGGTTAGTAGTTCACTGTCAACTGTCAACTGTCCACTGTCAACTGTCAACTGTCAACTGTCCCCTCTTGCTTAAAATTTCTGTCCTGCAAAAATTGAACGTACTTCTCCATTACGACGAATGATTGCTTCTCCATTGGCTACCTCGACTAAAGTCCAACCGCTTGCTCCGATGCTTTCACCGATTTGAATGCGACGAGTTATGCCGTTAACTTTAAATAATGCGGCTGATTGTTCTCCTAGTTCTAATAATCCTTCCAAGATGTGGGAAGAAGCTGAAACTGCTGCTAGCTTTTGTTCCTGCTGAACTGGTGCTGGGGAAGCTGCTGTGGGCTGTTTTGGTGCTGCAACTGTTGCAGGTTCTTTAATTTTAGGTAAGTCGGGGACTTGTCGGATATTAACGGGTTGAGTTTTGACCGCTAATGGTTTAATTTCTCTGATAGACGCGAAAGCTGCAATTTTTTCTGGTGGTTTGGTTTTAGCGGCTTTGACGGGTGCGGCTGTTTTCGGTTTGCTATCAGATGGTTTTGGTGCGATTCCTTTGGATGCTGTACTAACTGGTGGTAAAGGTGTTGGAGCTTGTACTATGGGAGGTGCTTCCTCTATGGATGGAGGTGCGTAGCGCATCGGTTGCGGGGCTTGATACACAGGAATGTAGATTCTTTCTACTACTCTAGTAGAACGACTGGGTAATGGTTTAGTGTTGTTGGCAATTGTTGGTGCTGGCAGATTTGAGACTGGTTGATTTGCATAGGCTAGAGTAGCTTGATTTGCGGGTACGGGAGCAACAGCAATATTATTATTCACAGATACTTTATCTTGTAAATTTTGTTGTTTTTCGATAATTGCTAGCGCTCCGAGCATATAGTCAACTAAATCTGACTTAATTTGAGCTTGGGTGGTTGTAGATATTTGTGGTTCTAATACTTTCTGCTGTAAAGCTGGTTCTTGTAGAGCAAATTGCATCGACTTGGAGGTGAGACGATTCAAAAGTCCGCTATTTATAGCCCAATTCATCGCGGCGATCGCCAATCCTAAACCTGCTCCCACTGTCAGTAATTGTCGGAGATTACGCCAAATTTTCCGATGCGGTTTTTTTCTTGTTCGAGCCGTTTGAGGTATTTTACTCGCCGCAGTGTTGATTTTTGAAGCAATTCGCTGTTGTTCATCTGAGCCGATGGGACTGATGATGGTAGGGGGTGGAACTATCTGCGGCAAGTTAGTTTTCTGTAAGCTTAATTGTGGCTGTGCTGGAACGATTCGGGAATTCCTCAAATTACCGCTACCATCGAGAACACAGTCAATATCGGCAAAAAGTTCGTCCATCAAGTCATCAGCATAATTGTCCATCGTCCAAGGTTCGCTGACGATTAACTCTTGAGATGGTTCGGGAAGTACGAAATTCGTGCTAGCTGTTTGAGACATAACGATTATTTCTATTAATTCGTTCGGTAAGGGCTATTTATGAAATTTTTATCTTTGTAAATTTGCCCTTGTAAATGTGAGTAAATGTGAATCTAAAAAGAACTATTTCCTTACTCAGTAGTTACGGAAGAGTTCATCAAGTTTAAGTATCTATTTCAACCTATGCCAGGGAGATGTTGCCGATATTTTGTTTTTTTGTATGTGATTAATCGTACCTGTCTCCTTGGATACACCATACTACTATACTCGCGCTTCATGAAGACTGTTGTCATGTTAGGGCTGTAAATGCAGTCTGGGAATGGTTTTTACGCAATTCTAAAAATATCAGTAAAGCATTGACATCAGCGGGGTTGACTCCACCGATACGGGCTGCTTGACCGATGGTGAGCGGTTTTACCTTGTTGAGCTTTTCCCGCGATTCTTTGGAAAGGGTATCAACAGAGTTGTAATCCAAGTCCGCTGGTAAGGAACGATTTGCTTGACGGACAATTTGGTCGATTTGATTTTGCTGTCTAGCTAAATAGCCGGAATATTTAATATCGATTTCCGCACCTTCTTTTTCAGCACGTTGTAAATCGGCATTTGCTAGTCCATATTTGATTAACTCAGCGTAATGGAATCCCGGACGACGCAACAAGTCGGCAAGGGTAATTGAACCTTTGATTACTTGCTTGGTGTCCGCGACTATTGCCTTGCCTACATCGTCATTTTCCTTGACTCGCGTGGTATACAGCCGTTCTTTTTCGGCGGTAATATTCTGCTGCTTGCGCGTAAATAATTCCCAACGGCGATCGTCAATCAAACCGACTTCTCTTCCTAGGGGAGTTAATCTTTGGTCGGCATTATCGGAACGTAATAACAAACGATATTCTGACCTGCTGGTCAATACCCGATAAGGTTCCCGCAAATCTTTGGTACACAAGTCATCTATTAACGTGCCGATATAACTCTGCTCGCGAGAAAAAACAATCATTTCCTGATTGCGGACAAACCTCGCAGCATTAATTCCGGCAACAATTCCTTGAGCTGCGGCTTCTTCGTAGCCTGTTGTACCGTTAATTTGTCCTGCACAGAATAAACCGGCGATTTTTTTGGTCATTAGTGTGGGAAAACACTGAGTCGCTGGCAAATAATCATACTCAACTGCATAAGCTGGACGTAACATTACGCAGGTTTCCATACCCGGAAGACTACGTAGCATACGTAGTTGTAAATTTTCCGGTAGACCTGTGGAAAACCCTTGGATATACAGTTCGGGAATATCTCTGCCTTCGGGTTCAATGAAGATTTGATGACTTTCTTTATCGGCAAAGCGGACAATCTTATCTTCAATGCTCGGACAATAACGGGGTCCTTTGGCATCCACCCAGCCGCCATAAACCGGAGAAAGATTAAGATTATCTCGAATCAATTGATGAGTTTCCGTGGTGGTGCGAGTGATATAGCAAGGTAACTGTTCCTTTTCTACCCATACTTCCGGGTCAAAACTAAACCAGCGAACGTCCTCATCTCCCGGTTGCAAAATCATTTTGCTGTAATCAACCGTGCGTTTATCTACTCGTGCGGGAGTTCCAGTTTTGAGACGACCTGTTTCAAATCCCAGACGTTGTAGAGTTTGAGTCAAACCTTCAGCAGCGAATTCTCCAGCCCGTCCAGCTGCCATTGATTTATTGCCAACCCAAATTCTTCCTCCCAAAAAAGTACCCGTGGTGAGGATAACGGCTTTACATTCAAACGCGACACCAAAATAAGTTTCAACGCCGATAACTTCATCGTTAGCGCCCAAAACTAAATCTGTTACCATTGCTTCGCGGACGCTGAGATTTTCTTGATTCTCAACAATTTTTTTCATCACTACCGCATATTCACGCTTGTCAGTTTGAGCGCGTAATGCCCATACGGCAGGTCCTCGTGAAGAATTGAGAATCCGTTTTTGCACGTAAGTACGGTCTGCCATTTTGCCAATTTCGCCGCCGAGTGCATCAACTTCGTGGGTTAACTGGGACTTTGCCGGACCACCGACAGCAGGATTGCAGGGTTGCCAGGCAATTTTATCCAAGTTGAGCGTCAACAGGAGGGTACGACAGCCCAGTCGTGCAGTAGCTAAAGCCGCTTCACAACCAGAGTGACCTGCACCGACAACTATGACATCAAAAGAGTCTTGGAACTCAACACAATTGTGCATGGTCATACCTAGAGTTCAGCATGATTTGGGGTTAATCTAATTTTAACAGTTATCAGTTATCAGTTATCAGTCACGTTCATACAATAAAAGTTTAAATAGAACACCATACGCCCGTGTTTACTGTTCACTATTTTAACCGATACTGTGTTTTTCCGATTGTACCTTGACGATCAAATAGTCAGCAAAACCACTGTTATTTTTTTTGCAAAAGAAAATTATGATTGCGATCGACAATTTATGTATAAAATATTTTATGAAATTTATTTAACTAAATTTATTTAAATTTATGAAAAATTTGGGTAATTTTTTAATGTATTTTTTTAAACTTTAATATCCATTTTTACCGTTTTCAAGTATCAAGTTTTACTTTAAAAACTAATGAAAATAATTTTTAGAAATATCGCATTTTTTATTATTGCAATGTATATAGTTGTGACTTTCGTTGCTAGCGATAGAATAGCTCATAGTAAACCAACTAACGATATCGAGCAGGTAGAAAACTGCTTGGTTGATACACTTTTGAATCAGAAATGTACCGTTATCCCAACACCTAAAATATCGCCAAATCCCGAATATAAGCCTACACCTATTCAGACTTTAACTGATAAACAACGGTTTATTGCAGCAGTGATGAATCAGTTACCTAATATTCCTCAATCTGATAGTTACGAATATATTTTATTACGTGCATATGGTGCGCCATTTGTCAATTTAGAATCAACAATTAAACTACCAGAAAAAGTAGTATTTGCAAATTATCAAGAAACTGAAAAATTTCAAGCTACTCTGACAAAGGGAAAAGTTACAGGTACAAACAATTGTTATTTACAATCTGCTGCTGCTGATGCTTTAAATAAAGCCCGTAGTCAAGCAAATTTTCGGCTCAAATCTGGAAACGCAAATAGTGATTGTACTCGTGATTTTGCCACGACTGCAAAGTTTTGGAAAAAATATACTAACTCTAGAACCTTAGATTTAGTTAAACAAGGAAAAGAGACCAGAATTTTGGGTACAGTAGCACCACCTGGAGCTTCACAACATTTATGGGGATTAGCAATTGATTTAGGAGTGACTAATCAAAACCAAACACAAGCTTTAAATCAAAATGGTTGGTATCGTACCGTAGAATATGACGTACCTCATTGGACTTATGTTGGTTATCCACCAGAAAAATTACCATCATTAGGTTTTAAAAAGAAACTTATCGGGGGAATTACTTATTGGTTAACACCTTTATGAGTTAGGAGTTAGTACCACCGGAGTTATGAGTTAGTACCACCGGAGTTAGGAATTGATAATTTAATTTTCTTCTTGTGTCGTTGTCGCTCCATCCCCTGTTAGATGCGATTAATTTTTGGGAACAATAAAATTATCGTTGCATTATAAAGGTTGCAGCAATGCATGATGATTTAATACGTCATTTTTTAAAAGCTATTAGCCAAAATCAAGATATATATCCGCTTTTAGTAGAGCATTTAGACAAGCTTGATAATAGTTTTTCTGTAGAATTGCGAGAGTTTGCAAGACAACAATTTCTTAAACAACCAACTAGAGCTGTTGATTTGGCTAGAATTATTGTTAAATTCAGCAACTTGATGCAAAACTTTGAACAAGCAAACCTCTCTAGTAATTTAGAGATTGCGATCGCGGGTTATGAATCAGCGCTCACGGTTATCACTCACGAGACTTTTCCACAAGGTTGGACTAGTATTCAGCAAACTTTAGTAAATGCTTATCAGAAACGTCAAGATATTTTATCTAAAACGGTTAGTGAATTAAAAGAAAATACCGCTCAAACTCAAACTCAAATAAACGATTTATCAGAACAATTTAAACAAGAAAAACAGCAATATTGTGAATTAAAAACACAATTTTTGAAAGTAATTGAGTCTCACGAATATCCGGCATCAGCAATTGATTTACAACCTATAGTTACGGCGATTAAACAGACAAAATCACCTGTTCAACAATTCAACACGGTAATTCTTTACGATATTGAAAATTTGACATTAGGTAATAAAGACCCTCAATTTAATTTTTCTTTAAGGGATATTATCGAAAGCATAAAAAGATACAATTTAGTTAATCAGATTGCCGGACAATATGCTTACGCTGATTGGAGTGATAGTAGATTAAAAGAAATCAAAAATGATATCCAAAAACTTGGTATTGAACCGATGCAAATTTTTGGTTTTAATAAACATAAAAATGCAGCGGATATTCAACTTGTAATTGATGCAGTTGAACTAATTCACCGCAAACCCTGCTTAGAAGTTTTTGCAATTGTATCGGGTGATGGGGGATTTTCTTGTTTAGCCAAAAAGCTACATGAGTATGGAAAAGTAGTGATTGGATGCGGTTATGAAAATCATATTAATAGTGTCTTTACTGCTGTTTGTGATTACTTTGTGAGATTACCCGATCCAGTACAACATCAAAGACAAATAAATAATTTGATAACTACAGTTGAAGAACCAAAACGAAAGAACAGCAGTTAATTATAGCAGAAATAAAAAGATATCAAGCTTGAAGATAATTTACTGGGAGTATCTTGCTCCCTTTTTTGGTGTTCTAAACCTCCACTAAAAGGCTTGATAATAGAAAATTTATCAGCTAAAAAGCGTTTAATTTGTATATTCCAATTTTATTAAAGTCTTGTAGTGCGCGCCCGATAGCCCACTAGAAAAATCTAAATTAAATGTTAAATGCGTAACAACTTATTTGTAAAAATGTTAAATATGTATTGATTGACCTATTAAGTAAATAACTGTCATTATTACTACTTCGCAAATTTTACAATAAAATTTACTTTCCCATAGCTCGCAATAATAGTTACAATAAACGCGATCGCACTTAAACAGCTTAAATATTGGAGTTAAGGGAAAGTGGGCTTATTTGAAGATTTGAGCAAATTTTTGGAAAGTCGTTTAGAAGAATTCCTGCGAAATAATCCGCATTTGGAATTAGAAGCACTATTAGAACAGTTAAGGGAACAAGAAGAAGACACTTTAAAATTAATTGCAGATTTGCAGTTACAAGAAAAGCGTACACAAGACGAGATATTGTCCACAGCCCAAGAAATTCAAAGATGGCACATTCGTGTACAAAAAGCCAAAAACGCAAATAGACAAGATTTAGCGGTTAAAGCGGAAGAAAGAGAAGCAGCTTTATTACGACAAGGGAACCAGCTTTGGGGACAAATGCAAGGTGCAAAAGAACGGATTACCCAAGCTAAAGAATTATTACGAAAAATTCAGCAGCGACGACAAGAAGTACAAAACAAAGCCGCAGAAGCGCAAGCAGCACGTACAAAAGCCCAAGCACAACAACGTATAGAAACGGATGCTGGTTGGTGGAATGCAAGTAGTACCTATCCTAATTCTAATACTTACGACGATTTAGAAGAGAAATTCCGTCGTTGGGAAACCGAAGCTGAGTTGGATGACATGAAACGTAATATGGGGAAATAATAGGAAAGTTAGGAGTTAAGAGTTAGGAGTTAAGGGTTAGTTGTTAGGAGTTTTTAATATGCACATTTTTTGCATGACTTTTCCAGTTTATATATCTTTGGGTTTTTTCAAAATTCATCCACACATTTTGTTTGAATCTTTGGCTTATACTATAGCGTTTCGTTTGATGTTATATAGTGTACGTCAAGATTCGGATTCAATTTCTACTACACAACGTTCTTCTGTAATTGTAGGTGGAATGTTGGGAGCTTTGTTGGGAGCGAAATTACTAGTTTTACTACAGCATATTGATTTATTATGGCAAAATCAACAACAATTTGTATTCTTATTTTTACAAGGTAAAACTGTTGTTGGTGCATTACTTGGTGGATTGATTGGGGTAGAAATTACTAAAAAAATTATTGGTGTCAAAAAATCAACTGGTGATGTATTTGTTTATCCTTTAATTGCGGGAACTGCTATTGGTAGAATTGGCTGTTTTTTAACTGGTTTGAGCGATAAAACTTACGGAAGTGCCACAAATTTACCTTGGGGGATTAATTTTGGTGATGGAATTCCACGTCATCCGACACAACTTTATGAAATTCTATTTTTAATCTTGTTAATGATATTTTTACGCTTTCGCAGTCGCTATGATTACCAACAAGGTGATTTATTTAAATTTTATTTAATCTCTTATTTAACCTTTCGGTTGTTAATAGACTTTATTAAACCAGATTTTCATCCTTATTTCGGATTAAGTGCAATTCAAACAGCTTGTCTTATTGCTATTTTGTATTATCGTCACAGTCTTTATAAAATGTTCCGCGTAACATCTTGAAGAATGGAACGAAGTATTTTTTTAAACCTTTTATTCAGCTTACAACTATTATTTGTCGGCTATATTCCTGCTGTTGTGTTGGGGATTTTATTTGGGTATTTGATTGGTATCAATAGATTTGTTTATCAAATATGTAAGTGGATACTTCAAGTACCATTAACTATTGTTCCTATAGCTTTACTTCCAATTACCTTGACATTTTTTCAAGAATCTGAAGCTGCTGTAATTGTAATTGTTTTTTTTAGCGCAATTTGGTCAATTATCTTGAATACCGCCACAGGAACCCGAAACGGACGTAAACAAGGTAGAAATTTTAAAGTAGTAATTAACCATATATTTGAAGGTTTAAGATTTGCAATTTGGATTGCTTGGTTCAGCGCGATCGCGATAGAAATGCTGACTCTTGATCGAGGACTTGGTTTTGTGATTTGGAATGCTTATAAAGAAAGTCAAGTTAATAACATAATTAAAGGTATAATCTGTATTGGAACTATCGGATTAGTATTAGACCAACTTTTAGATTTGACAGGAAATATTCTTTCTCAGCTTGTTTCCGAAGGACAAAATAAAGAAGGCTGAAGGTTAAAAGTCAAAGATTAAAAGCACCAACCACTAACTCTTAATTACCTTACAGACTTCCGCATTGCTACGTCTAGGAGAAAAAAACTGCTAAGTATCAATCCAAAATCTAAAATCCAAAATCCAAAATTGAAATATGCCAACTCGTAATTATCTGTTCTACGCTTTAACTAATAGTGTTTGTTCAAAGTGTCTAATCAAAGTAGAAGCAAAAATAATTTTTCAAGATGAATGTGTTTATTTAGTTAAACATTGTCCGACTCATGGAAGAGAAGAGGTATTAATTGCAGACGATATAGAATATTATAAAAAATCTCTAGAATTTATTAAACCAGGAGATATTCCACTTAAGTTTAATACACCGATAAAACACGGTTGTCCTTACGATTGTGGGTTATGTCCAGACCACGAACAACATAGTTGTTTAACTTTAATTGAAGTTACTGATAAATGCAATCTTTCCTGTCCAATTTGTTATGCTGATTCTGGTATAGAAGATTTTTCCGAGTCTCATCAACCCCGAAAACATCGCAGTTTAAAACAAATTGAAAGCATGATTGATGCGGTGGTAGCGAATGAAGGAGAAGCGCAAATTATTCAATTGAGTGGTGGTGAACCTACTATACATCCGGAATTTTTTCAAATTTTAGATATTGCTAAAACTAAGCCGATAAAGCATTTAATGATTAACACTAATGGTGTGAAAATTGCTCATGATAAAGCTTTTTCTCAACGTCTTGCTCAATATATGCCAGGAATTGAGGTCTATTTACAATTTGATAGTTTTAAACCAGAAGCTTTACAAGAGTTGCGTGGTGCGGATTTACGGGATGTTAGAGAAAAAGCGATCGCAAGACTAAACGAGTATAATATTTCCACAACTTTGGTTGTTACGGTTAAGAAAGGTTTAAACGATGATGAAATGGGTAAAATTATCGAATACGGATTACAACAAAAATGCGTGCGTGGAGTAACATTTCAACCGATACAAGCTGCGGGAAGATTAGAAGGATTTAATCCGAAACGCGATCGATATACTCTTACAGAAGTTCGTCGCTCAATTTTACAGCAAAGTTCTTATTTTAAACCGGAAGATATTCTTCCTGTTCCCTGTCATCCTGATTGTTTAGCGATGGGATATGCATTAAAAATCAATGGTAAAGTTATACCGCTGACAGGTTTAATTAATCCAGAAGTGTTTGTGGAAATGATGCCGAATAGCGTACTTTATGAACAGAATGAACAGTTAAAACGTCAAGTTTTTGAGTTATTTTCAACCAGTCATTCTCCTAGTTCTGCTGCAAGTTCATTAAAGCAACTTTTGTGTTGTTTACCGATGGTTAATGTACCCGCACAAATCAATTATTCTAATATTTTTCGGGTGATGATTGTACAGTTTCTCGATCCATTTAATTTTGATGTACGTTCGGTGAAACGTTCTTGCATTCATATTGTACATCCAGACGGTCGAATTATTCCTTTTGACACCTTTAATATGTTTTATCGTGAAGGTAGTGCCGGATATGATTATCTTCAAACAAAGTTAGAAAGAAGTTAATTAGAAACAAAGTTTTTTTGTGTGTAGATGTTTTGTAAATAAGCCGTTAAACGAGCGCAAAAAATAGGATGTCCGTATATTTATGAAGGAAGTTTGAGTGAGCAATTATATTTTGGATGCCTCACACTTTAACGGGCTTCGCCCTTAAGGAAGGAGGAAGAAGGTAAGAATTGTCGTGTTCCCTCTTCCTTCTTACGAACGTTGGTTTAATAAATTATTATTAACAAATTTATTTCAAATTTTTCTTTATTTAGGATTAAAAAAAACTTTTTTTGTTTATGAATGTTTTGATTATACTTTAATTACTAAATGCTATTAGGTCACAATAAATTAGCGTTAATAGTAATTATTTAATTTCACACAAAATACGGATAAGCTTTGCTTTATCAGAGAAAATATTAATTTATTAAAATTAATATTTGAACAAGCGCTGAAAAATAAATGTGTAAGTTGGTCTAATTCTATTGGAATAGTGACTGAATTGATGGCGAAGGTTGGGTATCAGTGACTTCGAGTATAGATAAATAAGTACTTAAGCAAAATTATTTATATAATTACTACTCAGTTATATTACTGTTCCCTTTTGCCTATTCCCTATTCCCTGCCTAAAAGAAATATCTAATTAATGAAGGCATAGGTACTTACTACTAATCAAGTAATGATGAATCAAGCAGAGAAAACCGCTCCGTCTCAAAAAGGTATTCCTTTATCATTGCAAATCGTTATCGCTGTAGTACTTGCCCTAATTGTCGGAATATTATTAGGAGCAGGTAATCCTAACCCAGAATTCAAAAGCTTAATAACTAACTTAGAAATCCCTACTAACTTAGTTTTTAAAGCTCTCACTGCTCTTGCTGCTCCCTTAGTTTTATTAGTGTTATTAGACACTTTAATTACGAAGGAAATATCTGGTAAAGAGGGGAAAAATTTAGTGGTGTTTATCTTACAAAACGCCACAGTAGGAATACTAATTGGATTTATAGTAGTTACTATTCTGAACCCTGGTACTTGGGTGAATTTGAATCAGACAGAACCTATCGTAATATCTCACGAAAAACAGGATTTGTGGAATATTATCAGGGCATTTATTGATAATTTGACACCACAAGCCCTACTCAAGCCATTAGTCGAAAATAATTTTATTTCACTTGTTTTCATTGCTCTTGGCTTTGGCTTTGTTTTGCGTGGGATTAAGCTGGAAAAAAAATCCCAAAGTAAGACGAGTTTTCAATCACTAGAGAACATCATTAAAACTTTGTCTGAAGCTATAAAACGTATCCTCAAATGGGTAATTGCTCTGCTACCCATGGCAGTATTTGGAGTTGTGGCTAAAACGGTAGCAGAACAAGGGTTTCAGCCATTTATCTCTTTTGGAGCATTGATTGTAGCGGTATTATTAGCCTTATTTTTGCAAGCTTGTTACTATCTCGTCAGAATAAAACTTGGTTCTTGGTTAAATCCCTTTGACTTTGTGGTTAAGGGCTCAGAAGCTTTACTATTCGCTTTTTTTACAGCTTCTTCAATGTTGACAATGCCTGTAGCTTACCAAGTTTTAGTGAGCAAAATCGGCTTAAGAGAAAATAATGCTTCTTTGGGGATATATTTGGGTGCAAATATCAGCAAGGATGCTGTTGCTCTTTTCCAAGTAATGTTTACCTTATTTGTTTCCCAAATACTTGGACAAACTTTTAGTCCCGCTCAGTATTTGATTCTCTTTTTGTTATCGTTTTTTTGCTCAATATCTACAGCTGGTATTCCAGGAAGTGCAATAGTAATGATGATATTAGTTTTCAACACTGTTTTCACTAATAGTGAATTAGCCATAAGTTATATCGCTTTACTACTTTCTATATACTGGTTTCTTGATATGTGCGGCACAGCTATTAACGTCATGGGACATATGACTTTGGCTATATTGCTTGAAGGCAAAAAACACGGTGATCAATCAATCATTTAGTTTCTCAACCGTGGGAGTAATTTGAATTTGTCGAAATAGTTTGTTGCCCAAAAAACAAGTACAGATTAACTATTACTAATATTCATCAGTAACCTAGAATGAAGAAACTAAAAAAAACCAATAATCAAGATAGCACATCCGAAAATAGTTGGAAAAGTGAGGTTCTCAGATGGGGAATAACTATATTGCTTGCTGCCATTTTGGGAATTGTATTAGATGGAAAAAGCCAGTTAATTGAATATTTGACTCTTCCTGCTTTATTAGTACTTAAGGTATTAGTTGCTCTTGCCATACCGATGTTTTTTTTAGTAATTATATATAATTTAATTACTATAAAAATTCCGAGTAAAACATGGCGTAGTTTATTCTTGCCGGTATTCAGTAATACTACATTCGCAATAATTATTGGATTTGTAGTTGCAAATTTATTTCATCCTGGTAAGTGGGGACGTTTAATTCCTTTAGAATTCGTCAATTCAATACAACCAACACTAGATCCTAGTACTATTGAAAATTTTGGAGATGCAATATTAAAAATTATTCAAAACCTAGTACCAAAATCTCTTATTGAGCCATTGGTGAATAATAATGTCATTCAAATAATTGTTGTCGCTTTTAGTTTGGGAATAATTTTACGAGCGATAAAATCTGAACAACTAACAAAAAAGCAGACAGATTACCAGCCTTTAGAAAATGTGATTGAGGTTTTATTAGAGGCTGTAAAAGTTATTTTAAGATGGGTAATCAAGTTATTACCATTAGCAGTATTTGGAATATTACTCAAAAATATTGTCACACAAGGTTTTGCACCTTTGTTATCATTGATAATGTTTGTGTTGACAATATTAGTCGCTTTGTTGATACAAGCTTTCTACTACCTCTTGCTGATCAAATTTGGTTCTTCAATAAAGCCAATTGATTTTTTACGTGAAGGTTCAGAAGTTTTTAGAGAAGCATTTACAAGCGCTTCTTCGAGTTCTACATTACCAATCGCGCATAAAGTTTTTAAAGATAAAATACCTTTAACACCACAAGCATCTGGTTTAGGGGTATTCGTAGGCGCTAAATTAAATAAAGATGGTACTATGATTTTGATGGTGACATCTGTTTTATACATTTCGCAAATGCTAGGACAAAACCTCAGTTTAGGACAGCTTTTCTTTCTCATTCTGGCATCAATTTTTGCCTCAATTGGATCGGCTGGTATTCCTAATGCTGGATTAGTCACACTGACATTAGTATTTACTGCTGTTAACTTACCAATTGATTATATTGCTGTCATACTCACAGTAGAATGGTTTATTGATAGATTCTACACGCTGATCAATGTCATGGGATATATGACTGTTAGCGTTTTATTACAGGGTAAAAAGCCCTTATAGGAATCCTTTTTGATTTTTGAATTAATCGACTAGTAATCTGTCCCATTCGTTAAGTAGTAGGAGTAATTCATGAATTACTCCTACTCTCGTCTAAGTTTTATGTAAATCCTGATTAAGTCAAGCTAAAATTTTATTGTTAATTAAAGTTAAAGGTAAGATGATCAATTGAATAAGTGTTGTCCAGTCTTTTTATGGTTTAATTATTTTTTATCTTAATCATATAGCGGCAACTAGGTAGTTTAGGAAAAGAACAAATCGTAAAATTATTATATAACTCAAATATATGAAAAACGATTTACCATTTACTGTTGAAAAACCATGTTTCAGGAAAATGAATTTTGGAAAGTAATTCAAGGCATCTTACTCTTAATAGGAATGCACGTTTTAGGATTATTATTTATATATACTTTAGGATATATTTTACAGCAATTTTTTGGTGGTTATATACTTCTTACTGTTTGGTTCATCGGATTTGCCGGATTTTTTCTATGGCAACTTTTATATGTGATTCCGGTTTGTATTTGGTTGAAACGAAAAAGTAAAATTTTCATGATGAAAGGTATAATTATTGGTGCAGTAATAACAGCTTTAGTCAATGGTAGCTGCTTTTTGTTAATTGGACGTTAATAAAATAAGTTAATTAAATAAATTAATAAATTAAAATTATGTCGAATAGAAATCCGAATCCTAACAATCATTGGTTAACTATCCTTGGAGGAATTGTCTTAGTATTATCTACTAACTTTCTTCTCAGTATTTTAGGAATGTATTTATTTGCTTTACTAGCCGATAATGTTACTGTTTTCAGAGGTTTGGGTTACAATGCTTTTACTATCGGTTTAAGCGCTGTATGGATATATCAACTGTTATATGTAATTCCTTTAGTTTTAAGCTGTAGAAGACAAAGAAATTTTGCTTTCATGAAAGGAGTAATTATTGGTGCGGTAATTACTGCTTTAATTGCTGGATTCTGCTTTGTTCAATTTATCTCCTTCGTAATAGCACCTAATTAAATAGTTTTCTTATTTCCCATTCTCTACTCCCGAATCTCAAATTCTTCAATTTCTACAAATTCAGAACTGTTAAAAGATGTCGGTACTTCAGGTTGAGAAGTCGCATCCAACTGTTGCTGTGTAAATGTTTCATTTGGTAATTCACCTAAATAACTACCAAAAAGTTTTTCATAATTGGAAGCAACAGCTAAAAAAGCTCCACCTAAAATATAGATTGGTAAAGGTAGAGAAAATTGCTGTATCCAATCAAATAGCTGTGCTAAAGCAAACAACACTACAAAGCAAATAAACCAAATTCTCATGTTTAAATCCATAACGCAATAAGTAAGCAAAGCTGCAATAGTGATTTGTTGCATGATACTTGATCAATGGCAATTACAACAATGGGCAACGATACGATGGGACAAAAATTAATTTTCGATTTAGCCTCATAATAGTCAAATATTCAAGTAAAAGTGGAAATAGAGAATGCTAATAGATGAATTGTCAAAACTTATGACAATTCTGGGTTGCAATTTGGGAATAATGTAATTACCAGACATTTCATATCTAAATGTAAACCTTCCCAGACGAATGACTTATCCTGACACAAACCATTCCATTTCCCAACCGGATACCCAGAAGCATCAAAAAGCTTCCAGGATTATGTCAGGATGGCTTTTTAACCAAGCATCGAGGATAAGTAGTCATCTGACTCTGCAAAAAAAGATTTGTCTGGGATATATTATTGCAGTTGGTATGACTTTAGGGGGTACTGCTTTTGGTTTGAGTATAGGTAATTTCTGGGTTAATCGAGCAGAGCAACAAAGGCAAGATATTCGTCAAGACTTGAAGTTGTTGAATAAGCTCTTAAATACTACTTTAAGTTTGCAACCAATTAGGGATGTTTCTCCTTATTTACGAAAACCCCAAGAGTTTCAAAAAGCAAAGTTAAGGGTAATTACTAAAATAAGTAATTTTGAAAATTTGCTAGTTGAAGCAAATGCGAAGAGTTCAACATATTTAAATCCGTTACTTAAAAAGTATGATGATAATTTAAAACAATTTGCTCAAGAGTCCGAAACAACTTTAAAAGAGATTGACAAGAAGTTATCAAATAAATTAAATCTCCGAGAGGTGGAAGCAAAACTCGAAATTTTAGCTACAAGTAATTCACATATTAAAACTTTAGAATTTATCGATGAATTACAAGTTTTAGCTAACTTTATCGCAACTCAAGAAGAACAAGCAGAAAATAATTTGAGTCAAGCGCAAATTCTGCGATTCTTAATTATAACTCTGAGTTTTATTTTTTCTTTAACAATTACTTTTTTTCTCGTTATTTATAGTAGTCGGATGATTGCTAAACCTATTTTAACAATTACGAATATCACTCAAAAAGCGTTAGAAGAATATAACTATGATATAGAAATACCCGTAACGGGGAATGTGGAATTAGGAAAACTAGAAACTTGTTTAAATCAACTTTTTCAGCGCATAAATAATCATATTCAACAACAAGAAGAAGCCAAGATATCTGCTGATGCTGCTAATTATGCAAAAAGCGAATTTATGGCAAATATTAGTCACGAACTTCGTACCCCCTTAAATGGTATTTTAGGTTATACTCAAATAATTCAAAATTCTCCTCATCTTTCAAAACAGGAACAGCGGGGTATCGAAATTATTCACCGTTGTGCTAAGCATTTATTAACCTTAATTAATGATATTCTTGATTTCTCTCAAATAGAAGCACACCAAATTAAGTTGCATCCTAGTGATTTTCATTTTCCTTCGTTTTTACAAGGCATTGTGGAAATATGTCGAATTAAAGCCGAAAATAAAGGGTTAAACTTTATTTACTTAACTCCAAACAATTTACCATCTGGGATTAATACTGACAAAAGAAGATTGCGGCAAGTATTAATAAATTTGATTAATAATGCGATTAAATTTACAGAAACAGGCTGTGTTACCTTACAGATAGAAGTATTAGAAATAAAAAAAGAATCTTTCTCGGAAATAGTTAAATTACTTTTTCATATTGAAGATACTGGTATTGGCATGGAACCGCAACTTTTAAATAAAATATTTTTACCTTTTGAGCAATTAGGTACAACTAAAAATAAATCAGAAGGTACGGGAATTGGTTTATCTTTGAGTCAAAAAATAGCTGAAATGATGAATAGTACGATTAAAGTCAATAGTCAGATAGGGGTGGGAAGTATGTTTGAATTTGAAGTAGAATTCCCTGTTGCTGAAAATTGGACGGAAACAAGCAGTATCACCCGTACTGGAAGAATTATTGGTTATACAGGTGAAAGAAAGCAAATTTTAATTGTAGATGATCGTTGGGAAAATCGTTCTTTATTTATCAATTTATTATCACCGATTGGATTTGAATTAATCGAAGCAGAAAACGGTGAACATGGTTTAGAAAAAGCAGTAATGTTTCAACCTGACTTAATTATTTCTGATATTAATATGCCAATAATGAATGGATGGCAAATGCTCAAACAAGTTCGTAAATTAGAGAATTTACAGAATACTTTGTTCATTATTTGTTCTGTAAGTACATCCGAAAGAGATAATCAAAAAGCTATTCAAGCAGGAGCAAATTACTTTTTAAACAAACCAGTAAAATCTAAAGAACTTTATCGTATATTAGCAAAACAATTACAGCTTACATGGGTTTATAGTAATAACGAAACAACACAAACGATGACTTCACAGTCACGTCCAAAAAATCAAATATTGATTCCACCTACTTCGGAGTTAACAATGCTAATGGAATTTGCTAAACAAGGTAAAATAAAGGGTGTAAAACATGAATTAGAGCGAATTTCACAACTAAATAAACAATATCAAGATTTTGTTGATGAATTAGATTCATTTGTCAAATCTTTTAACATCAATAAGATTCGCGAGTTTCTTCAAGACAATATCAAAATATAATTACATATACTTTTTTGCAAGTAAAATACATTAATTAATATGTTAAATAATCATTCTACTAATATGAACTTATCCTACGAAGAATCTGATTCTCATAAAAACGTAGAAACAATTTTGGTCATTGACGACAGCCCAACCAACCTAGAGATTTTACATGATGTCTTGGGAGGTGCTGGTTTTGAAGTTTTAGTAGAAATGGATGGTATTAGCGGGATTGAACAAGTTGAAAGCAATCCTCCTGATTTGATATTATTAGATGTGATGATGCCAAAAATGGACGGATTTGAAACCTGTCGGAGATTGCAAGCAAATCCATTAACAAAACATATTCCGATTATTTTTATTACTGCATTAACAGAAGCAGAAGAAAAAGTAAAAGGCTTACAATTAGGTGCGGTTGATTATATTACTAAACCATTTGAACAAAATGAAGTTTTAGCTCGGATTAATTTGCATTTAAAGTTATGTAAATTAAATTCGGAATTAGACAAGCAAAAACAAGAATTAGAAATACGAGTTAAAGAGCGAACTATTGAATTATCTCAAGCTTTAGAAGAATTAAAACAAACTCAATTACAGTTAGTTCAAACTGAAAAAATATCCTCTTTAGGACAATTAGTTGCTGGTGTTGCTCATGAAGTTAATAATCCTATCGGTTTCATTTCTACTAATTTGCATTACGCTAATCAATACATTGAGGATTTACTAAGATTAGTACAACTTTTTCAAAAAAGTTGCTCAAATCCAGGTGCAGAAGTTGAAGAACAAATAGAAATCATGGATTTACAGCATATCCAAAAAGATTTACCCAAACTAATGTCTTCGATGAAGTTGGGTACCGATACTATTAAGGGAATTATGCAGTCTTTACGAAACTTTTCCCGTACTGATGGAGAAAACAAAAAGTTTGTTGATATTCATGAAGGGATAGAAGCAACTTTGATGATTTTACAGCATCGTCTCAAAGCCTATCCTAAACGTCCAGCAATTAAAGTAATAAAGAATTATAGTATTTTACCTAAAATAAAATGTTATCCAGGACAACTTAATCAAGTGTTTATGAATTTGCTAGCAAATGCAATTGATGTTTTGGAAGAATCAATGATTGATTCTCAAAATTTGAGTAGTGATAATATGATTACTAATCCTCAAATTCACATTGCAACTAGTATAGATAAACATCAAGTTACAATCAAAATTGCTGATAATGGGAAAGGAATGCCAGAATCAATCAGAAGCGATATTTTTCAAGCTTTTTTTACTACTAAACCAGAAGGAAAAGGTACTGGTTTAGGACTTTCAATTAGTTACCAAATTATTACTGAAAATCACGGTGGAAATTTAGAATGTATTTCTTCTCCAGGAAAAGGTACTGAATTTTTAATTCAAATTCCCTTTTAATTATCCCTACTAATCTAAATTTGAATTATTTATATTTAATTAATTTTAGTTAAGCTACCTTGTTTAAGATATTTCAACATATTTTCAAAATATAGTAAAATTATTGTTATATCTGTAAATAATATGTTGTTTTGCTACAAATCTCAAAATCCTAATTATTGTATACAATTTTAGCTATAATTGGATTTCTGATTACTAATTAATATTATTTCTTGTCACTGCTCCCTATTCCCTATTCCCTATTCCCTATTCCCTATTCCCTATTCCCTATTCCCTATTCCCTATTCCCTATTCCCTATTCCCTATTCCCTATTCCCTATTCCCTATTCCCTATTCCCTATTCCCTAT
>Ga0209911_100107_pt1 | contig 64926 bp, 47 predicted proteins | sample FECB21metaG_FD_188301 | JGI IMG/M metagenome (GOLD analysis project Ga0209911, IMG submission 188301) | Cyanobacterial communities from the Joint Genome Institute, California, USA - FECB-21 (SPAdes) (version 2) | ecosystem: Environmental > Aquatic > Thermal springs > Hot (42-90C) > Microbial mats...
GCGTATTAGAGTCATAGTACAGATGGGACGGCTCGATACATCGATGCTCATATGTTCAACAGTTATGGTCAAAATGGGAAAGTATGGGTTTATACATATTTTTCTTACCTAAATATTGCTCGGAGATGAACCCAATCGAATTGGAGTGGCAGCATCTCAAAAAAGACGAATTAGACCTCGCATATACCGTAATTGATGGTATTCAAACCAGAGGTGAAAGAAATAACGTAAGTACCCAGCGTGTAAAATTCAACTGCAACAATTGTACTTAACTTCTCGTTACATAGTTATAAATTTCCGCGCTGACCTACTTAATAGACTTTTTAAATTAAATTGCACACCTGACTAACTTGGGAAATTAAATTTTAAGTATTTATTCTCGGATGAACACAACTAGGTGATGTATCAATAGAGAAAGTTGAACATGATAGACAACAGTACAATCCAGATGTTATATTGCCGAAAATCAAGTGAAACTCTTGGACAGTTGCGTATTAAGGACGACAGTATAAAACCAGAAATAGGATTAAAAATTTAACAAGTCCCGAAAGCATTATTATCTATTTTCATATAAAAAAAAGCTCATGTTACAAAGCGTAAATTCTATTCCGGCTTTTGATAATCAACGGCAATATTCTATAATTGCTTCAGAAGTAAGTGAAGCCGTCTTGGAGGTTTTATCTTCGGGACGTTATATTGGTGGGCCTTTAGTTGATAATTTGGAACAACAGCTTGCTGCTTATACAAATGTCAGCGATTGTGTAGCTTGTAATTCAGGTACGGATGCTCTTTACTTGGCTTTAAGAGCTCATAATATTGGTGCGGGAGATGAAGTAATTACCACACCTTTCACCTTTGTTGCTACCTGTGAAGTTATTAGTGCTGTGGGTGCTAAGCCGGTATTTGTCGATGTCGATCCAGCTACTTACAATTTAGACTTGCAGCAAGTAGCTTGTTCAATCACATCTAATACTAAGGCAATTATTCCGGTTCATTTGTTCGGACAACCTGTTGACATGACAGAGTTAATGGAATTAGCATCCTCTAAGAATTTGTTGGTTATAGAAGATTGCGCTCAGTCTACAGGAGCAATGTGGAATAATCAAAAAGTAGGAAGCATTGGACACGTAGGTTGTTTCAGTTTTTATCCTACAAAGAATTTAGGTGGTTGTGGTGATGGTGGTGCGATTACCACTAATGATGCAGAAATTGCAGCTAAGTTACGAGTATTAAAAGACCATGGTCAAAAAAGTAAATACCAATATGAAGAAATTGGTGTCAACAGTAGATTAGATTCTATTCAAGCAGCTATTTTACTGATTAAGTTACGTTACTTAGATACTTGGAACCAGCAAAGACAAAACGTAGCGGCTCGTTACCACGAGTTTCTCACACACGTTCCCGATATTATTATCCCACAAGAATTAACTTCTGGAACAGGAGTATGGAATCAATACACCATTCGTGTTCAGAATGGGAAGAGAGATTTACTACGCAATCAATTGCAAGAAAAAGGTGTAAACACAGCAATTTACTATCCCTATCCCTTACATTTGCAGCCAGTTTACCAAACTTTGGGCTATCAACCAGGACAATTACCAATAGTAGAACAAATTTGCAACGAAGTTCTATCTTTACCTATGTTTCCAGAACTTTCAGAAGAACAGCAAGACCGGGTAATTTATAGTATTAAAGAAGTGATGAAAAGTTAGGAGTTAGGAGTTAGGAGTTAGGAGTTGGGAGTTAGGAGTTAGGAGTTAGGAGTTGGGAGTTAGGAGTTAGGAGTTAGGAATTAGGAGTTAGGAGTTAGGAGTTAGGAGTTATATGAATCTAAGAGGATGTTTTAAAAGTATCCGGCGGTTGAAACCGCCAGGTAAAGTATTAAATTAAACTTTCAAAACATCCTCTAAAGAAGTCGGGTTTTTGTAGGAAATATCGGTAACAAGCTGAGAAATCTCAGAAAAACCCAACTTCTATATCTAACGATTAACTTCTACTTTCTCTCGACTACCAATTGCTTCAACTAAACCACGTACAGCAGCAATCATGGCAATTTCGCTGTTAAGTTGGTTGATAGCAGAACCTACTCCTACACCAGCAGCACCGGCTGCAATTGCTAAAGGAGCGGTAACATTGGAAATACCCGAAGCACAAAGTATAGGTACTGATACAACCCTAGAAATTTCGTATGCTGCTGCTAAGGTGGGAGCAGCTTTTTCAATTAGTCCCAAAGAACCTATATTTTGGGGTTTGCTGCTGGTACCCCCTTCTGTTTGGATAATATCTGCACCAGATGCAACTAATTCCTCTGCTAACTGTACCTGTTGGTCTAATGTGAGAATATGAGGAACTGTCACCGAAAGAGTAATTTTAGGAAATAAAGCACGGGTTTGTTTTGTTAAAGCTAAAACTTCTTCAGCTTCAAATCTGATTCCTTGAGTGTAGAAAGAATCAAAGTTACCAATTTCAATTAAATCAGCACCAGCTGCAACCGCTTTGAGAAATTTTTCTGGTTCTATTGCCGATACACAAATTGGTAAATTAGTTAACCGTTTCGCCATTTTGACTAAATCGGCATCAGCAGCAATATCGAGAAAAGTTGCACCACCGTGATGTGCTGCTTTTACAGTTGCAGCAACACGGTTAGAATCGAAATTATTCAAGCCGCTAATTACTTTGAGTACACGGCGATTGGTAAATGCACGTTCTAGTGTAGAATTCATTGTCATAGTTAGTTTTGTGATGCTGGGGCAAATAAAGATTATTTTACCGTTAATATATTACTTTCTATTACCCATTACCCATTACCAATTACCAATTACTAATTACCAATAGACTCGTATCATAAATATATATATAAAATAGCCAAAACATTACGGCATAATATGGGCAGCATTTGGGAAATAGATTACTATTCTCGTCCGATTTTGGACGAAAATAACAAGAAAATTTGGGAAGTATTGATTTGCGAAACTCCTTTGGATATCCGTACCAAAACTGATTCCTTGTTTCGTTACGCTAAATACTGTCCCAGTACAACGGTAAACTCTGTGTGGTTACAAACTGCATTGCAAGAAGCAATAGATAAAGCAGGAGAAGCACCAGGGAAAATCCGCTTTTTCCGGCGACAAATGAACAATATGATTACTAAAGCTTGTGAAGACATCGGAATTCCAGCGAAACCCAGTCGTCAGACATTAGCGCTCAATCAATGGCTACAACAGCGCATGGAATTCGTTTATCCCCAAGAACCGGGTTTTCAAGGAGGTACTAATCCTTCAGTGCTACTAGAAGCTCCTTTACCTCAACGTTTACCCGATGCTTTAGAAGGAGAACAATTAGGATTTGTGACCTTAAACGCTGGTGATTTTGCGGATATGCCAGAGTGGAATATTGATTTCGGTGGAGCTTTCCCCTTAGAATTAGCGCAAATTTCCCCTGAAACTAAAATTCCCGGAGTTTTGGTTTACTCTAATAGAGCATTACCAATAGCTGGTTGGATGTCCGGTTTAGAATTGGCTTGGCTGAGGTTTGATAATAGCAAGCAAGGAAGATTGATTTTAGAAACTGGTGCTACCGAAAGTTGGATTTTGGCAAATATCAAAAATCCTCAAATGCTTGTAGAAGCACAAGACTTTGAACAAACTAAGCAAAAAGCCAACGGAGTTCATTTTATCGGAATACAGTCAGACCCAAATTCCGAATCTTTTGCCGGATTTTGGCTGTTACAGCAGATTTAGCGGGGACAGGGGACAGTTGACAGTGGACAGTTGACAGTTGACAACGAGAGATTGATACTCCTAACTCCTAACTCCTAACTCCTAACTCCCAACTCCCAACTCCTAACTCCTTAAACCTTTGACCTTTGACCCGTTAAGAATTATATTGCCTATTGTCTAACAACTAATAAATAATAGCTAGCAACTAATAACTAATGACTAATGACTTAACGGAACAGTTGTTGGAAATCGCGATCAAGTCTGGTGCGACTGCTGCTGAGGTTTATCAATCGCGATCGCTATCTAAGCCGGTGTTTTTTGAAGCAAACCGTCTTAAGCAACTTGAAAGTAATCAAAGTACGGGTACTGCATTACGATTATGGTATGAAGGTCGTCCCGGACTCACGGTGGCAAATGGTCCTGTGGAAGCCAAGACGGTGGTTGAACGTGCTATTGCTTTGAGTAAGTTAAATCAACCGGAAAATGTCGATTTAACTCGCAATTCTCAAGTTTTTTATCCGGATTTGGGTGAAAATGTTCCAGCAGAAATTTTGGTGGATTGGGGTAAGGAAACTATTGCTTTAATTCGTGATGTCTATCCGGATGTGATTTGTAATGGTGATTGGGAATGCGATGTCGAAACGACTCGATTGGTAAATACTCAAGGTTTGGATGCTCACTATACCGATACTACCCTCAGTTGCTATATTTCCGCAGAATGGGTACGGGGTGATGATTTTTTGAGTGTTGCTGATGGACAAACTGAACGAGGAAAACTCAACCCTGAAACGGTAGCGCAACAAATTCTACAACGGTTGAATTGGGCGCAATCCAACGTTGCTGCATCGAACAATCGTACCCCCGTTTTATTTACCTCCAAGGCTGCTGATATGCTTTGGGGTACTCTACAATCCGCACTCAACGGTAAACTGGTCTTAGAAGGTGCTTCTCCTTGGGCTGAACGCATTGATAAACAAGTTGTTTCCTCCTTACTTACCCTTTATCAAGAACCCGAAGCTGGACCCTACAGTTGTCCTTTTGATGATGAAGGTACACCTACTAAAAGTTTAATCTTTATTCAAGACGGAATATTACAAAATTTTTATTGCGATCGCGCTACCGGAAATCAATTGGGAATCGCAACTACAGGTAACGGATTTCGTCCTAGTTTAAGTAGTTACCCGACTCCAGGGTTATTTAATTTTTTGATCAAACCAGGAAATGGCAGTTTATTAGAATTAATTGAAGAAATGGACAACGGTTTGATTGTTGATCAGATGCTCGGCGGTGGTGGGGAGATTTCTGGTGATTTTTCGATTAACATCGATTTGGGTTATCTTGTGGAAAATGGTCAAGTCACCGGACGTGTTAAAGATACTATGGTATCGGGGAATATTTATACGGCTTTAAAACAGTTAGTTAAACTTGGTGGGGATGCTGATTGGAATGGTTCTTGTTATACTTCATCTTTAATTGTTGATGGATTATCTACCACCGGGAAAAATAATTCTTAATCTGTTTCATGCTCATGACGCTACGCAATTATTAATATATTTTGATAGCAGATAAAGTTATTAATTATTAATTAAGTAGTTAATGACCAACTAATTTTATTTAGATACATAAAATGTGTATTGATATTATTACTTTTTATAAATCAATTTTTTGCTTCAGCTTTATTTATTAATGCATAGCTAAATTACTAATCACGGATTCAAAGGATTTCACGAATTTCACAGATTTAATTACCTATTACCCATTACTAATTACCCATTACCAATTACCAATTCCTAATTAATTATGCCGCAATATCGCAATATATTTGTGAATAAGTACTTTCGCGATTTTTGGCAGCCAAGAAGAGGTTTAGCTATTGCAGAAGCTTGTATTATTGGAGTTGTTGCGGCTTTATCCGCAGTATTTCTCAGGTTTACTTCGGGATGGTTGGGAACGTTTCGAGTTAGTACTTCCTATGCAATACCAGCATTTTTAGCTTTACCATTAATTGGTGTTAGTTTTGGTTTTTTAGCTGGTTTTTTAGTCGAAAGGTTTGCTCCAGAAGCAAGTGGTAGCGGTGTTCCTCAAGTGAAAGCTTCTTTAGCTAATATTCCGATTAGATTAAGTTGGCGAGTCGCTGCTGTAAAGTTGATTAGTGCTATTCTTACATTAGGCTCAGGTATGACTTTGGGAAGACAAGGACCTACAGTTCATGTCGGAGCAGCTTTAGCAGCGGGAATGAGTCGTGTATTTCCTACTTCTCCTGATCATCGCAGACAAATGATAGCTGCGGGTGCGGGTGCGGGATTAGCTGCGGCTTTCAATGCTCCAATTACGGGGATATTGTTTGTTGTCGAAGAATTACTCCAGGATTTATCAGGATTGACTCTGGGAACTGCCATTATCGCTTCATTTATTGGTGGGGTAGTTTCCCGATTATTGGGTGGTAGAAGTTTACAACTCAATCTCGAATTAATCAATTCCACAAGCAGTTTTATCATTACAGAACTTCCTTTTTACCTGTTTTTAGGGATTTCAGCAGGTTTACTCGCTGCATTATTCCGAAAAGGTTTACTTTTAAGTCTTAGTTATTATCGGAAATTACCTGTAGGTTTACCCTTAAGAGTAGCTTTAGCTGGCTTGATTTCTGGAATTGCGATCGCGATTTTACCAGAAGAATTTCGCAATAATACAGGTTTGCGACTATTTATTATTACTGGTGAACCCAGCGTTTTTAAAGTAATGTTAGTATTTGTGGCGGAATTTATTCTAACATTAGTCGCATTTGGTTCGGGAGCGCCGGGAGGGTTATTCGCTCCCAGTCTAATTTTAGGTTCTTGCTTAGGATATTTGGTTGGTGTTGCTGAATTTAACATTTTGGGTTTGAGCTCCCCTAATACCTACGCTTTAGTGGGAATGGGAGCATTTTTTAGCGCGGTTTCTAAAGTCCCAATTACCGCAATTATGATTATTTTTGAGATAACTACAGATTTTAATTTAGTATTACCATTAATGATTGGTTCTGTAACATCTTATTTAGTTGCGGATAAGTTAATACCAGGTTCGCTATATACCAAGCTTTTGCAACTAAATGATATTGACATTGATACAGAAGTGCCTATTAATGCTAGATTAATTCAATTAACTGCACAAGAAGTTATGCAGCGTCAGGTGGAAACTCTCCAAGAAGAAATGACTGTAGATGAAGCAATACAGGCTTTTTCTAATTCTACCCAACGTGGTTTTCCTATCCTACAAAACGGCGAATTAGTCGGAATTATTACTCAAAGTGATTTAATGAAAATACGGGAAGGAAAGTTATCTAGAGATGCACCGATAAGGGAAATCATGACATCTCATCCGGTAACAATAACCCCCAAGCATACCTTAAGTAACGTATTATATCTACTAGACCGACATCAAATTAGTCGCTTACCAGTTTTAGAAGGACGAAGACTTGTAGGAATAATTAGTCGGGGAGATATAATTCAAGCCGAAGCAAACTATCTTAATTGTAAAAGCGCTCCAAATCAACCAAAAATTAAACCTTCCTACGTCGTTTATCAAACTCAGTCACCGAGTATTGGGCGAGGCAGATTATTAGTTTTAATCGCAAATCCCGAAACCGCAGATACGTTATTAGATATTGCAGCGCAAATTGCTCAATATAACTCCTACGAAGTTGAATGTTTGCAAGTAATTATCATTTCTCCTCATAATAATCCAGCAGAAACACCTGTAAAAACTGCACAAAGTCGCAATTTATTATTATCTGCGGAAATAATGGGTAAAAAATGGAAAATTCCTGTACACACCCAAATTAGAGTTGCTCATAATGTCGCAAATGCAACTTTAGAAACTATTAGAGATAGAAATATAAATACAGTTTTAATGGGCTGGAAAGGTGGTACTTCTACCCCCGGTAGGATATTTGGCAACGTTGTGGATACGATAATCCGCCAAGCTAGCTGTGAAGTAATATTAGTAAAAACAGGAAAAAATCTCAATGCAAAATTACAGAATAATTCTTTTACTAATACTAGCTTTAATCGTTGCTTAGTACCAATGGCTGGTGGTCCAAATTCCAAAATAGCCCTTAATTTATTACCTGCTTTAGCCGCTTCAAATCAAAAATTAAGAATTATTCTTACACAAATTTTTCCTTTCTCGGAAACTGCAACGGATCTAACAGTTTTGCAAGCAGCTAGACACCAACTTGTTGACATCTATAAATTATCTAATCAAGTAACAATTATTCCCATCAAAGCTGATTCTGTCGCTGAAGGAATAATTAACTTAGTCAAAACCAAAAAGTCCGATCTAGTCCTTTTAGGTGCTTCCCGTGAAGGAATGTTACAGCAAGCCATCAAAGGTAATATTCCCGAAGCAATTGTATATGGTGTCGATTGTACCGTGATTTTAGTCCGGGGAATGACTATTGAGTAATCAGTTATCAGTATAATGCTAGAAGCCGCAATTAAGCTTTAGCCGCTGGGGAAGATGTTGAATTTGCTTTTGAATTAGGGCGATCGCAACTGGTTGGTTTAAAGGAAAGTCAAACTCCTGTACTTAAAATCAAAGATACTAAATAAAATTATTATTAGATTGTGCCTCGGTTAAGAAGTCGGGTTTTTCTCAGAATTGTAAGTGTGTTACAGATAGTTAAGCTAAAAACCCAACGAATGATGATTGTGGGTTAATTGCATCCAATTCACCTGATTTTACGGTTTCCGCAGGTGCTTTTGGTGTATCATCAGCAAAAATTATGTCTAGAAGAAGGTAAAATAAATTAGAATAAGGTTACAAAATGTAAAGAACTATAATTTATTTTCTTGCCTTTTGAAACAATTTGCTTAATTTGAGTGTTGAAATTTATATAAAAAACCCATGCATAACAATTCTTGGCGACGATTTTTTACATTTTTGACAGTATTATTTTTAGCTGGCTCGATTTGGACGACACATACGAGTGTTGCTTATGCTTACGATAATCCGGAATTGCTGCCTGCGGAGGTAACGCCAGTTGTAGACTTAGGGAAATCTCTGAATGTTGTTCAAGAACAGAATTTAGTTCAAGAGCTTAACGACTTTGAACAAGAAACTGGTTGGCAATTGCGAGTACTCACTCAATATGATAGAACACCGGGTAGAGCGGTAATTAAGTTTTGGGGTTTAAATGATAGAAGTATTTTACTTGTTGCCGATTCTCGTGGAGGTAATATTCTCAGTTTCGCGGTTGGTGATGATGTGTACGAGTTACTACCACGGACTTTTTGGATAGAATTACAAACCCGTTTTGGTAACTTATATTTTGTCAGAGAAAAAGGTGAAGACCAAGCGATTATTCAAGCTTTGCAAACTGTAGAAAATTGTTTGCGTAAAGGTGGTTGTAACGTTGTTCCCGGATTACCACGGGAACAGTGGATTCTCACATTTGTTACTTCGGTAATCGGTGGAGTTATCTGTGGATTTGCGGCTCAACCAAGAACCGAAGGACAACTTATTGCTTGGCAATGGGCGTTAATATTCTCTCCTTTATGGGGAATTTTGTTTATTGCGTTCGGAATCGGTCCTGTTGTCACCCGTACCTCTGACTGGCTACCTTTAGTTCGCAATATCTCCGGATTCCTGATTGGAGCTTTGGTTGCTTATTTGTCTCCTTTTATTAATCGTTCTTCTGCTTCGGAAACTTAAAGGAGTTAGGGGTTAGTTGACAGTTGACAGTTGACAGTTGATGGTTGTTTATTACCAATCTATAACCTCTAACCTCTAACCTTTAGCCTCAAGGAAACTCACCATGGAATGGCACGTAACAGATGCTCAAAGTTTAGCAATCATTGATCGAGAAATTGGTGGTGCTTTTGCTCTTATGCACCCAAATCATGATACTTTAAGCCCAGCATCCCCAAGGGAGTATCGACATTTTTTAGTAGCTGAGTACGAAATTATCAAAAGAGTAATTTACGCGACAGGTGATTTTGAGTATAAATCCTTAATCGAATTTTCCGAGCGTTCCTTACAAGCAGCAGCAGCAGCTTTAGCGTCACGCAGCAGTATTATAGTAGACACAACCACAGTACAAGCTGCTATTCTTAAGGAAGCACAAAATAATTTTGCGAATCCAGTTTATTGTGCAACGTCGGTTCAAACTCGTCCTCAGAAACAAAAAACCTCTGCTGCTTGGGGAATGGAAACTTTAGCTAAACGTTATCCTGAAGGAATATTTGTAGTAGGTCAAATACCAACAGCCTTAACAACTTTAGTTGATTTAATTGTAGCAGAGAAAATTCGACCTGTTTTAATCATTGCTACGCCACCAAAATTTACAGATATAGATGGGACAAAGCAAAGTTTAAAAGAATTATCCATACCTCATATTACAATCAAAAATCAGAAAGGTGGTGCAATAGTAGCAGCAGCAATTTTAGATGCATTGATCGATTTAGCTTGGGAAGCTTACGGTTAAAAATTAGGAATTGGGAATCGGGAATAGTTTAGTAAATATAAAACTACATATAATGCTAATCTAATTTTACGAGCGCTAAGTAATTGACATCAATGCTTCAAACATCAGAAAATTCCTCGACATCGGACTTATCCAGAGAACAACGCGCACCATATAGTGTAGATTATCAAATCAAACTACTATCGCAATTGCTATCGCGCAGGTTTAATGAATACCTTGAACCTTTGAAATTAACTCCCTTTCATTGGATAGTACTGTGCTGTTTATGGGAAGAAGATGGTTTACCGACTTCTAGTATTGGTGAGAAACTTAAGCAGGTTGGCGGTACTTTAACTGGGGTGATCGATCGCATGGAGGAAAGAGGATTGGTACGTCGCGAACGAAATATGCAAGATAGACGAGTTTGGCGGATATGGTTGACTGATGAGGGTAGGGAATTTGAAGCCATTTTACCACCAATTGTTGAAGAAATTCGCCAACAAGCAATGCAGGGTTTTTCTGAGGGCGATCGCCATCTCTTTTCCCAATTATTAAATCGAGCAGTTGAGAATTTATCTTAAGTAGGTTAGTACGGAAAATTATCATTGAGACAAGGCAAGAGGTAATATCTTTTCCGCTTATATCGGAATGATAAAAAATATGATCGAAAAAAACTCTGCGCTCCTTTGCGTTTCCCTCTGCGCTCCTCTGCGTTCAAAAAAAATATAATTCCGATGCCAACGGATTTGATATGAGAGGTAAGAGGTAAGAGGGTTTAAGATTGATTTAGATTTCTTTATAAGCGCGTTATTTTTTTGAGTTAAAGATAATCCTCTGTTTAATTTTTCAAACTAGATAAAATGTCTTTGGTAGTATTAATTTGCTCTGGGGTAAAAGCTGCTTTTTTAAGATGAGTTAAAAAAGGAATTTGATTATATCTACCATCTAAGTTAATAGCTTGACGATATAATTGTTGAGCCAGATTTTTATCTTGACTATCCCAATAAGAAATTGCAGCAGCAACTAAAGGATGAGGATTATTTGGTTCTAAGATAGCAGCACGGTTAGCAGTTGTAATTGCTAAGGGATAAATTTCGAGTCGATGTAATGCCAGACTTAAATTATAAAATGCAATTTCATTATCTGACTTCAAAAATGCAGCCCAACTATGAACTAATACTGCTGCGGGCAAATTTCCATCAACTAAATAAACGATTCCTAAAGCATTGTAAGCGGGAACAAAATCAGGTTTTTGATAAATAGCTTGCCACAAAGTTTGTGCGGCTGTATTTTGTCTACCAGCTAAATGTAAAGTCCAACCTAAATTAACTCTTCCCGAAATATTTTCTGGTTCTAATTCAACAGATTTCTCCATTGCTGCGATTGCTTCATTGTATCTTCCTTGTTGCCGGAATTGAAGTCCTAATAGTCGATATTCACTACTCGATTTTGCAGCTAAAACTGATTGATTTAATGTTAAACAAATCAAAACGGGGAAAACAAGTTTTTTGACAATAGCAATCATAAAAGCTAAATATATTAACTTAACTGCTAATTGATTAAGCTACATAGCTTTATTTGTCGAGTACAATCGGATACTTTTCAGGTAAAAGGTTAGAGGTTAGAGGTTAAATAAAGGTAAAAGGTTAAAGGTTAAATAAAGGTTAAAGGTTAGAGGTTAAAGGATGTTTTAAAAGTATCCGGCGGTTTAAACCGCTACTACACAAACAAAGTCCACCTGCGTGGACTAATCAATTTTAATATTTTAATGCTTGTAAGTATAAATAAATCAAAACTATAAAGAAGAGTCTGCTGCAAGACACCGAACAAAAGGAATATTTCTACTCTTTCTCTTGCTCACTTTCAACAAACTTTGAGGCAAACTTGATTTTTTTAGCTTTATACCAAAAGTCATTAATCTCATTCCAAAAAGTACCCCGATTTGATTTATTAATCGGAAAATCTGTGATAATACTCGCCATTGAACTCAAATTTTCACCATTCGCAGAAACAATATATCCAGTTTCTTCGTTTTCATCAATGCCAATAATATAGGTAGGTGCAGGATATAACGACAAACCATTTATAGATTCTTGAGAAACTTTAATTTTCAAACGTTTATCTTTTTTTGTATAACCTGTTTTTGTACTTTTCAACTGTACAAAACAAAAAGGAAGAAAATTTCTTTGTCCGATTAATTCTACAATACAATCAACATGAGGCAATTTATCATCTAAAAATCGGATATTAAAAATAGCACCATCATCCGAGTGAGCTTCCGTCATTAAAGCCACAAAAATATCCTGAACTGATTTTTCTAAGGTGTTTGTCATCTTGAGCAATTTCCTCAATTCGTGTATTTCATAGTACAACAAATAATATCCGTTTCACTCTCACCAAAATTAAATATACTCAAAAACTCCGCGTTACTCTGCGTAAACCTCTGTGCGACTCTACGTTAAAAAAGATTAAAAAGCGGACAAGATGTCCGCACTACAACAAATTGGCATTGCTGAATCCGGGTATGAATTTAGATTTTGAGACGTTACAGTGTAACGTCTCTACACAGGTTTCGGTTATCCATAAAATTTGATATGACCTTGCGGTCACGCTCCGCTAACATACTTATGAAGCAGCAACGCCAAAAAATCAATCTAAAATCTAAAATCCTATGCTCCTTCCCGTAACTTATCCAACACACTTGTATCTTCCAAAGTCGAAGTATCTCCAGAAACCTCTTGTCCTGCTGCTAAATTACGCAACAATCGTCGCATAATCTTACCAGAACGAGTTTTCGGTAAAGCATCGGTAAAACGAATTTCACCGGGACGAGCAATTGCACCAATTTCTGCAACTACGTGTTTTTTGAGTTCTTGATTCAATTCTTCGCTACTTTGATGACCGCCTTCTAAAGTGACAAATGCTACTATTTCTTCTCCTTTGAGTTCATCTGGCTTGCCTACCACAGCGGCTTCTGCTACTGCCGGATGGGACACAAGGGCTGATTCAATCTCCATTGTACCGAGACGATGACCAGAAACATTCAACACGTCATCAATCCGTCCCATTACCCAAAAGTAACCATCTTCATCCTTTCTTGCACCATCACCAGCAAAGTAGAGATATCTGCCATCATTGGGGGGAATATGTTCCCAATAAGTGCGACGAAAACGGTCGGGGTCGCCGTATACTGTTCTCATCATACCTGGCCAGGGATGACGAATTACCAAATATCCACCTTCGTTTTCTTTGACGGTGTTGCCTTCTAAATCTACAATATCTGCAAGGATGCCAGGGAAGGGACGAGTCGCGGAACCAGGTTTGGTAGAAATTGCACCGGGTAAAGGTGTTATCATTACTCCTCCGGTTTCGGTTTGCCACCAAGTATCCACAATCGGACAACGTTCACCACCGATGACTCGGTGATACCACATCCAAGCTTCGGGGTTAATTGGTTCTCCGACTGTTCCTAATAACCGCAGGGATGATAAATTTCGGGCTTTGGGGTGTTCGTCACCCATTTTAATAAAGGCGCGAATTGCTGTAGGTGCGGTATAAAAAACCGTTACACCATATTTTTCTACGACATCCCAGAAGCAACCGGGATTGGATTTACGCGGCGCACCTTCGTACATTACCGTGGTTGCACCGTTGGAAAGGGGACCATAAACGATGTAACTATGACCAGTAATCCAACCGACATCGGCAGTACACCAATATACATCAGTTTCTTGTAAATCGAATATCCATTTGGTGGTCATATGGCTATAAAGGTTGTAACCACCAGTGGTGTGAACAACACCTTTCGGTTTGCCCGTGCTACCAGATGTGTATAGAATAAACAGCATATCTTCGCTGTCCATCGGTTCTGCGGGACAATCGGCGGAAACTTCTTTCTGCAAATCGTGCCACCAATAATCCCGTCCGGATTTCATGGCAATGTCTTGTTTAGTACGCTGTACCACCAAGACTTTTTTTACTGAAGGTGCAGCATTATCTTCTAAAGCTTTGTCAACTTGGGGTTTGAGGGGAACAATAGCATCTTTGCGAAAACCACCATCGGCAGTAATTACCACATTTACCTTGGCATCATTAAGTCTATCCCGCAAAGCTTCCGCACTGAAACCACCGAACACAACGCTATGAGGTGCGCCGATTCTAGCACAAGCTAACATGGCGATCGCCGCTTCGGGAATCATCGGCATATAAATGCCTACGACATCACCTTTTTTGACACCAAGTTGTTTAAGTGCATTGGCAAATTGACAAACTTCTCGGTGTAACTGTGCGTAAGTGATAGTACGAGAATCTCCGGGTTCTCCTTCCCAAATAATTGCGGCTTTATTCTTACGAGCAGTAGTGAGATGTCTGTCAAGACAATTGTAAGAAATATTAATCTTACCGTTAACAAACCATTTAGCAAAAGGTGGTTGCCAATCTAAAACCGTATCCCACTTTTGAAACCACTGTAACTCAAGTTCAGCAAGTTCAGCCCAGAATACTTCGGGGTTTGATTTTGCTTGATCATAAAGACGCTGATAATCTTCCAAGCTTTTGATATGGGCATTTTGGGAGAATTCCGCACTGGGAGAAAATAAGCGCTTTTCTTGGAGAATTGATTCTATATTTGCTTCAGCCATAATTTGTAGTCAAAGTTATAAGTAGGTCAGCATAAAAAATTATCATTGAGACAAGGCAAGAGGCAAGAGGCAAGAGGGTTTAAGATGAATTTACATTTCTTTATATAGCGTTATTTTTTTTGTGCCAGCTTACTTAGTTACTCTTTATTATTAACTGATATTTGTCGGTGGAATGTTGAGATTTTCCTGAAACATCTGTGGCGCATGATAACAAGGAGTTAGGAAAATACAAAGTTAACTGACACACATTGATACATTTTGATATTTTAGAGTAGGTCAATTTGGGATAATAACAATTGTAGGGTGTGTGACGCTTTAATAATTGATGTAGGTGGTTATAAGACTTGTAGCGTCACGCAGCATTAATCTCGTTGTAATTGTAATAATTCCTAAAAATCTCAGCCATGACACTAACAGTAGAACCCAGTACTTTATCTTTGAATGACGTTCATCGTCTGTTGAAATTACAAGAAAAATTTGATGGTTCATTTACCGATTATTTAAGTTTAGAACCTTTAACAGAGTTTGAACAGCAAGATTTGTCCCGAATTCGCAACGATTTTAGACGTTATCTCAAAGCTGGTAAAATTTCTGAAGGAATGGTCAAGTTTTTGACTGTTGCTCCTTTAATGCGCTTAGCGGGATTTTATGATATACCAATTCGTTTGACAATGGAAGATGTAATTGGAATCGTCATCGAAGACGAAGATAAAATTATTAAAGGACGAATGGATATTTTAGCAGTTAATCAAGCTGAAGCAACTACCGTACCACCTTTTTGGATTTTAGTCATTGAAACAAAGAATAGCGCGATCGACGTATTTGAAGGTTTAGCGCAATTGTTAACCTACGCTTTCAAAAGTTTAGAACAACAATCATCAGTTTGGGGTTTAATTACTAATGGACTACGCTATCAATTTGTTTATTTACAGAAAGAAGAACACTCAACTTATCAATTAATGCCTTTACTTAATTTGAGTGAAATACAAGGTTCTATTTTATTATTGCAAGTGATGAAAGCTATTTGTAAATTACCGGGTTTTAGTTTATAAAGTATTAATTAATACAAATTAGCTTCAATAAATACCATGAATATCTGAGGATAAACACGGAATTAATTTACGAACAATGTAAAATCATTTTAATGGAAGCACAGCCACGAGAAATTAGGAACTATCAAACAGCAGATGGTAAAGAACCTTTCGCAAAATGGCTTGATTCTCTGCGAGATATGCGAGCAATAGATAAAATTGAAAAAAGGCTTAAGCGAGTTCAAGCAGGAAATTTAGGAGACTACCGTTCCGTTGGAGAAGGAGTATTTGAACTTAGGATTAATTATGGACAAGGATATCGTATCTATTTTGGACAAATAGGGACAATAATTATACTTATACTTTGTGGTGGCGATAAAAGCACACAAAAACAAGATATTCAAACAGCAAGGGAATATTGGCAAGATTATGAAAGAAGTGAAAGCACCGACAAGTAGAAGTTACAGAGAATATCTAATTAATTCCCTCCAAAATCCGGAACGTGCTGCGGGTTATATTGCGGTAATGTTGGAACTAGATGAAGATGGTTATGATGCTAAAATTTTCCGTTCTGCTTTAGAAGAAGTAGTAGAAGCACGCAAACGCATGGGTGATTTTTCCTCAACAGCGCAGCAGCATTACGAACAACTCGATAAAATACTGGCTGAAACTGGTGGTGCGGAAATTCTCAAATTAATTGAATTTTTGGATGCTTTGGGTTATCGAATTAGTTTGGTTGAGAAAGAATAAATTTTGATCATGAGTGATTTACCACTAGTTGATTTGACAAAACATCCTCATCCTGCATTATGCGAGTATCCTATCCTTTCAAGCGATCGCTCTGGATGGCGAGGCGTGTTTTTCAATCACTATCACCACCCTGCTCATGAAAGTCCCGAATTTCAATATACGCAACACATAATTGGTATTATCGGAAACGGTCATCCCATTCACTCAGAACATCGGTCTGGGTTGATAATTTTTGGAAGCTTCTGGTTATTTCCGTGGGGTAATGCAACTGAAAACATTGCATTGTCAGAGGGATTAGAAGCATTCAAAAATCCTATTTACTTATTTGATGCCAAGGGAGTACTTATTGGTTCGCTGATTCAAGTTTCATTGTTGTTCGTTATCATTGCAATTTCTACATTAAAGCCGTGGGGAAGAATAAATTTGAAATCAAAGAATTAGTAGTATTTTAAAATTAAAAATATTGGTAGAGAAGACTTTTGAATCAATCTAAAATCTCTGGTCCTTCTCTTCCTCCGCGCTAAGAGTGTCTAGTAGGTTTTTTAATTCTTAGAACTCATAACATCATCACAATTTAAATATGGTGCGTGACGGTAATTTCAAGTTTTTTCATGAAAGTTAATAAATTATCGTAACCGTCACACACCCTACAATATAAAGGTTTTTATTATTATCAATTACCAATTAGCCATTCCCTAAACCGGCAAACTAACAGTAAAAACACTCCCTTCACTCAACTTAGAACGTACCGAAACTTTACCACCCATACCTTCAACCAATGTCTTAACAATCGATAAACCCAAGCCAGTTCCACCAGCACGGTTACGTGCTTCATCTACACGATAAAAACGCTCAAAAATTCGCGATTGATGTTGTAATGGTATTCCACAACCCATGTCACAAACTTGAATTAATCCTTCATTTTCCTGTCGAGATAATTTCACAGTTATTAAAGTATGTGGTTCTGAATATTTAACAGCATTATCAATTAGATTAATTAATATTTGCTTGAGACGATTATAGTCTGCTTTGACTTCAATTAAGTATGCTGGAGCTTCAATTTTTATATTTCTATCGCTGTATTTCTCTGCCATTTCTACAACTTCACTGACGACACCATTTAAAATGCAGCTTTCCATATTAAAATGTAAATTACCATGGTCTGCTCTAGCTAATTCCAGTAAATCTTGTAATAAACTAATCGTATTTTCTGCTTCTGATGCAGCAGTTTCTAAAGCTTCTTTTTGAATTTCGGTTAGATTCTGTTGTCGTCGCAATACGCTTTGTAAATAGCCATGTACAATTGTCAATGGTGTGCGTAATTCGTGAGAAACATTACTGACAAACTGTCGTTCTTTTTCCCAAGATTCGGAAAGTCGAGACAGCATCATATTACAAGTTTCAGCTAACTGTTTGACTTCTGTAGGTGCCTTATCAAAATACAATTGAGCATTCGCTAAATCCTCAGCAGAAATAACCTCGGTCATTTGACTTAGCTGACGTAAAGATTTTAAAGAACGATGAATATAAAATGCAATTGCACCAGCCATGATCATGATTACTAAAATGCTGGTAACAGCAACACTTTTTATCATCATGATAAACATGATTTGGTCACGGGTAATATCCTGTGCGATGGAAATTGTGCCGATAACTTTTCCTTTTATAGTTAAAGAATTACTGCACAAAACAAAATATCGATTATTGAGTTGAATAACTTTGGGTTTAATTGGGATATTTTTTAACTCAAACAACCTATTTTCTTGAGATTTAGAAGACTTAATCAAGCTATTAGATTTTGCTAAGATTTTGTTATCCAAATTCTCTATCCACAATAATGTATTGTTAGTTTTTAAATTATTAATTCTTTGAGAAATTGCTTGTTCTTGCGGAATCATTTCACTTAACATTTGTAAATCGCGCGGTATCTCTGTCGCAATTTCTTCAATATTTTTTTTATGACTATCAATTAAGATTTGCTGCATTTTCCAACCAGTCCAAGAAGCAAGACTTCCTAAACCCAATATAGAAAATACAGCAACACCTGCTGTTAAACGAAATCTTAATGAATTTAAATCAATTTTCATATATAATTAGGTCGATGAAAAATTTATTATGAAAAGGGAGTAGAGAAATTGTAACATCCCTATTTTGAATATTGATTACTATCATTTTTATAAAAGTTTAATTTTCTGTTTTAATTAATGAATTACCAGTTATCATTGTTAACTGATAACTGATAACTGATAACTGTTAAGAGCAAGTTTTATTTGTAAAGTCACATTTATAAACAAATGGTTCTTGCCAACTCAAAGGAATTTCTAATAAATCTCTTGTTCCTGTCAAACCTTGACCGATAAATAGTAGCAAAGCAAAAGTATTTAAAACTGTGTGGATAGTCCGCCAACGATTGGATTTATCGCGATAAATTTCAGGTACAATCGCTAAGGAAAAAATCATCAATAAAGCTGCCGTAATTCCATAATAATAGTGCGACCAATACCATTCATTTGTGCGTCGAAAAACTCCATCTTGACAACCTAATATAACTAATCCCATACCTGTTAAAATTGCAAAAATTGCCCGCCATTGTTTCTTTTTTGCTTTGTATAAAAACACTAACGAAGCAATAGTTGCAGCAAACATCAAGACAATAAAAATAACTTGAACAGGTGTTTTACTCCACAATTCATTTTTGATAATATTTTTACTAATTGGGTGCGCTAAACCGATTAAAGTTAATCCGACAACCGAACCAGTTAACCAATCTCCTAAACGCTTGTGTTCTGTACCAACAACGGGAGGAATCTTACTTTTACCATTATCCTTGATTTGTAAACGACGTTGACGTAATGACCATGCAAAATTAACGACATTACCGATAAGAGGAAATACAAAAATAATCGCGATCGCCGGATGTATGAGGGTGAAAAAATCTACTAGTTCCATCTTTATTGTCCAAGCTTTGTATGATCAATTATTGAAGAGGAGCGACGGTGAAATAAATAATCTATGCTTTTAAAATTTATGCTTTTAAAACTGCATAACCGAAAGTAGCATTAAATTGACGACACCATACAGCGACAGATTTGAATTTCGCTATATCTACATTTTTAGGAATTTCATATTTTTGAGTACCGCTTGTACTTTTCAATGGAGCAATAGTGACATAATCTGCTTGTTTAATTCCGGTGATTGGTAATTTATCGTCTTTGTGGAGAATTACAAATAAATCTGGTCCGCTATCGGATTTAAACTGATGATCAAATTGAATGTATTTTTTGCCGTTTTCGGTAATAATACTCGCTGTTCCTTTAGTCGGGTGTTCTGCATCTTGGAAGGTTCCGGAAGCTTGTACTGAGCCAACAGCAGGAGTTTCGGCTACTGTTTGTGCTTGAGGTTGAGTTTCCGCTTGAGATTCTACATTTGTGCAACCGACGCTTAATAAAGCAACAATACCTAAAACCGCAATATATTTGAATTTCATTGTCGTGTCCTCAAATTGGTGTATGAGTACAATTTAAAACTTTGTTGTTGTAGATAAATTAATAGAAGATGAGAAATTGTTGAAAAATCGGCTAAATTTTCGACTGTATTTTTAATCTCGTTTTAATTCAGGAATTTGAGAATAAAATTATACTACACTTGAGATTGAATTTTGAGGCAACTACCAATGATTATTACACCATCTGAAAAAAGAAAATATCAAGGCAAATCTCAGAGAATATTTAAAATTAGAATTGCAACTTTATTTTTATTCAGCATTATTTTTATATCGGCAATTATTGTTGCAGGTTGGTTTGCTGGGGAAGATAAAATCAACGCAATTTTTGCTGAAATTAACTTTTTACAACAAAATCCACCAATATGGTTAGAAGCACCGATGGTAACGGGAAAATATTTATTAGTCCCGACTGTAGCGTTATTATTAACTGTTTTGATAATAATGAAAATTTCTCCCCAACCCCGTATTTGGTCGCGAAGATTAGTAGTTGGAATATTATTAATATTAACTGGTAGATATGTTTTATGGCGGTCTTTATCAACACTAAACCTTAATACTCCTTTGAATGGTGCATTTAGTTTGGGTTTATTTTTTTTGGAAATGTTGATATTATTCAGTGCGACAATTCAGTTATTTTTAATGTTGAATCTTAAAGAACATCGTCATCATGCAGATGAAAAATCACTAGCTGTAATTGAAGGAAATTTTCATCCTAGTGTCGATATTTTGATTCCGACTTACAATGAACCAACTTTTATTTTGCGGCGGACAATTATTGGTTGTCAAGCTTTAGAATACGAGAATAAAACAATTTATTTATTAGATGATACTCGCCGTCTGGAAATGCAAGCTTTAGCGGAAGAGTTGGGATGTAAATATATTACCAGAGCAGATAATCGTCATGCGAAAGCAGGTAACTTAAATCATGCATTTACTAAAATAAATGGACAATTAATAGTTGTCTTTGATGCCGATTTTATCCCGACAACAAACTTTCTTACACGTACAGTAGGATTCTTTCAAGATGAACAAATAGCTTTAGTACAAACACCACAAAGCTTTTATAATGCAGACCCCATCGCTCATAATTTAGGTTTAAAAAACGTTATTACTCCAGAAGAAGAAGTATTTTATAGACAGATTCAACCGATAAAAGATAGCGCTGGAAGTGTCGTTTGTGCAGGAACTTCTTTTGTTCTTAGACGTAGCGCTTTAGAAAAAACTGGTGGTTTTGTCACCGAATCTCTCAGCGAAGATTACTTTACGGGAATCAATTTATCAGCTAAAGGTTACAAACTTATTTATTTAGATGAAAAACTCAGCGCGGGTTTAGCTGCGGAAAATATCGGCGCACACGCAACACAACGTATCCGGTGGGCGCAAGGTACTTTACAAGCATTTTTTATTAAATCAAATCCTTTGACAATTCGAGGATTAAAACCATTACAAAGACTAGCTCATTTAGAAGGATTGCTCAACTGGTTTGGTAGTATTTCCCGCGTTGGATTTCTATTAATGCCTTTAGCATATTCCTTTTTAGGTATTATTCCAGTACAAGCAACTGTAGAAGAAGCTCTTTATTTTCTTCTACCTTTTTACCTGACTCAACTAACAGTATTTTCCTGGCTAAATTCCCATTCTCGCTCTGCAATTCTCTCCGAAATATATAGTATAGCCCTAGCTTTTCCTCTGGCATTGACTGTAATTAAAGTCATGTTTAATCCCTTTTCAAAAGGATTTAAAGTTACACCCAAAGGAAATGCAAATAATAAATTTTATTTTAATTGGTATTTAGCGTTACCATTAATTGTTTTATTCATCGGTAATGCGGTTAGTTTGTGGCGCAATTTAGGAATGTGTTTAGCATTATTATGGCAGCAAACAACAACTCCTGAAATAGTACAACATTTTCAAGGTTTAGATTTAGGATGGATATGGAGTATTTATAATTTATTATTAATTGGAATTGCTTTATTAATATTACTAGATGCACCCAAAGCCGATGTTTACGAGTGGTTTGACTTGCGCCGAATAGTACGTTTAAATATTGGTGAACAAACCGCTTGGGGAGTAACTACAATGATTTCCGAAGTCGGTGCAGAAATCGCATTAACTCAACAAATACCGATGGAATTAATTCCTAATAAATCAGTAAATCTAGAAATAGCCGAAGAAAACTTACAACTTCACGCAGAAATTATTAATACTAGCATCAAAGAAGAATTTCCCACCATTCGAGTTAAATTTCCCTTAGTCACCTTATCCCAACATCGTCGTTTAGTAGAAATGTTATTCTGTCGTCCCGGTCAATGGAAGCGTAAATGTACTCCCAACGAATTGCAATCATTTATACTACTTTTCAAAATTTTACTCAAACCCCGAATCTTATTCGATCGCAAAGTCGATGTCAGCGCGATCGCAGTTTCTAAAGTTTGAACGTACTGCTTCACCACATTAATTATAAATGGTTAGTTTTTGCCAAAATTGTCTAGAGACGTTATGTATAACGTCTTTACAGCACGTCGGTAGACGAACAAACGCCTCAAAACTAATGTCTCTACATTATTACTTTTGTTGTTTCTTCTCTATTTCCACTTGAATCTCTCTCTTAACATAATGTTTGAATCTCGTAAATCGGGTATTGCAATGTCACCTTGCAAAGTTGTAAAAAGGTAATCAAATAGGAAAAACCCACTAATAATCCATAAATAAGAATAAGGTAAAGTAAATAATGCATATTATGTAACGAATAAGACCATATATATAATTCCCAATCTCGAATCTGGTTTATCATCCAGAATGCAGATAATTTGTTTTACCGAAATGCTTCAATGTCAACCGGAATATAACAAACAGCCATAATTAACTTCACAAATAATCTCGGCAAATACACGAATAAATTAGCAATAAACCGAATATGTCTAAGCAAACAATAGGATTAGAAAATCACCTTTATCAATATTTACTCTCAGTATCTATACGGGAGCCGGAAATTTTAACAAAATTACGTGAAGAAACCGCAACTCATCCTCGAAATATCATGCAAATTTCACCAGAACAAGGTCAATTTATGGCTTTGCTGATGCAATTAATTGGTGCAAAAAAAACTTTAGAAATAGGTGTATTTACAGGTTACAGTTCCTTAGTAGTTGCTTTAGCATTACCGCCATCCGGTAAGATAGTTGCTTGTGATATCAGTGAAGAGTACACATCTATAGCCCGTCGTTATTGGGAACAAGCAGGAGTAACTGATAAAATCGATCTACGTATAGCTCCGGCGATCGCAACTCTCGATCAATTATTAGCAGCAGGTGAAGCGGATAGCTTTGATTTTGCCTTCATCGATGCAGATAAAAGCAGCTACGACGACTATTATGAACGAGCATTAAAATTAATTCGTCCCGGTGGCTTAATTGCGATCGATAATGTATTATGGTCGGGGCAAGTAGCAGATTTACAGATACAGGATAATAGAACCAATAAAATCCGTGCTTTAAACGAAAAAATTTACAAAGACGAACGAGTAACAATCAGCATGATACCCATTGGAGACGGTTTGACATTAGCAAGAAAGAAAGGTTAGAGGTTAAAGGTTAGAGGTTAAAGGTTAGAGGTTAAAGGTTAGAGGTTAGAGGTTAGAGGTCAACTATCAACTAACAATTAACCACCAACAATCATCAACTGTCAACTGAAACGCTGACGCTTTTTTTCCTGCATTTTGGCTTTTTTCTCTTCGGTGAGATGATCAAAACAGTGGGGACAGGAAATTCCTTCCTCGTACTTTGGTGAAGCTTTATCATGTTCAGAAATGGGATATCCGCAACTCGGACACATATCGTAGGAACCGGGTTCCAATCCATGAACCACAGCAATACGTTCGTCAAAAACGAAACATTCACCCTCCCACAAACTTTGTTCTTTTGGTACTTCTTCCAAATATTTAAGAATCCCACCTTTGAGATGATAAACTTGTTCAAATCCTTGAGAAATTAAATAAGAAGTAGCTTTTTCACAGCGAATACCTCCAGTACAAAACATGGCAACCTTCTTATTTTTATCCGGATTTAAATTATTATGAACATATTCAGGAAATTCCCGAAATGATTCAGTTTGCGGGTTTTCCGCTCGTCTAAATGTACCAATACTTACTTCATAATTATTGCGAGTATCAATTACTGTTACTTCCGGATCGGAAATAATTTGGTTCCAATCTTTGGGATTAACATAAGTTCCCACTTGTTCACTGGGATTAACTTCCGGTACACCCAAAGTCACAATTTCATTTTTTAATCTTACCTTCATCCTTTGAAATGGTGGAGATTCAGCAGTCGATTCCTTGTATTCCAAATCCTGAAAACGGGAATCGGAACGTAAAAAATTCATAACCACATCAATCCCTTGACGAGAACCCGCAATTGTTCCATTGATACCTTCTTGAGCTAATAAAATAGTTCCCTTTATCCTTTGTGCTTCACAAACAGATAATAAAGGTTGTTGTTTTTCAGCGTAATCTAGTAATTTGACAAATTTATATAATGTGGCAACTATTACAGACATTTTGGATTTTAGATTTTAGATTTTAGATTTTAAATTTTAGATTATGTCCTACGGACACACTTCGTTAACTTATATCTTGCACAGAGCCGCATAATGGGCATCATTCTAATTCTTGTGGGGTGGGCATCCTTGCCCGCCTTAATATATGATCAGAATGCTTTTTGCTTATTCCCTACTCCCTCAATTAGGAATAATACACCTTGAAATAATTTTTTATCAAAACTGCTTTCGCAAATTAGCATTATCGGCTATAATACTTTCCGTATAGTACATTCCTATAAATGGGGATATAGCTCAGTTGGTAGAGCGCCTGCTTTGCAAGCAGGACGTCAGGAGTTCGAGTCTCCTTATCTCCATTTTTGCTGAATCCCTGAGAATGGAAGTCTGGAGCTAAACAAACGAATTCCAGCTAAGTGGACTACTTACGAGTAGTTAAAGGTACTTTTTTTTCTGCCTTATTCGCAATTTCTAAACTTAAAGACTCACCACTACGTCTAGCTTCCCAAGAGCCAGAATCCAATTTACCAATTTTCCAATGTCCTTGAATATAGTCTTCGTCTTCGGAAATTGTACCAACATATTCCACCACATCCGGAGAACTGGTAAAATACCGCTTAGTAAAGCTAATACGACGACCTATCACTTCACCGCTTAACTTAGCTTCTCCCAAATAGCCATCATCTAAAACATTCCCAGCCAAACTATTACCGCTTTGCACAAGTACAACTTCAAAGCGAGTCGGGTTTCCTTGTTGCCAATAAGTTCCCAGCCAAGTACCGTTTACATCAGCCATAAAAAATTAGTTGACAGTTGACAGTTGACAGTTGACAGTTAATATTAACCTTTAACCTTTTGAAATATTACCGAAAGATTGTTTGCTGGCATTTGATAGATTTTTTGTAGAATTAGATGATGATTGCTGGCTGCTTCTACTACATCTTCTAAATTACGTACTCCCCATTCCGGGTTTTGTTCTTGTAAATACTCATCAAAATCAGCATTGGAAAGTGCTGTGTGTTTTCCAGCTTGTTTGTACGGACCGTATAAATACAATATACCTTTTGATGGAAGAATCCGACCAGCAGCAGCCATTAATCCAAGAGTAGCAGACCACGGTGAAATGTGAATCATATTTATATTCGCGATCGCAATAATATCTGATATTTCTGATAATATTTCTTTTTCTACGTTCCAAATCGGCTCTGTTGCATCAATATCAAGGGGTTGATAGAGATTGTCGCTGTTGTGATGTTCAATCCATGCTGATATACTTTCACGGCTAGAAGCATCTGCATCGGAAGGAATCCACTTTCGAGGTTTTAATTTAGGAGCAAAGTATACAGCGTGTTCTCCTGTACCACTGGCAATTTCTAAAATTGTACCAGTAGGTGGTAAGACTTCTAAAAGTACTTGTAAAATCGCTTCGCGGTTGCGCTGGGTTGCTGGAGCGTATTTTCTGCTGTCCACTATATCTTCTCCACCGAAAACACTTGCTTAATTTAGCTTAACTATTAAACCGCAAACAGTAAACAGTAAGCAGTAAAAGGTGAACAGTTATCTATTGATATACTTCCCCTATCTCATCTCCCACCCTACACTACTCCAAGGACTGATAAGTTTGTCTCCACTGTCAACTGTCAACTGTCCACTGTCAACTGATAATTCATTCACCAAGCTGGGAATACTAAATTGTAAAGATAAAGGCAGAAAGGATAAAAATCATGGTGACTACAAGTATTAATATTCCCGGATACGAAGTTACAGAACAACTTTACAATGGTTCTAAAACCCTAGTTTATCGCGGCTATCGACAAAGCAACCAACAACCCGTAGTCATCAAACTACTGAAAAATCCTTATCCCAATTTCAACGAACTTGTCCAATTTCGTAATCAGTATACAATTACGAAAAATCTCAATTTCCCTGGAATTATTCAAACCTATAATCTAGAAACTTATCAAAACGGTTATGCACTAGTAATGGAAGATTTTGAGGGAATTTCTCTCAAAGATTATTTCACAAATTTAGATACGCAAGGGTTCACATCTTTACAGGAATTTTTAGAAATCGCCATATCTCTATGTGATATTTTACAGGAATTATATCAGCAACGAGTAATTCATAAAGATATTAAACCAGCAAATATATTAATTAATCCCCAGACTAAACAAGTTAAATTAATCGATTTTAGTATCGCTTCATTACTACCAAAAGAAACTCAAGAAATTAAAAATCCTCATATATTAGAAGGAACCCTTGCTTACATTTCTCCCGAACAAACCGGAAGAATGAATCGAGGGATTGATTATCGTAGTGATTTCTATTCTTTAGGAGTAACTTTTTATGAATTACTCACTGGAGAATTACCATTTATCTCTGATGATCCAATGGAATTAGTCCATTGTCATATTGCTAAAATACCTGTTTCATTAAATCAGAAAGAGTCCACTGTCAACTGTCAAGAAATTTTGGATAATATAATTCAAAAATTGATGGCAAAAAATGCCGAAGATAGATATCAAAGTGCTTTAGGATTAAAGCATGATTTGCAAAATTGTTTACATCAACTAAAAAATACTGGTAAGATTAAACATTTTGAAATTGCTCAACAAGATATTTGTGATAGATTTATTATTCCTGAAAAATTATACGGTAGAGAAAATGAGGTTCGAGAATTACTCGCTGCATTTGAAAGGGTTTCCCAAGGAAGTCGTGAATTGATGTTAATTGCGGGTTTTTCTGGTATTGGTAAAACTGCCGTAGTCAACGAAGTTCATAAACCCATTGTTAAACAACGGGGTTATTTTATTAAAGGTAAATTTGACCAGTTTAATCGGAATATTCCTTTATCAGCCTTTGTACAGGCTTTGCGGGATTTAATTGGGCAATTATTAACAGAAAGTGATGCTCAATTGTCAAGTTGGAAAAATAAAATTTTACAAGCTGTAGGGGAAAATGGACAAGTAATTATTGATGTAATTCCTGAATTAGAAAGTATCATTGGTGTGCAACTACCAGCACCAGAATTATCTGGTATTGCAGCCCAAAATCGGTTTAATTTTACATTCCAAAAATTTCTTCAAGTTTTTACTCATCCTCAGCATCCTTTGGTGCTTTTTTTAGATGATTTACAGTGGGCTGATTTAGCTTCTTTAAATCTTATTGAATTACTAACAACAGAGTCAGACACAGGATATTTACTCATCATTGGTGCTTATAGAGATAATGAAGTTTTCGCTGGTCATCCGTTAATTTTGACTTTAGATAATATTACCAAAAAGCTCACAAAATTGTATACTATTAATTTAAATAATTTAAATTTTACTAGTCTAAATCATTTAATCAGCGATACACTCAAATGTGCTATTAGTCTAGCAAAACCTTTAACAGAATTGGTCGCTCAGAAAACCAAAGGTAATCCTTTTTTTACTACCCAATTTCTCAAAGCGCTCTATCAAAATCAACTGATTAAATTTGATTATCAAGCTGGATATTGGCAATGCGATATTGTCCAGATTCAAGAAGCTGCACTCACTGATGATGTCGTAGAATTGATGATGATGCAGTTACAAAAATTGCCACAGACAACACAAGAAATATTAAAATTGGCTGCTTGTATTGGTAATCAATTTGATTTAAATACATTAGAAATTATTGCGGAACAATCTACTCTTGAAATAACCACAGCATTATGGTCAGCTTTACAAGAAGGTCTGATTTTGACCCAAAGTCAAATTTACAAGTTTTATCTTGGAGAAACAGTAGATAATATTCCCACTAATAATCAAGTTATCGATTATAAATTTTTGCATGACCGGATTCAACAAGCAGCTTATTCTCTAATTCCTGAGCATCAAAAAGCAGCGATACACTTGAAAATTGGTCAGTTATTAGTTGAGTATACTCCTGAAATAGAACTGGAAGATAAAATCTTTGATTTAGTTAATCAATTCCAATTAGGTATTGATTTAATTATAGAACCCCAAGAGCAAAAAAAATTAGCTGAATTAATTTTAATTGCTGGGCGCAAAGCTAAAAATTCCACTGCTTATAGTGCAGCTACACAGTATTATCAAACAGCGAGAAAATTACTAGCAAATCATAATTGGCAAGAAGATTATCACTTGTTACTAGAAATTTACACTTTATCAACTGAAGTTGCTTATCTGAATACTGATTTTCAACTGATGGAACAACTCGCTGATATTACTCTACAACAAGCTCAAAATGTTCTCGATATTGTACCTATTTATGAAACTAAAATCCAAGCTTGTGTTGCTCAAAATCAACTACGCTTGGGAATAGATACGGCTCTAATTATTCTTGATCAATTAGGTATTGATTTACCTGCTAACCCCACCCCTGATGATATCGCTCAAGCTCTGGGAGAAACTGACACTCTATTAACAGGAAAAACGCCAGTAGAATTAATCAATTTACCCGTAATGACAGATGCACGCGCTCAAGCTGCCATCCGTATTCTCTCTAGTATGTTTGGTGCTGTTTACAATGGTTTACCCTCGATGTTACCTTTAACCACTTGTCAGCAAGTCAATTTATCTGTTCAATATGGTAATACGCCGCTATCAGCTTTTGCTTATGCCACTTATGGTTTAATTCTCTCTGCCTTTACGGGTGCAACTGTTCGGGGTTATCAATTCGGACAACTAGGTTTAACATTAATGCACAAGTTATCCGCTCCACAACTTGCTGCCAAAATCACAACAATATTTAATGATTGTATCAGACATTGGCAAGACCCGCTTCAGACAACCCTAAAACCTTTATTACAAGGTTATAAAATTGGGTTGGAAACGGGAGATTTGGAATGGTCGGTATGGTGTATATTTAGCTATAGTTTTCATTCTTACTGTGCTGGTAAAGAACTGACAGAATTAGAACAAGAATTAGCTACTTATAGTATGGCGATCGCTCAATGTAAACAAGCTACAGCCCTTAATTATCAAAAAATTTATCATCAAGCAGTTTTAAATTTACTTGGACGTAATGAGAATCCAGAAATTTTAGTTGGTGATGTTTACAATGAGGATTTAATGTTACCCCAACATCAGCAAGTAAACGATCGCCCTGCTGTGTATCATCAGAAAATTAATAAATTGATACTCTGTTACTTGTTTGAGAATTACCAGCAAGCGATTGCACAAGCTGCTGTTGCAGAAGAATATTTAGATGGTGTTCCTGGTTTATTTGTCAGTACTTTATTACCGTTTTATGATTGTTTAGCGCAATTAGCAATTTCTTCAAGAGAAACTGGATTTTTTCAGGAAAGTAGAATTGTGCAACACAAAGAAAAACTTGCTCAATTCGCTACCTTAGCTCCTAATAATCATTTACACAAGTTTAACTTAGTGGAAGCGGAATACTATCGGATATTGGGTGAATATTCTCAAGCAATACAACTATATGATTGTGCTATTACTGGTGCCAAAAAAAACAATTATTTACAAGAACAAGCCTTAGCCAATGAACTCGCAGCTAAATTTTACCTTAATTGGGGTAAAGAAAAAATTGCCGCTGGATATATGCAAGATGCTTACTATTGTTATGCTCAATGGGGTGCAAAAGCGAAAATAGCTCATCTGGAGAAAAATTATCCCCAACTATTAACAGCTATTCTTCAAGCTCCTCATATCCCAATTACTCATCACGAAACCATCACCCCAACCTTGATGAGGAGTTTAAATGACACTAGTAGTACTCATCACTTTTGGTTAGATGTACCAACATTGATGAAAGCTGCACAAGCCATATCAGGAGAAATTGAATTAGACAAACTCTTAGCAACTTTAATCCAAATTGCGATCGCCAATGCGGGTGCATCCAAAGGTTGTTTAATTTTACACCAAAACTCACAATGGTTAGTAGTAGCCGAAGCGGATTCTCAGCAAACTCAAAGGTTAGATATTCCCCTTGAAAAATATTATAAACTTCCCCACAGTGTGATTTACTCGGTATTGCGATCGCAACAGGTGGCTGTTTTCGATAATTTAAGTAATTCCGTAGAATTTGCAGGGGATAAATATATTATTAATTATCAGCCGAAATCAGTGTTATCTACTCCTATTAGCCATCAAGGAAAACTGATTGGTATTCTGTACTTAGAAAATAATCTTACCATCGGAGCATTTACACGGGAACGTCTTCAAGTAATTCAACTGCTCACGTCTCAAGCAGCTATTTCCTTGGAAAATGCCCAGTTGTACCACCAATTAGAGCAAAAAGTCTCAGAACGCACCCAAGAATTAACACAAAAAGCAACTCAGTTAGAATCAACCCTAGAAAAACTTTACACTACTCAAGCCCAATTAATTCAAGTAGAAAAAATGTCTAGTTTAGGACAATTAGTTGCTGGTATCGCTCACGAAATTAATAATCCGATTAATTTTATTTATGCTAACCTCCTACCAGCAAATGAATACGTGACATCTTTAATTGAATTAAACAATTTATATCAGAAAAACTACCCGCAACCAACATCAGAAATTGTCGAAAAAATTGCTGAGATGGAACTAGATTTTTTGGTGGATGATTTACAAAATCTGCTGAAATCGATGGAAGTAGGAGCAGATCGTATCCGCCAAATAGTTTTATCATTACGTAATTTTTCCCGTTTAGATGAAGCTGAACTTAAATCAGTAGATATTCACGAAGGTATTGATAGCACGCTGTTAATTTTACAGCATCGCTTCCAAAATAATAGTCATAAGCAAGGAATTTCAATCGTTAAAGAATACAGCAAACTACCTTTAGTTACCTGTTATCCATCAGCTTTGAATCAGGTATTTATGAATATTCTGATTAATGCAATTGATGCTTTCAAAGAATTAGATATAAATCACCAACCAACTATTACAATTCGTACTCAAATTCAACAACAAAAATATGTTTCGATCCACATTATCGACAACGGAATGGGGATGAATGAAACAGTACAAAACAAAATGTTTGAACCATTTTTTACTACAAAGCCTGTAGGTAGTGGTACAGGTTTAGGATTATCAATTAGCTATTCCATTGTAGTAGAACAACATGGAGGTCAGTTAAACTGTATTTCCGCACCAGGTAAAGGTACTGAATTTGTGATTGAGATACCACTGTAAGATTTTTACTTTATGAGTAACTTTATTCGTGTATTTGGGAATACTAAATTGTAAAGATAAAGGCAGAAAGGATAAACAGCATGGTGACTACAAGCATTAATATTCCCGGATACGAAGTTACAGAACAACTTTACAATGGTTCTAAAACCCTAGTTTATCGCGGCTATCGACAAAGCAACCAACAACCCGTAGTCATCAAACTGCTGAAAAATCCTTATCCCAATTTCAACGAACTTGTCCAATTTCGTAATCAGTATACAATTACGAAAAATCTCAATTTCCCTGGAATTATTCAAACCTATAATTTAGAAACTTATCAAAACAGTTATGCATTAGTAATGGAAGATATGGCGGGAATTTCTCTCAAAGATTATTTCACAAATTTAGATACGCAAGGGTTCACATCTTTACAGGAATTTTTAGAAATCGCCATATCTCTATGTGATATTTTACAGGAATTATATCAGCAACGAGTAATTCATAAAGATATTAAACCAGCAAATATATTAATTAATCCCCAGACTAAACAAGTTAAATTAATCGATTTTAGTATCGCTTCATTACTACCAAAAGAAACTCAAGAAATTAAAAATCCTCATATATTAGAAGGAACCCTTGCTTACATTTCTCCCGAACAAACCGGAAGAATGAATCGAGGGATTGATTATCGTAGTGATTTCTATTCTTTAGGAGTAACTTTTTATGAATTACTCACTGGAGAATTACCATTTATCTCTGATGATCCAATGGAATTAGTCCATTGTCATATTGCTAAAATACCTGTTTCATTAAATCAGAAAGAGTCCACTGTCAACTGTCAAGAAATTTTGGATAATATAATTCAAAAATTGATGGCAAAAAATGCCGAAGATAGATATCAAAGTGCTTTAGGATTAAAGCATGATTTGCAAAATTGTTTACATCAACTAAAAAATACTGGTAAGATTAAACATTTTGAAATTGCTCAACAAGATATTTGTGATAGATTTATTATTCCTGAAAAATTATACGGTAGAGAAAATGAGGTTCGAGAATTACTCGCTGCATTTGAAAGGGTTTCCCAAGGAAGTCGTGAATTGATGTTAATTGCGGGTTTTTCTGGTATTGGTAAAACTGCCGTAGTCAACGAAGTTCATAAACCCATTGTTAAACAACGGGGTTATTTTATTAAAGGTAAATTTGACCAGTTTAATCGGAATATTCCTTTATCAGCCTTTGTACAGGCTTTGCGGGATTTAATCGGACAATTATTAACAGAAAGTGATGAAAAAATTCAGTCATGGAAAAGCCAAATACTACAGGCTTTAGGAGAAAATGGACAAGTAATTGTTGAAGTTATACCAGAGTTAGAATATATTATCGGCGAACAACCCAGAGCAACCGAACTATCAGGAACTGCTGCTCAAAATCGATTTAATTTACTGTTGCAAAAATTTATTCAAATATTCACGAAAAAACAACATCCATTGGTCATCTTTTTAGATGACTTGCAGTGGGCTGATTCGACTTCTTTACAGTTGATTAAATTACTGATGGGAGATAAGGGTCATTTATTAATGCTTGGTGCTTATCGTGATAATGAAGTTTCTCCCATCCACCCTTTTATGCTCATGGTGGAAGAGTTGAAGCGGTTAGAAACAACAATTAATACAATTACTCTCAAACCCCTTTCTTTTGAGAATACAAATTACTTGGTTGCTGATAGTTTATGTTGTTCACTTGAACTTGCATATCCTTTGACAGAGTTAGTTATTCGCAAAACTCAAGGAAATCCCTTTTTTACTACCCAATTTCTCAAAGCTTTACACGAAGATGGACTGATTCGATTTAATCCTATTGTTCAGGGAGGTTGGGAATGCGATATTGCTCAAATTAATACTCTATCTTTAACTTCCGATGTAGTTGAGTTTATGGCGACTCAATTGCAAAAATTACCATTAGCTGCACAACAGGTACTTAAATTAGCTGCTTGTATTGGTAATCAATTTGATTTAGACACTTTGGCAATTATCTCCGAGCAATCAGCTGTAGATGCAGCCGATGCTCTGTGGAAAGCTTTACAGTCTGGATTGGTTTTGCCTCAAAGTGAAGTATATAAGTTTTACTTGGGTAATGAGCAAAAAGATAATCATCACCACACTCATGAAAATGTCGTTTATCGGTTTCTTCACGATCGCGTTCAACAAGCAGCTTATGGATTGATTCCCCAGAATCACAAGCAGATAACTCATCTCAAAATTGGACGGTTAATGCGACAGTCTGTTGTCGGACACTTGGCTAACGAGCAAATTTTTGATATTGTCGCTCAATTCAACCTTGCACTCTCACTAATTACAGACTCCCAAGAAAAAATTGCGATCGCGCAACTAAATCTTGCTGCTGCACAAAAAGCCAAAGCAGCAACAGCTTACAAAGGTGTGTTGACTTACGCTAGTACCGGAATTCAACTGATGGGGGAAAAAGCTTGGGAAGATGACTATCAGTTAACTCTACGTTTATACGAAACTGCTGCTGAAGGTAGTTATTTATTAGGAGAGTATGCAGATTTATCACAGTGGGTTAAACCTGTTTTACAACAAGCTAAGTCCCTTGAAGACAAAATCAAAGTTTATGAAGTCCAAATTTTTTGTCTCCAAGCACAAAATCAGCTTCCCCAAGCAATTGATACAGCTTTAGATGTACTCAAACAACTTGGGATTTCTTTACCCTATCACCCGAATAAACTTCAAGTTTTACTGACACTAGCAGAAACAAAATTAAAATTAGTCGGTAAAAAAACTCACGACTTGATTGATTTACCCATAATGAATCAAGCAAAACCCAAAGCCGCAATGCAAATTTTATCAAGTGCTTTATCTACAACTTATATTGCTCGTCCTGATTTATTGCCTTTAACAGTGTTGGAACAAGTAAAACTATCATTAAAATATGGCAATACAAACTTATCAGCTTTTGCTTACTCTTGGTATGGATTAATTTTAGCTGGAGTTGTACAAGATATCGAAACTGGTTATCAATTTGCTCAACTCGCACTCGAATTATTAGATAAATTTCATGCTAAAGAAATTCGTTGTCGAACTTTATTCATGGTTTACTGTTTTGTATATCATTGGCATGAACCCTTAGCTGATACAATTACTCCGTTACGAACTGGTTATACTAATGGTTTAGAAACGGGAGATTTAGAATATGCATCTTGGTGTTTGTTAATATTTTCTTGTCATAAACTCTTCGTTGGAGATGAACTATTCCAATTAAATCAAGACATTGATGCCCACAAAAAAACTACACTGGAATTAAAGCAAAGTAATCCATTTCTTTATACTAGTATTTGGCATCAAGTAGTTTTGAATTTAATTGGAGATGCTGCTGATCCATCCCGTTTAGAAGGAGACAGTTATAAAGCTTCTGAAAATATAGTTAAACAGCAGCAGTCAAAAGATGGTACTGGTTTATCAATGGCAATGAGTGGTCAAATTTTTCTCAGCTATTTATTTGCAGATTACACATATGCCTATAAAATTGCTCAAGAATCTACTCCCTATTTAGAAGCAGGAACAGGTTTAGCTTCTTTAGGACTATTTCACTTTTATGAAAGTTTAGTTTATTTAGCAGTTTACCCAACTGTTGATATTCAAGAAAAACCCATAATTCAACAGAAATTAGCTAAAAGTAAACAAAAAATTTCTCAATGGTCAAAATATTCTCCTACTATATATCGGCATAAGTATCTTTTAATTACAGCAGAACAAAAACGTGTTCAAAGTAAGTATCAAGATGCAGCAACAATCTATGACCAAGCTATATCAGAAGCAAAACAAAACGGTTATATTCAAGAACAAGCCTTAGCTAATGAACTCGCAGCTAAATTCTACCTTGATTGGCATAAAGAAACAATCGCTGCTGGCTATATGCAAGAAGCATACTATTGCTATGCCAAATGGGGAGCAAAAGCCAAAACCGACGATTTAGAAAAACACTATCCCCAACTACTCAAACCAATCCTAGAACATCGACAAGTTATCCTCAATCCTTGGGAAACAATCGCTAATATTGCACAAACCTCAAATACTTCATCAACTTACACCAGCAGCACCAATATTTCTGAATTGTTCGATTTTTCTTCGCTGCTCAAAGCTGCTCAAGCAATTTCTAGCAGCATTGAATTAGAACCACTTCTTGCCAGTCTCACCAAAATTATCTTAGAAAATTCCGGTGCCAAAAAATCCGTATTAATCCTTCCCCAGGAAAATATCTGGGAAGTACGAGCAATTACTTCTATTAATCATCAAGCTCAAATAGAAACCATTCTTGATTCACAATTACTAGAAAATTGTCAAGATATTCCCACAAAAATTATTAACTACGTCAAAAATACTCAACAAAAAATTGTCGTAGATAATTGTCAAACCGATATCCCTGGAATGATTAGTGAATATATGCTCACTCATCAACCTAAGAGTGTATTATGCACCCCAATTATTAATCAAGGACATTTGCTCGGTATTCTCTACCTCGAAAATCAACTGACTAGAGGAGTATTTACTTTAGAGCGTTTGCAAACGATTAATTTACTATCTTCTCAAGCTGCTATCTCTCTAGAAAATGCTCGACTTTACCAGCAAGCACAACAAGCATTAACGGAATTACAACAAGCTCAATTACAAATTATTCAAAGCGAAAAAATGTCGGCATTAGGTAATTTAGTCGCCGGAGTAGCCCATGAAATGAATAATCCTTTAGGATTTATTTCGGCAACTCTTAAACAAGCTAAACCCACTTTTACTGATATTACCGAACACCTCAATTTATATCAAGAAACTTTTCCTAATCCCAGTACAGAAATTAGCGAACACGCTGAAGAAATTGACCTTGATTACAGCCTAGAAGATTTTCCAAAAATGCTTGATGCCATGGTAATGGCTTGTAAAAGATTAGAAAATATCAGTACCAGTTTACGAACCTTCTCCCGTGCCGATCGAGATTATAAAGTACCATTTAATATCCATGAAGGTATCGATAGTACAATTTTAATCCTCAAACATCGCCTCAAAGCTAATGACCAACGTCCAGCAATTGAAGTCGTTACAGAATACGGTAATCTACCCCAGGTTGAATGTTTTCCTGGTCAATTAAATCAAGTATTCATGAACATTCTCGCCAATGCCATTGATGCCTTAGATGAGTCGAATACAGGTAAAAGTTTTGAAGAAATTACAGCTAATCCTAACAAAATTACTGTCAAAACATCAATTGAAAATAATCAAGCAAAAATTTCAATTGCTGATAATGCCAAGGGAATGAGTGAATCAGTTAGACAGAAAATATTTGACCATTTATTTACTACTAAAGCAGTCGGAAAAGGTACGGGATTAGGATTAGCTATAGCAAAACAAATTGTGGAAGAAACTCATGGTGGAAAGTTAACTTGTAATTCAGCTTTGGGGGAAGGAACGGAATTTATCCTCACCTTGAATACCAAATGATTAACATTCAATTTCATCAATGGACGATACTGGACTCGAACCAGTGACATCCTGCTTGTAAGGCAGGCGCTCTACCAACTGAGCTAATCGTCCGTTTTGGCTCACAAGAAAATACTATAGCAAACTTTTTTGTATAAAGCTAGTGTTTTGCAAAAAATATTTTTTTGCGTAAGTACTTATCTTGATTCGGATTCACGGGTAAGGGTCTAAATATATCTTGTATCATGTCAGTTTATTAGTTATGATTCGGGCGTTGGAGAAACTGTACTCTTCCAATCCTGACCACTGATTAAAAAGGATTTCACTGATTTCACTGATTTAATTACCCATTACTGACCACGGATTAAGAAGGATTACACTGATTTCACGGATTTAATGACCAATTACCCATTACCCATTACCCATTACCTAATCTTAAATTATGCCCTCCGGTCAAACTCACGATCGCATTACAATTTGGGCTTTACCGTTGATTGCGGGAGTCACTTATTGGCAGACTCGTAGCAGTGGTATAACGTTGTTAATTGCTGGTGGGTTTATGTTTGGGGGATTGATGTTTGGTCCAGATTTAGATATTTATTCAATTCAGTTTCAACGTTGGGGTTATTTGCGTTTTATTTGGCTTCCTTATCAAAAAAGTCTCCGTCATCGTTCTTTTTTATCCCATGGCCCGTTAATCGGTACAACTTTGCGGGTAATTTATTTATGCGGCTTAATTTCAATCGCGGGAATATTTGTTTTACTTATTGCTGAAAAACTATTAAATATGAATTGGAGTTGGCACGAAGTAACTAAACATTTTTTAGAAATCATCAATCTTCACTCAACCCGATTCTTAGCGCTGTTTATCGGATTAGAACTAGGAGCGATGAGTCATTCTATCAGTGACTGGTCAAATTCCGCTTACAAGCGCTTTAAAAGAAAAGGTATTACTAGTTTACTACCCCAAAAGAAACCTAAAAAACGCAAATCCCCCATTCGTTCGACTAAATCCAAAGCTAGGAAGACTTTGGGGACAAGGAGACAAGGGGACAAGGGGACAAGGGGATGAGGGGATGGGGGGATGGGGGGATGGGGGGATGGGGGGATGGGGAGAAAGAATGTTTAATTCCTAACTCCTAACATACAGACCTTTAACCTTTAACCTTTAACCTTTAACCTCTAACCTTTAACGTTTAACCTTTAACCTCTAACCTTTAACCTTTAACCTTTGACCTTATGGATACTTTATCAGCTTTACAAGAATTAATTGATGTGGTGGCGAAATTGCGATCGCCGTCGGGTGGTTGTCCTTGGGATTTAGAACAAACTCCCCAAAGTCTTACTCCTTATGTGATTGAGGAGGCTTATGAGGTGGTTGATGCGATTCAAAGCGGTGATAAAAATCATGTTGCTGAAGAGTTGGGGGATTTACTTTTACAGGTGGTGTTACAAGCCCAAATTTATGGCGAATATGGTGATTTTACGCTTAAGGATGTCGCAGAAGGTATTACTCAAAAGTTAATTCGTCGTCATCCTCATGTTTTTGGTGATGTGTCGGTAGAAAATGTGGATGAGGTGAAGCAAAATTGGGAACAAATCAAGGCTGCGGAAAAGGGCGAAAACACGGACGATAGTCATAAAATTAGCAATAAACTCAGTGGTTATACTCGTAAGCTACCACCGTTAATGACGACGATGAAAATTTCTCAAAAAGCTGCTGAAATTGGCTTTGAGTGGCAAAATATCGATGATGTTTGGGACAAATTTGAGGAAGAATTAGCAGAATTTAGACAAGCTTTGATGGAAGAAACCCCAGAAAGACAGCAAGAAGAATTAGGTGATTTACTGTTTACTATTGTTCAGTTAGGAAGATGGAATAATTTAGACCCCAGTGATGCTTTACAAGGAACAAATAAACGATTTATTCAGCGATTGCGTCATATGGAAGATTTTGCCGAGCGTCCGCTTTCGGAATATAGTTTGTTTGAGTTGGAAGCGCTTTGGCAGCAAGCGAAAGTAAAATTAAAATAGTCTATTTGTGCCTCTGGGTGGGTGTTGAAAATGTCAGCGTAAATCTTACCACTGGAAAAAATTTGAATATAGGGTTTTTATTCTAAAGATATCTGAAATTTAGCTTGAACTGACAGAAGCCCCGCGCTCTAACGCTCCGCCCCCGCGTCGGGATGAATGGCAGGTGAGTTGACGACAATCTTCCGACCAATGCTGTTGGCGTAGCCTGTCCGAAGGACATAAGCGAGGGAGGAAGATAGATCAGAAATGAACAACCTCTATGTTATACTCTTTTATAGCAAACTTCATTTACTCTAATATGCTGAGAGTTGTCAAAGTCAGGTTGTATCCAGATACCCAACAGCAGCAGTCACTAGCGCAAGCTTTTGGTTGTTGCAGATGGCTTTGGAATTATTGCTTGAATTTGATGAACCAAACATATAAAGAAACTGGCAAAGGGTTGTCTGGATATGAAGTTAAAAAGATAATTCCCCAGTTAAAAAAAGAGTATGAATGGCTCAGGTTAACTTATTCGCAATGTTTGCAACAAGTTTGCTTAAACCTAGGAGTAGCTTTTAATAATTTCTTTGAAAGACGAGCTAAATACCCGCTTTTCAAATCTAAACATGGCAAGCAGTCAATACAGTATCCCCAAAATGTCAAAGTTGCTGAAAATCATTTAACTCTCCCAAGGATAGGAGATGTTTCAGCAATTATTCATAGGCCGATTGAAGGGAAAATTAAAACTGTAACTATATCTAAGAACTGTTCCAATCAATACTTCGCAGCTATTTTGTTTGACGATGGTCAAGATAAGCCATCTGCAAGCGCAGACGGCAAAGTCATAGGTATTGACTTGGGATTAACTCACTTTGCTATTACCAGTGACGGCTCAAAATTTGATAATCCTAGAATATTAAATAAGCATGAAAAGAATTTAAAACTTAAGCAGCAGCAATTATCTAGAAAGCAGAAAGGTTCTATCAATCGTGTTAAATCTAGAAATAAAGTTGCTAGAGTTCATAGAAAAATTACTAACTGCCGTGAAGATTTTCTACACAAGCTATCTCGTAGGATAGTTAACGAAAACCAAGTTATTGTTGTGGAAAATCTTAATATTAAAGGCATGATGCAGAACCATAAACTAGCCAAAGCTATACATCAAGTAGGGTGGGGTATGTTTTGCACAATGCTGAAATACAAGGCAGAAATGGAAGGAAAAGTATATCAGGAAGTTGATAGATTCTTCCCCAGTTCAAAAACCTGCCATGTGTGTCTTAATCAAGTTGGTAGTTTACCTCTTGATGTCAGATTTTGGACTTGTGATAACTGCCAAACCAAGCATGACAGAGATATTAACGCAGCTACTAACATTGCTAGTGAAGGACTACGAATTTTGACCTCTGGAACGGGGGATAAAGCTTGTCGCCCAGATGTAAGTCGGAGTAAGGGAGGACGCAAGAAATCCACTACTGCGTTTTCTGTTGGGCAGGAAGCCTACACTGTACTCGAAGAGTCAGTGTAGGTAGTTCACGAAGATGTAATTACAAATTAAATCATAGGATTAATTATGACTGCTTTAACTTTACAAATACCTCCCGAACTCAAGTTTACAGATGACGAATTTGAACAAATTGTCGCTTTTAATCAAGAATTACGTTTAGAATTAACAGAGCAAGGGGAATTAATTATTATGTCACCAACAGGAGGAGAAACCGGAAATCGTAATTTTGATTTAATTGGTCAAATATGGTTTTGGAACCGTAAAAATAATCTAGGAAAAGCTTTTGATTCTTCTACAGGTTTTAAACTTCCTAACGGTGCTACTCGCTCCCCCGACGCTTCTTGGATAGCAATGGAAAGATGGGATTCCCTTACACCACAACAAAGAAAGAAATTTTTACCTTTGTGTCCCGATTTTGCTGTGGAATTGGTATCTGAAAGTGATGATGTGGAAGATGCCAGAAAAAAAATGCGCGAATATATTGCTAATGGTTTAAGGTTAGGTTGGTTAATTAACCCGAAAGATAAACAAGTTGAAATTTATCGTGTTGGCAAGGAAGTAGAAATTTTGCAATCTCCTAAAAGTTTATCTGGGGAAAATATTCTGACTGATTTTACTTTAGATTTACAAACCATTCTTGCATAAATTAAACTTTCCTCCGCCCAACTTTTTATTATTGTACCGCTAAGAAGGGGAAACTTCTGACCTGCAAAGAGTGGTAGCATAAACCTCATTTGATTGTAGCAACTGTTTCCAACACTCTTCGACTAACTCAAAAATTTCCGGCTAAAAAAAACTTCCCTGCTCCTAACTTTCCTAAACGTTCATCTGCTGCTTTTGATAAAGCGAATAATATAAGCCTTTCTGCCGTAATAATTCATCATGGGTTCCTCTCTCGGCAATAATTCCTTTTTCCATGACTAATATCATGTCGGCGCGTTTCAATGGTGCGAAACGGTGTGCGATTAAAAATAATGTCCTTCCTTGGGACATACTTTGTAAATTTTGCAACACCTGCTGTTCCGTTTCGCTATCGAGAGCGCTGGTTGCTTCATCCAATATTAAGATTGGTGCTTGTAATAAAAATAATCTGGCTAAGGCAATGCGCTGTCTTTGTCCCCCGGATAATGCGGTACCTCTTTCCCCGACGTTGCTTTCGTAACCTTGGGGTAGTTCACTGATAAAGTCGTGGGCAACTGCCATTCTTGCAGCTTGTACTACTTGTTCAGCGGTGATTTCGGGGTTTCCTAAAGTTATATTTTCTAGGATGCTGCCGTTGAACAAGAAGTCTTCTTGCAAAACTACACCTATTTGTTGACGCAAGGAAGCTAAATCAACACTTTTCACATCGAAACCATCAATTAAAATGCGTCCGGATTCGATTTGATAAAGTCTTTGTAGTAATTTGGAAAGCGTACTTTTACCGGAACCACTGCGTCCGACTATACCGACAAATTGACCCGGTTCTACGTGACAGGAAATTCCTTTGAGAACAGGTTCGGTATTAGCTTTGTAACGGAAGAATACTTGGTCAAAGGTGACTTCTCCTTCGAGGGGTGGTAAGACTAATCCAGTTCCTGGTTCTGCTTCGGGGGAAACGTTGAGAATATCGCCGATTCTATCTACAGACAGCAATACTTGCTGTAAATTTTGCCACAGTTGAACTAATCTTAATAAAGGTCCGGTGACTCTTCCCGAAAGCATTTGAAAAGCTACCAATTGTCCGACTGTAAAATCGTTTTCAATCACTAATTTGGCTCCAAACCACAGAATCAACAGGCTGGATAGTTTAGTCAGAAAGTCGCCGATGTTACTACTAATATTAGATGTGGTAGAAGCTTTGAAACCAGTACGGATAAACCGAGCAAATAAACCTTCCCATCTATCCCTTGTTGCTGGTTCGGCTGCGTGGGCTTTGACGGAATGAATTCCTGTTACTGTTTCTACTAAGAACGATTGACTGTCAGCGCTACGGTTAAAGGTTTCGTTGAGCCATTTGCGGAGAATTGGTGTTGCACTCAGGGTTAATATGGCAAACAATGGCAGTACAGCCAAGGCGACGAAGGTTAGTGTAGCGCTATAGTAAAACATCAGTACGAGGTAAACTACAGCAAAAATGCTGTCGAGAACTACAGTTAATGCTGTACCTGTGAGAAACTGGCGAATTTGTTCTAATTCCTGTACCCTTGCCACTGTATCGCCTACCCGTCGCGATTCAAAATAAGATAAAGGTAGACGCATTAAATGGCGAAATAACTGCGCTGATAAACTTAAATCCAAACGACGCGCCGTATGGGTGAAAATAAATAAGCGGAGAATTCCCAGCACCGACTCAAATACTGCTACTAATAACAGCGCGATCGCCATTACATCAAGAGTGGGTAAACTCTCTTGTACCATCACTTTATCGATGATGACTTGGGTAATTAGTGGTGTGGTTAATCCCAGTAGTTGTAAAGTAAAAGATGCTAAAAGTACTTCTGTAAGTAAACCTTTATATTGCCAAACTGCCGGTAAAAACCAACTCAGGTTAAACTTTTCTTGCTTTTGAACGAGTTCTACTTGCCATAAATAGCCATCCCAAAACTGTTCAAGTTCGCCACGGGTTACTGTTTCGCAAGTACAGTCGGGATTTTGTGGGTTAGCAATAATCAATTTATTGCCTTTGCGTGCATAAGCTACTACCCAATTACCTGCATCCGATTCTCCCCATAATAATAAAGCGGGAAAAGTAATTTGTTGTAAATCATCCCAACCTAAACGCAATCTCCGCAAGATAAAACCCAGCTTCTCACCAGCTTCCACGACGCTTTTGGGACGTTGCGATCGCAATTGACGCTGTACCCACTCCAACTTCACCGAAACTTCCAAAAACTGCGCCACCATTGTCAAACAAGCCGCAGCACTATTCGAGCTATAAACGAACGGATAACCCGATGTGATCGGAAGAGTAGGCAGAGGATGGGGGGATGGGGCGATAGGATGGGGAGAATTTTTTTCTAGATTCTCATCTTGTCTCCTTATCCCCTTGTCTCCTTGTCTCCTTGTCTCCTTATCCCCTTGTCCCCTTGTCTCCTTGTCTCCTTGTCCCCTTGTCCCCTTGTCCCCTTGTCCCCTTATCTCTCCTCCATACCAAAACTCTTCAATTTGCGGTGTGGATAATTCTGCCCATAATGCTGTATCGGTACGCAGCAATAAAACTTCTTTACTCGCTGCTACAGCTTTATATTCTGTGGGATAATTATTCAAATCCCCAAACCAATCTCCTGCTTCTAAGGTGGCTAAAGGTTTTCCAACACCTTGTTCACGTAAGCGGACTTTACCCGAAACGATCAGAAATTGCTCACCATCTGTACCTTCGTCCCAAATTTTCTCTCCTAAACGAAATTCAACAATATCCGAGCCGTCTTGCAACAGAGTTTTTTGTTCAGCACTTAACCAGCATAAAGGTGGTTGATGCCAAGCTGGCGAATCTAAAACTGTTGCTTGATGAAGTTGATCATCTGAAAGCTTTATTTTACTTGTAGTTTGACTGTCAGCTTTTGAATTTTCTCTGCTAGCCATTTCTCGAACAGTTCATTTTGTAGTGCTTGCTTAAGTTGAGTATCTTCTAATGATGCTGGTAAAAGTTGTTCTAAACGAAACAATCCATAGCGTTCCTCTAGCTGTATAGGTCCTAAAATATCTCCAGGATTAGCTACATCTACCGCAGCTCGCAGTTGATCCGGCATTGTTCCCCGACTGACTGGTCCCATCATTCCGTTAACTATCTTGTCGTCAGCTAAGGAATATTCCCTCGCGAGCTGTTCAAAACTAGTTCCCTCTTCAATTTGGGTGTGCAACTCTTCGGCTAACTCCCGATTATCAACAATAATCCGAGAAAGTACAACTCTATCTAAAAAAATCTTTCTTTCAATAAAATATTCCCCTAACTTTGGATCTGCGATCGCGCTTTTCAGCTTTTCCAATTTAAACCCAAAGGCAACTGTGGCGTGAAATGTATCATAATCAGTACCACTATTACTTAACCAATCCTGAAACTTTTGCGGATCGCTCAGTTCATTTTTGAGTCGAAAATCAATAATTGCTTGTTCGGTTAAAGCTGGAGACAGTTCTATCTCAGTTCTGGCTTTAATTTCTTGCTCAATCACATCCTGGCGCAGAATATCCCGAATAAACTGACCTAATTTTCCACTAATTTGTAAGTGTTGTACTGCCTGCTGTACTGAAATTAATCGGTCATCAACAGTCAAAAACGATGAAGATTCCATAAAATGCTTACTTAGAAATTACCTTAAAAAATATACAGCAATAAATTTGCAGCAAATCCTATTTAACTGACACTTAATAAGGACAATGCTATTGTAGTTCCAAGTTGTCTCGCAGTAATCTCGCAACAAATCTTGATAAATATTATGTATAAATACTTATAGATTTTTGAATTTTTAACAACTTGTATTTGAAAACACATTATATTCTAAATAATATTTGCTCGCATCCAGGCAAATAGCATCGCACTAGCAGCTCCTATCAAAGTGTTGAGAACATTAACTAATTCATTAGTCAGCCACTGCCATCGGGATTGCAATGTCGCTCCAATTACGCTTTCTAAATTAGTGGCAATAAATGCTGCCAATACACACCATACAATACCCCATATATCAATCAAGCTCAGACTCCAGCCCAAAATTGCCACCACCACGGAAGCGAAGATTCCCGCAATAGTTCCTTCAAGGCTAATAGCACCTTCAGTTCCTCGCGGTACTGGTTGTAAAGTCGTAATTAAAAAAGTCCTTTTACCGTAAGCTTTACCCACTTCACTAGCACAGGTATCGGAAAGTTTGGTGCAGAAACTCGCAACATAACCTAATAGCAGTAAGGAGCGCAAGATAGATGTTTCACTACTTAATCCATCAATAATCCCTACTCCCAAGGCGCACAAAGCCGCTGTGAAAGCCGAGCCCCAAACATTTTCTGGGCCTCTAGCACCGGAACGCTTTTCGGCAATTCCTTCGGCTTCTTTTTGAGCCATGCCGATACGAGTTACAGCCGAACCAACTATAAAGTAAACACCAACTACCACATACCCAGACCAACCAAGGGTTATCCAAATTAAAACACCCAGTAACCAAGCATTTAATATTCCAGCGGTTGTCAGCAGTTTTTTCGGTGCGAGCCAAACTATACCTAGAAGTACAGTGTTTAATCCTACTGCTACGAGCCAACTGTTCGGAAAATTGTATAAAGACAGCATCAGTTATTTTTCACCAATGTTTTTGTCACATCATTAAGTATTGCAATTAACCGTCCATAAGCCAAGATGCACTTCCATAATTATTTAATACCACTAAAGGAACAGGCAATAGGCAATGAGCAACAGGCTTCCGTGGTACTGATAACTGTCAATTGTCCACTGTCATATCTTTTTTAAAGTAATATATTTTTCTATTTCATAAAATTATTTATGCTTGTTTATTTTCAATAATTTTTACTTCAATTCGTACAGCAAATAGCTGCATCAAGAAGAATGAGTTTCCGATTATACCGATTATTTGAATGACAACTCTTTAAGTAAGGGAGCATAAAATTACAACGTATTATCTGGAATAATTAGGACAACTGCTAAGCGAGGCTTTGAATGATAAATAATTTTTCTTTACTTGTAGGTTTGATTTAGGGCAAAATCAGCTTTAACTTGTTTGACCTAGTTTTAATCTTTTAGCGATAACTAAAAATAAGTAAAAAATAGATTTAAACTAGAAAAACCATCTCAGAACAAAATCACCCTATAATTTTTCTTATGAAAAGGAAAAGTTGCATATTTTCTCCAGATAGACAATTTTTTAAATCAAAAAATTTGATGAAGATTAAGTGAAATTATTGTGGTATTAAGGTTAAAGTAAGCACATAGTCTCTATTTTGACATTGAAAAAGACTATTTATAGATATTGAGTTAAAAAATACCGTTTTTTCGGATTTGAAAAATATGCCAGAAAATGCACCGAAAATATTTATAGATTCAGCAACGCAGTTGAGTATTAATACTAGTCCTCAAATTTTTACGGATACAGTTAGTAGTCTTGAAGCAAATGATTTGTACAGCTTCAATTTGAAAGGACGTAGTAGCTTTGACTTGACTCTTGACGGTTTAAGTGCAGATGCAGACGTAAAGTTGATTCAAGATAGGAATGGGAATGGAAAATTCGAGAAAGACGAAACAATCGCTTATTCCAATAAAGCAGGTAAGTTAGCCGAATCGATCCGCACTAGTTTAGAAGCAGGTACTTACTATATTGAAGTTTATCCTTATGGTAATATCCAAACCAATTATCGTTTGAGTGTTTCAGCAGTACCGTTTGACAGTGCGGGAAATACGATTAATGATGCTCATGAAGTTGCTATAGATTCTCAGCCTAAAAGTATTAGCGATTGGGTGGGTAAATTAGACTCCAAGGACTATTACAAATTTAATCTTGATAATACCAGTGACTTGAATATAGTCCTAGATGGTTTGAGCGCTGATGCTGATTTACGGTTGCTGTCGAGTCAAGGGAATATTCTTGCTAGCTCGGTTAATCTCGGTACTTTGAATGAGGCGATCGCACAAACTTTAGCAGCGGGAACCTACTATGTACAAGTTAATTCTTACAACAACAGCGAGACTTACTATAACCTTCATTTATCGGCATTTCCAATCGAAATAATCCCCACATCTGCCGATAATACAACAGTAAATACCGGGATAACCAGTGTATCATCTCCCATACCTACTTCTGCTATTCCCCAAACTACCAATACCTTCCAAGGAACTTTAAGGGCTGATACCTTTACATACCAATCAGGTTACAGTCGGACAATTTTTTCGGGTAACGGTAACGTTGACTATGGTAGTGGAGCGCGGGATTTACTGGATTTATCCGATTTTATTTCATCTTCGGTTGTCTTGAATTATGCCAATAGTCCCGATGGTGGGGTAGTTTATAATTCGGGGAATGGTAATCGAATATTTGATGCTCTAACTTTTGGTGATGGTAGCGAAATTTTATTTGAAGGTATTGAAACAATAAAATTTGCCGATACAACCATGGATTTATCAGTAACTCCCAACGATCCTTTGTTTAGCCAACAGTGGAATCTGCACTCCATGGGTGTTCATAATGCATGGCGCTTTACAACTGGTGCGGATAATGTCATAATTGGCATCCAAGATACGGGGCTGGGAGTTGATAGCAGTGGAAATATTCATCCAGATTTACGCGGTACTAATTTTATCGGTAATAACTATTTGGATGAATGGAGTAAATCGAGTAGTTTTTCTCATGGAACTTTAGTTCAGGGAACTATCGCTGCTGCTAGTAATAACGGAATTGGAGGGGCTGGTATTAACTGGAATTCAGACGTAATCAATATTGATGTTGTTGGTGATGATGCTCCCGATTACACCTTAGCTACTGCAACTCAAGCAATGATAAACCGAGCCAAAACTCAGGGTAAACGTTTGGTAGTTAATATCAGTTTGGCTGGTGGTTATTCCTCTGAATTTGAACAACTAATTGCAGATAATCAGAATACAGCTTTGTTTGTGATTGCTGCTGGTAATGGCAATACTAATACTATTTCTAGTCCGGCGGATTTAGCGCAAAAATACGGTAATGTTGTAGCTGTCGGTTCTTCTTGGGGTAATAAAGATTATTTCGGTAATGCTAGAACACCAGGAGAACGAATTTCCTATGACAATTGGTGGGGTTCTAATTATGGTAATGGTTTAACCGTTACTGCTCCGTCTGAGTTTACTAGTACCAGTGCAAATCGCAATGCTTCGGGTAGTTTTGATTTTGGTTACAATCAGAACTTTAATGGAACTTCGGCTTCTACAGCGAATGTTTCCGGTGTTGCTTCGTTGATATGGAGCGTTAATCCAAATCTGAGTGCTACACAGATTAAAGCAATCATCTCGGAAACAGCTTATGATTTGGGTAGTCAAGGCTATGACACTGTTTATGGTAATGGATTTATTAACGCTGATGCTGGGGTACGAAGGGCTTTAGCGATTGCACGGGGTTTTGCTTAATTTAATCGAAAATATATAAAAATATCAGGTGCTGATTTCACATTGTGGGAGACGGGGCGTATTGCCACGTCTCTACAAGTATTAATAATTAAATTAAATTAAATAATCCATTTTTTCCGGATTAATTGATTTTTCCTTGAATATAGTAAATTTTTAATTTGATATTTATTCCTGAATCAATTTGTACAAAATTAATGTCTTCGATTTGTCTCTATCTACTTAAGTACCATGTTTGTATGAATAAACTTAAATAATCAAAAATATTGCATTTTTCACTTAATTAAGTATTATTTTTTACCGAATGCATATTCATTTTTAAAATGTTATTTGCTTGAAAAGCTTATCTATAAAGACTTTCAACGACATATCTACTAAATATAAAAAAAATAGACTACTTTTAAGTAACTTTATAAAACATCGCATCAATACTGAAGTTGTTGGCATTAATTTTGTTATTTGTACGTTTGATCTAAGTGAGATATGCGATTTTTTTATATTTAATTAATAGGTAATTTTTCCCTAGCTGTTTTGGGAATGTAAATAGCACTATAGAAGTTCCTATCAAAAAGATAGGAAAATTTACAAACCACTATAAAAACTTTACCTTGCTTATTTGTATGCAAGGTGATGTTGACAAACTTTATTTACATCACAAAAAGCAGCCGTATATTATGCAAATAGATAATGGGGGAAACTTTCTCGGTTCTTCGACTCCTTTAGATACTAATCAAAAGTGGCAAGTTATCAAAGATAAAGTTGGGTTGGACAATACTAATGATTACTATACCTTCAAATTAAGTGGTCGCAGTAGTTTTAACCTTGTATTGAGTAATTTATCTGATAATGCAGACGTTCGACTGTTAAGCGGTAATGGTTCAGAAATTGCGAGTTCATCTGCTCAAGGTAATGTATCTGAAAAAATAAATCAGATTTTAGATGCGGGTAGTTATCATATTCACGTTCATCAGGTTGGTAATGCTGGAACTTCCTACAACTTAAGAGTCAGAAGCAACCACATACCACAAGCATTTCAGTTTAGTACAGAAGCGATTGCAGGTGGGGTACGTCTTACAGATACCAAAGTGTTTGATGCTGACGGTGTAAATGACATCGGAACAGTGGATTTTTGGTTGAAAAAACAGGGTGAAAGCTGGAAAAAATTTGGTAGTGTATCTGAATTTAGTCAAAATACCGATGGTTCAATTGGCTTTAATTACGATATCAGTAATCTTGAACAAGGGAAATACTATATTTGGGGTAGAGCTACCGATAAATTTGGTGCTAGAAGCAACGCTTGGACAGAATCTTTTAACGTTGAAAATATTGTTAATGTAGCTCCTACAAATCTCAATTTTGCGATCGAGCAAATTAGTGGAGGAATCAAGCTGACTAACACCAAAGTATTTGATGCAAATGGTATAAATGACTTGCAAAGAATTGATTTTCAACTCAAAAAAGAGGGTGGTGAATGGACTGATATTAAAGACGCTCTCAACTTTTATCAAAATCAGGATGGTTCTATTGGTTTTAATTACGGTATTAGCGATTTAAAACAAGGTAATTACGAGCTAAAAGCTATAGCTTATGATCAAGCTGGTGCTGCGGGAGATGCATTAACAACTTTTTTTAAAGTTAATAATCTTGCACCTTCTAATTTCGAGTTTGACATTGAAGCGATTGAGGGTGGTGTCAAGGTTATCAATGGTAAAGTATTTGATGCTAACGGTATAGATGATTTGAGTAGAGTTGATTTTTGGTTGCAAAAACAGGGTGGAAATTGGCAAAATATCGCTGATGCAGTAGAATTTCGCAGCAATGGAGATGGTTCTTTCGGTTTTGACTACAGCATTGATTCCCTCGAAGCGGGTAACTATGTATTATGGGCAAGAACCCGCGATAAATTAGATGATTATAGTAATATCTGGCAAAAGTCTTTCCAAGTTGTAGATACAGTTCCCCAACTAGATTGGTTTGATCACAATATTCAAGATACAAGCATCCGTGAATTAAGCAGGTCGTTGTTTTCAGACAATATTATAGACCGTAATGACGCGATCGCGATTCTCCGCAATGCGAAGGATGATGGTGTGGTTGATTCCACAGAACTAAATGATTTACGTACCATAATTAATCATGCTTCTGACTTGGGAATACCAGAGTATGTGAGAGTTTTATCAAATAAAGTGGTGAATGGTGATGTTGCGAATAAATCAGATAATTTACAAGTTGGAAGTAGCGACGTTCAATTGGAAAGGCTGATTAATAAATGGTTTTTAGGAAGCGAACGTCCGATAACTACTCACACTTATCGATACACAGAAGGTTCTTTATTCCAAAATGGTATCAGTCATGATGATATCAAGCAAGGTTATATCAATGACTGTTTCTTTTTGGCTGGTTTAGGTGCAACTATCGTACAATCTCCAGAAATAATCCAAAATATGTTTATTGATAATGGAGATGGTACTTTTACTGTTCGTTTTTATAATAAAGGAGTTGCCGATTATGTCACGGTAGACAGATATTTACCAACCAATAATATCGGTAATTTAGTGTATGCGAATGCCGGTGATTATCACGGTAATAATAATAATGAATTGTGGGTTGCATTAGCAGAAAAAGCTTATGCTCAACTTAATGAATCTGGATGGATTAATCAAAATAATACCAATTCCTATAACGGTATTGGTAATGCTGGATATTTGAGTGATGCATTCGCTCATATTACCGGAGAAAAATCCGCTTTGGGTAGAAGACTCAATTTTAATACGGTTATTGATGCTTTTAGTTCCGGTGAAGTTGTCGGATTTGGTTCAAAATCTAGTGGAGTAGAATCAAATATTGTCAGTTCCCATGCTTACGCTTTAGTTGATTATAATACCGCAACTCAAAAGTTTACTTTATTAAATCCTTGGAGTACTGATAATACGGCTTTAAAATCTCGAACTTTAGAATTAAGTTGGAATGAAATTAGTAACAACTTTAGTTATTGGGATTCTACAATTAAAAATGTAGTTTCTACGTAGAATTCTGGTTTTTAGATAAATATCGGTACTCATAGAAAATCTTTATAAAAACCCGATTTCTTAAAATAAAAAGTTTAAAATACACCTTTTGATAATTAATAAATGTTTTATTTGAGAATAAATCTATTAATAAAATTAGATTTATATTCAGAAAAATCTTCAAACCAATCTTACTGTTAAATTACTAGCAATTTACAATTAAAATTCATAGTACTTATGGTTAATCCGAATATTTTTGCAACTTCAAATTTGAATTATTTTCAGAATTTTCACTATTGATGGTGTCATCAAAATAAAGATTAATTTATTTAAGGTATAACTTTATGCAACCTAAGTTGAACGATAGTAATTTATTCCCTGAAAAAACACAAAATAACACAGCATTTATCACAACAGATCAGTTTAATTTCCAGATTGAACAAAATAATCTTAATCTTCTGAGTCGTAGCAGTTTTGAATCTTCTACAGATGATTTAATTGTTAAAAACTCTGAAGAATCTGTAATACCGCATTTAGATAACAATATTCAATTAACTTCCCCAGAAAATGTTTATATTTCAAACAGTCAAGGATACAACTCTGAAAATGGTTATGGTTTAGTAAATGCAGCCGCAGCAGTAGCTAAAATCATTGGAGAAGACACATTTGCGAATGTTCCTGAGTTAGGAGGTAAAAATTGGGGAGCCGATGCTGTTAAAGCGCCATCCGTATGGGAAAAAGGATATACAGGGCAAGGTGTGGTAGTTGCAGTATTAGATACTGGTGTCGATCGCAATCATAATGATTTAAAACAGAATATTTGGATAAATCAGGGTGAAATTCCCAATAATGGTAAAGATGATGATGGGAATGGTTATATAGATGATGTTTATGGTTGGAACTTTGATGGAAATAACAACAACACCATAGATGTGGATGGACATGGAACTCATGTTTCTGGTACTATTGCAGGCACAAAGAATGATTTTGGTGTTACTGGTATCGCTTACGATGCCCAAATAATGCCAGTAAAAGTTTTAGATGATTTTGGTTCTGGTTCTACTACTGCGGTGGCTAATGGTATTTACTATGCTGTGGATAATGGAGCGAATATAATTAACCTCTCATTGGGTGGTTCTTTTCCTAGCTTTGGTATAGAAAGAGCTATACAGTATGCCAACAATAAAGGAGTAATCGTAGTCATGGCAGCCGGAAACAGTAGCGGTGAAACACCACTTTATCCGGCTCGTTATGCGGATAAATATGGAATTGCTGTGGGAGCCATAGATAAAGATAAAAATATGCCTAGATTTTCTAATCGTGCTGGAACCGATGCTTTAACATATCTTACCGCTCCAGGAGTCGATATTTACTCTACACTTCCAAATAATAGGTATGATTCTTATAGTGGTACTTCTATGGCAACTCCCCATATTGCAGGGGTTGTAGCTTTAATGTTAAGTGCTAATCCTAACTTGAATAGTAACTTAATACGTCAAACTCTCGAAGAAACAGCCAGTAATAATGTCCAAACTATAAGTCTGAATTTCAACTCTACTGACTTAGTTGAAAGTAACAGTTTTGATTCTAATTTCCATGCTGGGTATACAAACAAAACTTTTAGTACAAGTTGGGATTTTGGCAATACTGAGACTTTTAATTTATCTCCAAATCAAAATATTCACAAGTCGGCAAATTCCTATTTTGAATCGCAGTTTATTAATTATCAACAGAATACTTCAGCAAATCAAAATAACCAAATCTTTAAGGACGATTTTGAAAGTATGCTCGAAGAACCTGATATTTTAATTTAGGGAGTAGGGAGTAGGAAGTAGGGAGTAGGGAGTAGGGTAGACTTATAAATTGCTTTTTGTAAAAGTTACCCGACTTCTGTACTGTGAATAATATTAAGTCTGGATGATTACTTATTATCTCTTATTCCCTATTCCCTTTACTATCATAAAAAAAATTAAGCGCATCCTCATTAAGGAATAATTTCAACTTCATACCAACGGAGTGACAAGGAAAACAAGTTTTTATTGTGGTAATCAGCTACGCTAAATAATAATATTACCAAAATATTGCCAAAAAACTTTCTCCAAAAACTCCTTACATGAATCTACGTTTAATTGAGGTTTATTTACCACAAGAAAATAGTCAACGATTAGAAGAATTAATCGCAGAATATTCTTATATAGGAATTTGGCACAAAAAATTAGCAAATAATCAACTAGAGTTTACAATACTTCTTTCTTCTGGAGAAGTAGAACTCTTAGTTGATTGCTTAGTTAGCCAATTTACCGATGTCAAAGAATTCCGATTGTTAATATTACCAGTAGAAGCATCCTTACCTCGAATTGAGTCATCGGAAAATTCTGTTGGTTTACCAGATGCACCGACTAGAATTAATCGTGAAGAAATTTATACTAATGTAGCTTCAAGTATTCATTTCTCATGGACACAAATTTCCTTGTTATTATTATCTTCTAGTATTGCTGCTGTTGGTTTGGTACGCGGTAGTGAAGCGGTAATAATTGGTGCAATGGTATTAGCACCATTACTTAAACCTAATATGGCATTAGCAGTAGCCACTATTTTAGGAGACTTTACTTTAGCTGTACGAACTATCAGAGTTAGTGTAATTGGAATTGTCATCCCAATTATTTTTTCGATTTTAATCGGGTTAGTGTCTCCCATCAGCCCAGACTTACCAGAAATAGCTATCCGAACCAAATTAACTTTAGCTGATATCGTCGTTGCTCTTGCTTCCGGTGCTGCTGCTGCTATTTCCTTGACCGCTGGAGAAATCAGTTCTATCGTGGGAGTAATGGTCTCAGTTGCTTTACTACCACCTCTAGTAACCTGGGGAATGTTGATGGGTTCCGGTGAATGGGTACCCGCATTAGGAGCAATGTTATTATTAATTGCCAATATTGCTAGCTTAAACTTAGCAGCGATCGCCACTCTTTTACTCCAAGATTTGCGCCCTAAAGGTTGGTGGGAAAATATCAAGGCTAAAAAGTTGACTAAAATAGTAACTGGAGTCTGGATATTACTTTTAACTGGATTAATCGGTGTAATTTTTGTTTTGAAATATAAAGGTGGTTGAGGAGTTATCAGTTATCAGTTATCAACCACTAACCAACAACCAACCAACCACTATCAACTGTCAACTGTCAACTATCTCACAGAAAAAGCTTCACTAAACCGTCGTGTCACAGGCTCAACCAAGAATGTCAAAATCGACTTTTGACGAGTGACAATTTCTGCATTCGCAACCATTCCAGGTGTAAATACTACTTCTTTATCACGTAATACAACTGATTTTTGATTCAGCTTAATAGTGGTGGGAAATATTAATCCTAATTTCTCATCAACTACCGCATTCGGACTAACACGTACTACCTCACCGGGAATTGTACCAAATTCTTGAAAAGGAAAAGTTGCCATTTTAACTTTTGCTTTCATTCCTTGACGAATAAAACCAATATCACGGTTGAGAACTTTAACTTCTAATAATAATTCTTCTTCTTGTGGTAAGATCGAAAGCAACTGTTCCCCTGCTTGTACAGGACCTTTACTTGCTTTGACATCGTAAACTATCCCCTTCACTGGAGACTTGATAGTTTCTAATTTTTGCTGTTTTTTCGCTTGCTCTAATTGACCGACAATGTTGCTCAATTCTTCTTTACGCTGGTTAATTTGAGTCAATATGTCACTTTGACGTTCCGAAGCTAAACGTTGTGCTTGACTACTTGCTGCTTCAAATGCTGCTTCTGCTTGACTAATTTCTTGCTGTTGAGCAGCTATATCTTTCTCTAATGATGTAACTCTGTCTTGGGATTCAGTTATTTTATTATTAGCGTTGACTATTTGGTCTTCGGCTCTGGTTATTTCAGCATTAGCACGGTTAACTCTATCCTGTGCATCCAAGTAGTCTAGTCGGGGTATTGCACCTTCAGTAGTTAGTCCGCGTAAACTTTTCTCTCTCGTCTTTGCTAATGTTACACCACTGCTAACTTGCTTACGAAGTTCTTGAGCATTCTTCAGATTGGTTTTAGCATTAATTAGATTGGTTTTAGCGTTAGCAAAATTTTCTTGCAAACGAGTCAAACGTACCTTTGCTTGTTCTACAAGCGCTGCTTGACGATTTGCTTCAGCTTCCGCACTAGCTTGACGTGCTTGATAATCTTGCAAGCGAGACAGTAACAATTCATCTTGTAACTGATTACCTGCTGTTTTAATCCCAGTACGTTCCGCATCCAAACGGCGTAAATCTTCCCTAATTAAGCTAGCATTTTTCGCTAAACGAGCAACATCTGCTTGTTGTAAATCTGGGTCGCGTTGAATTAGTATTTCACCCCTTTCTACTTTATCACCTTCTTTCACATTCACTTCAATAATTGACCCATTACCCAAAGATGTTACAGGTCTAACCTGTGTAGAAGCAATGATTTGTCCCGAAGCATTCGCTACTTCTTCGACTTTCGAGAAATAAGCCCAAGTAATTGAACCAAAAATAATCGCGCTAATAGTTCCTGCTAATAATCTAGTATAAAGCGGTGGTAATTCCTGTACGGCTTTACCCAATTCATAAGATAATTGTTCATCAGGTCGAGCAAATTCTTGTTTAGTTCTACGTGCTTGAGATGGATTTGCAGCTAAAGAATACTTCATGAAAGGTCAAAGGTTAAAAGTTAGTGGTTACTGGTTAGTAGTTAGTGGTTAGTAGTTAGTAGTTAGTAGTTAAACAACTGTCAACTGTCAACTGTCAACTAACCACTAAAATAACGTCTTAAAAAACTTTCTAGCGTTTCTAATTCAAAACCGAAAATTTCTTCTAAGTTTGTAACTTCTTCTGTTGTACAGAAAAACTCATTTGCTAGTAAAGTGCGAAAAGTACCTAATTCTGCTTGTGTTTGGGAATTGACTAAACCTAATCCACTCCGTAATCCATCAATTAAAAATAATGGTGCGTTAACTATTACTGGTTCTTTATTAAATATACAACCGAAAATATGTGGTATATCTTCTCTGTAAACATAATTGGTAATGGGGAATGGGTAATTGGGGATTGGAAATTGGAAGTTACTAACTCCTAACTCATAACTCCTAACTCCTAACTCCTAACTCATAACTCATAACTCCTAACTCCTAACTCCTAACTCCTAATTCTGGTCATTCCGAAGGTCTTCTAAAATTCCACAATAACAGGAGCATGGTCGCTTGGTTGAGTTAATTTTCTGGGTTCGATATCAATGATGCAGCTTTTTGCGCGATCGCACAAATCAGGTGTCAGATAATGATGATCGATCCGCCAACCTCGGTTACGAGGAAATCCTGCTGCACGATAGTCCCACCAACTGTAATGTCCGCTTTCTAAGGTAAATTTACGAAATGCATCTGTAAATCCCAAGGCTAAGATTTCTCCTAAAGCTTGCCGTTCTGCCTCAGATGACATGATATGATTTTTAGGATCGGCTTTTTCGTGAATATCTTTATCTTCTAAAGCAATATTAAAATCTCCGCACATACATATATCGGGTGTTAATTTCTGCTGTTTTTGTAGATAATCCCTTAATATTTTCAACCATTCTAATTTATATTCATATTTTTCACTGCCGATTTCTGAACCGTTAGGTACGTAAAGATTAATAATTCTAATGCCATCGATTACACCCGAAATTACTCGTTTTTGTTCGTCCCATTTTGAATCGATATTTTCTAAAACTGAAGTAAAACCAACTGAAACATCTTCTAAAGGTTGACGACTGATTATTGCCACACCGTTGTATGATTTTTGCCCATAAGTGTAAAGATAATATCCTAATTCTTGAAAAGGTTCTTGAGGAAATTTTTCATCTACAACTTTAATTTCTTGCAAACAAAGTACATCAACAGCGCTTTCTTTCAACCAGTTAATCACCTGTTCCAAACGAGTTCTTATTGAGTTGACATTCCAAGTTGCAATTTTCATAATTTCCCTTTCTATACCTCATCGTTATGGACACAATTCCAGCATATTCGATTACATATCATCAAGATTGTCAAAGCAAAACAGCAGGATAGACCCTTTAATTCTCGTTCAACTTGTTCTTTTTCTTCCTTCTCCCAAAAAACTCCGAAAAACTCCTAAAACTCGGAAATAAATTAATGAAAAGTAAAGTTGCTTAAAAAACTGTACTTTGATATACCAAAAAAAGAATTTTCTATGATTCCCAGGATAGATGTTCAAATAAACAAACAAGCTGTAATTTGTAAATGTAGTTGCTTAATTTATTAATTGTTGACAATCTGAGATAATTTGAAAGATTACTCAAAGTTTGATTAACCAAAAATAGACTTATTACAAGTCAGTATGGTTAGTCAATCTTGGTGTGGGTGAGTATTTATTTCTCTACCCAGTGAAAATCTGAGTCCTGTTTATTTAACAGTGACACTTGTAGCGCAGTGTCGCACGTAGTGACATACACTCAACAATAATCTATTAGTGTGCTTCCTAACTTATCTTCGATCATACACTGTCGCAACTGTCAACTGATAACTGATTTAACATGGACTTTTTTAGTTGTACAAACACAAATAATTTATGAGAATCGCTCAAGTAGCCCCTTTAAGGGAACGAGTTCCGCCTCCTTCTTATGGAGGAATAGAGTTGGTAGTTGGTCACTTAACCGATGAATTGGTTCGTCGGGGGCATGAAGTAACGCTGTTTGCTTCTGGTGATTCACTGACTCTTGCTAAGTTGGAAGCTGTTTGCGATCGCGCTTTGCGTTTAGACCCTAACGTTTCAAACTATGATGCTTATGAACTGCTCGAAATCAGCCAGGTGTACCAACGAGCGGCGGAATTTGATTTAATTCATTCCCATAATGGCGTTTTGACTTTGGCTTCAGCAGGATTGGTGACAACACCCACTGTACATACTTTGCACCATAGCTTTAATCAGGATACTGCGAAGATTTACACTCACCACTATAAGCAACCATACGTTAGTATCAGTAATGCCCAGCGTCACATAGACCTCAATTACATGGGGACTGTTTATAACGGTATTGATGAAAGCGATTATCCATTCATTGCTGAACCCGAAAATCCACCGTATTTGGCATTCTTAGGGCGATTTTCCCCAGAAAAGGGACCCCATCATGCTATTTCCATTGCGAAACAAACAGGTTGGCATTTGAAAATGGCAGGAAAAGTAGATGAGGTTGATCGTAAATTTTTCGAGCAAGAAATTGCTCCTCATATTGATGGTAAACAAATTCAATTTTTAGGCGAAGTTACTCACAACGAGAAAGCTGAACTTCTGGGAAATGCTGCGATCACTCTATTTCCGATTACTTGGCAAGAACCTTTTGGCTTAGTCATGATTGAATCAATGGCTACAGGGACTCCAGTAATTGCAACTAATTTAGGTTCAGTTCCAGAAGTTATCAGCCATGGTGTAACTGGTTTTATTTGTGAAAGTACTGAACAAATGGCAGCAATGATTCCTAAAACTTTGGAACTTAGCCGTCATCAGTGTCGCAAGTATGTAGAAGATCGATTTACCGTTAGCAAAATGGTAGATGGATACGAAGCGGTTTACAAACAAATTCTTGAAAATCGCCTTCAGAAAAACGGTTTTATTCACTCTACAAAAATCACATACTAAACAGTTGACAGTTGACAGTTGACAGTTGTTAGTTGATGTTTGTTTATCCACTAACTACTAACTACTACTTCACCACATAAGTTATGAGGGGTAATGCATTCGTAGTGGGAGCGTCTCGCTCCCTGGTGGTAAGTAGCGAGCGGGACGTATGCCCCCTCCGGGGCAGGCTACGCCAACGCACTACCTCTACCCCTTAAAATTAATGTGGTGGAATACTACTATTCCGCCACATTAATTTTGAGGGCTTTGTTCGTCTACCGACGTGCTGTAGAGACGTTATACATAACGTCTCTCGACAATTTTGGCAAAAACTAACCATTCAGAATTAATGTGGTCAAGTACTACTGCTTTGTCCCATTAGTTTTGATAGATTGGGTATTAGTCATTCATAGGACTTTCGCTTAAGAGCGGGGGTGCTAGAAAAATACAAATTAAATCCGCGACAACTTATAGCGCATTGGATTGGAAGGATTTTTGGATGCTGCTGAAGAGTTATTGCGCGAATCCGGAGAGATGCAGATTGCGATCGCGATATTTGGGAATATTCTTCGCAGTTTTTGTTTGTATTAGTTAAGAACGATTATTCCTCAGTTGTGGAAGTTGGAAGATTGGAGCTTAATTAGGCTGGTGAATTTGCAGCAAATGGGCAGCAAGTTGTTTTGGGAGTATTGCGGTATATAGATTTGCGACATTAGCAACAGGTTGGCGGTAGAATTGATAAAATTTGCTTTATGGTGGCAGTACCGTTTAATAGTAATGCTTTGGTTCGTTATGCAATTGCTTGACATGGGAGTACAATCCTACTTGGGATTGCAGAAAATTCTTGTAAAAACGTGAACATCATAACCTCTCCAGATGAATTTCTTGCTTTGAACACCTGATACCATTTATTCTAGATATAAGAAATTAATCAATTCTTAAGACGGAGGTGAAGTATCAAAAACAATCCATATGTTATTTATCCGCAGGAAAATTCTATCGATGCTAATTGAAACACCTGTCTAAAGGTATTTCTTTTTTTTAGTTCTATAAATTAGGAAATTGAAAATTATTGGACGCAGCTATAAAGAAGAATTTTTTCTGTAACAAGAGCCTAGGCTTTAAAGCAGGCTTTTTGTATTGTTTGTGCTTGATTCTCATGCATCTGGAATCAAAGTTATAGATATATCTGTACATTTATATTATCCGAGATATACCAAACTTATATAGAGAAAAAACAATGCACTTGCCAGGAAATAATTATAACTAAACTTTAGCGAAAAAGCAATTATTGTGTTAGAAGCATTTGTACTTGCGACAATTATATGCGGATTTTTGGGCATCATCTTTAAAAAAAATTTGGTGATGAAAATAGTAGCGATGGATGTGATGAGTACAGGAGTCATTGCTTATTACATTGCGATCGCATCACTTAATGGTTCATTTACACCGATTTTTTCAGGTGTCCAAAACCGTGATTATGCCGATCCAGTTCCTCAAGCAGTCATCCTCACAGCGATTGTGATCGGGTTTTCGATTCAAGCTTTGATGTTGGTTGGTGTGATGAAGCTAGCGCGGGATAATCCTACTTTGGAAAGCAATGAAATAGAGAAGAACAATACACCATGATCAACAATATTACGATTGTCTGGGTTGCACTTCCGTTTTTTTTAGGATTCACGATTTATCTCATCCCCAAACTCGATCGCCCCTTAGCATTTTTGGGAGCGGTTGCAACATTTGTCTATGGATTACAGTTATTTGCCCAAAAGTCTCCAGTAACACTTCAGTTAATGGATAATTTTGGTGTCACCTTGATGATAGATCAACTCAGTGGTTTTTTTATATTAACCAATGCTCTGGTCACAGCCGCAGTCATATTGTATTGTTGGCGGAGTGATAAATCACCTTTTTTTTACACCCAGACTATTATTTTGCATGGTAGTTTGAATGCAGCATTTGCCTGTACAGACTTTATTAGTTTGTATGTAGCTTTGGAAGTTAGCGGCATTGCATCATTTTTATTAATTGCTTATCCCCGTAGCGATCGCTCTATTTGGGTGGGTTTGCGTTACTTATGTGTAAGTAACATCGCGATGCTGTTTTATTTGATGGGAGCAATACAGGTTTATCAAGGGAGTCATTCGTTTAGTTTTATTGGTTTAGGTAATGCACCACCATCGGCAATAGCATTAATTTTTGTCGGACTTTTTGTCAAAGGAGGAGTGTTTATTTCGGGGTGGTGGCTACCTTTGACTCACTCGGAATCGGAGACACCCGTATCGGCATTGTTATCGGGAGTAGTAGTAAAAGCTGGAGTGTATCCTTTGTTGAGGTGCGCGTTAATTGTCGGGGAAGTCGATCCAATTATCCGTATTTTCGGAGTAGGGACAGCATTGCTCGGAGTATCCTACGCTATCTTTGAAAATGATACTAAGCGCACGCTGGCATTAAGTACGATTTCTCAATTGGGTTGGGTACTCGCAGCACCTGAACAAGGTGGTTATTATGCATTAGCCCATGGTTTAGCAAAATCAGCGATGTTTTTGACTGCTGGTAATTTACCGAGTCGCAGTTTTAAGGAACTGCAACAAACTAAAATTAGTACCCCGATGTGGATTGTTTTGGTCATAGCCAGTTTTTCAATATCAGGTTTTCCTTTGCTTTCTGGCTTTGGAGCAAAAACATTAACCATGAACAATCTTCTGCCTTGGCAAGTTATTCCCATGAACATTGCGATTGTGGGAACGGCAATAGTATATGCCAAATTTATCTTTCTTCCCCAGGGACAAGGAAAAGTAAATAAACCACAGTTTGGTTTTTGGGCAGCAAGTGTACTTTTGGTTGGTTGGTTGATTGCAGCTAATACTTTTTATTTACCAGCTTATACATTGGACAATATTATCAAAGCAATCGCAAAGATTGGTTTGGGCTGGTTGTTGTATTGGTTGATTTTTAAACGTGTAGTCTTGAAATTACCCCGTGTACTCGAAGAATTTGAGCATCTCGTCGGTGTAATGAGTGTAATGTTGACTTTACTGTTTTGGATGGCATTTTCATGGTTGGACACTTAATTTTACGACTGAGTATTTGGTTTCTGCTCACATCCGATTTCAGTGTGGTAAATATCATCATCGGCGTAATTATTGCTCTATTGTTACCCCGTGGCTACCCATCCCGAGAAACCTTAAAAGATTGGCTGGACATTTTAGGTAAAATCATCCTGGCGATTCCTCAAGCATATATTGAAGCAATCGAAATTATTCTTCGTCCTCACAAATACGAAGAGCTAATTTTAGAACGAGTTCAACCAAATCGATCGCCCCGGTTAATTTTCCTCGATATATTTTTAATCACTTTTACTCCCAAAACAATTGTTTTTAAATACCGCCAAGATGGCTGGTATGAAGTACACCGCATCACACCAACCAGAGTAGTCGAAGATGAATAACTTAATTTTAATTGCCATGCTTCTAGCACTGATCATACCTATCTGTGAAGCTTGGAAGGATGAAAATATTTGGCAAACAATGCTGGCTTTTGCCAGTATTTCTACTAAAACAGCCATTATCGCTCTTATGGTTTCTGTGATACGCGACGATTGGATGATTGGTGTAGTTGCAGCGATTATTTTGACAGTCGGCAATGCCGGATTAATGTTATTAGCACATATAGTCAAACGTTTAAGAGAAACATAATCAACATGATCAATATTATTAGTTACATCTGTATTGGTATAGGCATTTTCTTTTGGTTTTGGGGTACATTTCCTCTGTTGGGGAAAAGATCGGTTTTGTATAAACTGCATACTCTTTCCGTTGCGGATACCCTCGGCTCGATCGCGATTGTTTTTGGATTACTACTGAAAATTCCCAGTGAATGGCCTTTACTCATTCTCGTCATCATCACTTTAGCAATTTGGAACACCATGTTAGGTTACGTTTTAGCTTACTGTTCAACTTCTGGGGACAATAATCATGAACAATCCTGATCTTTACGTGAATATCATCGTTGCTCTGCTGCCTATAACTGCTTGTTTGGTGATATTTCAAGTAAATCCTTACCATGCTTTGGCATTACGGGGAATATTAGGCGCGATCGCGGCATTGGTTTATGCTGTTTTGGGAGCCGCTGATGTGGCTTTAACTGAAGCATTAATGGGTACGCTATTAGCAATTACTTTGTATGCAGTGGCAGTGCGCTCTTCACTCGTGTTGCGTTTAGGAGTACTTGAAGATCAAACAAACCACTTGCAAGAGGAATCAGCTTTCCAAGAATTAATGACTCAATTCCGCAAAGTTATTGATCAACATTATATGCGGTTGGAACTAGTGATTTACAACGATGAACAGGCTTTACAGCGAGCGTTAATCGAAAAAGAAATTCATGCCACTTGTAGCCGCTCGTCTGATTGGGACTCTGAAGCACAACCCTACAAAACGAATATTCGGATTCAACGCATTTATGACATCATGCAAACCGAACTTTCATCTCCAAACACAATTCTGAGTTACGTAAATATATCAGATATTCATGTACCAAAATTAGAGAGTCAGCATCTATGAAATGGGTTTATGTTGTCGCTGGAATCGCTCTGTTTGTAAAAATGCTCATTGAACCAAATCCAGACTCAGAAGCATCAATATCCATTGTTCAAGCAATTGTACAAGATAGTGGAGTACCGAATGCCGTTTCTGGTATAATTTTTAGGAATCGCTTGTATGATACCATTTTTGAAGTAGTGGTATTTACGATTGCCATCATGGGAGCTACTTTTTTGTTAGCAAACGAAAGACCATTTTGTACGATTTATCATTTTACCGATAGACCATCAATCATTTTAGCCCGTTTGGGTGCCACTATTGCGGCTATAGTTAGTATTGAATTGGGGATTCGGGGACATCTCAGCCCCGGTGGTGGTTTTGCTGCTGGAGTCGCAGGAGGAACCGCAATTGGTTTGGTGGCAATTACCGCATCATCGGAATGGATGCAAGCAATTTACCAACGCTGGCACGCTTCCAAATGGGAGAAAGTCTCTGTACTGGTTTTTATCGTTCTTTCAGTAATTACCTTGTGGGGATTTGAGTTACCCCATGGACAATTGGGTGCATTATTTAGTGGTGGAATTCTACCTTTACTCAATTTTTTGGTAGCCATTAAAGTTGCCTTGGGTTCATGGGCTGTTCTTTTAGTATTTATTCATTATCGGGGATTGTTGTAAGTGGAATTTTGATGCTTTTGAAAAATCGCGATCGCCATTCGTTTTTTTCAACTGCATAAATAGTACTCCACCACATTAATTATGAATTATGCGAGGTATTACTTCAGTCCTATTTATAGCCCACATTCCGCACCCTAATCTGTAGTACTCGGTTATCACGGACAATACATTAAACTAAAAAGAATCAAATAATACAAACAACTATTTTTTTACTTTATTAAACTGCGATCGCTGTACAAAACGAAT